>Ga0209800_10000219_pt1 | contig 107112 bp, 102 predicted proteins | sample Higcelweek8metaG_FD_187174 | JGI IMG/M metagenome (GOLD analysis project Ga0209800, IMG submission 187174) | Freshwater pond sediment microbial communities from the University of Edinburgh, under environmental carbon perturbations - High... | ecosystem: Environmental > Aquatic > Freshwater >... | reverse complement strand
ACTCACCAGTCCGCCACTCTAGGGGGTATTGCTACCCCTTGCCGTCCGACTTGCATGCTTAAGACGCGCCGCCAGCGTTCGTTCTGAGCCAGGATCAAACTCTCCATGATATATTCTCAAACCCCTTACGGGGCCTGATATCGTTTAAATCCGGCTTGCGCCGTCTTTAACCGGAGAAATCGCTCGCGCGATTTCTCCAATCATTTCAAGCCAATCCCTTAAATATTAAGGAATTTGGATGCCACTCGTCGCCTTGCGGCTTCAAGTGCATCCGGCTTAATCTCAATCGCTTGGCGTCAAACCAGATTCCGCCCTTTCGGGTCTCTTCTGGCTTGTGAAGCCTCCTTCCGGAGTCTTCAGGCAAATCCATTACGGATCTGCCATACCTCACCGTTCGTTCGCTCAAGCTCGGCCTTTCGACCTCGCTCTCTGCTTAAAACAGCGTCCTTCTTTCCCTTCCCTTTGTTTTCAAAGACCTGCGTTCGAAACTAACCTTGCGGTCCCCGTTCCGAAGAAATATGTTACGGCATCTTTTTGAAGAAGCCGATTAACAACAGAGGTTGTATATATTCTTTGGATAATCAACGTCGTGCGGCAAACTGATTTGTTTGCGTATCAACCGTAACTCTTATCAAAGAACTGCACCGTTTTCTGTTTCCTTACTGGCGGCGCAACGTGGACATATATACCACCAAACGTGGATTATGGTCAAGTACCCCGGGAAAATATTTTACATTTTTCCAGGTTCATCCGATTCCGCCTTGTCTGCGGCCTTGACATCGGACTTCCCAAAGAAAAGCCTCTCCCTCAATACCCGAATATCTTCAATAACGTCGGAAATTTCCTTGTCCTTTGATGAGACCTTTTGCCCGGCCTCAATGATATCGAAAGTCTTCTTGCCCAATGAGGAGTACTTCCCTTCAAGCTGCCGTTCCAGGCGGGCCAAATCGATCCTTTCGATGGCTTCCCCGCTGAACGTCTTGAGAGACTCGCCCGCTTTCGAGGTAATCCGCATCAACGCATCGAGGCCACGATATACATAATCCTTGTATGAATCACCTTCCGGGCTCAAAGGCTTGCTCCTTTCATTTCTTCCTGACCGCCAATATGGTCAAATCGTCGTACTGATCATCTTCCCTGACATTCGTATAGTACAGATACTCTTTGTATTCTGGATGATCGCGGCGATTTCCGCAATAGAGCGAGTACTGCGAGAAATGTTGGCTGAGGAAGCCGTCAACCTTGCGATCAACCTGTACGCGGTTGAATTCGGTCGCCTTCGGGTCTTTATAGAGACGGAATACCTTTTCCACCGAGACAAGGGCGATGATGGCCTCCTCAAGGGTTCCCTTGCATGTCGTAAAGTCGAATTCGTACTCTACTTCGCCCTCGGGATTATGCCATTTCTTGAGAACGTACCGTCTTTTCTCGAACACGGCCTCGATGATGGCGTTTACCCGATCAGGCCCCAGTTCCTCATTATCCTGTCCGACGGAATGGTTCCCGTGGGCGGCTTCCGCCTCAAGCCCCGGTTCCGCGCACGTCATGACGTCGAGAGAGGGGGTGCGGAAAAGCCGCTTTGCCTCCTCGATACCGTCAGTGTACAGGAACAGGACGTCACCGGGCGCGAGGTTTTGCGAAACGACCTTGAACCCGCCCTTCATGTCGATCATGAACGAGGGGAAAACCCCCGCGGCGGAGCTTTCCGGTAACGTAAAGAGCTTCATCCTTTTTTCGGCGGCGGAATAGATATGAACCAGGTTATCACCGGCGTTGCAGAAGTGAACACCGCCGGACACCGAATCCAGGATGCAGAGGGTAAAGGCGGCGAAACGGCCCTTGAAGCCGCGGGACTCGATAAGGTCGTTGATCTTCGAGACGATGGTATCGAGCTTATAGCCGTTTTTCGCGTACTTCCAGTCCTTGAAATAGTCGAGGAAGAGCGTCGCCACCTCGACCATGATGAGGGCCGCGGGGACGCCCTTTCCGGCGACGTCGCATTTGATGATGGCGTAGTGCCTGTCGTCGAGCTTGATATAGTCGAAATAGTCGCCCGAAACGCCCTTCGCGCCCTCGTAATACCCAAAGAATTCCGCGCGGTCGTCGCCGCTTGATCCGCACGAGAGCTTCCTGCCCGACTCGTCGGTCTCCAGGGGAATGAACATCTTCTGGACTTCCTTACCTACGGTAAGGTCCTTCGATGCGGCGGCGGCCTTTACGAGTCCATGGGTCATCTCGTTGATGGTGTCGCCGAGCAAGCCTATCTCGTCGCGCGACCTGAGCCTTATATCCTTCCCGTCAAGGGCTTCCTTGTCTTCGGTATCCCGTATCATGGCGACATGGTCCGCGAGTTTCCTGATCGGCGAGATGATGATGGACGCGAGGACGAGGGCGCCGAGAACGCCCATCAACACGGCGAACAACGCGATGTAGAACGTCGTCGTCACGAGATCCTTCCGGTCCTCGATGACGGACTTCAGGAGGGATTCCGTCGAGATCTCGACCCGTACCGTGCCGTGCACGTACCGCGTGTCGGAACCGCTGCGATAGAGGACAGGCTTGTAGAAGACGTATCGCGTCGTGCCCCGCGAAAGCTCGTCGGGATCGTAGAGGGGATACGAGCCGATGCCCGACGACGAAAGGCGGGAAAGCTCCGCGTTCAGTTTCTCCTCGAGCTGTCTCGTGATAACCTGTATCTCGTCGCGCCGCGTTACCGATTCCGCGTCCGTTTTCAGGGCCAGTTTGATTCCTTCCTGGGTGAGTTCGGCGATTCCCCGGGAAAGCTCCCCGACGTTTCTGTTCGCCTCTTCGTCGAGAACGGCGACGCGTTCGTCGATCGCGGCGTTTTCCGGGCTCGTCAGTCTTGAGCGCCCCACGACGAGCCGCTCAGTGTCCATCTTTCCGTTGATATCAGGATCGTTGGTCGCCCAGACGATATCGATCCCCGTCGCGCCGTTGCCCGAGCCGTTCCCCGTGACGGTCGCGTATTTGGCCTCGTCGAGCGCGGTCATCTGCGAAGGCAGGAAGCCGAGCTCGAGGATATTCTGGCTGGGCAGGTAGGCGCGGGCGCCCGATGCGAGGCTTTCAAGAAGGACGTGAACGCGCGACTCCAGTCCGCGGGCCAGTGTCTTTTCCTGATTGGCCGAAAACCGGAATCCGATCGGTATGGAGACGATTAAAACGACCGATATAACAAGGGTCGTCGTAAAGAAGGCCAGCTTGAACCTGAGACCGAGGCCGCGCTTCCGCAGGGCGACGGTTCTTTTTTTCTTTTCTGACGGCATGACATCTCCTGTTATCAGGGCCTGAACCTCTTGATGTATACGGATGGAATCCCGCGCAACGCCGCTGATTCCGTAGATTGAGGCTAAAAGTATCACGAGCGCGAAGAACATAATCGAGTATACCATGAGCCGTGCGGGGCTCAGGGCACGCGTCCTCACGGGTTCCGCCCGAACCCATGGAGGGACGAAGGCATGGCGGAAATCGCCAAACTTGACCGTGCCGGTCTCGTTGACGGAAAGGACGGATTTCGATATATGTACCCCGCGTTTCGGGTGAACGACCCCTATCCTGTAGGAACCTTCCTCGAGATCGGAAAGCCCCGCGACGGACAGTATCCGGTCGCTTACCACCGTGAATTGCCCGCTCGAGCGGGAAAGGGAGATATCCCAAGGCTCGCGTCCATCGCGATCGAGGAATATGGAAGAAACGTTGCCCCCGTCCGCGAAACCCCGGCCCATTATGGAAAGGCTCACCGTGCCGCTCTCGTCGAGTTTGGAGTCGATATACGTTATATACGTATGGGGCACGTACTTATTGAGGACAACATACCGCACTGCCGGTTTACCCACGTTACCCACCGAGTCGATCGCGGCGACGGAAAGGGCGAAGATACCGTTATCCTCGTTGGTGAATGACGCGGTGGTTCCGGTTGAACGGACGGTCGGTGGAAGAGTCTTGGGCGAGAACTGCTCGCCAGCGGCGGACGGAAGGTCAAAGCTAGAAGGCATTACCCGGGAGCCCGGCTTCGCGGCGTCTGCCGGCTTGCCTTCAGCGGCTGCCTTCAGGACGGGAAGGTAATCGAGCGACGCGAGATACTCGAGGTTCCAGGTGTATCCCGCGATATCGTCGGCCTCTGACGGTGCCCAGTCCATCGTGAAGGTGTTCGCCGGCAGGAAACCGTCCCCGTCAAGGGCCGCCGCGGCAATGTACGGCGAAGAGGGAGGCGTCGTGTCGCGAACGTATTCCACGTACACGGGATCGGACCAGTTGCCCGCGTAGTCGGCTACTTTCACGCCGACGAACCATCGTCCGTCCTCGTCCGCGGAAAGCGAGAGTTTATTATCCTCCGGAAGGCGTTGGATATACTCGGGGACCACGGGCTTGCTTCCGCGCCCCCACGCGACGGAATATCCGGCTATCCCCGACGAGTCCTCGCTCATGCGCAGGGAAAGGCGCACCAGGTCTCCCCTGCCCTTGTCACCGGACGCGAAATTGACGGGCTGCATGGCGGGAGGCCGCACGGAATGGTCGGGCGCGAGACGGGTTACGAGATACGCGTTGCCGCCCGCGCTTTGCTGCCAGTACACCTCGAGGTTTTCGCCGGTATTGACTATCCGCCCGAAGACGGAATTCTCGGCGCCCTTCGAGAGCTCGGTTTCCGTCCAGAGGAAACCCTCCTTCCGTGCGAGATATACGTGATTGACGCCCCGGCGGTTATCGAACCAAACGACAGCCGGCTCCCCGGCGAAGGATATGAGGTCGGGATCATAGCAATAGCCGTCGTTCGACGATATTCGGTCGATCGTCCCGGATAAAACGCCGGAGGCGTTGATCGATGAATGGTAGATCGCGTATTTCTCGTTTGACGTTCTTGCCCGTTCCCACACGAGGGAAACCTTTCCGTTGATCCTCAGCATCTTCGCGCGCTGATTATGGAAGCTTTCGAATCCGACCGTCGAACCGGGCTCGGCAAATCCCGTAATCAATATCGGGGTTGACCAGGACTTACCCTTGTTCGCCGAAACGGTCGAATACAATTGGTATGAGGATCGTCCCGGGCCTTCATGGAAGGCCTGGAATACGACGACGTCGGACTGACCGTCGGAGAAATGCGCCGGAAGGAAGGCCCGTTTGCGCCCGGCCGCGGGGCCAAACTGTTCCATGGGGGGCCAGGTATGTCCATCGTCGGATTGCGAGAATACAAGGATGAAATTGTCCTCGGTTCCCCGGGTGGCGAATAAAAAGTAGCCGCCATCGGAGCGCACGAAGGCCCGCGGCCCAAGAAGGCCCGTCCCTCCTCCGTCTATCTGGGTTGAGGTGAAGTTCGCCCCCAGATCATCCGAGATGAATACCTTTATTGAAGTGACGCCGCTGCCCACGGGCACCAAGATGCGGCCCTTCGCGTCAATGGTAACGGAGGCGATTGAAGGAACGTCGCCGGCGTACGCGAACGGACCCGCGAAGTTCTTTCGCTCAGTCCAGGACTCTCCGTCATACACTCGGGCGGACAGCCAGATGTCGCCCGATTCCTTTCCCTTCGCGACGATATCCTGCCAGACGACGACGGATACGGTGCCGTTAGTCGCGGATGACGGGAACCGGCTGTCCCTCGTCGCGATGGACTCGGGACTCTCCCAGTAAAAATCGATTCCGGCCGCAGGCGCCAGGAAGCCGAGCGCGAGCAGGATCAGGGCAATTCGTCGTTGTATCATAATTGGGAATCGATCCTTTTCTTGAGATCAATGATCTTCGAAGAGTTGCGGCTCTTTGGATTCTGGATCAACTGCTCGACCAGGGCCGATGCTGTGATCTTGTTGCCCTTCTGGAGTTCCTGAACGGCCTTTTGGTACTTTGCCTCGTCCTCGGCTGAAAGGACGGCGACCGACTGGCCACCGATCGCGGTTTGCACGCGATCCTTGAGGGCGATCGCGGTCGGGTTGTCCGGATTCAGCTTGATCGCCTCGTCAAGCTGATTGAGCGCGATCTGGAACATGCTCCGCGTATTGGCCTCGTAAATCTTCTGCGCCGATCCCGTCAGCTCCTTGGAGCGGGCGATGGCCTTGAGGTCGGGGGGCGGCAGGCGGATTCCAAGATAAATCTCGACCTCGTCGAGAAGGCCCTTAAGCCCCGGAAACGACGGATTGATCTGGTACAGGTCAAGAAGGTCGCTGTACGCCTCCTGCCGCTCGGTCCGGTAATTGAGCCTGATGTATTCCACCCTCTGGCTGAAGAAGGTCTTGAAGGAATCGGGGTCGATCACCTGATCGATCCTGAGGGTAAGGGTTCCGGCGTCCTGGTTAAGCGGGTACACGAGCTGCAGTTGCTGAAGTTTCTCCCGCGCGGACGATAAAACGGTAATGGCTTCGGCCCTCTTGCCCGAAGTCATGAGCCCGCGTCCAACGACGTACAGCTGATTCGCGCTGCTCAATATCTGGCTCATCTGGGGATACAGGGGCGCGGACACCGGAATGGACCGGCCGGTCTTCATGGAAAGAGCCGTGTTGATGATCTCGAGCCAGTTCCCGATCTCTGCGTTATCCTCCACGTTCGTCGCCGACCATCGGGTCTTTGCCTGGATGAAAAGTTGTTCCGCCTGGTCGAAGTTTCCGAGGTAGTAATAGTTGCGCCCGGAGGATATGAGCGAACGAACCTCGCGGACAACCGACTCGTTCTCGACCCTGGTTATCTCGTTGCCGAGCTGTTCCAGCCGCCGGTCGCTATCGGCGCGCAGGGCGATGGACTCCTGCAGGGCGAGGGACTGGTTGATCCGCTCGCGCGCCCTTTGAAGATTGTCGCGCGCGCCCTGATAATCGCTTTTCCCCAAGGCGACCTTGGCTTGCGCGTACCTGAGATCGTACTCCTGACGGGCAAGGTTAGCCTTGAGAATGCTCGCGTTCGCCCTGGCGATATCGGCGCCCGTCTGCTCAAGGAAAGAGTCGAGGCGCGCGAGCGATGCCTTTACCGAGTTTACGTCCGCGGCATACTCCGCGTCCGCGAGAACGGGAGCCGGGACTTTTTCCATCGACGCGATGATATTCTGCAATACCTTTCGGTCGGACGAAATCCCGTTCTTGACCTTGTTGAAGGCGACGAGGCTTTCGCCCGGGAAATACTGAATCGCCCCTGCTTCACCCGAGGGCGTACCCTCGAGCAGGCGAAGGCCCTCGTCGTGCACGGACGTCCATTCGTCGGCCATGGTCAAGGCCGACCGTTCCTGGAAACCGGATATACCGAGGTAAATGTCAAGGAGGGCCCTGTCAATCGATGAGGCCAGCTCGTCGCGGCGGGACTTGTATTCCATCGTGTAAGCGCCGACCGTCGGCATCGCGTCCGCCGTCGAGACGATCTGCGTAAAACGTTTCGAGATGGACGACAACTCTTCGAGCAGACTCGAGAAAGCCCTGACGGTCGTCGACTGGCCCGCGCGCAGGAGTTCCGGCGCTGGCTGCTGAACCGCGACGGAATCGATGCGGTCCCTGAGCGACAGGTAGCCCTCGTAGGTCCTTCCCAATTCAGTCATGCCGTCGATGAGGGTTTCAATGCGGCCATAGCGCTCTGAGGCCTTGGCGGGGTCCCGCATCCCGAACGTGTCGGGACGGCGAGTGAATCTCGAAGACCCCGCGGGGAAGGCCTTTCCCAGCGACGCGAATCGCCTGGCCTTGTCCAGGCTCACGTTGGCCGACTCGATCGAACCGGCGCCCATCATCTCGTATCCCTGATGCCAGTTTGCCCAGACGGCGTCTTCCGTTACCTTCTCCACGCGATCCATGGCCTGGTTCCACTGGGCGTCCATCGCCCCGAGAATACCCTCGTACCTACCGGCGGTCTTGCGTCCGAGGGTAAAGCGCCACGCGAAGGGGAGGAACGAGTTATCGGTTACGATCTGGTTTTTTGACTGGGCCTCGTCGAAGGTATCCGAGAAATACCAGCCGTGTTCGGCGATGCCGTTGCGAACCTTGCCGAGTTGTTCCAGCTCGGAATCAAGTCTCGCGAGGGCCGAGACCGATTCAGCGTGGTTACCCGTCCCGATCGCGGTCTCCGCGCCCGTAAGGGCCTGGATAAAGGTTTCCTGCAGCGTGGCGTAGGGGCCCATGGAGTTCATGATATTCCCGAGCCGCGCGTTTATCTTCGAGACAAGCTCAGGATCGGACTCTTCGTCAAACTCGTTCTTGTAGAAGACGTAGCCCTCCGTGAATTTTCTCGCGGCATCCACGTAGAGCCCCTGATCGATCAGGAGGTCTCCCTCATTCATGATCTCGTCGAATTTCGCGCGGTAATAGGTAAACTGGGCGGCCGATTTGGTCTGAGTGATAAACTCGCTCGTCGACTTGTTCGGGTTCTTCTCAAGGGACTCTAGATAGTTGATCATGTCGAGCTTTTTCTGGTCATTCGTCGGCTCGTTTGCCAGGACCAGAAGCAGGATAAGGGCTTGGTCGTTGTAATCTTCCCGCATATTGATGATCTTCCGGATGCGCCTTTGCGCGCCGTCGAAGTCCTCGGGGGTTTCAGTCATGTATTTGGCGAGTTCCAGGATAGCCTCATTGTAGTTCCGATCCTTGATTAAACGATCCACCTTCGGGAGTCCCACGTCGGGATTTCCCCTCGCCGCCACCTGTATCGGGGCGAGCAGAGTTAAAATGAGTAGTATCAACAGAACCTTTTTTCTATCCACGTCTATCCTGTATTACGTCCAAGTCCTCTTAAAATTTCGGCATAAAAAAGGGTATAATCCAGTACAAAAGGGTATATAACCGAAGAAATATACCCGAAAATACAATATACTGATGTTTGATATGAGATTCCGGATCGGCGCGTGTATTGCAGTGTTCTCCACCATTCTGACGGGCTCCCTCCCGGCCTTCGACCTGTCCGATCCATATATCTACGTAGCGGGTATATTCGAGTCCCTCATCGACGAAAACGAGGGATTGACCGCGTTTCGCTCGCTCCAGATCCCCGGCGGGGGCCGGAGCGAGGCTATGGGCTCCGCATTCTCCGCCCTTGCCAACGATATCTCCTTCTTCGAATCGAATCCCGCGGGCAGTTCAACCATGAAAAACACCGAGGTTGCCCTCTTCCACAACAACTGGATTGCCGATTCGAAACTCGAAACAGTCTCGTTTACCTCGCGTCTCGACAACCTCGGGTACGGGGCCTCGGTCCGATGTTTTTACGTCCCGTTTACGGAGTACAATACCTTCGGGGAGCGCGTGTCACGGGGATATTACAGCGAAACCTTCGCGACATTCAACGTTTCCTATAATTTCCTTGCGGGATATTACTTTAAAGGTATCGCAGTCGGCGCGAATCTCAAGGCCGGATACCGTCATATTCCCGATTACTCCGACAATTACGGGAACCTAGACGAAGACTCCGGCAATACGCAGTCGGCCTTTACCGCAATGGGAGACCTGGGCTTTCAGACCCGGTTTAACCTTCTTAAACTCTACAGCTCACGCGACCCGAACTTTTTTCTCGGGCTTACCTTTCGCAATTTTGGCCCGCCCGTCATGGACGAGGCCCTCCCAAGCGTCATAACCTTCGGTTCGGCTTATAAACCCGCAAACCCGATAACGATTTCGGCCGAGGTTCAAAAACCGATCAATCTCGTCGATCCCGCCCTTTCGGGTTCCATGGTATACGGGGCAGGGGTAATGGTTGAATTCGCGAGTTTTTTCACCTTTCTGGGAGGCTTTCAGCTCAAGGGAGCGAATCCCCGCCTCAGTATTGGCGGAGAGATCAACGTAAACGACATCCAGTTCAATATTAACTATACCCTGGACATGACGACCCAGCTTTCCCTGCTTAACCGCATCAGCCTCTCGGCCAAACTCAACCTCGGCGACATGGGAAGGGCCGAACGGGCCCGTCGGGTCGAAAAACTGTACATTGAAGGCCTTACCGAGTACGCAAAGGGCAATCTCGAGGAGGCGATCTCGGTTTGGGAAAGCGCTCTCGAGCTTGACAAGCGTTTCGATCCCGCGATCGAGGGGATAGAGACCGCGGGGATTACCCTCGAGCTTCAACGGCGAATCAGGGAACTCCAGCAAATCGAATAGCGCGTTTCGCCCACGCCGTTTACTTTTTGCGGCTGAATACCCTGTAATTGATCTCCGGAAACAGGTTATCGATCTTCTCTATCTTCGTAAGCCATTCAGTGCTGATGAAATTCGATCCAAGGGATTCGTACACGACGGTAAAGGCGCGTACGCTTTCCTCGAACCGCCGTCGGGCGTACTCGGCCCGGTCGCGGTCGTTCATCATGGTAAACCAGTCGATGGACTGGGCAAGGAGAAGCTCGCGGGCGGCCATGTTCAGCGCGCGTTCCTTCAGGCCGCTGTCGTCGGGAAATCGTTCCGCGAGGTCGATCATCCTCATCGTGGCCTTTCGGATATACGGGTACATCCAGTCGTTGGAGTTGTTCAGCACCTCTTCCGCGTAGCCGCTATCGCTCCATGAGGAACAGTAGGGAACGACGAGGCGCCCCGAGGACTTGCCGGTGACCCTGGTCGAGGGAAGGGCGAACGACACGTCGGATCTGCTCGCGGCGGCGCGGAAGATCTCCTCGATCCAGGAAACGCCCTCGTACCAGGATTGCCCGAAAAAAGACGCCGGGAAGGCGCAGGTTACCGTCACGGGCGCCCCTTCCAGAAGCTTTGACGCCTTGTCCAGGGCGGCAACGCGACTTTCCAAAAAGTCCCGCGCGTCGGCGCATAGCTGGGCATGAGCCTTGACAGGCTGATAGGATTCGGTCCTGTTCTCGGCCGTTCCCTTCGAGTAATACCGGAAACCGGTTATACGACGGCCGAGATTGACGTCAAACATGCGCGCCAGGCTGCGTTCCTCGAGATCAAAACCTATATCGCGCTCGGTATCAAGATAGACGGGGTTGGTCTGGAAACCCCGTTCAGGGGATAGAACCTCGTCGCAGGCGTTCTTGTCCCGTCCAAATACGGCAAACCCGTTTTCGCAGGAAGCCGGCGCGAAGATTCCCGTATCTGGAGGGGGATCAGCGAACAGGAGGCCGTGGGCGTCCACCAGGGTATACTGAAAGCCATAGGCCCTCAATACCTGGTCAAAGCCATGGCACCAGGCCATCCCCGGAAGCCAGAAGCCGTTCGGAATGGCGGTAAAGTGCTTTCGGTACACGATGAGGCCGGTCTCGATCTGCGCGTTGATCGCCTCGGGTATGTCCGCATACAGGGGCATAAAGCAGGCGGTGGCAGACGTCGCGAGGATCTCGATGTATCCATGCGTGGCGAAGTAATCGAATTTCCTGAGAATATTCCGTTCGTAGATATCCTCGAAATCCCGCCTGTTGAGCTGAATTTGATCGAGCTGGGACTTTATCAGTTCCTGGATCTCGGGCGCGCCCGCGTTTCTATCGAGCTCCGCAAGGCCAAAATCGACGGCATGGTCGAGAGAATGCAGGTAACGCTCCTGTAACAGGGGATCGGCCAACATCTCGCACAGGGTCGGCGCGAAGGCTATCGCGAGCTTGAAGGGTACGCCCTCCGTCTCAAGGGCGGTACAAACGCGCAAAAGCGGGAGATATGTATAGGATAGGGCATTAAAAAACCAGGACTCTTCAACGCAACCGGGAACATCGGGATGCCGTATAAAGGGCATCTGAGCGTCAAGCACAAAAACTAGAGAAGTATCTGCCATCTGGTCTCTCCGTCGGCTCAGCTGAAGGCCTGCCGATGATTTCTAAAATGTTGCTTCCGCAATTCACTGATGCCGGAAAGCTCCAGCAACGGCGGAATCCTTCGACGCGGATTGCCGTTCAGGTCCCCGGCGCCCCCGGGCGGAACAAGAAGCTCGGATGACTTCGCGAGAAGCTGTTCCTTTTCCTGCGTGTTCCGCGAATACAGATCGACGCGGCAAGCCTGTTTTCTGTCGGAGAGATGAATATACCACTTTCGATCGTGAATTCCCACGTCAATGTCGAAATAATCGGTTACCCTCGGCTGATCGTCGGTTGATATGGAGTTAACGCGAAGGAAAAAACTCTCGAAGCGATGATGCCCCGTTACGGAGGAAAAGATCGTGGAATGAAAATCCCAAAACACGAATACCCAGCCCGGGTCCCTCATCAACAGGGTAATCTGGGTTTCATTGTAGGTCTCCGGCAGGACATCGGGAATCACGGAAAAATCCGCGTCCATCAAGAGGGCAGGATCGGGCACCGCCTGAAGGTTTTCTTCAGCCAACTCGAGCAATTCGCCGATGATAAAGCGTCGGTTCAACCCCTCCGGGATATCGATACCTTGCGTATCGGCCAGCTCTACCAGATCCGATGTCGACAAGGATTCAAGATATGCCCTGCTAAGTGGTATATTTTCCATAATGTAAGGCGTATGATGGATAAAACGGATTGTTCTGTCAAGGGTCAAAGGGATGGCGGGGGTACCTTCATCGCGGGATTGACGGCGCCACGGGCTTCAGGCCAAGCGCCTCGACGCAGGCGATCATGTGATCGGGAAGATCGATGGATAGAGTCTTCGTCGACCCGCGGACGGGCAACGTAAGCTCGACGGCTGCGAGCTGAAGCTTCCGGATCGACAGGCTCGAGCGTATCTCGCGGTTCTTCCTGAAGTCGCCGTATTTATCGTCGGCGATGACGGGACAGCCGATACCGGCAAGATGCATGCGTATCTGGTGCATCCTTCCGGTGTCCAGCTCGAGCGAAAGAAGGGATGCCGCGTCGGTCGAGGCCTCTACAAGGTATCTTGTCCGGGCCGCTTTCCGCTCCCCCGCCCTGCCGGCGGGCAGGAGAATGCTCGCGCTTTTTTCGCTCGGGATCCCGAAGCATACGGCCCGATAGCGCTTGACGAGCCTTCCGGCGGCGATATGCCCCGAGTATTCCGCCGCGGATCGGGAACTGCGGGCGACGATCAAAAGCCCGGCCGTGTCGCGGTCGAGCCGATGAACGGGAAATACCGGCGCACCGGTCTGCCTTTCGAGGATATCCAGCAACGTGACGGTGATACCCTCGCCGCCCTGTACCGGAATCCCGCATGGTTTGTTTACGACGTATATTTCCGTGTCCGAGTACAGAACGGGAATTTCTTTCATGGAGGCATTTTATAATGAAAATGGAAAAAAATCTGTACCTGAAGAAGGCCCTGTCCCTGCTCATCCTGCTGTCATGGGGGCTCTGGTCCCCGGCTGCGGAACAGCTCTATTCGCCTGAATGGGATTATGCCCTCGATTTACCCGAGGGGTACGTCCTTACCGCGCGCGATGGGTCTTCCCGGTATAACTTCGAGCATCAGATGTTCCCGGTAAACCTGCAGATCGCCCTCTATGAATTGAAACAGTTCCCCGACGGGGAAAAGGCCCTTTCCCACGTAACGGACCAGCTTGCCTCTACCGGGCCGAAGGTTTCCTTCCTCTGGAGGAATCGCCAGGCCGCGATCAGCAAGATCGAATCCGCCTCGATCGGGGGGTGGTCGGTTGCCCTTGAACTCGACGGCAAGAAGGGATGGCTCGTCATGGCATGCACCACGACCCCGGACAAGACCGTTGCACTCGAACCCCTCATAATCTCTACCCTCGATACGGTGTATACGGATGACGGCTCATGGTTCGAGACCGGGCCGATGACTGCCTTTGCCTGGGCGCCGGAACAGGAAAAGATGATCGATATCAACTTCGCCGGGAAGCCCCACAGCGTACCGCTCAACAACGTTGACGCGGCGGCCAATCAGTCCGTCATCGACAGGGAGTTTTCCCTGTTGACCGGGTATCTTGAGACGGAATACGTTTTCCCGGCATGGAAGCGCTACTATCGCCTGATCTACCGGGACGCCTGGACGCGCATAGAAAAAGCCTCGTTCATGCTCGGCAGTCTCGTGCCGCCCGCGCCGGAAAAGGCAGCCGCCGAACTACTCGCCTGGACGCAGGGCTTTACCTATGAGCGGGACCGCGATGGCGCCGATTTCCTGAACCTTCCGGACGCCATCGTCTCGCGCCGGGGCGACTGCGACAGCAGGGCCCTTTTACTGGTATTGATCCTGAATCAAATGGGGGTGGACGCGGTATTGCTCGTATCGCCCGAATACAGCCACGCCCTTGCGGCGGTGGACTGCCCCGGGGAGGGCGCCCGGTACTCCGTCGGCGAGAAAAAATACCTTATCGCGGACACGACCGCGAAGGTAGGGCTCGGAAAGATCGCCGAAGACATGTCCGACAGTTCCAAATGGTTCGCCGTCGGCTTCCCCGCCTTTCCCCAGCCCTGACTCCCGACAGAGCCCTCCCGCTCCCGGCTATTCCCTGGAGATGAGGAGGTTGTATGCCTCGATGGGCGTCGTGGCCGCGAGAAGTCCCTCGCGAAGCGAGGGATTCTTGAGCTTCGTGCTGAAAAACGAGAGCGTTTGCAGATAATATGAATGTTGATTATACGCCGCGGCGATCATGAACAGAAGCCGTACCGGGACGTCGTCGATGGTCTGAAAATCGATGATATCGTGCTTGCAGAGCCCGACGGCCATGACGAGGTCCGTCACGGAGGAGAGCCTGACGTGGGGGATGGCGATTCCACGGCCAATGGCCGTAGACATCAATTCCTCGCGCTTGAGAATCTCGACGGTCAGTTCCTGCCTGTTCTTGATCTGCGGCGCGGTTCCAAGGACGTCGGCCAGGGATACAAGCGCGTCATGGCGGGTTGAATGAGTCAGGATGACGATCCTGTCGGGCGACAGGATATTCTGAATCTGCACGAGAGGATTGGTATGCGGGGTCTTCACGGAGCTGGTAAGGCGCTCGTTGACCCACTTCTCTATCTCGTCCTTCTTGAACCGCCACACGGTTCCTATCTTTCCGGCGGGTATTTCGCCTTTTTGAGCCCAATCATAGACTGTTCGTTCCGAAACCCGAAGATATTTTGCCACTTCTTCAATAGTGAGGATATCGTCCGCCAAAGTTGTATCTCCTGATATCTATTTTCAATCATTTTGCATCATACAGTACCATATGTCAAGCATTATCAACATGTATTGGTTTACGGGACGCAATGTCAAGCGATTTATTTTCCGGCCAACTCGTGCAGGGAATCAAAGGGATATAAAGCGCCAACGGAGGTTTCCACGGAACGCTCAAAATCGGGACCGAAGATAACCGGGGTTTCTGCGGACATGAATTCCGAAAGAACCTGTCGGCAAGCGCCGCAGGGACCCACGGGATAGTCAGAATCCGGGGTCGCGATCGCGATCGCCGAGAATTTCCTGATCCCGGAAGATACAGCCGCGAAAACCGCGCTTCGCTCGGCGCAATTCGTCAATCCAAACGAGCGATTCTCGACATTGACGCCGGTAACGACCTTGCCGTCTTCCGTCAGGAGGGCCGCCCCGACCCGGAAACGGGAATACGGGGCATATGCGTTCGCGGCCGCCGACAACGCCGCCTCGAAGAGTGATCGATGCTCAGTTGCATTTTTCATGTACCTATTATACCATTGGGTTTCATGAACATCAAAGGAAATCTCAAGTATACGATAACGAGCTCTATTGTCTTCCTCTTGATATACATGTTCGTCGCCGCCATCCCCATCGGACCGGATCTCTATTTCGAGCCCGGCTGGACGAGGGACCTCACGCAACCCCTCGATTCCCCCGATACGCCCCTCGTCTCGTCGGATCTCTCCCGCCCCGAGGCCTTCATCCTCGGTTCCCGTTTCGGTTACTTCGCGCCGGACGGCAGGATTCTCCGCAACGAGACCTCGAACATGAGGATTTCGGTATCGCCCTGGGCTTGGGCCGTATATCCCCAGGACGCCCGCGGTACCGGGATCAACTTTACGGACGGTTCGCCCAAGATGACGATATCCGAAAGCGGGTATGTACACCTGGACGACGACCGCGTCTTTTTATTCCTTCCCGGTGGAAACGGGATTCGTCAATATGACCGATCGGGCGTACCGATGTGGACCCGAGAGCACACCGCCCCGATCACGGCCTTCAACTCCTCGCCGGCAGGAGCGGTTATCGGCTATGCCGACGGGAATCTTTCGTTCATCAGAACGGACGGAACGGAAGCCTTCTCGTTCTATCCGGGAGGGAGCAATTCGCAGGTAATCCTCGGGGCTTCAGTCTCGGAGGACGGCACGCTCGTGGCCTGCGTTTCGGGCCTTGAGCGTCAGAGGTTCCTCCTCGTCAAGGTAACGGGGAACCAACACAAGATACTGCATCATACCTGGCTTGAAGGGGATCTCGATCGCCAGGTGTACGTGAATTTCGAGCAAAAGGGACGCTACGTGTTTTTCGAGACGTCCCGGGGTCTGGGAGTCATGGACTGCAAGCGCCTGACGGACTGGCTCGTCAAGATACCGGGAAGGATCGTCACCACCGGCGAATGCCCCGGCGACAGCATTTTCCTCGTCCTCTCGAAAGAGGGCGACGAGTATGCCCTTTCGGCGGTCGAGCGGCCGAATCATCTCGTCGCGTCGACCCGCTTCGCCGCGAGAGACGCCTTTCTTCTCCAGAGGGGCACGTCAATCTACCTGGGGGCTGACTCAAGCATCTCCAGGATAAATATCCGGGGGCTTGAATGAATCATCGTCGTCTCGTCGTGTCCCTTCTGTTGACGCTCTCCCTATTGCCGATGGCGCATGGCCTCGAGTGGCCCGTCGCCGAGATCCATCTTCAGAGACTCTTCGGTCAAAGATCGGAAGGCCGGATGGAACAGGGCCTTGTCCTGGGAAAAGCCGGCGTCGTGCGGGCCGCGGACAACGGCAAGATCCTTATCACGCTCGAGCAGAACGGAAACATGAACGGCTTTCCCGGTACGCTCGGAAACGCCGTGATCGTCAAGCACGATGACGATCTTTTGACGGTATACGGCAACCTCGATTCCATTGAGCGCGTCGACGAACAGAGCCACGTTGACTCGGGGAACATACTCGGCAACGCGGGAACGAGCGGATGGACCGACGAGGGATCGTTCATCTTCCAGGTAATTGACCAGGCCAAGAAAACGGTGCTGAATCCCCTGCTCCTGCTACCGCTCCTGAACGAAAAACGCGACCCGTCGATCAGGAATGTCGTCGCGGTATCCCCCTCCGGGCAGACCTACGCCCTCGGGTCGGTTAGGTCCATCAGGCAGGGAAAGTACAAACTCTACGCCGATGTCGCCGATACCGTCGATAAATCCGGGCATGAGCTTTCCCCTTTCAGGGTTACGGTTATCCTGAACGGAGGCGAATACCGCTCCGTTCCGTTCGAGCTGATCAAGGCAGATAGAGGCAACCTCTATCTCGGATCTCCCGAGTATCGGGCGAACATACTCTACGGCGATCCCGAGCGAATGTATCTCGGGGAGGTCATCCTGACGCGCGGAAAGAACGACCTTGTCATCATAGCCTACGATACTGCAGGCAACGAAAAAAGCACCCTGTTCGGCCTTCAAACGGAATAAAAAAGACCTCGCTGCGCGCGAGGTCCCCATCACTGCTAAATCCGTATTCTTCCCCTACCCCGTCATTCCCCGTACAGATGCTCGAGCTGATGCAGGAGTTCAAGCGTTCGCATCTTGCATCCCCCGCAAGCCGTCCCGATCTTGGTACGGGCCTGGAGGTCTTCCCAGGTTCTGTCGCCCGCCTTGTAGGCCTCCTCGATATCGTTGGACGTAACGTTCAGGCATGTGCAGATAACCTCGGTATGTTCCCTTCCCTTGAGCGACGGGAGTTTGTTCCTCTCGAGGTAATCGTCGATCGCGGCCCTCAGGGCCTTGTCTCCCAATACGGAGCAGTGGATCTTGTTGGATGGGAGGCCGCCTAGCTTCGCGACGATGTCCTCGGGCTTGAGTATGTAGGCATCCTCGAGCGACATCCCCTTGATCGCCTCGGACAGGATCGAGGTCGAGGCGAGGGCGCTCGCGCATCCGTAGGTTTTCCAGCGGCAGTCGGCTATCTTCCCGTCCTTGACCCGGATCAGGATTAACATCTGGTCCCCGCACTTGATATTCCCGACGATCCCCCGCCCGTCGCAGGGCCAGGAGGACTCGTCTTCCTCCAGAACGTTGCGGGGATTCATGAAATGATCCTTGACGACATCCGAATATACCCAATCGCTCATAATAAACTCCTCTGTTCAATCGGCGTCGATCCGCCGTTCTCGTATCCCTCGGGATCGGCCCGTTATTCGGCTGATCCCGCCTTTGAGGATACGGTGGAAAACCCGCGAAGCTTGCGAATAATCGCGGGAACCTCGTTCAATACGTAATCGATCTCTTCGTTCGTGGTATTCATCCCGATGCTGAATCGTATCGAGCCGTGCGCCAGCTCGGGACCGACCCCGGTCGCGACCAGGACGTGAGATGGCTCGAGACTGCCCGATGCGCACGCCGAGCCGGTCGAGGCGGAGATGCCCAGGATATCCATCATGAGCAGGATCGCCTCTCCCTCGGCTCCCGGAAAGGAAACGTCGAGTGTGTTCGGCAGCACCCTTTCGGGATGGCCGTTGATCCTGATATCCGGTATCGCCGCGAGGAGTCCGTCGCGAAGCCTGTTGCGAAGGGCCCTGGTTTTTCGCTCATAGTCGACGAGCCTCTCGCCCGCCAGCCGCGCGGCCGTACCGAAGGCCTCGATTGCCGGACCGTTATAGGTCCCGGCGCGCAGACTCCCTTCCTGGTGGCCTCCCCTGATGAGGGCCTCGATTGGCTTGCCCTTCTTGATATAGAGCGCCCCTATGCCCTTCGGCCCGTAGATCTTGTGGCAGGAGATCGTCAGGTAATCGACGTCGAGGTCCCGTACGTCAACCGGGATTTTTCCCGCCGCCTGAACCGCGTCCGTATGGAAGAGGGCCCCCGCCTCGTGCGCGAGGCGAGCAAGTTCCTTGATATCCTGTATGGTACCGATCTCGTTGTTCGCCATCATTATCGAAACCAGGAGGGGCTTGTCCGCGACGTTGCCCGTGGAGATCCCCGCGGAAAGTAGCTTGCGGTATTCCTCCAGGTCAACGATGCCGAACGGATCTACGCTCAGGAAATTAACCTTCATCCCGAGTTCCTGAAGGCGCCGCGCCGATTCCATCACGCAAGGATGCTCTATGGAAGTCGTTATTATGGTCTTGCGCCCTCCCCACGCCTCGCGAAAATGAGTGCTCCTGGTAAGGGCCGGGGAAACCATGGTATTGAAAACCGTATTGTTCGACTCGGATCCGCCTGACGTAAAGATGATCTCCTCGGGCGAGGCGTGTATCAAGGCGGCGACCTGTTCCCGGGCGCGATGAATGGCCTTCGCGGCGATACGTCCTTCCTCGTGCATGCTCGATCCGTTCCCGTAGTCATCGAAAGCCCTTATAAAATCTTCCCTAACCGAAGGATCCATCGGCGTGGTAGCGTTATAGTCCAGATAAATGCGCTTTTTCATTCCGTTGCGGGTTACCCCCCTCCTTGTCATCAGCCGCAATGACCACCAAAATATACAGAAAATGAAAGGGATTGCCAATCGGAAAAATCGGAATTGAATCGCCGCCTGAAGATCGTTTGAAAAAAACGTTTTCCTGTGGTACTATCCTGCGCGACGGAGGAACGAAATGGCGACAATGTACGATTCGGAAACGGGTTTTGAACTCGGTGATCCCGACAGGGTACCGCTCTCCGACAGCCTCCCTTCAAGGGATCAAATCGACAAAGCCTTCGGGCCGCTCATCCTTTCGGCATCCGGCTGGCGCAAGGTTTTCGCCCAATCGGGCGACGAGGAATCGTTTTCCCCCGAAATCGGCGACGCCAACCGCGTATTGGTCGCCCTGATGGCAGACGCCTTCGCCTCCTTCCTGGAACGGCGAGGGGACGCCGTCCGCACGATCGTTCTCGGCGTGGATACCCGCCCGACAGGCGCCCAGATCGCCGACGTCATGTGCCGAGCCTTCCTCGCGCGCTCGTTTTCGGTACAATACCTGTTTATTTCCGCCGCGCCCGAGATCATGGCCCACGCGCGCTCCGCGGGGGCCTTCGCCTATATCTCCGCAAGCCATAATCCCGTGGGCCACAACGGGGTCAAATTCGGGCTTTCGGACGGAGGCGTCCTCGACGGGGCATCGGCAGCGACCCTGATCGCGGACTATCGACGCGCGTGCGCAAGCCCTGACGCCGCGGAGAAGGCAGTTCGCCTGATGCGGCAGTGCAGGCCGGCGGAGCTTGCCTCCATATGGGCGCGCGTCGCCGAGCTTAAGTCCAAGGCCCTCGCGAATTACGGGACCTTCACGAAAGAGGTCATTTCCGGCACGGACGATCCCGCGCTCCAGGAAAGTTTCATCGAGTCCTTTAAAAGCTCCATCAAGAACGAGGGCTTGCGGGGAAACCCCGTTTCGATCGTCGCGGACTTCAACGGAAGCGCCCGGACACGCTCGATAGACCGGACGTTCATGGAAAGCCTCGGCATACGCCTGTACGCGATTAACGACCGCCCGGGAGGCATCGCGCACCGCATCGTGCCCGAGGGCGAAAGCCTGTCATGGTGCGCCCGCGAGATCGAGCGGCTCAGGCGGGAGGGCTCGGATACCGCCGAGCGGAACGCGGTCCTCGGATACGTGCCGGACTGCGACGGTGACAGGGGCAATATAGTATTCTGGGACGAGGGAACCGGGTCCAGCGGGATACTCGGGGCCCAGGAGGTCTTCGCGCTCTGCGTTATCTCGGAACTCGCCTTCCTCGCGCATACCGGGCAAATCCGTTGCGTCCCCGGCAAGGATGCCGAGCCTCCAGCCGCGATCGCGGTAAACGACCCGACGTCCCTTCTCATTGACGAGATAGCCGGAGCCTTCGGCGTCCGCGTCGCCAGGGCCGAGGTCGGGGAAGCGAACGTCGTCAATCTCGCGCGGGGGCTTCGTTCGCAGGGCTCCATCGTGCGCATCCTGGGAGAGGGCTCGAACGGCGGGAACATCACCCATCCCTCAGCCGTCCGGGATCCCATCGATACGGTATTCGCCCTGCTCAAGCTTCTCGTCATGAGGGATACGGACAAGGGCCCCGGCCTGTTCCATATCTGGTGCTCCCTTTCCGGGAACGAGGCTTCGTATCGGGATTCATTTACCTTCGCGGATATCAGGGCTACCTTACCCCCCTTCGTGACCACCTCGGTTTTCGAAAAGGAAGCCCAGCTTTCCATACATACCGCGGACCATGGCGAGCTCAAGGGGCGTTTCGGGGAGGTGTTTCACCGCGAGTGGGAACTCCGGAAAGAAAGCCTTCTCCGCGATTTCGGAATCGCCGACTGGAAGGCATGGAGCTATAACGGCACGGCGAGCCATGAATGCTCCGCCGATTTCGCGAGCTCCGGCAAAGGCGGGCTTAAGGTACTATTTTACGATACTGCTCAAAAGCCCGTCGCCTTTATCTGGATGAGGGGAAGCGGAACGGAGCCGGTGTTCCGCATCCTGGCCGACGCCAAGGGCAAGGACCCCGCCACGGAGGAATTCCTCAGGACGTGGCTGGGCCGCATGGTACTTGAGGCGGACTCCAAAATACGGTAGTATCACCCTGTTATCAAGGAAGGCCAGATATGGGAATACGCGGAGAACTGTACACGACCGAGGTTTCGCTCGACAACCGGACGTACTTTTTCAACATAAAGGAAAATCGCACGGGAGACGTCTTTCTCCAGGTTGTGGAGAGCAAGAGCACGGACGGAGAGGGCTTTGACCGCCATGCCATCGTCGTTTTCGAGGATGACATGCAGAAATTCCTCCAGGGACTCGAATCAGGCCTCAAGTTCATCGAGAAAAACCGCAAGGCCAGAAGCAAGGAAGCCGCAGAAAGGTCGCCCAAAAAACGCGTCGTGAGGCATGCCTCTGGCAAGGACGGCTCAAATCCCCAGGGCGATGCGCAGAGGGGACAGCCCGCGGCCAGGCGAAGCGAACCCGCGGAACCCAAGGCCGCGCCCCGCCGCGTCAAGATCATCCCCAAAAAGGCCCAGCACTGAGTATCGTTTCAGAATAAATCCAGTTGTCCCTCATGCTTGAGAACGAAGGACGTTCGCTGTATCGGCGACGGCCCATGTTCCCTCATGGCCCTGATATGGTCCGCGGTCGGGTAACCCTTATGCCGCTCGTAGCCATATTCCGGATATAACCAACTATATCTTGCCATCATGCGATCCCGCGCCGTTTTGGCCAGGATCGAGGCGGCCATTACAGGCGGGTAGATCCCGTCCGCCTTGGGTACGGCGCGGCAGGAGGGACAACAAATATCGGGGCTATAGAGGCCATCAACGATCACCTCAAGGGATTTCCCCATGCATCCGTCGCCGAGCTTTTCCATCATGCCAATATACGCCCGTTTCATGGCGAGTAAGGATGCCTGGAGGATATTGATTCGGTCTATCTCCTCGGCCGAGGCCCAGCCGACGCACCACGCGACCGCCGAGCCGTAGATCGCGCGCATGGCTATCTCCCGTTTGCGCTCCGTGAGCTTTTTTGAATCGTCCAGAAGGGATATATCGAAATCGTCGGGAAGTATAACGGAGGCCGCGCACACGGGACCCGCCATCGGTCCACGTCCCGCTTCGTCCAGCCCGCAGATGAGTAAACCGTCTTTCGCCATCAAGCTCACCGATCCCTACTCCGCCCGAGCGCGCGGATACTTGAAACCCTTCACCGTAGATCCCGTGTCCGAAACGAGAACGGTTTTCCTGTCGAACCAGAAAGCCGTATCCTTGTTGCCGAGAGTCATGTCCTTCTTCGCGTCGGCAGACGCTCCCCGCGCGTCGGCCCCGTCGTCCGCCCTGGCCGCCCGCTCAAGAAGATTGTCCTGCAGGACGACGGATGCGCCCCAGGACTCAAACGCGCGACCGGCGGAATCGGCCCTTACGGTGACGGTCGAGGCCCTCACGGTCATTCTGCCCGAGGATGCCGAGACCCCGGAGGCGTTGCGCGCGCATACGTCAAGGTCGCAGTCAGACAGGTAGAGGTTCGAGTCGCTCGCGTCGAGCAGTATGGCGTAATCGGCGGCCGATAACGAGAGACTGGTCCCCGTGCAACTTACGCTCGAGCGTACCGCCCGTATCAACGAGGCCGAGCCGGGGCCGGAGCCAAGGATGGAACAGTCGCGCAGGGTAAGGGTCCCATTGACCGCCTCGATGAATGCCGGGGTTGAAGCGTTAAGGGGAAGGGTTCCCGACGAGGCGGGGGCAAGTTTCGCGAACGAACAGGAGGAAACCGCGAGAGAGCCGCCGTAAATGGACAGGACAGGGGCTCCGGAGGCTTCGATCCTCGCGGCCGTACCCATCATCGTGATACCGGCCTGAATGGTATGACTTCGCCTGAGGGGTATCGACCCCTTGAGGTATATCCGCCACTTGCCGCTTCCCCTGACGGCCTCAAGGGCGGAATCGAGATCACTGAAGGGCCTTTGCGGAGAGCCGTCCGGATCGGGATTGCCGCCAACCGATGGGTCAACGTAGAGGGCGTTATAATCGATCGTGAGTTTTTTTTCGTACAAAGGGCTCTTGTTGCCGGCGCGGTCGACGCTGAAGGCGCGTATAGTGTATTCAATTGGCTTCGTCTCGTCCCCCTGAAGGAACCAGGAGGCCTCGTCCTTCCGGAACAGCTGTGGCGTTATGGAAAGCTGTACCATATCCTCGCCGTTCGGGACGATGCGCACCGGCGATCTGGAATACGTCATGGATTCCGGAATCCCGAGGGACGGAGACCGGGGAGCCTTTCTGTCCACGGTAAAGTCAGTCCCGAGTTCGCCGTGAACCCTGCCGCCGTGGACGGCGAGAAATCTCATCCTGAACCGCGAGACCGAGCCGTTCGGTATCTCCACAAGCAAACCGGAATCCAGGGTCGGGTCGTCGATCGAGGGGCGACGCGAAAAGTTCGAGCCGGCGCGATAATGGAAACTGAACGGGGAATCCGGCACGGACAGATACACGGGGTTTGCCGTGATCCCGCCTTCGTCGATCCCGTGGATTCCCGGTTTCGGGGGAAGGGAAACGGTCTGTATTCCGGAGTCGTTCCAGGCGGGCGAATAGCAGGAGAACGCCATGGGCGAGGCCCGATCGACGAGAACGGGATCCGTGTACCGTTTCCAGGAAGATCCGTCAAGCGAGAAATATACCGGGTCCTGATAATCTACCGAAATAAAGTGCCAGTCATGTATCGTAACCGCCGGACCCGCGTTCGGCGCCCCGCCGGTCGTATCGATACCGGTGACCGCCTCCCCGCCGGACGAGCATATCCACCGCCACAGGGAAGAACCGTCGGTAACGATAATCGGGTAGAAGCGCCTGATGCCCCGTATCGCCGAAACAAGAATCCCCGTCTGACCATTGCCGGTCGACGGCGGATCACCGATCATGCATGTGTAGCCCTGGGGCAGTTGGAGCTCCGCGAAATCGCCGACCTCGACGATACCGTTTCCGCCAGCGGCAAACGGCAGCGAAGGCTCGGGCCTTGGCGCGACGGTAAAGAGTATCTCCCGGGTCCAGGCTCTACCATCCGGTCCTGCGGCCGAAAGGCGAAGCGTCACGAGGCCCTCCTTGTCCAACAGGACAGGCCCCCCGTAGATCTTCCCGCCGGTAACCGGGTCGGAGCCGTCAAGCGAGTAATGGATGGTCGTCCCGTCCAGGACTTCAATGAGAAGGGTTTGGCGATTCGCCCAGTTCCCCGGCGCGGGGCTGATCACGGCAAAGGGCAGATCATCGTCAGAGTCGAATTGGTCGGTAATCGAAACGACAGTGCCCCGATTCCCCGCCAGGTCCGCGCCGTAGGCGCACAGAACGGCTCCTTCCGGAAGAAAGATCCGGGTTGGACTCGCCTTCCCGGCTCCGGCGATCTCCAGAGAACCGCCGGATACCGCCTTGAAATAAGGATGATAGATGGAATATTTAACCTTTCCCGCCTCGTCGAGCGAAGCGGAAAGCTCGAGTCCTCCGGGAACCGCCTTCTTCGCGAATGACGGAACTGATGGCGGCCGCCGGTCGATCCGCCACGTGAACCGGTCCCTCCGTATCGGGGCCGCCGCGGGAGCAAGGGACATGAGCTCGGTTTCCACCGTAAAGGTCCTCTCCTCCCGGGGATTGGCCGACAAAAGGAAGGGGGATTCCGGGGAAGCAAGCGCCTTCCCGTCGATGAGGACGGTCAAACGCGTATCATCGGGTCGCTTAAGGGTAATGAGCTGCGGTTCGCGGTAAATCCCCGGGGCAGGAAGGGGAACGACAAGGACCCCTGACGCGGGGGGCACCCCGGGGGAACCGGAATCAGCGGCAAAGGCCGGGGAAAGGGAGGCGAGCATCGCGCCGCCAAGGCAAAGTGCCGTCAGAGTCGGTTTAACGAAACGCGAAACCCGGCACCCCACGTTCAGGCCATCCTGTTCAGGGCCGACAGTATCGGCCGAAGTTCGGGATCATTCCGGTAGTAATGCTCCTCGAGCTCCTCCTCGCTCAACCCGATCAGCTCATGACTCATATAGTGAATCCAGCAATCCTGGTCAGGCGTGACGATCTCGTGCTTTCGGCACCAATAATCCGGTTGAATCGGCAGTTGTTCCTTTTGATACGCGAAATACTTGTAGTCGTGAACGGCGACCTTGATGTCGTTTCTCGGAATCCCCTTCTCGAGGAGAATCTCGACAAGATGGTTTATAGTCTTTCCCGTATCGAAAATATCGTCCACGAGGAGTATCCTGTCGCCATGACGAAGGTGTTCCGGCGAGTAAGTCCATCCGTCGACCATCACGCGATCGTGTTGGCGTATATCCGAATAGGACCGCGCGACGACGGCCGCGTACAGGACGGGATGGGCCTCTTTCCGGACAATCTTGAAGTATTCGCTGATAACGTTCGCGAGATAGGCTCCCCCACGCAAGGAAACGTAGATAACGTCCGGGACGAATCCTTCCTGATGAATTCTGTACGCCATCTTGAGCGCGTTATTGCGGACTATATCGTAGGATAAAAACTCCTTGTGCATGGCAAACCCCTTATTTGACCACTGTAACCCTTTTTATTCGATTGCTCAAGAGAAAATAAAACGGCCGCGGGTTTCTCCCGCGGCCGCTTTCTCCGCCGTGACGGGTTTAGGCTTAACGCATGCTATACGACCAGGCGGGCGTCAACGCTTGTACCTCATGGTCGAGACCTTCTGACCCTCCCGCAGTACGTCGAACCAGATCTCCTTCGCGGACTTGTCCGAAAGACGCAGGTAGAAGTCGGGAAGGCCCTTTATCTCGTTGTCGTTGACGGCCGTTATGACGTCCCCGGACTGTAGCCCGATGGCGGCGGCCGGGCTTTTCGCCTGCACCCCGCTGACGATAACTCCCTTTTGCTTCTCGTCGAGCTTGAATTGCTTTTTCATCTCGTCGTTGAGCGGGAGGGGCATGAAGCCGGGCCACAGGCGCGAGGCGTCCGAAACGGTTTTCTCGTCCCGTTCCTCGATCTTCACCGTCAGGCTCAGTTCCTTGCCGGCCCTGATGACCTTAAAGGCCGCCGATTCCCCGCTGACGAGATCGCCCACGTCGCGCACGAGCTGATCCACCGACTTAACTTCCTTCCCGTTGAGGGAAATGACGACGTCGCCCGGAAGTATCCCGCCCTTGTCCGCGGGCGAGCCGAGGAATATCTGGGAAGCGAGCGCCCCCTTCACGTTCTCCTGGCCGAGCGCCGCGAGCAATTCCTTGTCCGCGCTCATAAGCGAGACGCCGAGCCATCCGTATCGGATCTTGCCGTTGGAGATAAAGTCGTCGATCGCCTTCTTCACGTTGTTGATCGGAATCGAGAACCCGAGGCCCTGGGAACCGCCGGACGAGGACGCGATCCAGGAATTGATTCCCACGATCTCGCCGTATATGTTCACGAGCGGCCCGCCCGAGTTACCCTGATTGATGGCAGCGTCCGTCTGGATGAAGTCGTTGATATTGCCGTTCGGACCACCCGAGCGTCCGACCGCGCTGATGATTCCCTGGGTTACCGACGACATGTACCCGAGCGGGGAACCGACCGCGAACACGATGTCGCCGGTCTGGACGGTGTCCGAATTGCCCATTCGGGCAACCGGGATGGAAGAGTCCTTGGACTCGAACGACACGAGGGCGATATCCTTGCGCTCGTCGCCGCCGACCAGCTTGCCGGTAAATTCCCTTCCGTCGTACATCTTGACCTGTATCTCGTTGGCCGTACCGGCTACGTGATGGTTGGTAAGAAGGTAATAGGTATCGCCGGACTTGCGTATGATAACGCCGGAACCGAGACCCTCCGCTTTATATTCGCGTTTGGGCTCTTCACCGCCCTGTTGTTCCTTGTCCTTCTCGCCTTCTCCCCCGGGATTGCCGAAGAAGAACCAGGGGAATCCCTCAAGCGGCGAATTCTGCACCGTCTTCGTCTCGACGACGTCCAGGGTTACGACGGTCGGCAACACTGCGGCCGTTACCGCCCGGTTAGCCTTCTGCATCCCCTCGAGAATGGATATAGAGTCCGCCGGTATCGGCGTTACTGCGAGGGAATCCGCGAACGCGGTCTGCGCCGATCCGGGATTTCGCGTTGAAAAAAATACGCCCAGCGAAAAGGACACAAGGGCGGCCAGGGATATGATCAGTAGCTTCGCGGTCTTTTTTGTAAACGTTTTCATGTTATGCCTCCGCATGAATCATGGAATGTCTTTTGCACTAAATGTAATAAAAAAACCGCCATTTGGTTACAGAAACCGTAAAATGCGCGCGCGCGAACCCTGAATCATTCCTCGCCCGGGTTAAGGACGGTCAGTATCTCCGTATGGTCCTCAAACACGGCCACGGTGTGCTCCATGTGACAGGACGGTTTCCCGTCCGCCGTGACGACGGTCCAGTCGTCGTCAAGCAGATCGACGTCGGGGGTTCCGAGGTTGATCATGGGCTCGATCGCCAACACCATACCGGGTACGATGCGGGGATTCGGTCCCCGTTCGGGTACGTTCGGTACCTGGGGATCCTCATGGACGCTCAGCCCGACGCCATGGCCGCAGTACTCGTATACCACCCCGTATCCGGCCTTCGTCGCGATGTCGTACACGGCACGGGAGATATCGCCGATGCGCTTTCCCGCGCGGCATTCCGCTATGCCGGCGGCGAGGCATTCGGAGGTCGTCGCTATAAGCGACTTGACCGCGCCCGTAACGTTCCCGACGGGAACGCTTACCGCGGAGTCGCTGATGTACCCGCCGAGGTCTATCCCGATATCGAGGGAAACGATGTCGCCATCCCGTATCTTCCGCTTCTGCGAGGGAATGCCATGGATAACCTCTTCGTTGACCGAGATGCAGGCGGCGCCGGGGAATTTTTCCGCGTACCAAGCCGGTTTCCCGCCCGCCTTCTTGATGAAATCGACGCAAAACGCGTCCAGCTCCCCGGTCGAGACGCCCTCCTGCACGAGCGGTATAAGTTCCCGATAGAGGCGCGCGAGGGCCTTGCAGGATCTTCGTATGCCGTCGATTTGTTTCTGGTTTTTTATGCGAATCATGATTCCTCCGGTTCGATGCAAGAATTACAGGGCAAGGCGCTTCCGGAGATCGCGTATCCCGGACAATGAGGGATCGAGTCTGAGGGCTTCCTCGAGACAGCGCCGGGCGATAACCGCGTCTCCCATCCGCTCATAACACCCCGTCATCAGCTTGAGTACGTACGCGTCCTCCCGTTTGCCCAGGGACAGCTCAAGGGCCGTCTCAAGGCAGTCGAGGGCGAGTTCGTCCGGAACGGCGCCGATCAACCGATTTCTCAGGATCTCGCGGACCAGGAGGATTACCTCGGGGAAAAAATGCCTGAAGTACGGGCGTTCCCGCTCGAGCCGGACTACCTCGGAAAGGAGCTGAAACGATTCATAGTAATCGCCCCTGAGCGAAAGCTCCTCGGCGAGGATGAAGCCGCAATCCATGAAATCCTCCCTGCCGAAAAAGCGGGAGAGGACGAATCCGCCGGACTCTCCCCGCCTCGTCCGGTATTCGAGGATGGCCTCGTCCTCGAGGTCATGGAACAAATCGAAAAAGATGAGCTTCGCCCGGCTTTCGGCGTCCTCGCGCTGCATGAGCCAAAGCCGGTAGTCGAAACCGTCGTCCTTCCCTGCGCCGCCGGTAAAGCTTTTAAACGCGCTGTAGAGGGCGTCGAATTCCGTCCGCCGTTCGGGATCGGAAAGCACCTTGTAGGCCCGGATCAGCTCGCGCATCCGTTCCTGCCTGTCCGAGGCGCCGGTCGTGTCCCCCGGGATGTCCGGGTGTATCGCCTTCGCCTTTTTTCTGAATGCCCTCTTTATTTCCGAGGCGCACGCCGAGGAGGGTACGCCAAGTATCCGATAACAGTCTTCCACCGGTCGCGTTCAGCCTATCTTTGTTCCGACGAGGAAAGCATGGTCCACGTCCCGAACGATTTCCGAATAATCCAGGCGCATTCCCTCCGCCTCCAAAAGGCGCATCAGGTTCTTGTACGTCTTGCCCGAGGAAAGACCCTGGCGCAGCACGATAGCGCAACCTTTTTTACCGGACACGCCGCCTGCCTGCCTGAGGAAATTACGCACGTTCTCCGGGACCTTTCCGCCGACGAATCCGGCCGGGCGTATCGCCACGGCGATGTAGTCATAAATCGCGAGATGGGCCGAGGACGGATCCTCATGGCCGTTGATCATGGCGACGACGTTGCCCCGGGATACCGATCCGGCCTCAAGCTTGCCGGAAATCGCGCGGGCCGTGGCGTCGGAAGGCGAAAAAAAGGTGATAAGGGCTACCCTCATACATATCTCCGTAAGCCCTTTCAGGCCAATTTGAACAATTGCTCGATCATCTTTTCCTTTACGATAAGGACCGAGCATCGGGCGTTGAGCATGATGGACTTATAGGAGGATGACATGATCTCCTTCTGGTCGGCGGCCTGGCTTTCCATGCCGCCCAGGAGGATCGCGTCGATCTTCTTCTCGTCGGCCATGGTCACGACCTCGGACCATATCGCCCCTCGCCTCAGCTCCGTCTCGATTCGGACGCCCTTCGACTTGCCGATGTCGTCCACGTAGGAAAGATACCGCTTACCGTTCTCCTCGAGGCTTTTTTCGTACTCGCGGCTCTCTTCCTCGATGAAAATCCTGTTCAGGGTAAGCTGCTTTATTGTCGCCGTATCGACGACGTACACCGCGTACACCCTGCACCGATAGAGCTTCGACATCAGGATGGCGTAGCGCACGGCGTTAATCGAGGCGTCGGTCCCGTTCACCATAACCAGGATGTTCTGAAATAGCGGTTTGATCATCGCTGTGAGCCTCCACTTCTGGATTTCAGTGATTTGAGAACGAAAACATTCTCGCGTTCACGCTCCTCCAAAATACTCTCAATGTAAACCTTGGTCTCGTGCGTCTGGGGTATTACCTGCTTATCGAGCGCATTAACCCTCCGCTGGGTTTTCTTGACCTCTCTCGCGAGCCTCCACACGATGGTTCGTATGGAAGCCATTTCGGTAAGGATCCGAAGGAGCTCGAAGAAATCTATCATGACCTTATCGCAATCGGCGAACGAATTCAGATAAGACCAGGCGAGCGTCCTCTTCGGAAGCTCTACCGAGATCGACGAGAAATTCATGCCCGCCAGCACGACCCGTTTTTCCTGGATGCTGAAGTCGTACGCGATGGTCCTCGAGACGAGCTCCGCGCGGTCGCGGCCGACGGCCATGAACATGCGCTTGAGCGATGGATAGGCCTTGTCGATCTGCTTCTCGATGTCCGCCTCGAGTATCTTCACCTTCTCGACCATCTGCATGAGTTCCATGACCAGGATCTCGCGCTTCTGCTCGAGAAGCTCGTATCCGTCCCTCGCGATCGCGAGCTGTTCCTTGACGGCGAGAAGGTTTGACTTTGTCGGCGCGACGGGTAATCTTGCCATATCAGCCTTTATTTACCTTCGTCTGGCCCTTCTCCGGATCGCTGTCAAGGGCGGCCTGCATGTATTTGTCGATGAACTCCGGCTTGATGCGGTATAGCTCGTTACGCGGTAGGACGGACATGATCCTCCAGCCGATATCGAGCGTTTGCTCGATGGAGCGATCCTCGAACTCGCCCTGCGTGAGGAATTTCTGCTCGAACAGCTCGCCGAAGCGGAGATAGAGCTTGTCGGAATCCGAAAGCTCCTCCTCTCCGATTATAGCGGCGAGGTTGCGGATGCTCTTGACCTTGGAATAGGCCGCGAAGAGCTGGCTCGACACGTCCTTGTGGTCCTCGCGGGTCATTCCCTTTCCGATGCCGTCCTTCATGAGCCTCGAAAGGCTCGGTAATCCCGCGACGGGGGGGTATATCCCCTTTTGCGAAAGCTCGCGGTCCAGAACGATCTGTCCCTCGGTGATATAGCCGGTAAGGTCCGGGATCGGGTGGCTGATGTCGTCGTTGGGCATGGACAGGATCGGTATCTGGGTGATCGACCCTGAAGAGCCCTTGATCTTTCCCGCCCGCTCGTAAAGCTCCGCGAGGTCAGAGTAGAGGTAGCCGGGATAGCCCTTGCGCCCGGGAACCTCGCCGCGGGTCGTCGATATCTCCCGGAGGGCCTCGCAGTAGTTCGTCATGTCGGTAAGCACGACGAGTACGTGCATCCCCTTCTCGTAGGCGAGATACTCGGCCGCCGTCAGGGCGCACCGCGGCGTGATGATACGCTCGATCGACGGGGCGTCCGCGAGCGAGAGGAACATGACGACGCGCGAAAGGACGCCCGACTTCTCGAAGGTATCGATAAAAAAACGCGCGACGTCATACTTGATGCCCATGCCGGCGAAGACCATGACGAACTGCTCGTCGGACGAGAGGATCCTCGCCTGGCGGATTATCTGCGCGGTAAGCCGGTTATGCGGCAGTCCGTTGCCCGAGAACACCGGGAGCTTCTGGCCCCTGATGAGGGTGTTCATCCCGTCGATGGCCGAGATGCCCGTCTGGATAAAGTCCCGGGGATACACGCGCGCGTAAGGATTGATCGGGTTGCCGTTAACGTTGACCATCTTCGACGAATACATCTCCGGGTAGCCATCAATGGGCTTTCCGAGCCCGTTGAAGATGCGGCCCATGAGGCCCTCGGACACGCGAAGCTGCATCGGGGTTTCCAGGTACTCCACAGTGGTGCCCTCGAGACTGAGGCCCGACGTCGAGCCGAATATCTGCACGACGCAGTACTCGTCGGACACGTCAATGACGCGCCCCGTGCGCACGGCCCCCGCGTTGTCGCGCACGGAGGTGATTTCCCCGAAGAAAACGTTCTCGCGCCTTTTCGTTATGACGATGGGTCCGTCGACCGACGCGACGCCCCTGTATTCAACGCCTCTCATACTGTCTCCACCTTCCGGTACAGCCGCTCAAGCTCGTCGAGCTGTTGGCCCATGCGGCTCTCGACGCCCGAGATACCCGCGAGATCCTTGTTATCGAAGGTCGTCTTGATGCGAACGATCTCCTCGCGGCACGGCATGTTGACGACCTTGGCGAGCGGGGCCCCGTTCCGTATGACGCCGCTTGACCTATGGTAAAATTCCATGATGATGAGCAGTATCATGATCTGCTTCTCGGGCACGGAGAACATGTCGATCTCGTCGAAGGCGCTCTGCTGGAGGAAACCGTTCTTGATCATCTCGGCGACGACCAGGATTATGCGCTCGGTATCCGGCAGGGCGTCGGGCCCGATCAGGCGCACGATTTGCTGAAGCCTCTGTTCGCGCTTGAGGAGCTCGAGGGCCTGGAGGCGCACCTCGTTCCAGCGCGGCTCGCGCTTGTCCCACCAGGGCTTTATCTCCTCGGCGTATTCCGAGTACGACTCTATCCAGCCGATCGCCGGGTAGTGCCGGGCGTTCGCGAGTTCCCGGTCAAGCGCCCAGAAACAGCGGATAAACCGCTTGGTGTGCTGGGTTACCGGCTCGGAAAAGTCGCCTCCGGGCGGGGAAACCGCGCCGATGACCGAGATGGACCCTTCGTCCCCGCAGAGGGCCGTAACGCGCCCCGCCCGCTCGTAGAACTCGGCAAGGCGCGTGGGGAGATAGGCCGGGAAACCTTCCTCGGCGGGCATCTCCTCCATGCGACCCGAGAGCTCGCGGAGGGCCTCGGCCCATCGGCTCGTCGAGTCCGCCATGATCGCGACGTCCATGCCCATGTCCCGGTAGTACTCGGCGAGCGTTATGCCCGAGTAGAGCGATACCTCGCGGGCGGCGACGGGCATGTTCGAGGTATTCGCGATCAGGATGGTGCGCTCCATGAGCGAGCGCCCGGTCCTTGGGTCTATCAGTTCGGGGAATTCGGTGAGGACGTCGGTCATCTCGTTGCCGCGCTCGCCGCACCCGATGTATACGATGATATCCGCGTCGCACCACTTGGCGATCGCGTGCTGGGTCATGGTCTTGCCGGTGCCGAAGCCCCCGGGGATCGCCGCCGTACCGCCCTTTGAAAGGGGGAAGAATACGTCAATGACTCGCTGGCCCGTGATGAGGGGCTCGGAGACGGACATCTTCGACGTGAAGGGTCGAGGCCTCCGGACGGGCCAATAATGGGACAGCGCGATCGGTTCGTCGAGCTCTGTCCTGGCTATAACCTCGTCCACCGTGTAGTCCCCTTCCCCTACGAAAGAGGCGAGGACGCGTCCACGCACGGTTGGAGGAACCATGATCTTGTGAATGACCGAATGCGTTTCCTGGACGGTTCCAAGCGGCATGCCGCTGCGGATCGCCATTCCCTTGGAGACGGTCTTTCCGTCGGCGCCGGCCGACGGAACGAAATGCCACTTCTTCTTGGCGTCGAGCGGCTCGCTTCGCTCGCCGGGCATCAGGAAAGCGCCGGTGGAATCGAACAGGCTTTCCAGCGGGCGCTGGATCCCGTCGTAGATGGTGCCTACCAGTCCGGGCCCGAGCCTGACGGACAGGGGCCGTCGCAGACACACGGCCTTTTCCCCGACGCGCATACCGGTATCGTCCTCGTAGACCTGTATGGTCGCGACGCCGTTCTTGAGCCGGATGATCTCCCCGATAAGGGACGATTCCCCGACGTCGACGACGTCGTAAAGACCGCAGGACCCGAGACCTTCCGCGTAGACGATCGGTCCGGAGATACGGGTTACCTTTCCTTCAACTGTAGAATCCGAGCTCATTCAGGTAACCTCCCGCCCATCAAAGCCTTGGCCAGCTCCTCGCGCCGGGTTGACAGAAGACCGTTCCTGATCTCCTCGAGCGTCGCCCGGCAGGAAACGGAATTGTCTTCCGTTTCGATATATATACCGTCGGAAAAACCGAGCTCGGCGGCGCGCGCCGCGGGGACGGCAGTTACGGACGCTATCTTTTCCTTTCCGAACACGCGGCCCACGGTCGCGCGGACGTCGGCTTCCTGGTAGCCGGCGAAATACACTTTAATCCCCTGATCCAGCGTCACGCTCCGGTAACCCTCGAGCAGGCCGGCGAACAGGGCCAGACGCCGCTTTTCCCCGATACGGGAAAGCCAGTCCTCGAGGGCCGAATTGACCGAGCCGTCGATGAACGAGACGAGTCGCCTCTGCTTCTCGAGGGGAACGGCGGATTGCGAGTCCCTGCGATAGGCCTCGAGCCTCTTGAGGTACTCGGCCTTTTTCTCCTCGCGCGTCGTGGTAATGCGACCTTCGACATCGTCCAGTATCTGGCGGCACTCGACATCGCTGTTCTTGAGGATCTTTTCGGCCTTGCGCCGGGCATCGTCCTGTATCTCCCGGTCAAGTATTTCTGTTGAACGAAGTTCTTCCATGTTATAAACCCACTCTTATACGTGAATGCCGATAGCTTCCCGGATGGCGTCGGTAAGCGTCTTGCGGCCGGTCAGGTGTCCGTGCAATCCAGGAATCTCAACGATTAGCGGATATTCCGCGCTCATCTGCCAGTCGCGTACCTCTTCCTCGAGCAAGGAGGCAACCTCCTCGGTGAGAATGAGTACTTTTCCGCGCTCTTCCGCCGTGGGCGTGCCGCCGGCCAAAAGGTTCCCGCGGCCCGTCGCCCGGTAAAAGGCGTCAAGGGCCTCCTCCCTCGTGCTCGCGACCGTTCCCGGAACGCCGACGAGGGAAAACCCGAGAACCAGCTCGCGTTCCCCGATAATGCTGTACTTCACGCCATGACTTCCGCGCGGATCAAAGCAGGATGATGAGCAGGGCTACGAGGAAGCCCCAAAGGCAGATACCTTCCGCCAGTCCGACGAACGGCAGGGCCTTTCCCGACAGCTCGGCGTTTTCGCTCATCGCGCCCATGGCCGCGGAGCCGATCCGGCCAACCGCCATTCCGCCGGCGATGCAGGCAATACCGACCGCGATGGCGGCGGCGATATACTTGAAGGCGGCGACCGACGTCGCGGGAGAGGCGGCCGCCTCCTGGGCGAACGCTGCGCCGGCCATGCAGGCAAACAGGATTCCTGTGGTAACCAATACTTTGCGATTCATCTTGTTCTCCTTAATCCCTTTGAAAATTCCCGGAGGATCAGTCCCACGGGTTATCCTTTATACGTAAACCTGAAGGGCTTGAACTCCCTCCCGGTCTCGGTGAAAAACTTCGAGAAAAACTCGTAATACTGCAGTCGGATAACCTGAATCGTCACGATAAGCCCCTCAAGCACGATGATGATCAGGTTGCCGACAAGCCCGATAACAAGACCACCCGCGGAGAGCGATCCGCCGACGAGATCCGACATGGTAAAGATAATGAAGCTCAATACCGCGTGCGAAAGCGCGAAGGCCCCGACGCGCAGGAAGCTGACCGAATTCGAGATGTAGGTGGATACGACCTCGAGTATCTCGACCACACCCTCTATTATCGCCGAAAACAAGCCGTTTTCCAGTACCGGACGCTTGCCTTCCACCAGTCTCGACAGGGGATCCGCGAAGAAAATGCCTAAAAGCGCGAGGCCGACGGGGAGGACATCGAACCATTGGATCGAGCTGCCCGTCAGGTAGATGCGGACCGCGGCGAAAACGACGTACCAGAAGAATACGGCCCCGCAGATGCCCGTCTTGCTGAAGATCGCCTTGGCGGGACGCCCAAGCGAAAACTGGTTGATGATATTGATCACGAGACCGACGGAATTGATGATAAACCCGACGACAAGGGTAAAGCCGAAGAAGATGATGAGCTTGTCGAGCGAGTCCTTCGAGGGCATCATCTCCAGGATGTGGTTTCGAGGCTCCCCGAAAAGACCGGTCACGAACCTGCTGAAGGGCCTGAGAACCTCGGAGTTCGCGAAGAACTCCCCGGTCAGGAGACCCATCACCATGCTTGAACTTCCTATGGCCACGAAGATCGGCCCGAACTTGTTCCAGTTCCGGAAGGGCCGTACCCTGCCCGATATCAGGAGAAGACCCATGAGTAGAAAGACGAGCCCCTGGCCCACGTCGCCGAACATAATCCCGAAAAGGAGCGTAAAAAAGAAGGCGACGACGGGAGTGGGATCTATGGTACCGTAGAGGGGGGCTCCGTAGCTGAAGATCATCCGCTCGAAGCTTTTCACGAAAGGCCCGTGATGGTACTGAACGGGAACCTTCTCCTTGCCGTTCTTGACGGCGGGAACCTCTTCGGGCGCGTAGACCCGAATAGCGATGCGGCCCTCGGTCAGGTTGTCCAGATCCTTCATGAGGACGTTACTGTCGTCGATCCCGATCCAGCCCATAACCCGGTACACCAGTTGGGTCGACTCGAGGCTTTCGCGCACCTCGCGCACCTGGGAAGCGAGGGAATAGGCGCGAAGGAGTCGTATCAGCTCCTCGGCGCGAGAGTCGGCGTATCGGGCGCGCTCGGCTTCCATATCGCCGGTCTCCCTTGCGGCCTCCTCGACCTGACCCTTAAGGCCCGCAAGGACATCGTCGGGAACGCCCTTGAAATCGTGCGGGACCTCAAGGGGCACGAAGGCGAAACGCTTCAGCTCGGTATCGAGGGCGAACCGACCCTTCTTGGAGGCAGCCGCAAGGATGCGGGAATTATCCTCGCCAAGCGAGACTATGACGGCGCGGGAGCCCACCGCGAATTTCAACTCCTCGAAAACGGCCGGATCGATCTTGCCGATCCTCATGCTTAAAAAAGTCAGATGCTCGAGCTCGCTGTAGGCGACCTTAAGGTTCGCGAAGGCGCGAGCCTCGTCGTAGGCGGCCGTTACCCGCTTCTTGCGGTCAGAGACCTCAAGCTCGCGCCGGTGAAGGTCGTCGGTCGCCGCGAGGATATCCTCCGCGGAACGCAGATCCGAGTCCGAGGGAAGGGTGGTCGCCGTCCCGAGACCGTCTACGTCCCCGATCCCGAGGTAGTTCCTCGCGGAATGGAGCCGGTCGAGAAGGTCTTTGTTCGGGTTGTCGCGTGCGGAGGACGAAAAATCCGTCTCGTTCTGGATCTGGAAATTTGCGTGCTTGCCGAGATACTCCAGGACGCGGTCGATGTCCTGGCGGAGAATCATCAACTCCATGAGCCTCATCTTCGTTGTTTTAAGCATCTTTGCCGTCCCCCATAAAGTCGTTCATCTGACTTTCGGTCGCGCCCAGGCGCAAACCCTCTGCCGCGACCCGTATCATCTGTTCTTCCAGCTGCTTGATCTTGAAAAACGACACCAGGACGCCGACGGTGAAGGGAGTCTGATGGAACTGCTCGATCGCGCGCCGGTACAGGTATTTGTCGGCGGCCAGCTGGGCCCACCGGGGATCGAGTTCCCAGGGAACCCCCTCCTCGTGCGGATTAAGGAGCCAGGCGTACTTCCAGCGCGCCCATTCCCCCCAGGAATCCAGGGGCCGCTCGAGAACGTCCAAAGCCGGTTTACAGAGCGTTTCCGATACGGACGGTTTTTCGCCATATCCCGCGAGCAGGGGCACGATCTCGTCCGTCGATTTCCCGTAATACACCCGCAGGCGCATGGCCCACACGACGTTCTGGAGGATTATCTCGGTACGAATAAGCTCTTCCGTCGCTTCCCTGTCCTGCTTGTCGAGGGCTTGCAGGGCATTCCAGAGAGAATGGTAATATTGGTGGTCGAGCCGGGTTTCCCATTCGATTCGCTCGGACTCGTCCGGCACCCGGTTATACCAGGCCACGGGGCTGTTTTTAGTCATGGCCGCGATATCCGGCCAGCGAGCCTTGTCGAATAGCGAAAATTCACCGATGTCGATCAGGGCGGGAGGTTCGGTGCGGCCCAGCGCGACCCAGGCGGACGCGGCCTTGAGGTTACCGTAGTCGTACAGCGACAGCAGGGCTCGCGAAAGGGGATCAGGGCGATCGTAGGCCGAAAGCAGGGTGATAAAGTCGTTTACGACGCGCTCTCCCGATTTGCGCTCGAGAAGCAGGGCCAGAAGGCCCTCGGGAACGAGCGGAACCTCTTCCTTGAAGAGAAGAGACCAAAGATCCTGGAGGCGCCTTGATTCGAAGAGCCGTTTTGCCCGGGGCCCCACGAACGATCGCGAATACATCCCACAGGCCTTGGCATATACATACGCCCCCGCCGCGTTTTTATCCATGGTTATTTTCCGGGATAGACCGAATCCAGATAGTCATTGAAGGCTGTCCGATCCTGGTTGATCGAATTGAGATGGGCGGTGAAGGCCTCGTATTCCCGCTCCCGGGACCCGTCGCACTGCTTGCGCTCCCGGGCATCCTCGGCGTCAAGGTCGGAGATGATCCCTTCGTATGCCGCGCGATACCGCTGTTCGGCTTGCTCCCGGGCAGCGCTTTTCCGCTTGTCGGCCTCTGTTTGGGCATCGAGCAATAAATCGTAGGCCAGGCGTTCGACGTCGATAAGATGCCCGATTACATCCTGTTCAATCACTTCAACCTCTTTCAATACGGGACGTTCCGGGGAAACCTGTCGGTTGGCCCTTCACGCAATCCGGAAAAATCTCCACATTATATGGAGGTTGTCAGTATATCCTCATATTTGCACAGCGTGTCGTACACGCCCGAGGAACTTGTCTGGCTCAACAGGCTCCGATAGCATTCCGGATCGTCGAGAATCGCGGAGAGGCGCTTGAGGGCCCTCAGGTGCAGGGTACAATCCTTCGTCGACGAAAAAAGCATAAAGACCAAATACACGGGTTTCCCGTCCATGGCCTCGTAATCGATGCCCTCTCGGGATATCCCGATGATTCCCTTCACCGTAGGAACCTCGCCGGTATTGGCGTGGGGGAAGGCGATCCCGGGCTTTACCCCGGTGGACTGCTTGCCCTCGCGTTCCCTCACCGCCGAAAGCAGGGCGACCCGGGACGCGGACGGGTTCTTCGAGACGTAGAGTTCCACGAGTTCCTCGAATACCTCTTCCTTATCCTCGCTCTCCAGGCCGACCTTGATCAACTCCGGTGAGAATACGCTTGAGAGTACCATGCAAAATCTCCGTTTACTGGGCGGGTTCGGTTTCCGCGGCGGGAGCTTCGGCTGCGGGAGCTTCCGGGGCGGGAGCCGTCTCGCTCCACCACTCGGTTGCCGTCTCGCCCTGTTCAAGGCGGGCCGCTTCCTCGATACCCTTGTCTCCCGGGCTCCTGTTGATGAACGCGAGCAGGAAGGCCGTAATGAAGAAGAGGGTTACGACCACATAGGTCGCCTTTGTGAGCACGCTGGCAGAGCGGGAACCAAAGGCAGAATTGCTTCCGCCGGAGAAAATGCCGCCAAGTCCCTCGCCGTCTTCCTTCTGGAGCAATACCAGACCGATGATGAGGACGCAAACGACCACGAAAACTACCAGCAATACAACACCAATAATTGCCATACTTAACTCCAAATAAGAAATCAGGCCAAACTATAACTTAAAGAATCGGCTTATGCAAGGGCGAGGGCCGCCGAAAAGCGGCTCAACTCACCCTGGCGTACAGTCAGAGACGCTTACTTGCAGAGCGCTATCGGCTTGAAGGTGTCGACCTTCAGGGCCGCGCCGCCGATGAGACCGCCGTCGATGTTCTTCTTCGCGAGAAGCGCCTGGGCGTTCTCGGCCTTCATCGATCCGCCGTACTGGATAATCATGGCCTCGGCCGCGGCGGCGCCGTACATGTCGCCGATTATCTTGCGGATAAAGGCATGGATGGCGTCGGCGTCCTCGGGAGTGGCCGTCTTGCCGGTTCCGATCGCCCAAACGGGCTCGTACGCGATGGTTACCTTCTTGAGGTCCTCGGCTGAAACCCCGACGAGGCCCTTGCGGGTCTGTTCTTCGCACACCTTCTCCGCCTTCCCCGCCTCGCGCTCCTCGAGAAGCTCGCCGACGCAGAGGATTACCTCGAGGCCATGGCTCAGGGCGAGTTTGACCTTCTTGTTGATCATGGCGTCGTCTTCCTTATACGTATGGCGGCGCTCTGAATGGCCGAGAATGACGACCTGGACGCCGAGATCCTTGAGCTGGAGGACGGAAACCTCCCCGGTATGGGCTCCCTGTTCGTCCGTGCTCATGTTTTGGGCCCCGAGAAGGATATTCGTGCCTTTCACGACCTTAGAAACGGCATCGAGGGCGGTAAATGAGGGGGCGATCATGTACTTGTGGGGTCCACCCTTGAGTTCCTTAACGATATCGGTCGCGAGGGCAACGGCCTCGGCGGCGGTTTTGTGCATCTTCCAGTTTCCGGCGATAAAATATGTACGCATTACAGACTCCTTACGTAAAAATGAATGGGTAATCGTACCATTTTTACAGAATCGATTCAATCGGCCCGGGAAAATGTTTTTACCTATAGAAACATTTTTATCTTGCATTCTGACATGTCTACTGATAGAATGTATCTATATATAGATACAAGGAGCTACCATGGCAACGCAAAAACGACCCGTCTCTCCAATCAAGATTATCCTGTCCGAGTCCGAAATGCCCCGGCAGTGGTACAACCTCGCCGCCGATTTCCGCTCGCCGATGCTTCCTCCCCTCGGTCCCGACGGAAAACCGGTAACCCCCGAAATGATGAGCGCGATCTTCCCGATGAACCTCATCGAGCAGGAAATGTCGGCAGAGCGCTGGATCGACATACCCGAGGAGGTACTTTCCATCCTGTATCGCTGGAGACCCTCTCCCCTTCACCGGGCTGTCGCCCTCGAGGCCCTTCTGGACACCCCGGCCCGCATCTACTACAAGAACGAAAGCGTTTCACCGGCCGGAAGCCACAAGCCGAATACGGCCATAGCCCAGGCCTACTACAACAAGGTCGCAGGGATTAAAAAACTGACGACGGAAACCGGCGCGGGCCAATGGGGCAGCGCCCTATCTTTCGCGTGTTCCCTCATGGGCCTCGAATGCAAGGTTTACATGGTAAAGGTCAGCTTCGAGCAAAAGCCGTTCCGGAAGATGCTCATGCAAACCTGGGGCGGCTCGTGCATCGCGAGCCCGTCGGATACGACGAACGCGGGTCGCTCGGTCCTCGCGAAGGACCCGAATTGCCCGGGAAGCCTCGCGATCGCGATCAGCGAGGCGGTCGAGGAGGCGGTGGCCGACAAGACGGGTAAAACGAAATACGCCCTTGGCTCCGTCCTCAACCATGTCATGCTTCACCAGACCATTATTGGCCAGGAAACGAAAAAACAACTCGCATTGGCGGGCGAGAAAAAAGCCGACGTGATTATCGCTTGCGCGGGCGGCGGCTCAAACCTCGCCGGTCTCGCCTTCCCCTTCTGCAAGGACAAGATCGAGGGGGCGCAGATCGATATCATCGCGGTAGAGCCCGAATCGTGCCCGACCCTGACCCGGGGCCCGTTCGCCTATGACATCGGGGACATGTCCGGGATGACCCCGCTTCTTCCGATGTACACCCTCGGGCACGAGTTTATCCCCGACCCGATCCACGCGGGAGGACTGCGCTACCACGGCATGGCCCCACTCGTTTCCAAGGCCGTCGCGGACAAGCTGATCGAGCCGCGCTCGATCGGTCAGACCGAGTGCTTTGAGGCCGCGCTCAAGTTCGCTCGTTCCGAGGGGATAATCCCCGCGCCCGAGTCGAGCCACGCGGTCGCCATGGCGATGCGCGAAGCCGTAAAGGCCCGCGAGGAGGGAAAGGAAAAGGTGATCGTATTCGGTCTTTCCGGTCACGGTCTCCTCGACCTCGTCGGCTATGATAAATTCATGTCGGGGAACATCAGCGATCACGAGCCCTCGCCCGAGCAGCTCGCGCGGGCCCTCGACTGCATAAGGAGCTTCCCCAAACCCTGAGCGGGAGAAGGGGTGCCGTAAAAGCAAAACGCGCGCGTCGGGTATCCGGCGCGCGCGTTTTCTTTGGAGGCAGGGGAAGGCCTTCCCCTCCCTGTCAGTTATTTTGTCTCAAAGAACGTGGAAAACCGATGGCCGGCCATCGGTTTTCCCAGTGTTAGAAACGAAGATTACTTCGTTTCTAACACCGCGATCCCTGGCAGGACTTTGCCCTCGAGGAATTCGAGGGAGGCGCCGCCGCCGGTGGACACGTGACTCATCTTGTCGGCGAGGTTGAACTTGTTGACGGCCGCGACGGAATCGCCGCCGCCCACGACGCTCATCGCGCCCTTGGCTGTCGCGTCGGCAACGAGGTGCGCGACGACGCCGGTGCCCTTCGCGAAGGCCTCGAACTCGAAGACGCCGACGGGTCCGTTCCAGACGATGGACTTCGAGGCGAGGATGATGTCCTTATAGATGGCCAGGGTCTTGGGACCGACGTCCATGCCCATCTGACCGTCGGGGATATCGAGGCTGTCGACGTTGGTAACCTTGGCGTCCGGCGAGAAGGAGTCGCCGCAAACGTGGTCAACGGGCAGGATGATCTTTACGCCCTTCGCGGCGGCCGAGGAGAGGAGGTCCTTCGCGGTGCCGATGAAATCATCCTCGACGAGGGACTTGCCGACCGTGTGGCCCTGTGCCTTGAGGAAGGTATAGGCCATGCCGCCGCCGATGATGAGGGATGAGGCGTTCTTGAGAAGGCTTTCGAGAACCGCGATCTTGGAGGAAACCTTGGCGCCGCCGATGATGGCGGTCATGGGCTTCGCGGGTTTGGTGACCATGGGTTCGAGGTACTTCACTTCTTTTTCCATGAGGAAGCCGCCGACGTTCACCTTCATGAACTTCGCGATGGTCGCGGTCGAGGCATGGGCGCGGTGCGCCGTTCCGAACGCGTCGTTGACGAATACGTCTCCGTAGGAAGCGAGTTCCCTGGCGAGAACCTCCTGGGAGGCCTCGTCCTTGGCGGTCTCTTCCTTGTGGAAGCGGGTATTCTCGAGCATCATGACGCCGCCTGAGGGAAGGGCCGCGATCGCGGCCTTCTGGCCGAAGCAGGTGTCGGCGAAGATTACTTTGGAGCCGAGCTTCGATTCGAGATAAGCGGCGACCGGTTTCATGCGGTTCTTGCCGGCGATGAATTTTTCCTTGTCAAAGGGCTTTCCGTCCTTCTCGGCCTTTTCCTGAGCCTTTTTCGCGTCCTTGTCGGGATCGCCGAGGTGGCTCATCAGGACGAGCGAGGCGGGACCCTGCTCCAGAATGTATTTGATGGTGGGGAGCGCGGCCATGATACGGGTATCGTCCTGTACGACTCCGTCTTTCATCGGCACGTTAAAGTCGACGCGCATGATAATGCGCTTGCCCTTCAATCCAACGTCTTTTACTGTCTTGATCATGGAATCCTCCTGGGAATTATGGAAACTTTGAAAAATTGCGTACTGCCTTGATTCCGCGCATCCTCATATCCGCGCGGCTTGGTACCAGTCCATCCGGCTCGGGCCCGTATATCTATAAAAATATAGCAATTTGAATCGCTCTTGTAAATAGAGGCGTGATGCCGGCCCTAGTCGCCGGGTGGTTATCGTTTCAGGAATGCGAGAATCCCCTTCGCGGCCCCTGCCCCGTCGGAAACGGCCTTCGCTACCTGCAAAAAACCCCCGATACAGTCGCCGGCGGCAAAGACGCCGGGTATGTTCGTCATGAAATCCCCGTTGACCATGATTTCGGTCCCGTTAAGCTCCAGGCCAAGTTTCGCGGCGAAGTCCGTAGCCCCTGCGGTACCGATGGCGATAAAGGCCCCGTCAACGGGATACTGAGTCCCGTTCGCGGTCTCGATCCACTCGAGCTTGCCCGAGCCCCCGAAAAGCGAGATCTTGTCCATGACTATCGGAAGGCCGATGGGCAGATCACTGGCCATAAGCCGCTCTCCGTTCGTGAACAGGGTATAATCATTGGTAAAATGCATAAGTTCGCGGAGCTCGCCGGCGGCGTAATCCCCCGAGCCAACGACCGCGATCCGCTTTCCGCGATAAAAGAAGCCGTCGCAGGTCGCGCAAAAGCTGATGCCGGACCCGCGGAATTCCTCGAAGCCGGGAAGTTTCAGGACCGTTCGCTGTTTTCCCGTCGCGAGTAGAACCGCGCGCGACCGGTATTCAGTCCCCTCCTCGCCGGCCGATGTCCGCACGACGAAATCCCCTTCCATTCCCAGGGAGATGACCTCTTCGGATATAATCGCCACCCCTAGGCGCTCTGCCTGGGCCACGCCCAGACGGGCGAGGTCTGCCCCCGTAGGTGCCTCGGACAAACCATAATAGTTTTCTATCTTCTCCGCGCGCTCGAGGGCCCCGAGATCCTTGCCGATAACGGCAACGGACCGTCCGGCGCGCGCGATGTACAGGGACGCGGAGATGCCCGCGGGTCCCTTGCCGATGATAAGCACATCATACGTCATGCTCTTAATGTCCATGAAACGGAGAAAAAAGTAAAGGATTTTACGCGTTTCGCCGAAGCAATCTCAGCCGCCGAGACCCACGCGGATTACCGAGGATACCTTCTGAACGCAGGAAAGCCCCTCTATCTCGCCGAGCGCGGCCCTCATCTTGGACTCCTCTACGGGATGCGTAATGAAGGTGATATTAGTGGTATCGCCCTCCTCGTCCGCCTGCTTCAGGGCCTGGATGCTGACGGAGTTCTTCGCGAACACGTTCGCGAGGTTCGCGAGTACGCCCGCCGTGTCGTCGACGACGCAGCGGATGAAGAAGCTCGTCACGCAATCGTTGATCGACATGACCTTTCGCTGGTTGAGGGCGAATTCGGTATCGCGGTTAAAGCCGGCGCCGTTACGGAACGCGAGGTTCATGACGTCGCCCACGACGGCGGAGGCGGTCGGGAATTCGCCCGCGCCGCGCCCGTACAGCATGGCGTCGCCGAGGCTGGAGCCCCGAATGAAGATCGCGTTGAAGGCGTCGCTGACCGTGGCGAGCGGGTGCGAATCGCGTATCATGACGGGATGAACCCTGAGCTCGATCGCTTTCTGGTGGTTTATTCCTATCGCCAGTATCTTGATCGTGTAGCCGAACTGCCGGGCGGCCGCGATGTCTTCCGCGGTTATGCCCGTGATCCCCTCGCGATAGATGTCGTTGTAGTCGATGTGGCAGCGGAACGCAAGGCCCGCGAGTATGGCGAGCTTGTAGGTGGCGTCGTAACCCTCGACGTCGTTCTTCGGGTTGGCTTCGGCGTACCCGAGGGACTGGGCTTCCTTGAGGGTTTCGCCGAAATCGGCGCCCGTCTCGGTCATCTTCGAGAGGATGAAGTTGGTCGTCCCGTTCACGATACCGTAGATCCTCTCGATGTTATTCGCGGAGAGCGAATTGCGGATCGACTGGAGGACGGGGATCCCGCCGCCGACGGCGGCCTCGTACAGGATCGTGCAGTCGTGCTTCTTGGCGAGATTCGTGAAGTGGGTGCCGTGCTTGGCGATTACCTCCTTGTTGGAGGTAACGACGTTCTTGCCGGAGGATAGGGCCGCGTCGATGAATTTCCTGGCGGGGTTCTCGCCGCCCATAACCTCGATGACGGTATTGATCTGGGGGTCTCCCAGGAGTTCGTTCACGTCCGTGGTCAGGATGCCGGAGGGGACCTTTATACCGCGGTCCGTCGTGATGTCGAGGTCGACGATCTTCCTGAGCTCTATCCTGCATCCTGCCCTCTGCTCAAGCATGGAGCGGTCGTTCAGCAATACTTTGACTACACCCTTCCCGACGGTACCGAATCCGATTACACCGATGATTATGTCCGACATATCGCGTCTCCTGAAAATAACGTCTTTTATTCTATCATTTTTTATTTTGTTGTTATATCCCCCGGCGCTTCCTGCCGGGGAAAAAAAAGGCCGTCCATCAATGACGGACAGCCTTTTAGTATCATGACGTTGAATCGGCGCGCCCGAGGCGCGCCATTCTTGCATCGCGCGAAGTTATTACTTCGCGCGAATTTATCACTTCGCCACGACCCGGATCATCTCGACGACCTTGTTCGAGTAACCCCATTCGTTGTCGTACCAGGACACTACCTTGACGAAGTTCTCGTCGAGGGAGATTCCGGCCTTTCCATCGAAGATCGAGGTGCAGCTCTCGCCGCGGAAGTCGGTGGAAACGACGTCGTCCTCGGTGTACTTGAGAACGCCCTTGAGCTCGCCTTCGGCGGCGGCTTTCATCGCGGCCTTGATCTCGTCCATGGAGGCGCCCTTCTCGAGCACGCAGGTGAGGTCAACGACGGAGACGTCGGAGGTCGGGACGCGGAAGGCCATTCCGGTCAGCTTGCCGTTAAGGACGGGAAGGACCTTACCGACTGCCTTGGCGGCGCCGGTCGATGACGGGATGATGTTTTCGAGGATACCGCGTCCGCCGCGCCAATCTTTGGCTGAAGGGCCGTCGACGGTCTTCTGGGTTGCGGTGGCCGCGTGCACGGTGGTCATGAGTCCCTTGACGATTCCGAACTTGTCGTTCAGGACCTTGGCGAGGGGCGCGAGGCAGTTGGTGGTGCAGGAGGCGTTGGAGATGATGTCCTGGCCCTTGTATTCCTTGTGGTTGACGCCGTACACGAACATCGGGGTCGCGTCCTTCGAGGGGGCGGACATGATGACCTTCTTGGCTCCGGCGGCGATGTGCTTCCGGGCGGAGGCGTCATCAAGGAAGAAACCGGTGGATTCGACGACGACGTCGGCGCCGACCTCGTTCCACTTCAGGTTGGCGGGATCCTTCTCAGCGGTGAGGCGGATCTTGTTTCCGTTCACGACGAGGAAATTACCCTCAACCTTGATGTCGCCCTTGAACTGTCCGTGAACCGAGTCGTACTTGAGCATGTATGCGAGATACCCGGGCTCGAGAAGGTCGTTGATTCCGACGATCTGAATGTCCTTGCTGAAGTTCTCGACTGCGGCGCGGAATACCATGCGGCCAATGCGGCCGAAACCGTTAATACCTACTTTGATCATGAGGTTCTCCTAATCGCTAAAAAGTTACCTATAATATAGCCAACCGCCGGTTTTACGTCAATGGCACGACGGAATATCCTGCGGTTTGGGGTCATTTCGGCGCGTTTTTCGCCATTTCGTTGAAAAACCCGCCGCCGCTGAAAAGCCGCCGTCAGGCGGCCGAACCTGGTCCCTTCAATTCTCCCGGGGCTCGATCCGTCGGCACAGGAAACCTGAATCCTCCAGGTACTGCCTGCGCGATATGACGAGCCGGATCAATTCCTGGTACATGTCGAAATTGACCTCGAGGGCGATCGGAAAGATGTAGAGCTCGGTTTCCTCGCAATAGCGCTCGATGAACTCGGGATCGGTCACGAACCCGAGGCTTATCATGTTGCTGATCCGGTCGGCGCACTTGAGAACCTTCGCCTTGTGCGAGCCCTTCTCGATAATGCGCTTCAGGTACTCGTTCTTGGGTTGGCCTTCCAGTTTGGTGACCTCCATGACGAGGTCGTAGACCTGACCGGACTCCGAGTCGATCTCCAGGATCTGGTTCCGGTTGAAATCGGGGACGTCCTCGAGGACGTCGTGTATGACGGACGCCTTGAGGAGGACGGAATCGATATAGCCGTAGTCGATAAGGATACCCATGGTGTCGATCTGATGGCGGAACATGTTCCCGCCGGCGTGCCTCTGCTTGCCGATCAGCGCGGTGGCTATCTGCATGTAGGGCGCGAGATAAATCCCTTTCAGAACGAGCATGTCCTGGGTATTCATGTTCTCCTACTGAAGGTCATCGATATAACTTCCCAATTTCGCGATCCGGCGTTCCATTCCGGCCAATTTCTCGCGCTCGGCGGCGACGACCTCCTCGGGGGCGTTGTCGGCGAAGTTCTTGTTCGCGAGTTTCGTCTCGATGCGGGACAGGGCTTGCCTCTCCTTCTCGATCTCCTTCGAGAAGCGCGCGACGAGCTGGGCGGGATCGATACCCTCGCCCGCGAGGACAAAGGCCTCGAAACCGTTCCCTACGGTCCCGATCGCGCCCTTCGGGCGGTCCTGCGGGGTCTGGAGGAATTCGATCCTCGAAAGCCCGGCGAGAAGCTGGATGATGTCGGTCTTCTCGCGCGCGGCGCAGGCGTCGCTGTTCGCCTCGACGTACAGGGCTATGGGCATCTTGAGGGCCGGGTCAATGCCGCATTCCGTGCGCAGTGCGCGGACGGAGCGGACGATTTCCTGGAGGGCTGTAAAGCGAGACTCGGCGCTCGAGTCCCTCCTCCCGGCTGAGGGTTCGGGATATCGGGCCCCGATGAGCATCGAGGCCTTGGCCCGGGCTCCACCGGCGCAGTTTTCCGGAAGGAAGCCGTAGATCTCCTCGGTCACGAAGGGAAGATAGGGATGCAACAGTCGAAGCGATTCCTCGAGGACGTTGAGGAGAACCGATACGGCCCTGTCCTTCTCCGCGTCGTCGCCGTTCCTGAAGGAAAGCTTCGTCGCCTCCACGTACCAGTCGCAGAAGTCGTTCCAGAAGAACTCGTATATCGCCTGGGCCCCGTCGTTATAGCGGTAGGATTCGAGGGCCTCGCGGGTCTTCCCCGCGGCGGCGTCGAGACGGTGGTAAATCCAGCGGTCGAGCTCGGTAAGAGCCTCGCGCGGAACGGAGACTATCTCGCGGCCCTCGAGGTTGCCGAGGATGTAACGCGAGGCGTTCCAAACCTTGTTCGCGAACCGCGACCCGAGCTTGAAGCTTTCCTTGTCGACCAGGATATCCTGGCCGGCGGCGCACATGAATGCAAGGGTAAACTTGAGGGCGTCCGCCCCATACTCGCCGACGATCTCCAGGGGGTCGATGCCGTTGCCGAGGGACTTGCTCATCTTGCGGCCCTGCTTGTCGCGAACGAGGCCGTGTATGTAGATGTCGCGGAATGGCGCCTGGCCGGTAAACTCGAGGCCGGCCATGATCATTCGGGACACCCAGAAGAAGATAATGTCGTACGCGGTAACGAGGGCGGTCGTCGGGTAGAAGCGTGCGAGGTCGTCGGTCTTCCCGGGCCAACCAAGAGTCGAGAACGGCCAGAGCCAGCTCGAGAACCAGGTGTCGAGAACGTCGGAGTCCTGCCGAAGATTCTTGCTGCCGCACTTTGAGCAGGCAGTCGGGTCCTCGCGCGAGACAGTCATCTCCCCGCAGTCCTTGCAGTACCACACCGGGATGCGGTGCCCCCACCAGAGTTGGCGCGAGATGCACCAGTCGCGGATATTCTCCATCCAGTGCGAATAGGTATTTTCCCATTTCTGGGGATAAAAGCGGATCTCGCCGTTTTTCCAGGCCGCGAGGGCCTTGTCGGCCAGGGGCCGCATCCTGACGAACCACTGGTCCGAGAGGTACGGCTCGACGATCGTGTTGCACCGATAGCATTTCCCGACCGAGTGGGAGATCTTCTCCTCCGCCTTGAAAAGGCCAAGGGCCTCGAGGTCGGTAACGACCTCCTTGCGGGCGACCGGGCATTTCATCCCGCGATATTTCTCGGGAACCTCGTTGTTCAACGTCCCGTCGGGATTAAGTATGTTGATGACGGGAAGATTGCAGCGCTTGGCGACCTCCCAGTCGTTGGGGTCGTGGGCCGGGGTGATCTTGACCATGCCGGTGCCGAATTCCCTGTCGACGTACGAGTCCGCGACGATCGGGATAAGCCGGTCCGCGAGCGGGAGTTTGACCATTTTGCCGACGAGGGATGCGTACCGCGGGTCCTCGGGATGGACGGCGACGGCCGTATCGCCGAGAAGGGTTTCGGGTCTCGTCGTCGCGATCTCGATCCGGGTCGAGCCGTCGGGCATCGTGACCCCGTCGGCAAGCTCGTACCAGATATGGTACATCGCGCCGGCGGTATCCTCGTGATCGACCTCGTCGTCGGCGAGGGCGGTACCGCAGGAGGTGCACCAGTTGACGAGGTAATTCCCCCGGTACACGAGCCCGCGCTCGTACAGGGTCACGAAAACGTCGCGCACCGCGCGGGAACAGCCCTCGTCGAGGGTAAAGCGTTCCCGTGTCCAGTCGACGCTCGCCCCGATCTTCCTGAGCTGGTTATTGATGATGGTCTGATGCTCTTCCTTTACTTGCCAGGTGCGCTCGACGAAGGCCTCGCGGCCGAGGTCATGGCGGCTCTTTCCCTCTTTCTTCAGCCGCCGCTCGACGACGTTCTGTGTCGCTATGCCCGCATGGTCGGTGCCGGGCACCCACAAGGTTGGCTCTCCGCGCATGCGATGGTACCGAACGACGATGTCTTGGAGCGAGTTATTGAGCCCGTGGCCCATGTGAAGGACCCCGGTAACGTTCGGCGGGGGGATGACGACGACGAAGGGCCTTTCCCCGTACGCGGGGGCCTTGGCTTCTGGCCCGGAACCGGCGGGGGTAACCCCGTCCGTCTTCGGGCGAAACCAGCCGCCCGTCTCCCACGCCGAGTAAACCCGGTCTTCAAAGTCCTTCGGATTGTATGCCTTTTCGAGTTCAATTGCCTTCATGTATCGGTTTATCCTTGTATCATGGCTTGATGAAACGTCTGGCGGAGATTTTATCCCTTTTGGAGGGCTTGTTCAACAGCGTCGATGACCTCGTCCGGGGTAGAGGCCCCGGCGGTGATCCCGACGCGCGAAAGGGAAAAAACCTCTTTGGGGATATCCCCGTCGGTCTCGATGAGCCAGGCCTTTCCGGTGAGGCTGAGGGCGGTTTTATAAAGTCGCATGGTATTGGCAGAATTCTTGCCGCCAACGACCAGGATGCCGTCTACCCTCCCCGCCAGCGACTCGAGGGCCTCCTGGCGTTCAGTCGTCGAGGGGCATATCGTGTTGAGGACAACGAGTTCCCCGATCCGGGCGGAAAGGGCCTCGGCTATCGCGTCGTATTCGCTTTGCCTGATGGTGGTTTGGCTAATGAGCACGGCCCGTTCCGGCAACTCGGACAGGGCTACGGCGTCTTCCCGGTTTTCAAGAACGATGCAGTCGGGCGCGTAGCCGGCAATACCCGTAATCTCGCCGTGATCGCGGTCGCCGGCGAGAACGACGGCGTAACCCCGCTCGTGGTATACGCGCGCCCGCTTTTGGCTCGAAAGCACGCGTGGGCATGTCGCGTCGACGACATGGGCGTTCCTGCGCACGAGCTCGGCCCGCTCGTCGGGAGGCACCCCGTGGGCCCGTATGACGACGGTCGCCCCGCGAAAGTCCTCCGGCAGGGGTTCGTATCCCTCCCCCACGATGACGACACCGGCCGACGCGAGCCGCTCGAGGGCCTGAGGGTTATGGATGAGGGGCCCATAGGTATAGACGGGGCGAATCGGGCTGTCGAGCAGGGCCTGTTCGGCGGATTCCACCGCCCGCCTGACTCCCATGCAGTAGCCCATGATGTCTGCCCTGATTATCGTGCGGATCATGTTCATGACCCTACTTTACAGAAGTAAAGGGCAAAAGAAAACCCCCGGAGGTCTTCCGGGGGTCTCTCATACTGTTATTGGGGGTGTCCTCAGACGACCTCTCCCGAAACCAGCGGCTTTACGGCCTTCTTCCTTTCCGTCTCAATGCCCCTGTCCTTGCGGAACCGGCTGACGAAGCTGATGAAGGCGCTCGCTATGTAGATGGTGGAATACACGCCGCTTACCATACCGACGAGCAGGGCAAGGGCGAAATCCTTCATGTCCCCGGTCGTGAAGATGAAAAGCGAGAGGACCGCGAGCATGGTCGTCGCCGTCGTGATGATGGTTCGTCCCAGGATCTCGGTCTGCGAAAGGTCGAGGATCTCGGTAATCGTCATCTCGGGATGGAAACGCATATTCTCGCGGATACGGTCGAAGATAACGACCGTGTCGTTGATCGAGTAGCCGAGGATCGTCAGGATCGCCGCGATGGTCGTCGAGTTGAAGGGCATGCGGGTCCACACGATAAAGGCGACCATGATGATCGCGTCGTGCATGATCGCGAGGACGCCCCCGACCGCGAAGTCCCAGCGGAACCGGATCGAGCAGTAGCCCCAGATCAGGATGAGGGTCGCGAGCACGAGCCAGAAGGCCTGGCTGGCGAGGGACGACGAGAAACGCGAGCCGACGAAGTCCGTGCCGACGATCGCGATGTTCTCCTCTCCCCATTTCTCGCCCAGGATACTGTTAAGGCCGACGCGCAGGTTCTGGCTCGCCTCGGGATCGGTTCCGTCGTCCTCGAGCCGGATCTGGAAGAACCGGTCGGATGGCGAGCCGATAACCTGGACGGCGGCGTCGGGAAGGGAGCTGATGGCCTCGCGGATCTCGTCGGACGAGATGGCCGCGATTCCCTCGGGTACGTAATGGAATCGGTAGGGCTCGGCGGAAAGCCGGGCGAGGGCCGACGAGTCCGGGAAAATCGCCTTGAGGGCGGTAGTCGCGCTCGCTTCCGTATTGACGGTAACCCCCGGAACGGAGACGACGGCAGAGGCGAAGTCGCCGACTGTCGGGTACTGCGCGTAGGGGAAGCTGAAGGTCTGATTGTCCGAGCTGACGCCCGTCACGACCAAGTCTATCCCGGCGCTTGACTGGGAGACGTTAACCGACTGACTGCCCGAATAGGAAAGGGAGAGGGCGGTCGGCGCGATGCGGACCTTCTCGATGAAACCGGCCTGAAAGTCGAGGCCAAGATTCACGCCCTTCGTAAAGTAACCCGCAAGGCCGGAGACGATCAGTATCGAGCTGATGATAACCGCGGGCAGGAACGCCTTGCTGAATTTGATTGTCTTTTTCATTACTTGACCCTCCAGCTGATGCTGACGTTTTTGTTCTTCATGACGTCGGTATTAAAATTGAACATGAGCTTGGAAACGACAAGCGCGGTAAAGACGGAGGAAACGACGCCGATCGCGAGACTGTACGCGAAACCCTTGATCGATCCCGTCCCGAGCTGGGACAGGAAGATCGCGGCGATGAAGGTCGTGATGTTCGAGTCCATGATCGCCCAGAAGGCGTGGTCGAAGCCGGCTTCGATGGACGCCTGACGGCCCTTCTTGAGCCTCAGTTCGTCCTTGATTCGCTCGAACACGATGACGTTCGCGTCGACGGCCATACCGATGGTCAGGATCATACCCGCGATGCTCGAGAGAGACAGGGTAAGGTTGAGGGCCGAAAGGACGCTGAACATGATATAGAAGTTGAGCACCTGCGCGACGACCGCGTTGATGCCCGCGCCCTTATAGTACATGAGCATGAACACGAACACCGCGGCAAGACCGCCGCAGATAGCCCACATACCCTGGCGAATCGCCTCTTCTCCCATGCTCGCGCCGATAACCTGCTGGTTTTCCAGCTGGAGCGGCACGTTGAGCCAGGCCGTGCGCAGGACGGCCTTGATGTTTTCGGCCTCGTCGGCCGAGAAACCGGAGATCTGGACCGATCCGCCGGGAATGGCCTCGTTGATGACGGCGTGGCTCTTGATCTTGCCGTCGGACACGATCGCGAGGGATTCCTTGACGTTGTTAGAGGTCAAATCGCCGAATATCCCGGTACCCTCGGAGTCGAGGATGAAGTTGACCACGGGCCGGCCCATGTCGTCCCTGCGACTCTCGGCGCTCTTGATGTGCTTGCCCTCGAGCCCGATCGCCTTCTTGATGACGAGGAAACCGGTGCGCTCGTCGATACCGTAGGCGTCTTTCTTGTAGGTTCCGAGAACCTGGGTGTCCGCCGGGATGATCGACTTGTCGAGGATGTTATACTCGGCGTCGAAGGTGCTCGTCGGATGGGCCTGGAGATATTGAAGGAAGGAAGCGGTGGCTTCCTGGTCTACGATGTGGAACGCTAGCATCCCCTTACCCATGATAAGGGAGTTGATGCGGTCGGAATCGGCGGTGCCGGGAATTTCGATATAGATGCGATCCTCGCCCTGTTGGCGGACGACCGGCTCGGAAAGGCCGAATTTGTCGATGCGGCTGGTGATGGTATCGAGAACCTGGGCCATCGCCTCGGCCTTGAAGGTGGCCATATTACCGATAGCATCGCCCTGGGCCGCGGCCGCTTTCTCGAGATCGGCCTTGATGATGATGCTCATACCGCCGGAAAGGTCGAGACCGAGCTTTACCGCGCTGGCCTGGGTCCTCTTGATGGAAAGGATGCGATTACGATACTCGTTTTCGACGAAGGACATCGCGTCGGACTCCGACGGGAAGGCGGCGAGCAGGATGCGGGGCGTCCACACGGCGGGGACGGGCTTTTTCATCGCCTTGTAATTCTTCTTCGCTTCCTTGATCAGCGACGCGAATTTTACCGGAACCTGCTCCTGCTTGTCGGCGCGGGCGTCCTCGATAAGCTGCCGAAGGTCGGCAACCGCCATATTCCTTGAATAGTCCTTTATCTTTTCCCGTGATCCAAGCGCGAGGGCCTGATCCTCTTTCGGCGTCAGGGTATACCACTTGATCGACGGCCACAGAAAAGCAAAGCATACCGCAAGAACCACCAGAATGAGTACAAATCTGCTTCGTTTGCTCATGTTATTTCTCCAGATAATAAGGGAAAAAACCCGGCCGCCGGGGGCCGGGACAATCCCTGTTTATTGACGTGTCAGTTCGCAGTCCCGGATGTCGATTCCGGTGCGGCCTTTTTATCTTTTTTGGGAGCCTTGTCGGCCTTGTCTTCCATAATAACGGACGCGATCGCGGACCGGCTGAATTCCAGTTTGCAGTCATCGTCCACCTTCACGATAACGGTCTGATCCTTGGTGGAACTGACCTCTCCGTGAATGCCGCCGATAGTCACGATCTTGTCTCCCTTCTTGAGGGCGGAGATCATCTTCTCGGTATCCTTCTGTTTCTTGTTCTGCGGCCTGATGATGAAGAAATAGAAGATAACGAACACGGCGCCGAACGTAACGATAGGCATGAATACGGAGCCCTGGGAGGCGCTCAACTGTAAGAATGGCATGAAAATCATACAAATACTTCCTTAGGGACGATAAATAATCTCGGGACAGGGTATCATACTCGATGAATTGCAGTCAAGGTAAAAGAAAAGCAGGGGTTCCTGCCGGTTCCCCTGCCTGCCGTTACCTATACCTCCGCGAGGTTGGTCAGCCTCACGCCGTCCCCGCGACGTAACCTCCTGGCGACGCGTCAGAGAACGAGTATCCTGGGTACCGAGGCGGGGGCTACGCCAAACAACCTCAGAAGCGCATCCGCCGGATACGCGGTACCGGCAAGCCGGTTATAGCTCCCGGCGACCAGTTCAAGCTCCTCGCGGGAACCCGAACAGAGGGCCGAAACGGTAGCCGCCCGGTAAAACCCGCCCTCCGCAAGCTGTGCCGTCGTCATCCCCTCGTACTGGCTCCGGGCTGTTCCGTCAACGAGGGCCGCGTCGCCATCAAAGCCGACGGTGGCAACCGCATCCCTCCTCGCTACCTTTACTATCTTCTTTTTCATACCGCGGAAAAGCTCTCTTTACCCGCGCCGCAAACCGGGCATACCCAGTCGTCCGGAAGATCCGCAAACGATGTTCCCGGCTTGACGCCATTGTCCGGGTCCCCGACGGCCGGGTCATACTCATAGCCGCATAGATCGCAAACGTACTTTTCCATCGTTTTCTCCTTTTTCGCGCTCAGTCAGTATCCCTGACTTTTCCAGTATAAAGTTAAATCCCTCAGCGGGCAAGCAAATCATCAAGATTGGAGAGAAGCTGGGAATACTTCCGGTTCATGGGCTCGAGGGCAATAACCTGCTTGAGATAGTACTGGGCCTTGCGGTAATCTGCCCGCTCGAAATACCATTCATACATGGCGAAAAGGGCGAGGCCGTTCCGGGGATCGGCGAGAAGGCTCGAGCGCAACACGGAAAGCCGGGCGTCGGGATCGGTAAGCAGTCTGCTTTCGTAGTAATGAAGCACGCTTTTAAGCCCCGAGGATGCCCCGGACATGCGAGCCTGGATGATCGAATTCGCAGTCCCGAGATCGCCCGTCTCCGTCAGGGCGCGAAGATAGAGGCCGGTTACCTCGTCGCCCGGGGACGGCGAAGCATAGAGGGAACGGGCGAGGGAAACCGCCTTTGCGTTGCTCCCCGCGCCAAGGTAAGCCTGGACGAGCCTCAACCTGGCCGATTCGGTCGCTTCGATGGACACCAGTCGCTCCCCGAGGCGGACGGCCTGGGACCAATCCATGGAATTGATGTAATCAGTCATAAGAAGGGATAGGGCCGCTTTGTTGTCGCTCTCGGCCGCGAGAACTGACTTTACGAGGTCTCTTCCCGTTTTCTGGTTTATGGTTTGGCCCGTCTGGTACGCGATCTCGGCGGTCGCCAGGAGCACGTCCCGATCGTCGGGATAGAGGCGGTTCGCGTCTTGCAGAAAGGCGGTCGCCGACACGGGATTCCTGTTCCACTCGCGGGCAACCCGGGCGCGGAGCAAAAGATAGTCCTTATCGGTGCGGCTCGTCGTCGCGAAGGCGTCGAGAAGGGAATTTGCCTTGAGGAATTCCTTGCGCTCAACCAGGATGCGGGCTCGAAGGAGCAGAAAGGCCGCGTTGTTCGGCTCCGCCTTGAGTACCTCAAGGATAAAGCCGTCGGCGGTTCCCCAGTCCTGCATCGCGAAGGCGGCTTCCGCGCATAGCCGGGTCATCGCGACAGACGCCGGGTATCGACCGGACAATTGCCTCGAAACGGCAAGGGCCTCCGAGCCCTTTCCCCTGCGAATCAGGGAACGGGCCAGCGCGACACCGGCGGGATAACACGAGGAATCGAGCGTCCAGGCCTTGCGGTACTGTTCCTCGGAGAGGGGGATATTCGCCCGGCGCTCCGCGAGCATCCCGGAAAGGAGCGGGGGCAGAACCGAGTCCCGGTTCATGTCGGCGGCCTTCTCGAGGGCCCTTCCCGCCTCATCGTAATACTCCCCCGGCGCGGGAGAGACGGCTAGGACAAGCGAGGGCAGGACGAGGGAAAGAAAATCCCCGTCGTCCGCAGAATAGTCGTACGCGCCCATTCGAGCCGACCGGATGATGGCATTGTACTTGTCGCCCTCAGGAACCGAGGGAATCGGCCAGGAGACCGCTTCCATGGGATAGAGGATCTTCATCAGCTCCCCGGCAAGGGCAAGGGCCGAACGGTTTTGGTCGGTCATGCCCCTCGAATCCTCGTTGATGCGGCGAACCGCCTCGCGAATCCCGTCGGGGGCCCCTTCCTGGAGAAGGGCGAAGGTTTTACCGTCAAGGTTGTTTTTCTTGAGTTGATCCCTCGACGGGATGGCAAGCACCGTCCCGCTCCCGCCGTCAACGGCCGTAGGGGATACCTCCGCCGGCCCGACCGACGTCGCCCCTTCCATGCCGGCGGGACTGTCCGCGGGGGCCGGGGGCGTCGTTTTACAGCCGAACGTCGTTATAACGGCCAGAAGGAGTATGAGCGAGATCCAGGGATCGTTCCTACTCATTCAGGACCCCGTTCTTCCGCTTTTTCTGAACAAGCCAAATGACCATGGATATGATCGTGGGCAACAGCAGAACGGGGAACCACCAGAGCACGATTGAGCCGATGGAAACCGTGATGACATCCGTAGCGAACAGAAGAAACAAAAAACCGAGACCGCTGAACGCGACCGCGGGGGCCATATAGACGACATGTACGCGACGGTATCTGAGATACCCCGAGACGATAAAACTGACTCCGATGAAGGGCATCAGGAACGGCCAGATGGCCGAGAACGGAATCGACAGGAGTCCCGCGTCAAGCAGGATAAACAGGCCACCCGTCAGGAGGAGAAAGGTCGCGGCAAAAAAAAACCTCGCCCGCTTTTCCACCTGGACGCCGGCGAACCATAACAGGATCCCGGAAAGGACGGACGCGAGAGGCAGGAGAAACCTGGGGGGGCGGTAGTCCATCAGGGTCATGAGCGTGACGGAAACGGCTATAAACCCTATGCTTAAGGGCAAAAAAACGACGGAGAGCCGCAATGTCCATTTTTTCAGAAAATCCCTTTTGCCCACCGGACGCCCTCCAACTCCATACATTGTAGTATCTTTCTTCCATCTTGCCAATACAAACTGGCGTATGCTATCATTCGCCCCGTGCATAAAACCAAGTTGTCTATCCTGTTTCTTCCATTCATCATGACGGTTGCCGCAGTCTCCTGCTCGTCCGGTTCGACGGATTATCTGGTTGACGGCCTCAAGGTCCATCAGGATGAACAACGCCAGCTGCTAAGCCTTCTGGATGAGAGAACCGGGGACGCGCAAACCAGGTTCGCGCTGATGAACCGTATCGCCGATAACCTGCTCGCGGAGGGCAACAAGGCGAACCTGATCATCTTCCTGACCTCCTCCGTCGAAAAACACCCCGACGATCCCTACAACGCGTACTGGCTCATGATGGTCGCGCATACCTACCTCGAGGACGGCGCGCCCAGTATAGCCGGCTACTACTTCAGGAGAATCCTTGAAAACTGCCAGGATCTCGAGATACAAGGAGAGTCCATCCACCTGATCTGCCTGCAGAATCTCATCAAGATAACCTCGTCGCCGGAACTCGAGATCAAGTATTACGGGGACCTTATCACGCGTTTTTCCGCCAAGATCGACCTGGGATATTCCTATTTTATGCTTGCTCACCTCTACGAAGAGATGGGCGAGTGGGAACTCGCCATTCAAACATACACGCAATTCCTTGGTTACGGACAGTATGAGGTAATGATCCCGGGAATACCGGAACCCTACGAATACGCGAAGCGCATCGTCGATTACAACTCGTCGTCCAAAGACTGGACCTTCGAGTCCCTCGACGAACTCGTGGCGAGCATCAAGAAGGCCATCGATAACTACGATTATCGCGCCCTTGACCGGTATCGCGCCAAGATCAATTTCTTCGCCATGTCCTGGAAACAGGACTCGAGCGACAACAATTCCCAGGCGGATTTCCAGATGAGGGATTTCATGGGCGGGAACCGGATCAGGTACAGCGATACCCTGGACGCGTCCTCCAACCCGAACGAGGCGTATCTCAGGACAAGCGGCTGGAGCCAGTATATAAGCGTCTGGTATCTGTATTTCCGCAAGGTCGACTTCCCCGCCGACCCGGAGATTCACGGAAGATGGGAATGGGCCGGGATCTATTATGGGGAAAAGATGTAGTATGGCGCGTATTAAACGGCCCCTTCTTTCCACGCTTCTTCTCCTGACTATCCTTGCGGCCCCGGCAAGCCTGTTCGCCGCGGCCGAGGTCCCCGCCGACGAGCCCCCGCAAACCCCCGCGCCCGAAACGGCCCAACCGGAGATAGAACCGACTCGGGACGACATCCTGCCGTCGGCCTGGGAAACCCGGGCCTTGACGGAACCGGATACAGGCGTCACCCTCGCCTATCCGGCCCTTACCATCGAGCTTCCCGACCAGCCCCTGGTCAATAAATATATACACCAGTATACGAGCCCGGAGGGAATCAAGTACCTGTCCGCGGTCATGAAGCGGTCGTCCCTGTACCGGGACTTTATCCGTTCGGAATTGCGCCGCCAAAATATGCCGGAATGGCTCCTCTACCTTCCCGTCATCGAGTCCGGCTTCTCGACCGGCGCCGTTTCGCGCTCGGGCGCGACGGGCATCTGGCAGTTCATGAGGAACAGCGTCGGTGGATACGGTATCCATATCAACGAATGGCTGGACGAGAGGCGCGATCCCTGGATCGCGACGACGGCCGCGATCCGCAAACTCGGGGACAATTACCGGGACCTCGGCGACTGGAACCTCGCCCTGGCGGCCTATAACTGCGGGCTCGGGGCGACGCGCAGGGCCGTCAAGAAGGGCGGCAAGGCAGATTACTGGTACCTCTCCCAAAAGGGCTTTTTCAAGCGCGAAACGGTGCATTACGTACCGAAATTTCTCGCCATATCCCATATACTTTCCCGAAGCGACGAGTTCGGCATAGATTGGGGGCAAGCCCCGGTTCAGGATACCCTGATCACCATACCGGTTCGCCGTCCTGTAGACCTTAGCGTCCTCGCGAAGGAGACGGGGGCCGATTCCGCCTTTCTCAGGTCGATCAACCCCTCGCTCCATTACTCCATCACCCCGCCCGACAGCACCTATAACCTCAGGATTCCCGAGCTGATCACGGACTCGGTCAACGCGGTGCTCAACGACCGGACGAAGATGCTTCTCGAGTATTACATGTACAAGATCAAGTCCGGGGATACCCTCTACGCCCTTTCGCACCATTACGGGGTTAGCGTCGAGATGATCCAGCAGTACAACCCGGGGCTCAAGCCCTCAACCCTTCAGATAGGGAAAAAGGTAGTCATCCCGGCGATCCGCGAGGTTTCCGCCTACAAGGGCAAGCAGGATTCGGGGAATCTCGACTTCTCGGGCGTGTACCTCGTTAAAAAGGGAGACACCCTCTGGTCAATCGCCCTCGCGTACAATGTCCAGGTGGAAACCCTGGCGGATCGCAACAATATCGAGGTGAATTCCGTCCTCAAGTTAGGAAAACAACTCCGGGTGCCGATACTGTAACCTGAAGGAGCGGCAAGATGACGAAATGGTATGCAGGAAGCCTTCTTTTCCTCGCTTTTCTCCTGGCCGTCCCGGGGGCCCAGGAGCGGACGGTGACGGCGGTGACGACGACCGACTGGAAAAATGAGCTCGTGCGCTCGGTCATCTCGCTTGACGCGGATAAAAACGGCATCAAGCTCCCGGAAGGCCGCAGTTCGGCCCTGCAGATTCTCGAGATGGAATCCCCGGCCCTCCTCAAGGACACCTTTTTTTCCATCCTCGTCGATTCAACGGACAGGTTGGGTAACTGCGTCGATCGGGGAACCCTGAGCCTCGCGGAGCTGAACGCCATCATCGACGGGGGGACGAAGACCCCGCCCTGGTTCTCGCCCGACCTCAAGCGGGCCTCCATGACGAGCACGGTGCCGCTGTCCAGAATCGGGAGCCTTTTTATCAGGCACGCGAAGACATGGGAACCCAAACCTCCCCTGGACACCGCATACACCCGCCCCTTTACCGGCATCATCATCGACGCGCGGGGCAAACTCCCGGTACACGGCGAGTATGTGACCGATCAGGTGAAGCCCTGCCTCCTTCCCAAGATATGGAACGCGAACATGGACCTTGTCTACGAGAAAAACATGGTCCAGCCGGATATCGCCCTGAAGCTGGGGATCATCAGCTACTTCCCGGACGATTCACGGACACGGGAAAGGGCGGGAAACGATCCGCTCCGGATACCCGCGCGGGCCGTTTTCGGGGCGAACAGAACTGATCCCGTCATTTCCCGGGAGGATTACCTGAAGATCGTCTCCATCCCGGAAAACCGGGCCCTGCTCCGGGAGGGAAAGGTCGTCATACTCTGCGACCCCGACACCCTCGAGGGACAGACGGTCGGCCCGGTCAAGGACGATAATTACTACTTTACCTGGAAGGAGATCGACCGGGCGCTCAAGAAAGTTCCCGTCGCGCGCATGGACTTCAGCGACGCGTGGGAAGGCATGAAACTGACCGTCTATGACATCCGTTTCGTTGCCGATACGGCCGAAATCCTCCCCGACGAGCGGGAGCGGCTCAACCTGATCGCGGACGCCCTCAAGCTGGCGGGTCCCGCCGCTACCTTCACGATCGAGGGCCACACCGCGAGCGTCGGCAAACCCGAGGGGGAACGCAAACTGTCGATCGAGCGGGCGCAGAAGATGGCCGCGGAGCTTTCATACCGGGGCATTGCCCGCGAGCGCCTCGTCTCGAACGGGTATGGGGGGACTCGGCCCGTCGCGTCGAACGAAAGCCAGGAAGGCAGGGCGCGGAATCGCCGCGTCGAGATAATCATCAACATAAACTCTCCGGGTCCCTCACGTTGACGGGACAGAGTGAGCGTGTTACTATACAGAGAGATAAAAAAGGGGGCTGTTACATGCCGACCGGATATGAACAGAAACAGGATATAGCCGAAATCCTTGACCAGGGTATTGATGAAACCTATGATTCGGGCAAGATATTCTGCGCAAACTGCATTCATTGCAAGCTCGTCCCCGCGCCCGCGAACCAGGTTGGGCAGTTTTATCTTCGGGTCCGCTGTTCAGAGGGCAAGTGGAAGAAAAAACTCGGCGGTGAAAAACAGTACAAGTATTTTACTGTTACTCGCAGAAGCATAGATTGTTGTGATAGCTATGAACCGATGGGGGAAGCAGACGATTTTATCAACGACCTGCGAAGAACGCTCCCCATTCGGGATGAAATCTACGAAAAGGACTAAATACCAATGAAACGGACTATCGTCGCGGCATCGCTTCTCGCGGTGCTTCTGCTCGCTGTGTCAGGCTGTGCGTCTGTCCCCGACCCCTCATCCATTCCGCCCGAAACGACCGTCGCCGACCTGAGTCAGAGCGGGCAGGATGCCCTCGATGACAATAACTTCAAGGCCGCCGAGGTGTATTATCAGCTCATAATAGACAGGTACGGCTCCGATCCGAAGGCCCTCACCTCGGCCGAGTTCGAGATAGCCCACATGCGCATAAAGAACAAGAAATGGGCCGACGCCAAGGTTCGTCTCGAGTCGATAATCGCCCGGTACGAAAGTACGGGTGGGGCGGGACTTCCCCCCGAATTCCTGGTGCTCGCGAAGAACGACCTGAAGAAGATCCCTGTCGAAACTCCGACAATAGCCGACGCTCCGACAATAGTCGAAACTCCGGCAGTCGACGCCCCGGCAGCAGACGCTCCGGCCGACAACGCTCCGGCCGACAACGCTCCGGCCGACAACGCCCCGGCAGCCGACGCTCCGGCAGCCGACGAGACACCAGCCCAATAAGACAGGTCGGCGCGCCTGGCCGGATACAGAACGGGACGCGCGCCGATCGTAGAATACACAATTTTATCAGCAGTTCAATAGGTTTCCCCATGGGGCAGGATGATGACGTTCATCTGGACGCCCTTTGCGGCGGCTGACGCCTCGACCTTCTCCTTCGTGATCTTCCCCCGGGGTTTCGGATGCGGGGGAGCGTCCCCTATCAGGATGATCTTCCGGTCCGATTCCGCGTTCCAGGGATAGGACAGGGCCCCGTCAAGCCCCTCGTACACGGCCTCGGGGATATCCCTTCCGCCCTGCACGCGGAAACTGCCCAGGGCCTTCCTGAACGCCTTGAGGTCCGAGGTAAACTGACAGGCCGGACGAACCAGGAAATCGTCGTCGTAATCCTTGTACAGCACGAGGCCCACCCTCCAGGACGGATATCCCGGCAGGAGATCGAGAAGCATCGGCTCCAAAAGCTCGCGAACCTTTCCGATGTCGTCCTGCATGCTCTCCGTGGCATCGATGACGAACACGACGTCGAGGGCCTTGCCTCCGGGCGGTTCCAGCAACGACTTGATCATGGGAACGATATCATCGGGACCCTTGGCGTAGAGGGTCGCGCCTCTCGTGGAATCGGCCAGGTCGACGAAGGAATCGACGGTGTCCTTCATGTAGGAATCGTCGACGGGCGGGTCGCGGGGCGGTACGGGTTTTTGGGTAACCCTCAACCGGTAGGGATTGTCCCGGAACGGCCCCGAGTAATCGCCGAATTCGCGCGAAAAGGCGCGGATGTTGAAAAAGGTTCCGTCAAGGACCTGCAATTCCCCGTGACGGGACCAGTCGTATCCATAGCCTATCACATAGGGTATCCAGACGTGAAAAGCCTCTCCGACGGGTGTTGCCGTTTCCGTCGTGGAGTCGATCAGGCTCCAGATCTTCTTTTCGGGCGGTATGAAGGCCTCGTTAAGGAGTCGCTTTTCGTCGCCGTTAACGGCGTTATACGACAGGGCCCTGTAGGCGTAGTTATCCGCCTTGAGGGCCGGATCCTTCGTCGTTTCGGTTAAAAGCACGCTCTTGATATCGGGCTTTTTCCTGATATACAGATGGTATCCCCCTTCCGGGCTCTGGATGATGCGCACGTCCTCGGGGGAGATCGCGAGATCCTGGGCAAAGGCAGCGACCGCAAGGGCGGCCAGTATCGCGGCAAGCAACGACTTTTTCATGCTTTCAATATCGGCGTAATATGATTTCGATGTGAGCGTTCGCTTCGGCCCGTATACTTGAAACGCCTCTTCGATCGATGATAGGCTTCGGTCGCGACCGGACCGCCTTGCGCGGGATATCGCGGGATATCGCAGAACACGGGATAAGGGGCATGCAAGTGGGCGGAAATACCTTCGGAACGCTTTTCAGGATCAGTACCTACGGGGAAAGCCATGGGGCGGCGCTCGGCGTCACGATCGACGGCTGTCCCGCGGGAATCCCCCTTGAAGAGGGGGACATTCAGCGTGAGCTGGACAGGAGGCGGCCCGGCGCGCACGCAGCGGACTCCGACGGCACGGCGCGCGATCCCCGCCTGAATCCCGCCATGACCTCGCGAAAGGAAGCCGATTCCTGCGAGATCCTCTCCGGCGTGTTCGAGGGCAAGACCACGGGTACCGCCATCTCGATCATCGTGAGGAACACCAACCAGAAATCGGAAGATTACGGGAATATCGTCGACAAATTCCGGCCGGGCCACGCCGATTACCCCTATTGGGCCAAGTACGGCATCAGGGATTACCGGGGCGGGGGACGCTCGTCCGGCAGGGAAACGATCGGGCGCGTTGCGGCCGGGGCCGTAGCCAGGAAATTTCTCCTGCAGAAGGGGATTACCGTGCTCGCATGGACGACCGAGGCCGCGGGAATCGTCTGCGAGGGCTTCGACGAATCGGCTATCGAAGAAAACCAGTTCCGTGCCTGCGACGGGGAAGCCGCAAAGCGCATGCTCGCGAAGATCATCGAGCTGAAGGGCAAGGGCGACAGCGCCGGGGGCATCGTCGCGTGCAGGGTATCCGGCGGTACCGATGGGCTTCCGGTAGGCCTCGGGGAGCCGGTATTCGACAAGCTTGACGCCGAGCTTGCCTCGGCGATCCTTTCCATCGGGGCGATCAAGGGTATCGAGTTCGGCTCCGGGTTCGAAAGCGCCCGGATGAACGGAAGCGGCTGGAACGATCCCATGAGGCGCGATCCGCGAACGGGCCGCCCGGCGTTTCTCTCCAACCATGCCGGAGGCATCCTCGGGGGGCTTTCCACGGGGGCGGATATCGTGTTCAGGGCGGCGGTCAAGCCGGTTTCATCGATCGGCCTTCCCCAGTTGACGGTCAATACCGGCGGCGAGGACTGCGATATCGAGGTCCGGGGACGGCACGACGTGTGCCTGTGCCCGCGGATCGTGCCCGTCATCGAGGCCATGACGGCCCTCGTCGTCGCCGATATGTACCTCAGGAATCTCGCCGCCCGCGCGAACGCGGGGACTTGAGCGGGACTCGAGATCGCCCGACGAGGCCCGTTCTGCTGAGGGGGCTCCGAAGAGGTTCGATCGAACGACGCCCGGCCCCCTGCCTCTTTCGTCGTCTCCCCTTTCGCTTTACGCCGGGCGGGAAGCATGGTATCCTGTTGCCATGACAATCAGCGATGTGCGAGCGGCTATCGAAGCCGAGGATATCAAGGAAACGTGGAGAGACGACGTAGAGATCAATTCCGCCTGCGGCGCCGATCTCATGAGCGACGTCATGGCCTTCGTGAAGGATCAGGTACTGTTACTGACCGGACTCATCAACATACAGGTAATCAGGACAGCCGTTCTCATGGACATCGAGGCTATCTGTTTCGTGCGCGGAAAGTCGCCGAACCAGGAGATGATCGACATGGCGCGGGACAACGGCATCGTTCTCCTGAAGACGCGCCTCCCCCTCTTTCTCGCATGCGGCAAGCTGTACAAAGCCGGCGTATGCCAGGGCGGGGTTCGGGCCATCGACTGACGCGGGGCCTGGATGCGTTTTCACTACACGGTACCCGGGGACGACTTTTCCCGGGCGGGTAACGCCTCCTCCGAGATGAAAAAGGCGCTCCAGAGACTCGGTATCCCGCATGAGATCATCAAGCGCACGGCCGTCGCCATGTACGAGGCGGAGATCAACATGGTCGTGCACGCGGGCGGGGGCGAGGCTGATATCGACATCGACCACGGATGCATCACGATCGTCATGAGCGACAAGGGCCCGGGAATCGCGAACGTGGAGCTCGCCATGCAGGACGGGTACTCGACGGCGCCCCAGCTCGTGCGGGAGCTCGGGTTCGGGGCCGGAATGGGTATGTCGAACATCAAGAGAAATACGGACGAGATGAATATCGAGACCGGTGAGGGTCGCGGGACGACCATTACCATGAAGATCCGAATTCCGGAGGATGCATGAGCCCTCAGCGATATCATTCGGTCATCCTCGACGAGGAGGCATGCAAGGGATGCACCGTGTGCGTCACCACGTGCCCGGCCGAAGCGATTCGCGTGCGCGACGGAAAGGCGCGCATCCTCGCCGAACGGTGCATCGATTGCGGGGAATGCATCCGCCGCTGCCCCCATCACGCGAAGAAGGCGCGATCCGACGACTTTCCCTCCTTCGCGGCCAGGTCCGACGGCTTACCCTTCGATTTCAGGATCGCCCTTCCCGCCCCCTCCTTCTACGGGCAGTTCCCGGTAAAGTACTCGATTCCGGCCATACACGCGGCCCTCCTCGAACTCGGCTTCGACGCCGTTTTCCCGGTCGCCGCCGCGACGCCCGCCATTGCCGCCGCGTCGGGTATGTTCCTGGACCGCGACAGGTATCCCTCCCTTCCCCGCCCCCTCATATCGTCCAGTTGCCCGACCATCATCAAGCTGATTCAGATACGCTTCCCGACCCTGCTCGGCAACATCGTGCCCGTCGTCGCGCCGGTGGAGCTGGCGGGACAGCTTGCGCGCAGGATAGTCCTCGACGATATATCCTCCGGCGCGATCGGGGGCGAGAGGGAAGCGGGCGGTTTGTCCGCCCCGCAGACCGTCGGGTGCTTTTTCATCTCGCCCTGCCCCGGAAAGATCACCGAGACGGTCGCGCCCATGGACAGCGGCAACTCGTCGATCGACGGGGTATTCGCCATGAAGGACGTGCACCTTCCCGTTCTGCAGGCGCTCTCCCGCGGACCATCCCCGATGGAGGGCGTCCTCCCCTCCTCTCCCGCGGAAATCGCCTGGGGGCGGGCCGGGGGCGAGGCGGAGGCGACCCTGCGCGAAAAGCGGGGGAGGTGGATAGCCGTCGACGGCATGGATCAATGCGTCAAAATCCTCGAGTCGGTCGAGAACGGCGAGGTTTCGGACATCGATTTCCTGGAACTCATGGCCTGTACGGGCGGTTGCGTCGGCGGCGCCCTTACCGCGGGCAATCCGGCGATCGCGAGGCATACCCTCGAGGAGCGCGAGAGGCTGTTCGCACAAGCCCCTCAAGCCGGGGACAGGGTCCCCTCAAGCGACGCGAGGGCCTGCCTGCACAGGGACAAGTATCCCGCCCGCCCCGCCCTTCTCCTCGACCAGGATTACCGCAAGGCGATGGACATGATGGAACGGATGGAAGAGATACACGCAAGCCTGCCCGGGCTCGACTGCGGCTGTTGCGGGGCGCCCAACTGCCATGCCCTCGCGGAAGACATAGTCCGCGGGACCGCGAGCCGAACCGACTGCGTCATCATCCTGAAGGAACAGTATCAGGAACTCGTCGAAAAGGGCCCGGACAAGAACGGATGAACGGGAAGGAATCCCTCAGGAAGGCCATCCGGGAAGGGCTCGCGTCCTCGCCGGAGGGCTCATGCTTTCTGACGGAGCCCCTGCGGCTTCGCATTGACGCCTCCAAAACCCTTTTTGCGTTTTTATCCCATGGTTTCGAGCCCGACACGGCGCCGATTCTTGAATACGCGTTGGCCCGGGGGCTAACCGTGGGCGTACCCGTCGTCAGGGGGAAGGACATGGCATTCAGGGCTATCGTCGGTCACGAGGGCCCCTTCGTCGCCGGCGCCTTCGGGATACGGGAACCCCCTCCCGATTCCCCGGAGCTCTATCCATTCCGCGACCCCGTTTGGCCCGCGCTTATCCTGGTCCCCGGCCTCGCCTTCGGCGCGGACGGGAAGCGACTCGGGCGGGGCGGCGGCTACTATGACAGGTTTCTTTCGTCCTTCCTCGCGCGGTACGAGGATATGCGCCGCGAGATTACCCTCGCGGGCATCTGCGCCTCGCGCATGGTTATCGATGACATCCCGGTCGAGCCCCACGATATCCGCGTTGATTGCCTCCTCACCGAAAAGGGTTGTATACTATGCGTATAAACGTGTCAGGAGATGCCTATGGGAGAAATACGCTCGGCGATCGATATCGCCATGGAAAAAACGGCCCACATCGAGGGAGACAAGAGTAGCGCGGAAAATCGCGAGCTCAAGAACGCGGGTAAACGCGCCGCGGGGGATTTTCTCGGGACGGGCGACTCCGACGCGCTCGCGAAGGCCCTCAAGGGAAAAAAGGCGGAACAGGTCAAGCTCGTTCAGGAAGGAATCATCTCGATCCTTCTCGCGAGCCTCAGGCTTCCCGTCGTGGAGGAAGACCTCGTAAAGGTCGAGCGGATCGGCTCCGGTCTGGACGCGATACTCCCGGACATGGGCTTGAGTCAGCTCTTCGGCCAGGTCGGACAGATCCTTCATACCTACCTTTCGGAGCGTGATCAGCTCAAGGTAGCCCTGGAACAGCAGTTCCTTCCGAAACTCCGCGCCAAACAGCAGGAGCTTTCGCGGCGGTACGGCCAGAATATCGCCCTTGAGCCGACGCAGGATCCCGAATACATGGCCGCCCTCTCGAAAAACATCCGGATGATCGAGCAGAAGTACGATACGGTCCTTGACGAGGTTCGCTCCCGCGTCCGTGAGGCCTCGGGGATATCCGAGTAAGGATAGGGAGGGGAGCGTGACTGTGGCGCGGCTCCCCCCGCGCTTCCAAACCCCCGGAATGCCGACCCTTGACTTTTTTTTCTTAATGGGATATTTTTTCACTCGCTTGCCGCGAGGCAAGACTTTCCGCGGTAGCTCAGTTGGCAGAGCAAGTGGCTGTTAACCACTGGGTCCGGTGTTCGAATCACCGCCGCGGAGCGAATCAAGGCTGTCCGGTAGATATCTGCCGGACAGCTTTTTTTTCGCTTTTCCCCTTCCCTCCGGCCCGAATCCGCGTCCATGCCCAAGACCCCTGCGCATCTGGCGGAAAAAACGGAACGGGTGCATTATACTTCTTGAAGCTGGTCAATAAAAACGTTAGGGGGCCACAATGAGCAAGAAGGAACATGACAAGGAAGTTATCCATACCAGCGCGAATCGCCTCGGTATGGACGCCGAATCCATCAAAAGGGCCCTGTTCTATCATCTCGAGTACTCCCTGGGCAAGGACGTGTATTCCGCCACCGACCATGACCGGTACAGTTGCGTCGCCCTCGCGACGAGAGACAGACTTATCGAACGCTGGATAGCGACCCAGCAAACCTATTACAACAAGAACGCCAAACGCGTGTACTATCTTTCGCTGGAGTTCCTCATCGGGCGCACGCTCGGGAACAGCCTCATCAATCTCGACCTCTACCCGGAGGCCGAAAAGGCCCTGAAGGGCCTTGGCTACACCCTCGAGGAGATCCGCGAGAGGGAATGGGACGCGGGTCTCGGCAATGGCGGTCTCGGTCGCCTGGCCGCCTGCTTCATGGATTCCCTCGCCACCCTCGAGCTGCCCGCGGTCGGGTACGGCATCCGCTACGATTTCGGCATCTTCTTCCAGAGCATCCGGAACGGCTACCAGGTGGAAACCCCCGATAACTGGCTTCGCCTGGGCAATATCTGGGAATTCCCGAGGCCCGAGTACTGCTATATGGTCAATTTTTACGGAAGGTCCGAGGACTATACGGATCGTACGGGCGCGAGGCGCAAGCGCTGGGTCGACACCGAGGACATCATGGCGGTCGGCTACGACACCCCGATACCCGGCTACAAGAATAACACGGTCAATAACCTCAGGCTCTGGTCGGCGAAGGCCTCGCGGGAGTTCAATCTGAACTATTTCAACGACGGCGATTATATCAAGGCGGTTTCCGAAAAGGCCACGTCGGAAAACATCACCAAGGTTCTCTACCCCAACGACAATATTTTCGAGGGGAAGGAACTCAGGTTCAAGCAGGAATACTTTTTCGTCTCCGCGACGATACAGGACATCATCCGCCGGTTCCGGAAGGCCCATTCGTCCTTCGCGGATTTCCCCGACCAGGTGGCGATCCAGCTCAACGATACGCATCCCGCCATCGCGATCGCCGAACTCATGAGGATCTTCATCGACGTTGAATGCCTTGAGTGGGACACGGCCTGGGACATTACCGTCAAAACCTTCGGCTACACCAATCATACGATCCTGCCCGAGGCCCTCGAGCGCTGGCCCGTCGACCTCATCCACAAGGTCCTGCCAAGGCATCTCGAGATCATCTACGAAATCAACCGCCGCTTCCTCGAGGCGGTCTCGCTCAGGAACCCGGGCAATACCGAGATTCTCCGCAACCTGTCCATCATCGAGGAGGGTTCCCAGAAGAAGGTCAGGATGGCGAACCTCGCCATCATCGGCAGTCATTCGATAAACGGCGTGGCCGCCCTGCATACCGAGATCCTGAAAAGCCAGGTATTCAGGGAGTTCAACGATCTCTGGCCGGACAGATTCAACAACAAGACCAACGGCATCACCCAACGCCGATGGCTCAAGCTCTGCAATCCCGGGCTTTCATCCCTCATCACCGACGCAATCGGCGACAAATGGGTAACGGACCTCTACGAACTCAAGAAGCTCGTGCCCCTCGCCGACGACGCCGAATTCCGCAAAAAATGGATGAAGGTCAAGCATGAGCGGAAGGAATCGCTCGCGCGGTACATCATGAGCCGAAACGGGGTTCAGGTCGACACGAATTCCCTCTTCGACATCCAGGTCAAGCGCATTCACGAATACAAGCGCCAGCTTCTGAACGTCCTCCACGTCATCACCCTGTACAACCGCATAAAGGATAACCCCCGCGCCGATTTCGTCCCGAGGACCATACTCTTCGCGGGCAAGGCGGCGCCGGGCTATTACCTCGCGAAGCTCATCATCAAGTTGATAAACTCCGTCGCGGAAAAGGTAAACGCCGATCCCGAGGTCGCCGGAAAACTCAAGGTACTGTTCCTCAGGAATTACGCCGTCTCCAACGCGGAAAAGATCATTCCGGCGGCCGACCTTTCCGAGCAGATATCGACCGCGGGCACCGAGGCCTCCGGTACGGGCAACATGAAATTCGCCCTTAACGGGGCGGTTACCATCGGTACCCTCGACGGGGCGAACATCGAGATCATGGAAGAGGTGGGAAAGGATAACTTCTTCCTCTTCGGTCTCGATTCGGCGGGGGTTATGGGCCTTAAAAAGACCGGTTACGACCCCCTCCAGTATTACTACGGTAACCAGGAACTCCGCAGGGTCCTGGACCAGATACGCCGGGGTCATTTCTCGCCTGATCAGCTTGACCTGTTCAAGCCCCTGACCGACGCCCTGCTCTACCAGGGCGATACCTATCTCCTCCTGGCGGACTACTCGTCGTATATCGATTGCCAGGAGCATGTCAGCGCCGCATTCCGCAACCGGGATTCCTGGGCCAGGATGTCGATCCTGAATACGGCCAATATGGGGAAATTCTCGACGGACAGGACGATCGGCGAGTACGCGAAGGATATCTGGGGGGTAAAACCGGTCCCGATCAAACTCTAGGCCACTCCGGGAAATATGGAAATTCCGTGTTTGGTGTTTTATTGAATTTTTTATGAGAATACCACTTGCAAACGTTTGCGCAAGGGAGTATAGCTATCTTGTTGATTGCGCAATCGACATTCCGGAGGATTCCATGAAACAAGAAAGCACCAACAAGTCCCTTTTTCGCATTGGATTGCCCATTCTCGCGGGTATGTGCGTCAGTCAGATACAGCAGATTACGGACCAGGCGTTTCTCGGCCATGCCTCGGCGGAATACCTGTCCGCCGTCGGAAACGCGGGCTTTACCATCTGGACGACGATCTCCTTCCTGTTCGCGCTCGGTACCGGTACGGCTATCCTGGTCAGCCAAAAACTCGGCGAGGGCAACAAGGAAAAGGCCGAGGAGATACTCGGGTCAACCTTCGTTTTCTCGAGCTTTTTCGCCGTCGCCGTCTTTTTGGCCTGGTTCTTCTTCAACAGGCAGATATTCGGCTTGATGGGCCTCAAAGATCCGATACTCGGGTACGCGGCCCTCTACACCAGGATTTATACCTTCGGCGTCCTCCTCTCGGGGATCAACTCGGCGGCCAATGCCGTGTATAACGGCACGGGCCATACGAGACCCATCATGATCTCGTCGGCCCTCCGCGCCCTGATCAATATCGTGCTCGACTGGCTTCTCATCTTCGGAAACCTCGGGTTCCCGAAGCTCGGGATAGCCGGCGCGGCGATCGCCACGCTCATCGCCGACGTCATCGGTACTGTCTATGGCATCTCGGCGGCGTTCTCGAGCAAGCTCCCCATCAGGCTTTCCCTTGGCGCGATCCGCAAGGCGAATGTCAAGAACTATCTTACAGTTATCAAGATCGGCATCCCCGCCGGGCTCGAGGAGTTCGCCTGGAACCTCGGCAACATACTGCTGATTCGTTTCCTCAACGCGGTAAGCCCCCTCGCCGCGGGCATCTACACGATCGTCGCCTCGATAACCCTGGTACCGGCCCTGTTCTTCATGGCGATGGGGAACGCGGCCATGACCCTCTCGGGCCGCTTTACCGGAGGCAGACAGCCGGCCGAGATCAGGCGCACCGTGAAAAAAGCGCTCGCCCTCTCCTGGGCCGGGGCCGTGGTCTTTTTCGGGCTGTTCACGGCGTTCCCCGATTTCTTCGCGGGTCTCTTCACCAAGGACCCCGAGGTTCTCTCGCAGACCCCCAAGATGCTGCTGGTCTGCTCCTTTGCCCTCTTCGCGCGGGCGGCAAACCTCATCTACGGCGGCGGCATTCGGGGAATGGGCGACACGAGATGGATGCTGTACACCCAAATCTTCGGGACGGTCTTCGTCCTGACCCTCGCGCGCCTTTTCATCTTCAACCTGTCCCTCGCGATACTCGGGCTCTTCGTCGCGGTCTTTTTCGACGAGCTGGCGCGGTGCGTCCTGAACGGCATCCACTTTTACCGGAGCGTCAGGGTCAAGGTACAGGAACAGGACATTCCGAGGGATGAGGTCGCCTGATGGTCACGATCAAGGACGTCGCCGCCCTGGCGGGAATTTCGTATACCACGGTATCCCACGTGATTAACGGGACCAGGCCCGTCGCCCCCGAAACGAGGGCGAGGGTCGAGGAGGCCGTGCGAAAGCTCGGTTATTCCCAGAACATGGTCGCCCGGGGTCTTCGCAAGGGGGAAACCATGACCGTCGGAGTCGTGAGCGTGTCCAGCATCGACGCATACTTCGCGGAGGTCCTGCACGGGGTGCAGGAACGGGCCGGCGAGGACGGTTACGGCGTCTATATCTCCTACACGGCCCTGACCGACGTCTGCCCCACGGCCTGCAAGATTACAGGAACGGATTCCCTCGGGTTCCGCGAGGCCGAGCAGCTCTCCGGCCTCGAGCGAAGGGGGATTCAGGGACTCATCCTCAACTCCCTCCAGAACGACGAACGCCTCGAGAGCGTGCTTACCGGCCTGCGCACGCCCTGTATCCTGTTCCAGCGCCTGGTTCGTGGCCCGGGATGGGATAATTTCATCTGCGACGATTACCAGGGCGCCTCGGACGCGATGCGGTACCTTCTTTCGCTCGGTCACAGGAGGATAGGCCTTGTCGAGGGATTCGGCTTCGAGACCCACTCGGTTAAATTCAGGAAGAAGGCGTGGGAAGACGCCCTGCGCGCCGCCGCCATCGACGCCGATCCCCAGCTCGTCAGGGACGGCCGGTACGATCCCGTCGCCGCGTACACAGCGACGAAGGCCCTCTTGGCCCTTGCCGACAGGCCGACCGCCATACTCTACTACTCCGACACGATGGCCCTGTCGGGGATAAGGGCGGCGGCCGACATGGGACTGACAGTGCCCGGGGACCTTTCGGTCATCGGGTACGACAATCTCCCGATCGACGACCTTTCGGTGCCGAGGCTCACCTCGGTCAACCAGATGAGCTGTCAGATAGGCCGCGACATGATGGAGCGGCTGATGGAGCGCATCGCGAATCCCGGCCTTGAGTCCCTCGTCCGCAGTTATCCCCAGGCCCTCGTCGTTCGCGAGTCGACCGGAAGTCCGGCGACCGCGTAACCCGCAGCCGCCTGGTTACCCGCCGCCGCCGCTTGGTCGGACCTTGCGTCCAGGGCGACATACGGCTACACTGGGTACATGAAAATCGGAACGGAGATCGTATTCTTTTATCTATATGACGCGGGTCGCTCCATAGACCTCAAAAAGGTCGCGACGATGGTTCCGGCGATGCCCGACGACGACATCGTCAAGAACCGGCGCGACACCCCGCAATCGCTCATGTTGCCCGTTCCCCTCACCCTCCGCCTCGCGGTATACGAGGGAGGCGTCGGGCAAGCCTTCGACAGCATAACGTTGAACGCGCGGATCTTCGAGGAAGGGGTCATCTCCCTTTGGGCCCGGGTCAGGGGAAGCTATTCGCCGAAGGAACTGCATCGGATTCGCGCGATGACCTTCAAGATCGACGGAAGGGAAACAAGGATCGATTCCTGGGTCGATAATTCCCTCAAATCGCTTTTCGCCAGCATCCAGGAGGCGATCACCTTCGAGCAGTACGTCTTCTCTACCTTCGTGCGCGAGACCTATACGGCCTTTTGCCTTACGTCGCCGATACGCGATCCGGAACGATTCGTGGCGACGCATCGCCGCACCATAGCCTGCCTCCTCAACGGCGAGAGCCCCGAGACGAACCTTCATGCCTCGCAGATAGACGCGACGATGCGAAGCACTTTTTCGTATACCGATAAGGACTACGTCCTTCTCGACCTCGATCGCTGTCTCATCATAGACCCGGAGAGGAACTACGAGGACATTCTCGTGGTCATCGAACAGGCGGTATTCCAGCTTCTGGAACTCCGTTCGCTCGACATGCTCCTTGACCGCTGGCTCGACAAGGCGGAGGACGATATCCGCATCACCTTCAGGAAAAACACGGCCAGGATCAAACTGCTCAAGATACGCCTCGCGAGCATACAGGCATTAAGCTTCGACGCCCTCTTCATCCTCGAGAATCTCGAGAACTCCTCGAAGATCATCGGGGATTATTTCCTTGGGCAGATATTCAACGACCTGTGCAGGCAGTTCAACATGGACGGATGGAAACGTTCCATCGAGCGTCGCCTCTCCACGCTCAGGTCGGTGTACGACAGGGTAAACGCCGACGCGAACGAGCGTCGCATGGTGTTCCTCGAGATCATGTTCATCGTCGTCTGTATCGTGTTCCCCCTGGTTCAGATCATACAGGTATTCTTCATGGAATAACTTGCGTATCCGCGAGAGCGGTGCTACAATAAAAAAAATGCCGAATTCGAATTCGGCGCAAGGAGGCGGTATGAGTGCACATAATCGATCCACGACCAGGGTACTGCCGTCTTCAACGATCACTGACTGACACGCAATCCCGTAAACGGCGACAGTAATCCCCCACAACCCATCCCACGCTCGACGTCTTTTTCCGCTTCATGCGGAAACTGTGGCCATGTATTCAACAGGATAACCATGCAAATAGTACTCGATACCTACGATGAACCGGAATCCGGTTTTCGCGTCGCGAGACCGAACCGGAAGAGCCCTCGCCGCGCCGACTCGCGGCGGCAACCCACTGACCGTGGCGGGAGATCCGCCGACGATGAAGCCTTGGACGATCCCGAAGGGATCCTTGATCCCTTCGCCTTTTACCGCGGGGAAGGATTGATCGAGGGAGAGGGCTTTATAATCAAACCCGGCAAGGAGGCCTGCGTCTATCGCTGTCGGGGACGGCCTCCGAGAACGTCTGAACTTGTGGCCGTCAAGGTATACAAGAAGGCTGAACGCAGGAGCTTCAAGGCGATGTCGTCCTATCTCATGGGCCGATTCGCGGACGCGGGAATCAACCGAAGGGACAGCATGCATATCCTGAGTTCCCCGGAAACCCTGCTCGCGTTTTGGGTCGAGTCGGAGTTCGGGGTACTTGAGCGCCTGCGCCGAGGCGGGCTGCCCGTACCGGAACCCTACGCGAGGGACGGGGCGTCGATCGCGATGGAGTTCATCGGGGGTACCGAGGCGGCGCCACGACTCCAGGAATGCCGCCTTTCTGAAACGGAAGAAAAGACTGTATGCGCGCAGTTGATAGACTGCGTCGTGGCGATGCTGTCCCTCAATACGGTTCACGGGGATCTTTCTCCCTATAACGTTCTTCTCCACGACGGCTCTCCCCGCATCATCGACTTCCCGCAAACCGTAGACCCGAGGTTTAACGCGAACGCCCGCTCCATGCTCGAGCGGGACATCAGGGCGATCCTCGCGTACTTCAGTCCGGGATGCCTGCGTTACGCCATCGGGCCATGGGCGACGGGAAGGCCAGACGAGGACGCGCGCAGGCTGACGGCCAGTATCTGGGCCCGCTATGGCCCAAGGGGATAAAGCGGATGAAGGGAGTCGACTCAGTGGCTGGGAACCGTCCGGCAGTTTACACGCGGCCTTGCGGTTTAAAATGAGCAAGGACACATTGCAGCGGATGAAGGGAGTCGACCTTCCGTTCGGCCCCGTCCGGGGGCCTCGCTCCAGGCCGGGGCGATTGCTGTCGCGGCCATCCCTGGCCGCTCTCCCGCACGGCGCGCTGTCGCGCGTCGTACGGCGCAATCGCCCGTCCGACTCCCCGGTTATACACTCTACGGCAGTTGAAACGCAGCTATGCTGTTTAAAATAATCAAGGACACATTGCAGCGGATGAAGGGAGTCGAACCCTCGTCACGAGCTTGGGAAGCTCGGGTAATAGCCGTTATACGACATCCGCTGTAATATGTCCTGACATGCATTATCTTTTTTTCGGGGGTGATTGTCAACAGTTTTCGGCGAAGATACACTTCCCGTGCGGAGGATTCATGACGCGCATCAAGACGGACATCCCGAACCCCTTTGGGTCACCGGTATTCTATATACCCGAAACGGAAAGCACCATGCTTGACGCGCGGGACCTTGCCGGTCAAGGGGCACGCGACGGAACCGTCATCTTCGCGGGTTTTCAGCGATCCGGCCGGGGAAGAATAGACGGCAGGCGGTGGACGGCCCATGAGGGTGAAAGCCTTCTGTGCACGATACTCTTCCGGGGTATGCCGATCAACGGCTTTACCTTGCGGGTCGGCCTCGCCGCGGCCGAGGCCTTCGACGCCTTTCTACCCCCGTCCTCGCCCGTCGCCATCAAATGGCCCAACGACATCCTGGTACACGGAAAAAAACTCGCGGGTATCCTTTGCGAGAATGACGGCTCGACGGTCTACGCGGGAACCGGATTCAACATAGCCCAAAGGTCGTTTCCGCCGGAACTTTCCCACAAGGCAAGTTCCATCGCCCTGGAACTCGGAGAAACGGCGTCCGTGCCGTCTCCCGCCGAATTCCTTTCGGTATATCTCGAGCGCCTTAAGGAGGCGCTCTCGCGCGACGACTGGCACGAACGCGTGAGTTCCCGGCTCTGGCGCAGGGGCGAGGATGTCGTGTTTCTCGCCGGTGATCCCGGCAGGCGCGAGGAGATCAGGGGGAAGGTCGAGGGCATCGGCCCCTCGGGCGAACTTCTCCTCGGAACCAACGCTCCGGAAGGGGAACGGATTCTCCGCCTCTTCTCGGGCGAGTTCCCCTACGAGGATATCGCGGATCGGTCGTAGCCGCAGGCCCCCCTTGAACCTTGTCATCCTCCTCGATATTATCATGTCATTATGCTCGATTACCGATTCATCAAGGATAACCTTGACGCCGTAAAGGCGAATATTGCCGCCCGCAACATGCACGCGGACGCGGACGCCGTGGTAACGCTGTTCGACAAGCGTACCGCCCTTGTTACCGCCCTCCAGGCCCTCCAGGCACGGCGCAACGACAACGCGAAGGCCATGAAGGCCAAGCTCTCCGACGAGGATCGGACGCGTCTCATCAACGAGGGCAAGTCGATAAAGGACGAGGTCGCGTCGAAGGAAGCCGAGCTCGCGGAGGCGGAATCCGGTCTCGACGCCGCAGGCAGGCTGATCCCGAACATGGCCCATCCGGATGCCCCGATCGGGAAGGAAGACAAGGATAACACCGAGGTCAAGCGCGTCGGGGAACCGACCAAATTCTCGTTCGAGCCGAAGGATCACGTTCAGCTTGGGGAGGCCCTTGACCTGATCGATTTCGACGCCGGAACCAAGGTCTCGGGCGTAAAATTTTATTACCTGAAAAACGAGGCGGTATTCCTCGAGCAGGCGCTCGTCATGTACGCCCTCAATATCCTCCGAAAGCACAAGTTCACCCCCTTCGTCACGCCGGACGTCGCGAAGGAGGAGATTCTCCAGGGGATTGGGTTCAACCCGCGCGGCAATGAATCAAACGTGTACAACATCGAGGATGAGGGCTCCTGCCTGGTCGCCACGGCCGAGATCACCCTCGGCGGCTACCACAAGGACGAGATACTCGCGCGCGAAAGCCTTCCGCTGTACTACTGCGGGCTTTCTCACTGTTTCCGCAGGGAGGCAGGCGCCGCTGGCCAGTTCTCGAAGGGGCTCTATCGCGTGCATCAGTTTACGAAACTCGAGATGTTCGTTTTCTGCCTGCCCGAGGATTCGGACCGTATCCATGAAGAGCTCAGGCTGATCGAGGAAGAGATATTCCAGGGCCTCGGCATTCCCTTCCGCGTCGTGGACACCTGCACCGGGGACCTCGGCGCGCCGGCCTACCGCAAGTGGGATCTTGAGGCATGGATGCCCGGACGCAACGGCGGGGAATGGGGCGAGGTTACCTCGACCTCCAACTGCACCGATTTCCAGGCACGTCGCCTCAATATCAGGTACAAGGACGCCGACGGGAAAAACCGCTATGTCCACATGCTGAACGGCACGGCGATATCCCTCGCTCGCGCCATAATCTCGGTCCTCGAGAACTATCAGCAGGCGGACGGTTCCATCAAGATCCCCGAGGCCCTGGTGCCCCTGTGCGGATTTTCCGAGATACGCAGATAGATTTGACGCAGGCGACCGCGCCTTGACGAGCGCGGCCACATAAAAAAAGCGACGAGCGGTACAATCCGCGTCGTCGCTTTTTTTTCGTCCGGGCCGTCCGGGTGTACTCGCCCTTGAACGGCTGCCTATTTTACCTGGCTGAACAGTCCCGAGATCTCCGACCGCCATTCGGCGCGGGCTTCCCTTCCCTCCCATTCGATGGTCCGGACTATCTTGAATTTCCGCGTGTCGGAAAGGTTCTCGAAAAACATGACGGCGAAGCGTCCCTGCCCGATATAGACGATCTTCTCGTTCGTGCCGAGGGTCTCGGCGCCCTGAAGGAAGGAAAGAACGCAGTCGAAGTGCATCGGGGTGCCGGACGCCTTGTCCGAAAGGGCCGAGGTCACGTCCTGGATCGGTTCCCCGCAGCGGGGACACAGGGGGGTCGGAAGCTTTGGAAGGGGCGGAAGGTCTATCCTCGCTTCCTGCTTGACTTCGGGTCGCCTGTCGCGCCTCTGGTCCTGCCGTACGGCCGCGTCCCGGCCAGCGGCTTCGGGGCGTTCGCGGCCGTTTTGCTTGCCGCGGCCTTTCTGGCCCGTTCCGCCGGACGCGGAGGCGCGACCGTCCCTGTTTTTATGTCTTCTGTGACGATCCCGCCTGTGCGGGCTGTCAGAATAATCGCTCATCGGTATGTTCCTTCACCTCAATCAGTCTGTCGCTCAATACAAGAGCCAAACGCTGTATTGCGCCCTGAATATACCCTTCATCCTTGATCTTCTCGCGCAGTTCGAGGATTTTGGGATCTTCGGTCACAATCGCCTTAGTCATCATACACGCTCCGAAATGGCATCTTTGAGGTGACGGTACCTGACAGAACCGCCCGAGAGGGGATCGGAGCTGATCAGGAGTACGTCAAACCGGACATACATACCATTATATTGTCGATGCGTGTCGAGGAAACATTTAGCCGTTTCCACCATTCTTTTCCGTTTGGCGACCCCGATAACCAACTCGAGGTCGGCCTCCTGCCCATGTGGCCAGGTTTTGACCTCTACGAATACCAGGGTGTCGCCGTCGCGGGCTATTATATCAATTTCTCCCCGGCGTGTCCGCCAGTTACGCCCGAGAATCTCCCAGTTCTTGCCGGCAAGCACGCGACATGCCTGCTCCTCGCCGGCTCGCCCCGTTTCGGCCCTCAAGTCGCCTTCTGGTATTCGGCCGGGTCTATCGCGCGCGCGATGAACAGGGTGTGATTCTCGGTAAGGTCGATAACCTCGCCCTCGTTCTGGGTGTAGGGCTTTGCGAACTCGTCGATCAAAACCCTGATTTTTGGCCTTAATGGCGCGTCTCGGTTGCTTTCGATGACGCGGGCGATGACGGAATTGTTCATGAGGACGATCGATCCGACGGGGTATATCCCCATGCTCTGGATCATCGCCTTGATGACGTCCGGGTCAAACCGTCGCGCGTTGTCGGAAAGCAAGTTCTTCATGGCCTTGTAGCCGACCATGGAATCGCGCCAGGCTTTTTGGGAAACCATGGCCTCGAAGGCGTCGGCGACGGATATGATCCGCGCGCCGATGTCGATATTCCTGCCCGCGAGACGACCGGGGTACCCGTCCCCATCCCAGCGCTCATGATGCTGGACGGCCGCCTTACCAACCTCGTCGGCGTACAGGAGCTCGTTGACGATGAGCTTGTAGCCGTAGAAGGTGTGGGATCGCATGATCTGCAGCTCATTATCGTCCAGCTTCCCTTCCTTAGAGGTGATGGACGTCGGGATCTTGATCATCCCGAGGTCATGCAGAAGGGCTCCCGTGGCGACCTGGAGGAGGCGGTGACGGGGAAGGCTTATATGCTCGCTGATAATAATCGAAAGGATCGCGGTGTTGATGGCGCACTTCGCCATCTCCATCTCGGAGACGTCGCCTCCGAGGATAAAACCGACTATACCCGAGCGCTCGCGTTGAACCAGGGTTATCAGTTCGTTCACGATACGGTCGATGGACCTCGACTTGATTTCCTTTTGATCCCTGATGTCGTTGAAAATGGCGTCAAGGCCGACGACCAGGTCATGATACGCCCTGTAGAGTTCCTGGTTTTCCAGGACCTCGGGTAATTTCAGTATCTGTTCGGAGGTATACTCGAGGCTATCGATGTCGGCCTTCTCCGACACGGTCCGGGCGCTCACCGCCGAACCGGGCGGCGGAACGGTCTTTGCCCTGGGCGGCTCATCCTCTTCTTCGAGGTCTTCGAGATCGGCAAGCTCTTCCGGCTCGTCCGGGTCTTCCGCGGCGTTTCCGGACATAACGGAACCGGCCGTCAACACGAACTGGATCTTCCAGTGGTCCAGCGCCTTGAGTTCCCGCTCCTTGATGGGAGCGCCCTTGCTTACCAGCATGTTTTCCCCGTCGTCGAAGAAGACGGGCGCCGAGAAACGCATCCCCTCGGTCAATTCATTGCGATACACTTTTTTCAACATACGAACCTCTATACACTAACTTTTTTCAAAATAACCCGTCATGAAGACCTTTTTCCAAAAACGCGAAGATCGTCGCGACGGCCTGCCAGGTTTCGACCGGCACACAAGTACCTATCTCCTCCTCCGTAAGAATATCGGCCAGAACGGGATCGCGAACAACGGTAATTCCGCACTCCTCGGCGATTTGAAGCATCCTGGATGCCAATTCGCCCCGCCCGCGCGCGACAATGACGGGAGCCGGTACATCCTCTGGATATGACAGGGCAACGGCGTTTTTCACGTTTTCATATCTCCAGATCCACGGCCGGAAAGCCCCCTCGGGAATCCGTCTCCGGAGAACCGCCCTCTACCGTATGTATACCGTATGAAGACAGTTGTTGCCCTAAATATACAATAAGTTGGCGGAATTTTGAAGGCGGCAAGGGAGGATTTGCGCCGAAAACGCAGGAATTCGAGTCCAGCGTAAAATCCCATAGCCGCTCCTGGTCGTCAACCGTTATCAGCGCTTCCCTGAATGTCATCCCCGCCGTATCGAACAGGAACCGTAGGGATCCACGGAGAACGCGCGAACCGCAGGTCCGCTTGAAGGGGATTACGATCCAGTGGCACTCGCCTCCCTTTTTGTGGTTCAGAAACGAAAGGATATCCCGCTGCCTGCCCTCCTCCGCGCCTGCCTTGCCCTCGATGGCGTCGGCATACAGGGAGAGAAGGGTCTCCGACGGCTCGATCCCGGACATCTCGAACCGGGCGGCCGCTTCCGCGACCCGCGTTTCCCTTCCGGGAAAACGCGATGCGAGCTTCATGCAGTGTTTAAGAACAACGGGGTCGAGGCGGTAACCGGAGACCCGGAAAAAGTTGACCAGAAAGGCGGATACCGGGGTCTCGCTCAGGTCAAGCCGCGCGAAAACGTTTGCGTTGGAGGCCTCAGGGGATGAGGGAACCGGATCAAGGTAGAGAGTTGAGCCTGAATAGCGGAGCTGGGCGACAAAGACGTCTCCCGGTCGCCAGGACCCCGTTGCGATCGCGATAAACGCCTGCCCACGAAGCGTGAGACGCAGCGAGCCGTCAGCCGTCACGCCGGTAACCCGCACGGTCACCGTACCCTCCGGGATCCTGAAGGGCAATGCGCCGCCCGAGAGGCGAAGCCAGGCGTCCGGCGTCGATTCAGTCCTCATGGCCCATACACCCCCAGATTAAAAAAAAAGCCGAACCAAGAGGTCCGGCTGTATCGTCATTTTTCGGAATCGCCCTTTTTCTCGATCAGGGTCTTGATCTTGGCGGCCTTTCCGATCTTCTCGCGGATGTAGTACAGCTTGGCGCGGCGTACCTTACCGGGTCGGATGACCTCGATACTCGCGATGCGCGGCGAATGAAGCGGGAACACGCGCTCTACGCCGACCCCGTAGGAGTTCTTGCGGACGGTGAAGGTCCTTCCGATCCCGCTGTTCTTGAAGCAGATCACGAGACCCTCATAGATCTGGATTCGCTCGTTCTTTCCCTCGACGATCTTGAAGTGAACCTTTACGGTATCGCCGACATTGAACGCCGATACATCGGCCTTTTTCTGGCCTTCCTCAATCTTGTGGATCAGATCCATTCCCATTTTCGAGCTCCTTGATAATCTTTCCCGTCTCCGGTTCGAGGGAGGCGGAAGCCCGTAGCCTGCGTATCAGGTCGGGTCTGACGCGAAGCGTTTTCTCGATACGTTTCCGTAAACGCCAGCGTCGTATGTTTTCGTGATGCCCCGAAAGGAGCACCTCCGGGACGTTCATGTCCCGGAATATCTCAGGCCTTGTGTACTGCGGGTACTCGAGCAAGCCGCCGGAAAAACTCTCGTCCTCGAGCGAGTCGCTCGAGATGACGCCGTCGATCAGGCGATACACCGCGTCGATGATCACGGTCGCGGCGAGTTCCCCGGACGACATGACGTAGTCGCCTATGGAGATCTCGTCGTCCACGTAAAGATCGATGATCCGCTGGTCGATACCCTCGTACCGGCCGCAGACGAATACCAGCTCATCCTCGCGCGCCAGCTCCGTCACGAGATCCTGGTCAAGGGGACGGCCGGAAGGGGTAACGTAAATCACCCGCTTGCCGGGAATCCTCGTCCCGCCGCCGGCTCCGTTTCCGGGCCCGGGAACCGCCCCGACAGAATCAAGCGCCAAAGCGAGCGGCTCGGGAAGCATCAGCATCCCGGGCACGCGCGTGCCGAGCACTCCCCCATAGGGCTTGTCATCGCAGGTTTTGTGTTTGTCGAACGCAAAATCCCGGATGTTTACCAGGTTGTAGTCAATAATTCCCCGAAGAACCGCCTTGGCCATTATCGAACTCTCGAAAAAGGCGCGAGGTATCTCGGGAAACAAGGTCAGCACATGGAACTTCATGGAGATATCTACTCCAGAATCCAGCGGTGCATCAGCTCGACGGTCCGCGCCTTAATGTCGATCTTGCCGACAAACTCCTTCCGGAGCGGCACGAGCCTTCTTTTCGGTCCGGACGAATCCGGATCGCCGCCATCGGTCAGGATAACCTCGAGAAGGTCATCCGCCCCGCCTTCCATTACACCGGTAATTGTACCTATAGGGACACCATCATACACAAGAACGCATTGACAAAGATCGCAGACATAGAACTCGCCCTCTTCAAGGGGGCAAGCCTTGTCGCGGGGAACGAGGATCTCCAGGCCGGCAAGTTTCTTCGCCGCCTCGGGACCGTCTATCCCCCGGAATTTGACCAGTAACAGGGCCGTTGAACCCTCCACCGCCTCGATTTCGACGCGCTGGAGGCTGTCCCTGTCGCCCGAAGCCGGCCTGAGCCAGACCTCGGCAAGTCCGGCGAAGTGATCCACCTCGCCGGAAGTACTTTCCACCCTCACGAATCCGTCCAGCCCATGGGATGAACGGATCGTTCCGGTCACCAAAAGGCCTTCAGCCTTCGGGCTTGCTTCCCTTCGATCCATCAATCAAGGATTTCCAGGGATACCCTCTTGCCGGACTTCCCCGATGAGGCGCTCAGCACCGTCCGCATGGCCTTCGCGATGCGTCCGTACTTGCCGATTACCTTACCGATATCCGAAGGCGCGACACGGAGCTCGAGGATTGTGGCCTTTTCGCCCTCAACCTCATTGACCGTAACCGCACCGGGATCGTCGACCAGGGATTTAGCGATATATTCAACCAAATCTTTTTCCACGCTCGGTGCCTTTCCCGTGTCTTACAGGGTAAAATTCTTGCGATTCAGGAGACCGCGAACGGTATCGGAGGGCTGCGCGCCGCTGTCAAGCCACTTGCGCACCTTCTCCGCGTCAAAGGAAACCTGCTTCTCTTCCGCTTCGATCGGGTGATAGATACCGACCTCGTCGATGGTCCGTCCATCCCGCGGGGACGCGGCGTCCTGAACGACAATGCGGTAGTAGGGCCTTCCCTTGCTTCCGAACTTCTTTAACCTGATTTTTACGCTCACTCTATATCCTCCTGGGTAATTTCGCCCATAAATTCACATGAACATACGAACTGTATTTATACCTGAAAAGAAAAAAACCGTCAATATGAAGGTATTTTTGGAAGTCCGACCCACGATGCACTATACTGACCTTATGGGTAAAAAGGACAATAAATCATTAAAATTCATCCTGGTAAACGACCGAAAGCCATCCTGGTACATCGCCCTGAGGTTTGCGTTCCTTTATTCCCTCTTCGGTTTCGCCTGGATCTTCTTTTCGGACTCGGCGGTCATGACCGTTATACAGGATCATGACATGCTGAAGACCGTGGCGATGGTCAAAGGCTTCGTGTACGTATTCCTGAGCGCCGCGTTTATCATCCTGATCACGGTCCCGACCCTGAAACGTCTCGGCGACAAGGAACAGATGATTCGCGAAAACCGGGACGAACTGAAGGTATTGGTATATTACGATCACCTTACCGGACTTCAAAACCGCCGGAAGCTCTTCGAGCGGCTTCCCGATTTCCTGAAGGAAACGAAGGACTCCAACAAAGCCCTGCTCTATATAGACATCGACAATACGGGGCTGATTAACGATACCCTGGGCCACGCGTACGGCAATCTCTTTATCACGGCTATCGCCGGAAGACTTTCCGCCGGCCTCCCGAAAGGGGACGAGCTGTACCGCCTGGGAGACGACGAGTTCATCATCCTGACCCGCTTCGAGCGGAATTCAGAGATTCACGACAAGGCCGCGTCGATTAACGCGCTTTTCTCCGCGCCGCTTTCGATACAGGACGTCAAGATTCACAGCTCGATCAGCATGGGCATTGCCCTGTATCCGTTCCATAATCAGGATCCCTGGGAACTCATGAAGTGCGCGGACATCGCCTTGACGGGGGCGAAAAAGGAAGGCAAGAACCGCTCAACCCTCTTCAACCTCGAGATGATGGTGTCGATCAACGAGCGGATGAAGATCGGCGAACAGCTCCATTCCGCGCTCGATAACGGGGAATTCGAGCTGTACTTCCAACCCCAGATACGGCTGGAAACGGGCAGGGTCGTCAGCATGGAGGCCCTTCTCCGCTGGACGAACCCGATTCTCGGGAAGGTTTCGCCGGACAGCTTCATCACCGTTGCAGAGGAAACGCACCTCATTATACCCATGGGGATTTGGGTTCTTGAAACGGCTTGCGGCTTCCTGAAGCGGATGCACGGATGCGGGTACGCGAATCTCACCGTCTCGGTCAACGTTTCCATGATCCAGCTCATGGATCAGGATTTCCCCGCGGGCGTCCGGAAAATCCTCGAGAAATCGGGGCTTGACCCGAGGAACCTCGAGCTCGAGATCACCGAATCGGTGCTCATGGAATCTCACAACGCGATCAAGCGCCCGCTCGACGAACTCAAGGCGATCGGCGTCGTGATCGCCCTTGACGACTTCGGCAAGGGTTACTCGTCCCTCAGCTACCTCGAGCAGTTGCCCATATCGGTCCTCAAAATTGACAAGATTTTCATAGACGGGATCAAGGAAGATTCCCCCGGGAACTCCATTACGGGCAACATAGTCGGAATCGGGAAAAAACTGGGGCTCGAGGTTATCGCCGAGGGCGTCGAAACGGAAAGCCAGCTGAAATACCTTGCGGGACAGCATTGCGACAAGATACAGGGGTGGATCTACAGCAAGGCCCTTCCCATGATCGAGGCGGAGCGTTTTATCCGCGAAAACCTCGACGGGGCGGCTCGGGGATAACCCGATCCGGGAATCGGCAAACAGCCCCCTACAGTGAGTGTTGATCCCGTCGCGGGCGTTGACCCCGTCGGGTAATTCGGCCCCGTTAGTCCTGCGCGGAAAACCGCGCGAGAAAGGCCTGCGTTCGGGCGTTTTTCGGGTTCGTGATAACGTCTCCGGCCTTTCCTTCCTCGATGATCACCCCCTCGTCCATAAAGATCACCCTGTCCGCGACGTCCCGCGCGAACATCATCTCGTGGGTCACGATGACCATGGTCATCCTCTCCGCGGCCAGTGAACGAATTACCTTGAGTATCTCGCCGGTCAGCTCGGGGTCAAGGGCGCTCGTCGGCTCGTCGAAAAACAGCACCTCGGGATCGAGGGCGAGGGCCCGCGCGATGGAAACCCGCTGTTGCTGCCCTCCCGATAGCTCGCAGGGATAAGACCCTTCCTTGTCGCACAGGCCCATCTTGCCGAGGAGGGAGCGGGCGCGCGACTCGGCCTCTTCCTTGCCCCTTCCAAGCACTCGCACCTGGGCCTCGACGACGTTGCGAAGCACGGAGAAATGGGGAAACAGGTTGAAGTTCTGGAATACCAGACCGACCTTGAGGCAGATGGAACGCAGGGTCTCGCGGTCCGCGTAGACCCCGTCGCTCACCATGGCCGTACCGCATATCGTGACGGTCCCGCCGGTTACCCGCTCGAGATGGGTAATCGAACGGAGAAGGGTCGACTTTCCCGAGCCGGACGGCCCTATGACGGCGAGAACCTCGCCCTTGTTGACGGTAAAGGAAATATCCCGGATTACCTCGAGGGTACCGAACGATTTTGAAAGGTGCTCGACCTTGATTACTTCCATGTTTTGTGACGCTCCCTGCGGGTCAGTGATAGTACGAAAGGCGCTTTTCGAAATGGCCGAACGCCGTCGATACGACCCAGTTCATGACGAAATAAAAAACCCCCGCGACGAAGATGGGCATGGTCGAAAACTGCCGGGATGACGCGTTCTGGGCGACGCGAAAGAGCTCCGCGACTCCGATGGTTTGGGCAAGGGCCGTATCCTTGACCAGGGTAATGACCTCGTTGGCCGTCGACGGAAGGATGCGCTTGACGACTTGGGGAAGGACGATGCGGAAAAAGGTTTGTGCCCGGGTAAAACCGAGGACCTTCGCCGCCTCGTATTGGCCCCGGGGTATCGCCTCGATGCCACCCCGATAGATCTCGGCGAAGTACGCCGCGTAATTCAGGACGAAGGCCACGATAACCGCGACGAAGCGGTCGTACGAGACGTGAAACAGGTAATAGGGCGCGAAGTAGACGAAGATCAACTGCAGGATGAGCGGGGTCCCCCGCATGATCAGGAGATAGCCGTTGACGATAGAGCTGGCTACGCGATTGTGGGACATCCTTCCCAGGGCGACCGGAAGGGCCAGGGGAAGGGCGAAAAGAAGCGTGAGAAAAAAAACCTCGAGGGAAACGACCGTCCCCCCGAGCATCGAAACCAGCATCCTGGCCACGGTAACTCCTGTACAAGCGGAACCGGCCCGACGGTAGTCGGGCCGGAACCCAATGGAATCTTGCGGGGATTACTTCCCCACTATCGAGATGTCGGCGCCGAACCACTTGGTCGCGATCTTCGCGATGGTTCCGTCGGCGGCCATTGCCTCGAGGGTCTTCTGAACCTCGTTCATGAGGGCAAGGTCGTTCTTGCGGAATCCGACCCCGTATTCCTCGGGGGCGAGATCCTCCGCGAGGATGGAATAAGCCTTGCCGGAGCGGTTGATGTTGTCGTTCGCGACCATCAGGTCCATAACGACCGCGTCAACGCCCTTGATCTCGAGGTCCATCAGGGCGAGCATATTGTCCTTGAACTCGACGACGCCCTTGAGCGACGCGCGGAAATCCGTAGCGGACTCGAGGGCGTCCGCGGCGGATGATCCGGCCTGGAGCCCGACGGTCTTGCCGGAAAGGTTCTTTAAGGTCTTATATCCCGAATCCTTGCGCACGACGAGGACCTGTGCGTTCTTGAGATAGGGCTTCGTGAAGGTCAGCACCTCGGCGCGTTCCGGGGTAATCGTGAAACCGTTCCAGATGCAGTCGATCTTGCCGGTATTCAGTTCCTGTTCCTTGGCGTTCCAGTCGATGGGCTGAAGGATAAGCTTTACGCCCATGCGCTTTGTCACTTCCCTGGCGAGATCGACGTCATAGCCCACGATCTCGTTATTCTCGTCCCTGAATCCCATGGGGGGGAATGAATCGTCGAGGCCAAGCACGAAGGCCTTTTTATCCTGTACGGCCTTAAGGGAATTATCGACGCCATTATCCGCGGCGCCCCCGGCGAACATGGCCGCCGAGAGGATCAGCATGGTAGCGATTATAAACGTTCGTTTCATTGAATTGTCTCCTATTCCGCCATAGTACCGTTTTTCGTTTCCCCTGTAAACGGATGCAAGGGGAATGGGAAGTCGATCAATCCGCCGAGCCCCGAAGATTGCGGGCTATTTCCTTCCATACGATCTTGTCCCTGTCGGAGAGAAGCGCGAAATCCGCCTGCCTGCCCCATGCGGAACATTCGACGAACCGGCGGGTCCTCTCGAGAAGGGCCTCGAATTTCTCCTCGTGAAAAACCGAAAGCCATTTGGGCGTCCGCCGGCAAAGGACGGTCATGGCGCGGTAATGCGGCACGCACAGGCCCTCGGAGGCCGTGAAGAAGGAGATGAAATCCCTTTCGGTCCGCTCCGCGAGATACCCGAGGAATTCGCGCTCGATCCCCCGCGTCGCCTCGCAAGCCGGGCAAAGCGCCTTCGACTTCGGGATCCTTCGCCGCCTGACGTCGGGAAGGATCGACGCCAGAATATCCTCGCCGAGGATCGCGACGGCCAAACCGTCGCGAAAGGACTCGAGGCTCTTCGCGTGAACGGCGCAAAAACCGCCAGATGCCCGGTACCGGGCCCTGAAGCCCCGGTCGGACACGTGCTCGAAAAGCATGTTGTCTATATAGCGGGCCGAGCGCTCGGCCACGATCGTGCAGACCGGGCAACCCGGCTTATCGCACGCCTTTTCGAGGGCAAACCAGTTAACGTGGCGATCGTCCCCCGCTTGTCCGGCGCCGGACGAGTCCGAGGGTTTTTTATCGTTCGGGGTATCCATCAGACGAGGTAATCCACGACAGTTCTCGAGGCGCGGACCTTCGCGACGTACTCGCTCACCTTTACGTGCTCGGGATGGTGCTTGTAGGTCTCAAGGTCCTCCGCCGTCCCGAAGGTAACGGTCAGGGCCATGTCGGACGCCATCTCCCCGGGAAACGCGTTGATCCCGAGCTCCATGGACTTGATGCACGGGATGATCGGGGGGAGCGCCTCCAGCATCTTCTTGATATACGCGCAATTCTCGGCCCGGGTCTTTCCCTCGGCCTGATCCTTGAATTTCCACATCACGATATGCTTGAGCATCGGTATCCTCCATATGTCAGAACGGCGCCAAGTGTATCATATTGAGCGGCGCGGGTCACGGGGTCGAGTCCCGGGGCTCAGACGATGAGTTCCTTGAGGTCCATGACAACGTCCCGGTTATTCCGGGATACCTCGCTCAGCTTCCCGAGATTGGCCTTGAGTTCCTCGTTGCACGACTCCTGTTCCCGCGACGCGGTCAGGATCGACGAGGTAATCGATTCCAGCAGTATGAGCGAATCACGTAGATCGCCCCCGCTCAGTTTCTCCTCCTCGGTCTGCTCCGTTATGCGCCGGACTGCCGTCACGAGATTCTGGACCGTCGAGCTGATCCTTTCGTTCCGTTCCAGAAGCCCCTCGAGAACCTTGAATATCTCGGATATCGAACCGTCGATGACCTTGTTCTCGCCGACGATATCCTTGAGGCGCCCCGAAACCAGCGTCTCTTGCCTTTGGATCGTCCGTATCTTCGCGACCATGGTCCCGAGTATGGTCTTGATCTGGTTGGCGCTATCGCCGGAACGCGAGGCGAGGGAGCGTATTTCGTCGGCGACGACCGCGAATCCCTTGCCCATCTGGCCCGAGCGGGCCGCCTCGATCGCGGCGTTGATCGAAAGGATATTCGTCTGTTCCGCAAGGTCGCTGATCGACTTGACGATCTCATTGATATTGTCCGAGTAACTCGCGAGGTCGTCGACGAACTTGAGGGACTCGGAGACGTCGCGGTCGGCGGCGAGGCAGACGGCATTGAGCTTTTGCAGGGTATCTCCCGAAGCCCGCACGAGCCGGTCCGTTCGGTGAATACCGTCGGTAAGCTCCTGGACGTTCTGCACGGTAACGCCAACGAGCTCCTCATGCTGGGAAACCATGCCCGAGGTTTCCTGTATCGCCGAAAAAATCCGTTCCACGCAATCCTTGTTCCGGGAAACCTGCTCGCTCTGGCTTTCGATATTCATGTTGATGCTGCCGATGCTCGCGAGGTATTGGGTAACGAGAGAGCCAACCCTTTCAACGCTCTCGCCGAGAATGAGGCTCGATTCCTCCGACTTGATCGCGTCCTGCTTGATTTGCTGGAACAGGCGATCGCGAATCTCCTTGCCCTTCTGCATCTCGGACGCGTAGAGGGCGCATTTCCGGTTCGCGAGCGCGATCTCCTGGGAAAAATTGTAAAAGGTCCCGACGATCAGGCTCATAAAGCCTATTCCCTGAAGCAGGATCATGGGGGTAAGGTCCGCGATAAAATAGTAGATATCGTAACCCGAAAAGACGATCGTCACCAAAAGCCCGAGCATGGTGGGGATGGTCTCAAGCTTGCCGGCCTTGAGACAGCGCACGACGCCCACGGCGCCATAGACGATGACGCCCACCGGGTATACAAGCATTATCGAGTGCCATCCGTCGAGGGCGGCCGTCGACGGCTGGAAGAAATACCCCAGCGCGAAAACCACGCCGACGAGACTGACTGCCCAAAGCGCCCGACGCCCCGTTCGTATCTGAAAGAACTTCCGGAAAAAGTGGAATATGAACATGATGGAAAGGGGGAAACAGGCGTAGAGAGACGCCTTGAGGACGAGGTAGGGAACAGTCGAATCGAACACGCTCACGTTGAGCAGGTATATGGAAAACAGCAATGACGCGAGTGAAAGGCTCAGTATTTCCCTCCGCTCGGTGTAATTGACGAAAAAAAACAGGCAGTATACGGCGACGAACATGAGGAGAACGCACGCGAACCGGGGAAGCTGCACGTCGAGAAAGTTGTACCGGTTCATCGATACGCGATAGGCCCCGTCGTCCGCGAATTGAATCATGCGAAGCTTGTATGAGCCGGTATCGTTCCAAAGTTCCAGCCTCAGGACATTGGTCTCGCGAAGCACCGATTCCGGAACCAGCACGCCCCTCGAGATATATGGCTGAAAAAAGAAATCGGGACCGGGCTTCCCCATGGACTCGATGAATACGTCGTTGACGAAGACCTTGCATGCCATGTTGTTCTTGAACAGGATTATTCCCAACGGGCCCTCGCGGCCATGGGGAACTGTAAAATCGGAAATGAGGCTGATTCCGCCGCCCCGCGAACCCTCGTCCCGTACGACAAGCGGGAATGAGCCATCAAGTGCCGTCTCGGGCCGCTCCCCGGCCACGTACCGCCAGTTGGTCGCCCGAACGCCCTCAGTGCCCGACCCGTACGCCGAAAGGATGCAATAACAAAACAGGATACAAAGTATTAAATGCCGTGGTTTATTCATGCCCTACAGCATATCACCATTATGAACCTTCCGCGCGTAAAAAACCGCGTTGGTCGGGTAAACCCGGGATGACTCAGTTCCCTCCGCTCGCGTAGTGCACGAGCGCCGATCTCCAGAGCCGGGAGGCGATCCAGCCGAACACGAAGGGCGCGGCGATCCCCCAGGCGAACCAGACCGGGGGCAGGCGACCGAGGGCGAAGAGGGCGGGGAAATTGGTGATCACGAAAATCGGGATCACGAAGACCCCGATAGCCTGACCGACGCGGCCATAGACGACCATCGGCACGTTGTTGAAATCCCAAAAGGTATCGGCGAGGCCGGCGATGGCGTCGGCCCTGACGATGCGGAAGACCAGGGTCATCGGGATAATCCACAGGGCATAACCGACGGCCGCGCCCGCCGAGGCGAAGAAGGACCAGCCGAGGACGAGGGTAAGATCGATCCCGATCCCGGACCTGACGAGGCCGACGGCGACCATGACTATCCCGGCTATGGTATCGAAGAAAAAGGGCCCCATGTCCGAACGCCGGAAGGTGGCGTAGAATTGCGTATTGACCGGCTTTACCAGGATAAGGTCGAACGAGCCGTCCTGCACCAGCCGGCTGAGCTGAAAAAGGTTCATCGCGAAGGCCCCGGCGTAAAACCCTGTGATGGCGACGTACGAGCCGACGAAGACCAGGATCTCGTCGGGGCTGAAGCCGCCAATGCGCTTCCCCGCGGAGTAGGCGACGATCACGTACATCGCCTTTGCAAAAAGGTATCCCGCCTCCATCATGATCCCGGTGACGAAGTTCGCGCGGTACTCCATCTGGCTCATGAAATTGATCCTGACGAGGCGAAGCCATATCGAAAGATGCCTGATTATCTCACTCATATCAACTCCCCACCGCCGCGAACCGGCGGATGCCGCGCGACCAGACGGCCTGGCCGAGGGCGGCAAGCGCGAGCGCCCAGAAGAGCGCGAGGGCGAACGAAGGAAGCACCGACGAGGGCGGAATCCTACCGGCAAGGATCTCGGTCGGGAACTGGATCGTAAAACGGAACGGCAGGAGCGAAAGAAAACTCGAGGCGCGCGGGCCGAACACCGCGAGGGGAAGGATGCCGCCCGAGGCCGCGATGATCACGATCCGGACAGCCTCGAAAAGATAGCCGATCTCGGTAAGCCAAAAACCGACGAGGGCCACGCACCAGAATATGAGGAAGTTGAGGATGAATGCCAGGGCAAGCGCGAGGACGAACAGAATGACCGCGCCTGCCGACACGGCGAAACCGAGGGCGGCCGCCAGGACCCAGACGGCCAGGACGAGAAGGACGCCCATGAATATCGTCTGGACGATCTTGTCCCCGATGAACGAAAAAAGGCGGAAGCCAAAATAGCCGATCGGCTTGACGAGATAGCGGTCGAGACTCCCCGACTTGATGTCCCAGTTCACGTCGTACTCGAAACCCGTGCGAACCAGCCGCGAAACGAGCTGGGCTATCACCGTATAGGCGACCATTTGCTGAAAGGTAAAACCGAAGAACGAAGAGGCGGGATCATCCCCGTAGATGACGACCCAGAGGGCGCTCTGGATGACGACCGGGGCTATCGCGCCCGCGACGGAAATAAAAAAATTAACGCGGTACTCGAGGGCCGCGCGGAAGCCGGTGCCCACGCACTTCGCGTACTTGCCGGCGAAACCGGGTTCAGCCACGGGGGGCCTCCCCCCGGTACAGCCGGGCAATCCCCTCCTCGAGCGGGACGTCCTCGATCGTCAGGTCGATAACAGGAAGCTCATCGAGGACCCGACGCGAGAAGGCGCGAACACCCGCGCGCTCGACGTCGAAAACGGCCGAGTTCTTGTCGCGCGAGCGGAAACCGCTCAGGGACGCAAGCCGCGCCTCGGGCAACTCCTCGGAGAACACGAGGCGAACCGTCTTGCGGTCGGCAAGGGCCTCGTTGACCCCGGAAAGCGGGCCGTCGTAGACCACTACCCCGTGATTGATCAGGATGATCCGGCCGCAGAGGTCCTCGATATCGGAAAGGTAGTGGCTCGTCAGCATGACCGTCGTGCCGAAGCGGCCCTTGAGCGTCTTCAGGAGATCGCGGATCGTGCCCTGCGAGATAAGGTCAAGGCCGATCGTCGGCTCGTCGAGAAAAAGAACTCGGGGCCGGTGAAGGAGCGCGGCGACGATCTCCATCTTCATCCGCTCGCCGAGCGAAAGCCGCCTCACCTGCACGGGAAGCTGCTCGGCTATCCCGAACAGCTCGACGAGCTCGTCGAGCGTCGAGCGGTATTCCTTCCGGTCGATCTCGTAGATCGCGCGGTTGAGGTCGAAGGACTCGAGGGCTGGCAGGTCCGGCCAGAGCTGGCTTCGCTGCCCCATGACGATGGAAATCCGCCGGCGAAAATCCTTCCTGCGCTGCCAGGGCACGAAGCCCATGACGCGGGCCTCGCCGGAGCTTGGATGCATGATCCCGGAGAGCATCTTGAGGGTCGTGGTCTTCCCCGCCCCGTTCGGCCCGAGGAACCCGACGGTCTCGCCCTCGTCGATCGCGAAACTCACCTCGCTCACGGCCTTTTTGATCATGGTCTTGCGCGCGAAGAGGTTTTTGAACGAACCCGAAAGCCCCTCTGCCTTTTCGTAGTAGGAAAAATCCCTGCACAGGCGATCGACCTCGATGATGGACATGGAGCCTCCTTCCGCTCATTCGCAGGGCTTATCCTAACCCTGTTTGTTTCTGCTGTCAACATATTTTGCCTGGCAGGAAATTCACTGCTGTCAAAACTGTGTACAAATATTTGACAGAAAGAGGCAGAAGGAATTACGGGGGTCGGGAGTCCTCCTTCGGAGCCCCCTCAAACGAGGGTCCTCGTAGGGGCGAACTCCCCATCCCCATTTCACGCGGTCAGTACAGGGAGCGAACGAGGGGAAGAAGACTTTCCCTTAGCATGGCGTTGTTTATCACGTGACCGACCTTAAACTCGCGTATCTCGACCGGGATGCCCGCTTCCTTCATCGCGTTGGCCACATACCTCGTGCCCCGGGGAATCCAGGGGTATCCGTCGTCCCTGCCATACGCGAAATGGACGGCCCGAAGCCGCGCCGTTCCCGCCGCGTATGCGGCGAGCTTGCCCGAAATCCCCCCAAAGCCCCTTTCCCAGTCCGCCTGTATCGCCTCGTCCCCGGGCGAGCCGTCAAATTTCGGAATGCGGCCGTAGGGCTTCGGCAACGACAAGTCCGGCGAGTATGCGGCGCTATAGGCAACCCGGTATACCTCGGCCCAGTCCTTCAGAGTGTCCCGCATCCCGTTCTCGTCCCAGGCCCCGGGGCAGCACGCCCAGGCCGCGCCGAACACGTCGGGATGCGCAAGGGCGAGGTTCCAGGCCGCGTTGCCGCCCATGGAAAATCCCGCGAGCATGCGGCCTTCAGGCCCCTTGATTGTCCTGAACCGCTTGTCGACGAGCGCCACCGCCTCCTTCGCGACAAGGTCTTCCCAATTTCCGGTAGCCGGTGAATTCGCGAAAAAGGACCCACCGAGGGAATTGGTACCCTCTACCGTTACCAGGATTACCTCGGGCGTATTGGCGCGATCTTCCAGCAGAACCCGGTTTATCGGCGTAATCAGGGCAAGGGCGCTGTCGCTAAACCCGTTCATGGCGTAGATAACGGGATATTTCTTGTCGCGAGAACTCGCGTAGGATGGGGGGAGCTGCACGAAGATCTCGACATTCATGGCCGAATCAAGCTTCCCCGCCCGTACCGCCCTGGAGCGAATCTTGAAGGCGAGCAAGGTATCCGAATGCGTAAGTTTCTCGACGACCTTGGGGGCGGCCGGGGAGCACGACGAAATGACGACAATGCCAATAAGGGCGCACAGGGCGCAGGATATGTACTTCATGAACCCAGATTAACGCATTCTTCCCGCGGATACTGAACATATCTTGCTTTTCTCATCGTCTCATCCCTCTTGCCGCGTTTCCACGAATAGAACGCGGTCATATCCTCGAAGCGATTCGTCTGAAAACACAGATGCGCAAGCCGTACAATCATAGCTGTCCCCCCGGCTGCACTATGTTGCCTTTGGAAACTAATGTCAAGGATGTATTCATCTCGCGTCCAGATTGATAGATGACCCCTTACAACGGCAGATTGAGCGGTAAACCATCAATACAGGAAAAGTGTTCGTCCCGGCTGTAAAGGATCGCCCCCTGTTCGAGCGCAATTGCCGCTATCCATACGTCGTTGACCGGAATCGGGGTACCCTTGTTCTTGAGATTTCCGAAAATCTCGGTATAGAGGATGGCCGTCTGTTCCGTCATCGGCGGAACTACGGCGCGGGGACTTGAAAGGAACCGCTCAAGCTCGTCAAGATTTCGGGCCTCCCTGTTACCGCCGTGAAAACCAAGGCGAAGCTCCGCGAGTACGGGAAGCGGAACGACAATCCGGTCAGCCCTGGCGATCCTGTCGATAGCCATCGCGTCTCCGCGCTTGAACGCCGCGTATTCGCATGTGTCGAGGGCGATGGTTATCATTTCCAGTCCTCGGGATTGACGGTTCTCGAATCCGAGAGAGTCGTGTCAAATTCTGCGGCGTCTTCCTCAGACCATGTTCCAGCCAACGCGTCGAGTTCCGAATGCCGGCGAGTCTTCTTCCCCGTTCCATATCGCGCTTCAATGGCCTCAAGAACGAGCTTGTTAATACTTTCATCCCGGTTGCTGCTTTCACGCCTGATCGCGTCCATGAGCGAGTCGTCGCACCCGCGAATAGTCAAAGTACACATAATATGCCTCCTGATCCTGATGGCATACTGCAAGCATACTATGCCTGCGTGCTGACGTCAACGCGATTCCTGCATTCTCCTCGTGAGGGCACGCCGACAAAAACTCCCACCCGTAAAACCGGCAGAAACTTGTACATCAATTAACCGTGAATTCGTTATCCGCGCAAACGCCCGCGAAGAAATGCCCGGAATCCTTGATGACGCGCCTGAGCCCCCGCTCGTAGTCGATATATACGATCCCAAAACGCTTCGTGAAGCCGAAGCCCCATTCGAAGTTGTCGCAAAACGACCAGACGAAATAGCCGCGCACGTCGCAACCATCGTTGAGGGCTTGCCAGGCCGCGGCGAAATGCCGACGAAGGTAGTCGACCCTGGCGGGATCGTGCACGCAGCCGTCGGCCGAGACGGAATCCGCCCCGCTCGTCCCGTTCTCGCTGATATACACCGGTATATTCCCGTAATCCCGCTTGATATCCCGAAGGAGGAGATAAAGCGCCTCGGGATTGATTTCCCATTCCTCGAAATCGGCGCGCGCGATACAGGGACGGTACACCTGCCTCGCCCGGATATGCTCATTCATGGGATCATGCACGACGAGCCGGCGCGTATAGTAGTTCAGGCCGAGAAAGTCCGTTTTCGCGGCCATGGCCTCCATGTCGCCCCTCTCGATCTTCGGCATCTTGTCGCCGTAAAACTTCACCATCTCTGCGGGATACGGAAGCCCGACAAGAGGATCCATGAACCATTTGTTGAAGGCGAGATCCCACCGTCGCGCGGCGGCGACGTCTTCCTCCCTGGACGTGGCGCTCTCTATCAGCGCGAGATTGTTCACGATGCCGACCTTCGCGCCCGGCACGTTCTTCCGGATGACGGGAACCGCCTTTCCGTGGGCGACGAGAATATTGTGCGCGACGGCGAGCGTTGTCGGCAAGTTCTTCAATCCCGGGGCGTGAACCCCGTACAGATGCCCGCAGAAGGAGTATACCCACGGTTCGTTGAAGGTCATCCAGTTCGTCACGCGGTCGCCGAAATGGTCCGTCACCGCGTCCGCGTACTCGAGGAATCGGTCGATCGTTTCGCGGTTCGCCCATCCCCCGCTTTCCTGAAGGGCCTGCGGGAGATCCCAATGGAAAAGCGTTATCCATGGAGTAATGCCTTTATCGAGGAGGTCATCGATAAGGCGATCGTAAAAGCCCAACCCCGCCGGATTTGTCTTACCCGATCCCGCGGGAAAGACGCGAGGCCACGCTATCGACATACGGTAGTTTTTAACGTTGAGCGTCGACATAAGGCGTACGTCCTCGCTGTATCGGTGATAATGATCGCACGCGACCTCTCCCGTCTTGCCGTCCGCGACGTTACCCGGAACTCCCGCGAAGGCGTCCCAGACGCTCTTGCCCTTCCCGTCCTCCGAGGCGGCTCCCTCTATTTGATACGAGGCCGTCGAGACGCCCCAGCAAAAGCCTTCCGGAAATTTCAGCGTTTCTTCGTACATACCCTTACCCCTTTATGGCCCCGGCGGTTACGCCGGCCAGAATCCACTTGCTCAGGATGAAATACAGAACGAGAGGCGGAAGCGCGACGAGCGTCATGCACGCGAACTGTACCGCGTAATCCGAGACGTACTGTCCGGAAAACAGGATGATCGAGAACGGCAAGGTTCGCTTAAGCTCCGTCGAGAGAAAGGTGTTCGCCATGATGAACTCGTTCCAGTGGCTCAGGAAAGTCTGAACGCCGACGGTCACGAACCCGGTCGTCGCCATGGGCGCGATGATCTTCGGGAGGATCACGCTATATCCCGCCCCCTCGATGAAGGCGGCCTCCTCCATCGATCGCGGAATTCCCGCGAGCAAGCCGGAAAACACGATCGTATTGAACGACATCGAGAACGCGACGTTGGATATAATGAGGCCAAGATGCGTATCGAGCAGGCGAAAGGTCCGGTACCAGATAAAATTCGGGAGCAAGGTAGTGTGGATGGGAATCGTCATGCCGACGACGACGAGCAACCATACAAGTTTCTTCAGTTTCCATTCCATCCGCGTGCAGGCGTAGGCGAGCATGAACGGGAGGATCGTGGCGAACGCCACGGACGGAATCACGATCTTGAGCGTGTTTGAGAGATACAGGGGGATTTTACCGTCGAAGAACGCCTTATAGTAGTTACCCCACTGCGGATTCCCCGGAAAGGAAAGCAATTCAGGCCCGAACAGGTCGCCGGACTTCTTTATCGAATAGCTGAATATCCAGACGAACGGGAAAATTTGCGCGATGGCTATCGATACGAGCAATATAGTCGCGAAGATCCTGAGCGTCACCATTTCATGAACATAGTTTTTTTGCGCTATCATGGGTTTTCTCTCCATCATCCCGTTCATATCTGATCCACCGACTTTCGAAACATCCGCTGTATGACGAGCGTGAGGCCCACGGCGATAATCACGAAGAGTACCGAGATCGCGTTTCCGTATCCGTACTCCGAGTATTTGAACGCCCGTTGGTAAAGATAGAGCGCGATAAACTGCGTCGTGTTCCCGGGCCCGCCCTCGGTCGACAGGTACGCCATCTCCATCTGTTTCATCGACGAGATGACGTCGATTATCACGATGGACTGGACTACGGGCATCATGTAGGGAAGCACGACATGCATGTACAGCTGTCCCCTGTTCGCGCCGTCAACGATCGCCGCCTCCTCTAGCTCCTTCGGCACAGTCATGAGACCGCCGTAGAAAAACAGCAGGGCCCAACCGAATCCCTGCCAGATCATGATCCAGATGACCGCCCAGAGCGCGGTGTCCGGGTTCCCGAGCCATGCCTTGGCCGCGTCGCCAGCCCCGATTAACCGGAGTATCTTGTTCAGGACGCCGTAATCGGGATGGAAGATATTCACCCATAGCCGCGTGACGACGACGAGGCTGAGCGTCGCCGGTATGAAGTATATCGTCCGTAAAACGCGCGAAAGGCCCCCGGACAGTTTCGTCATCATGGACGCGATAAAAAACGCGAAGACGTTCTGGATAAAAACGGTGACCAAAATCAGGGCCAGCACGTTGATCAACGAACGCCAGAAAACCTCGTCCTTAATCAGACGGGCGTAATTCCCGAAGCCTATAAAGCGGATCTTTCCGAATCCCGCCCATTTTACGAAACTGAATATCACGCTTATGACGAGCGGCGCGGCAATCGCGAAAAGCATGACGCAAAGCCCCGGGAGAACCAGCAAGGCGACGACTTTTTTATTGTTGAAAAGGGAATTCATCCAGGGTCTCCTTTGACGAAAGGGCGGGACGTCGCCGATGACGGCGTCCCGCCCTTGAGGATATCGGGGTAATTACTCCTGGGTCGCGGCGCGGGCCGCAGAGGCATCGAGCTTTTTCGCGAATTCCTCGGGGGTAATCATGAGCGCGCAGAGCTGGCGAATGAGTTCCTGGTGGTCTTCCTTGAAGACGCTATCGGAACGATCAAGGCCGGGAGTGCCGCTCGTACTCTTGGCGTCGGCCGCTATCTGCAGCAGTTTCTTGCTCACGACCGTATCGTTCGCCCTGGGGGTTACCTTCTGGGCGGGGAAGCACGCCTGAGTTTCCCAGGCGATCTCGCCGAAACGCTTGCCGAGATACTTCACGTATTCGTAGGCGATGTCCTTGTGTTTCGAGGTCGAGCTGATGATATAGTTACCGCCGAACCACGCGAGTACGTCGTCGGCGGACCCCTTTCCACCCTTGACGACCGGAAACTTGATCACGTCGAGATTGTTCCTGAACGGTTCCGAGAAATTCTGGTCGGTCGCGAGTGACATCTCCCACGATCCCATCATGTACATGGCGGCCCGCTCCTGTCCGAACATATTCCGGGCGTCGCCGTAATCCGAGGTGGAGAGGTTTTCCTGGAACACGCCGGCCTTCACGAGTTTCTGCATATAGGCGGCCGCCTGCACGAAATCGGGGTCGGTATACTTTGCCTTGCGGTTGATCGCCGAGTCGACGCGCTTGAAGTCGCCGTTGATGCGCTGGGAGATATTGTCGAAGAGTTCGCAAAGCGGCCATCCTTCCTTTCCGTTCGTTACCATCGGGGTTACGCCGATAGCCTTGAATTTCGGGGCTGACGCGATGATCTCATCCCAAGTCGTCGGGACGGGAACGCCGGCCTTTTTGAAAAGGCCCTTGTTGACGTAGACGACCCACATGTCGCCCGATATCGGTATGCCGTACAGCTCGTTGTCGAACACGTTACCCTCGAGGGAACCGGCCATATACCCGTAGGACTTGAAGTCCGCGATCTTCATCTTCTCGACGAGACCGGCGTCGATAAGGGGCTTCATCATGCCGCCGAACGACCAGTACTTAAGTACGTCAGGAAGCTGATTGGCGGTCGCGTAAATCTTTACCTTCTCCTGCCAGGGCTGATCCTGATAGCTCTCGGTAACGATCTCGACTTCGGGATGGATAGCCTTGAACTCGGTGTTGATCGTCTCTATTACCGCGCCGTAACCGTTCTTGCGGTCAGGAAGGTTGTCCCCCATCTTGAGGATGATCTTTCCGTCCGATTTCTTTCCGTCTGATCCGCCGCCGGCGAATACGGCCGAAACGGCGAGAATGGCGCAAACCAGGGCCAATGCGTTCTTTCTTTTCATAATCACGGGACCTCCTTAGTGTCCACTGAGACTATACGTTTGCCCCCGGGCGGTGTAAATGACGGATCTTACGGTTTATTGACGCGGCTTCAGCAAACCCGCCCTGTAGCGGGCTCATGAATAGCGGCGGGGACTCATTCCGGTCATTTTCTTGAATGCGCGGCAAAACGTCTCCGCGTTCGCGTATCCCGTCCTCTCGGCTATCTCGTAGGTTTTCAGATTGGTTTCGAGGAGCAGTTTCTTCGCTTGCTTTATGCGCGTACGCGCGATGATATCCGATATATTCTCGCCGGTCTCGCGCGCGTATTCCCAACTCAGGTGATTCTTGCTTACCTCGCAATACTCGGCAATATCGGAGAGGTTGAGATCGGGATTTTCGTAATGCTCGCGAACGTAACGGCGCGTGCGAATGACGATCCTGCTCGGGGCGATAAAACTTCCGAGGCAGGAGGAAATGGCCGCCGAAAGATCGCCCAAGCACCTTACATGATCCCCGATCTTTCGCTCGAACCCTATGTCAACGTAGGACCAGGCCGCCTCGTAAAACAGGTCAAACGCCTTGTCCATGCCCTCGGAGTCTTCCATCAGCACGTAGTATTGATCGAAGGATATCGCGCCCGAGTCCCCGCCGCATGGCAGCATATAATGCTCAAGGAGGTTCGAGACCGTATTCTGGAAATCAAAGAGGCTATTCCCGTAGCGCTGTCGAACGAGCGGCATGTCGCCGGGCCTGATGATCATGATACAGAAGGGGCTCGATACCGAGAACGAGGCGGACTCAAAGGCTTGCGGCGCGTCCGTTATGGAACCGTCGAGAAGTCCCCGGATAAAACCCTCCTGGGCGATCTTCAAGGCCTCGCGGTTTTGCCGTTGCCCGGACGCGACCTCGGCGTCCTTTCCGTTTTGCCCCATGGAAGATCGTTCCATGCGTCGGGCAATGACCTTCCCGAGCAACGCGACGATCCTTTCCTCGTCGAGCTCGGTTTTCAGGATATAGTCCATGGCGCCCGACTTGAAGGCGCGCCTGACGTACTCAAAACGACTGTAAGAACTGAGAAAAACGACGTCGGCCCGATGGGCCTCAACCCGCATTAGCTCGGCGAGCGAAAGACCGTCCATGACAGGCATATCGACGTCGGTCAGCACGATATCGATCTCCGGATGAGAGCGGAGAAACTCGATCGCGTCCTTCCCGTTTCCGCACTCCGCCGCGATGCGAATGCCGTGCCTGCCCCAATCGCATATCGACCTGAGCGTCAAGAGGACCAGGGGCTCATCGTCGACGACAAGGATCTCCGTCATGAGACTTCCTGCCTCGTGGATGCCGCGCAAGCGTCATCATACCGCTCTCGCGTATCCGACGGTTCCAGTATCGGAAGGGTAATCGACACGGCAGTTCCCTCGTCCGGATAACTCCAAACCTCGACGTCGCACTTATCCCCATACAGGAGCACGATACGCCGCTTGACGTTATAGAGACCGATGCGGTTGAGCCCGCGGTCCGCGGGGGTGCTCGCCTCGAACAGCCGCTCTACCCGTTCATGGGTCATCCCGAAACCGTTATCGCGAACCTCGAGCTTCAGCGAATCATCCGTGCGCGAGGCCGCGACGGTAATGGATCCGGGACGGGAGAGCCCGTGCAATCCGTGAAGGATGGCGTTCTCGACGATGGGCTGGAGGATCATGGACGGAACGCCAAGCTGGAGGAGGCTCGTGTCGACGTCCTTATAAAAATCGAAACCGTCGCCATAGCGGACTTTCATGATATACACGTAACTGTCGATATTCTTGAGCTCGCGGCAAAGGGAATAGACCGTGTCGTCGCGCCCGAGGTTATCCTCGGTGATCGTCATGAGCGCCTGCGTCATCTTCTTTATCGCGTCGTTTTTCGTTATCGACGCCATCATCCTGATGGCGTTAAGCGTGTTGCACAGGAAATGCGGGTTGAGCTGGTACCGAAGCGCCTCGATCTCGGCCTTTATCCGTTCCTTCTGCTCGTCCTTGATCGCGGTCGTTAACGAATCGATCTCCGCGACCATCAGGTTAAACGCGTTCCCCAGTTTATTGAGTTCCTGAAACTCGCATGGATCGACGCGCGCGGAAAAGTTGCCCCGCGCGACCGTCTCCATCTTGCGCGCGAGGACCTTCAAGGGAAGGACCATCTGACCGAAGAAAATCGTGTTGTACCACAGAAACAGGCACACGATGAGCGCGAGGGCGATATATCCATACACCGTGTAACGGTCGATATTCTGCGTCAGCGAATGAATATTGATCGCCTCTACGATTATCCATCGCGGGGTTTCGACCGACTTTTCGATTATGAGATACTGCCTCCCGAGCCTCGACTTTACCTCGTCGAACGGCAATCCCTCGAAGGATTCCTCCGACGACGACAGAACGGTACCCGCGCGGCCCACGAGAAAGGAAACGGAATAGAACTTTCCGCCATCGCGCGATCCGGTATTCCTCGGCTCTATAAAATCGCTGACCGTCCCGAGATCGAACGATAGAAGAAGCGTGCCGATGCCCGTTCTGCACTTTCGTTCCTCGACGGTGTTGATGACGAGGGACAGCACGGGCCTGTCCATCGAGAACTCCGCGCCCGGCTTAACCGAGTCGAGGATCTGCACGAAACCGGGATTCTTTTTCCCCTCCTCGATGATCGCGTCCATCTCTCCCCGGGTGAATTGCAAGCCCGCGTAATTCCGGCAGATATACGGGCCGCTGCCATCCCGGAAAAAAACATAGAACGAACCAAGCTGTTTCGTGAGGATAAAGTATCGATTGAAGATATTGTCGAGTAAAGTCGATATCCGATACCTTTGATCGGCAGACCGCGAGGCCGCGTACTCAAGGGACGTTTCCATCAGCGTTCGGTCATGGATCAGGGCTGAGGCGATAAGGGAAAAGTCCTGAATGCCCGAATCGAGGCTCGCGGCGGTTTGCTCGAGCGTAGTTAACCGCTGCTCGGTCGTGATGCGCACGATTTCCCTCCGGAACAGGAAACCCGAAAGCAGGATGACGATCAGCGTCGGAAGGGCGATAAGAAGGAGAAATGCCGATATATGCTGCGTGGCGATCGTATGATCGCGCCTGTTAAGCGTTTTCCCCATGTGTGCAGTATATGGATCATTCCGCGTGTCAGTCAATCTTGTCTTCAAAATAGTTCATTGACGAATATTCAGGTTTACTGACCATTCCCGGGAAAAAATCGCGGGGATACGGTTTTGCCGGAATAATCGCCAAAAGACTGCTGGCGCCGCAATCGCCCAAGGGCCAGTATAAAAAAAACCGCCCGGGTTATCCCGGGCGGGAACTTAACCGGTCCGAACTTCGAACCGGCAAGCATAATCCATTCCTTCATTGGAGAATTTCGGCTTCGCCGAAATTCTCCGGAAGAAATAATTGGCTTATGCCAATTATTTCTTCATGGCTTCCGAGATCGCGACCGCGACCGACACCGAGGCGCCGACCATCGGGTTGTTGCCCATACCGATAAGGCCCATCATCTCGACGTGGGCGGGAACCGAGGAGGATCCCGCGAACTGCGCGTCGGAGTGCATGCGGCCCATGGTGTCGGTCATGCCGTAGGAGGCGGGACCGGCGGCCATGTTGTCGGGGTGCAGGGTGCGGCCCGTTCCGCCGCCGGAGGCGACGGAGAAGTACTTCTTGCCCTTGTCGTTGGTTTCCTTCTTGTAGGTACCGGCGACGGGGTGCTGGAAGCGGGTGGGGTTGGTGGAGTTTCCGGTGATCGAGACGTCGACCCCTTCCTTCCACATGATCGCCACGCCCTCGCGGACGTCGTCGGCGCCGTAGCAGCGGACGGCGGCCTTCTCGCCCTCGGAGTACTTGTACTCCTTGACGACCTTCAGCTCGCTCGTGTAGTAGTCAAACTGAGTCTGCACGTAGGTGAAGCCGTTGATGCGGCTGATGATCTGGGCGGCGTCCTTTCCGAGTCCGTTCAGGCACACCTTGAGCGGGGTCTTGCGGGCGCGGTTGGCGCTCCGGGCGATACCGATGGCGCCCTCGGCGGCGGCGAAGGACTCGTGGCCCGCGAGGAAGCAGAAGCACTTCGTCTCGTCGGAAAGGAGCATCGCCGCGAGATTGCCGTGCCCGATACCGACCTTGCGGTCGTCGGCGACGGAGCCCGGGATGCAGAAGGCCTGGAGGCCCTCGCCGAGGGTCCTCGCGATGGCGGCGGCGTCTTTCTCGCCCTTCTTGATCGCGATGGCGGCGCCCACGATGTAGGACCATTTCGCGTTCTCGAAGCAGATGGGCTGGATCTTCGCGACGATGTCGCCTACGTCGACGCCCTTGTCGTCGCAGATCTTCTTGCACTCCTCGACGGAGGAGATGCCGTATTTCTTCAGAACGGGAAGAATCTGGTTGATTCTGCGCTCGTAGCTTTCAAACAATGCCATATATTCCTCCTCTCCTTACTCGTGCCTGGGATCGAGCTGCTTCGCGGCTTCCGCGAATCGGCCATACGAGCCCTTTGATTTGGCGAGCGCCTCGTTGGCGTCGACGCCCTTCTTGATCGCGTCCATCATCTTGCCGAGGTTGACGAACTCGTAGCCGATGATCGCCCCTTCCTTGTCCACGCCGATGCGGGTTACGTATCCCTCGGCGAGTTCGAGGTAGCGGGGACCCTTCGCCTTGGTGGCGAACATGGTTCCGACCTGGCTCCGGAGGCCCTTGCCAAGATCCTCAAGCGAGGCCCCGATGACGAGTCCGCCCTCGGAGAACGCGGACTGGCTGCGGCCGTACACGATCTGGAGGAAGAGCTCGCGCATCGCGGTGTTGATCGCGTCGCAGACGAGGTCGGTATTGAGCGCCTCGAGGATCGTCTTGCCGATAAGGATTTCGGAGGCCATGGCCGCCGAATGGGTCATGCCCGAGCATCCGAGGGTCTCGACGAGCGCCTCCTCGATGATGCCTTCCTTGATGTTCAACGTCAGTTTGCACGCGCCCTGCTGGGGTGCGCACCAGCCCACTCCGTGGGTAAAACCGGAAATGTCCTTGACTTCCTTTGCCTGCACCCATTTGCCTTCTTCCGGGATCGGGGCGGGGCCGTGATATGCGGCCTTGGCAAGAGGACACATGTGTTCGACTTCAGTCGAATAAACCATATTTGTCTCCTATAAAAAGTCAACCGGGAGGTTGACCAATTCAATATTTCAAGCCGACAACGTCGGACTTAAGCACTCTTTACTGCGGTATTCCGCATCGATTCTGCTTTCCTGACCAGCTTCTTGTCGATCA
>Ga0209800_10000218_pt1 | contig 107169 bp, 81 predicted proteins | sample Higcelweek8metaG_FD_187174 | JGI IMG/M metagenome (GOLD analysis project Ga0209800, IMG submission 187174) | Freshwater pond sediment microbial communities from the University of Edinburgh, under environmental carbon perturbations - High... | ecosystem: Environmental > Aquatic > Freshwater >... | reverse complement strand
GTTTTTCCTTATAATATGCTTTGTAGTGATCGCATATCATAACAGAATAACTGCTCATTTGCATGCTCAACTCAATTTTAGTTTGGCGAAGGTATTGATCACGCTCCGTTCTTGACATTATTGCATCGGTTGCAGCAATAAAACCTTCCAGTATTGCTTCAAGACGGTTAACCCGCTCTTTTATAATTAAATCAGGCATGGTTGCTACCCCCCTTTTTGTTTATCCAAATGCAGGCATGGATGCCTTCCCCCTACAGTTTCATAGAAAACAGACATGGCCTGACGCGGCCACTCCGAGTAATGAAAATGAGAACGTGCATTTTTCATGGTAAAAGATAATACTATAACCAGTTACCCACAAGAATAAATGCAGACCAGTAAAACGGGTGGTTGAACTCTTCTGTCTCTATCAGCTCAAGCTGAGCCTGCTGAAGAGCTTTTGCCTTTGATATATCTGAACTGTTCAGATGCTTATAGAATGCTGATAACAGTAATTGGGTGGCTGTGTCAGATACTGGCCAGAGTGAGCCAAGTACACTTCTGGCACCTGATTTGAGAGCAACACCTGAGAGGCCAAGAGGAGATCGTTCATCCCCTTCTGCTGTCTGACAGGCACTTAAGGTGAGAAGCTCAACCGGAAGATCTGCAAACTGCTTTGGTTTTATATACTCCTCAAGAAGGTTCATGTTAAGAATTTTGTCATATGTCATAATAAAACTCTCCTCAGGGCTTCCTCCAAAAAAACCGTGAGAGGCAACATGGACGATTCTGTAACTCTTCTCTCTGATCTCACCTGCAAAACGTTCGAGCAGAAATTCACTGTTCATAATGGTCTGACCGTGAAGATTTTTTGACAGATCTGCAATCTCGTTGTCAACACCAGGAAGGGAGAGTATGATTTTGACCTTCTCCACAGCATCCTGATCCCCCTTCTGGGGAGCCTGGTTCTGCACCCCATACCCGCTGCTGGATGGGCCATTATCTCTACTTGATAAATTCCGGTCTGCTGTAGAGGATGACTCCTGATTTGCAGGTGGTGCAGGTTTTACTGACAGCCCCCTGATTTTGCGGTTGACGCTTGAGATATCCGCCTTTGAGAGCTGATTCCACAGATTGTTGGGCAGGTCAAGTACCACAGGGCCGGGCCTGCTTATGCCAGCAAGAAGAGTAGTTCTCTGACCCTCTGGTAAGGGTGCAGGATCAAGGAGGGTAAGAGCAGGCTCTGTTACCACAGCGTATTTCTGGGCAAGAAACTCCTCTCCACTCCAGAGAGCAGATGCAGGAATCATGCGGAACACTCCATCAGGGACAAATATGAGAGTATCTACACTCTGACCATCAAGGATTGATTGGAGCGGCTCAACGATCCAGCCATAAACCTGCCTGCCAGCCTCCTCATAAAAGAGCCCATTTCTGAGATTGCTGGCAAGGTTGGTGACAGCTCTGTCAAGCTCCTCTTTTTTCACAGCAGTAGTTTTACGGTAAAGCGTGCCGCCAATATCTGCTAGAAGCTCCAGACGGTCAGGCAGAATGACAGGGTAAATTACAGCTGTTGACGGTGACAGAGATTGGATATCGTGCCTCATTGCATCAATGCAGGGATCCTTGAAATAGTCTCTGAGTTCTGACTGCTTGACGCTCTCCAGTGCCTGCTGTGCCTCTCTTAAGAGCTGCTGCTCTTCTGATTTCTCATGAACTGCACCAGACTCTTTGAGCAGCATCTCTGCAAGCTCCCTGTGTATAGGAGATAGTCTCTCTCTGAAAGAGGAGCACCCTCTGTTATCTTTTACCGGCATCTCCTGACGGATTGCATCAACATGAAACAGAGCCCTCTGATAGGCAGCTATCGCTTTTTTCTGCTCCCCTTCTCTTCTGAGAAGGCGACCCCACTGCCACTGCCACTGCAAAAGAAGCTCATGGCTCTGAACCATCAGAGCAGATGTGACAGCCTGCTCTGTAAGGGTGGTTGCCTCTGAAATCCTATCTCTGCTCTCATACAGTGCACCAAGCTGACCTGAGGCAAGCGATATCAGATAGTGGTCGTTGAGCTTCAAAGCAGTGGCAAGTGCCTGATCCAGGAGCGGATATATAAACTTATCTCCTCTCTGACCAGCCTCTATAGTTGAAGATTCAGCCGCAATATCAAGCAGCAGTTTTGCCTTTTCACTGGATGGGGTTAGTTGAGTGGCAAGTTCTGCTGCTGTGTCAAGGTGGTTGAATGCTGCTGATCTTTTTGTCAGAATATGGGCAATATTGCGGTGGATGGTTGCCTTAATCAAAAGTTCTCTCTTCTTATCAAGAGAGTTCAGCGCCTTCTGATAAATTTCAAGAGCCTCATTGGGTCTGTTATTACCAGCCAGAAGGTTGCCAAGATGGTTGGCGCAGGATGCGTAAAGGGCAGGGGCGGGTGGTACAAGCTGACCTGCCTGCTTAAGGGCTGTGCGTAACATTATCTCTGCCTCTTTGATATTCTGCATCAGAAATCTGAGATAGCCAAGAGACTGGAGAGCTGCAATTTCAAGCGTCACCACTGAAGGTGTGATCTGTCTCAATGTTGTAAGGGCTTCGGTAAGATCGCTCTCTGCCTCTGGATAATATCCCAGAGAGCGGTACGCTTCGCCTCTTTTCAAGAGAAGCTCTGCTCTATAAATACCGTCAGATTTTTCAAGCTTCTTGCTCCATTTCCTGATATCAGCAGTGGAAGCACTCTCATAACCGTAAGCAGCGGAGAGTTCAACGCAGCAGAGGGTAAAGATGCTAAATAAAAGTATCAGACTGGATTGTAAATAAGTTCTCATTTTGATCCCCCCTTCTCTTTTGATAGTTCACAGAACCACTAAAATAAGCTGTATGTTACAGTAAAATGGAGTCCGTCATCCTGAAGGTTGTAATCTTCCTCTTGTTCAACATCCTCAATAGCATATCCATAATAAACCTGGGCATCAACGGTTGGGCTTGACCAGAGCAGACCAACTCCTATTGAGTGAAGGGTGTTATCACTCTGGTCTTTATCTCTGTTAAAATGAGATCTCTCCCATGCAGACCCATAATCCATGAAAGGGGCAACCTGCAAAAGTCTGTTTTTTCTCTCTGCCCCTCTTCTCTGGCTCTCCCAGACTGGAATCCTCCACTCAAGGGAGATGAGATATCCGTTATCTCCTATTTTCTCGTTTTCCCGGTATCCTCTGACGCTCTGAGCGCCTCCCAGTGAGAACTGCTCCATGGAGAGAAGATGGTCATCTGCAAGCTGGAGATCTCCTCTGAAAATAACCTGGCCAGCTCTCTTACCCATACGCCTGCCATACTGTACCTGTCCCAGCCATGCAACAAATTTTCCGTCAGGAAGCGATTCAGAGTGGATGGTAGGGTCCAACATATCTACACCAAAACTGAAAGCTGACCTCAGTGCCACAACCTGCTCTGTTGTTCTCTCATTAAACGATTGGGTCAGCAGAATAACCGTTGCTCTGCTCTCTCCATTTTCAGCACCATTTGCAAATGAAAACGGGATTCCATCCATTATATAGGTTCTGCTCTCCTCAGATTTAAGGGCGATGCCGATATTCACATTGCGTCTGAGAGTCTGGTAAAAAGGGTGAATTAACGCAATTGTGCTGCTCTCAACTCTGCTCTCAATGCCGATTGTATCAAGGGGTTCTGAGACGATCTCGTTGTCACTGTAGTTGTAATTAAGAGATAGGATGGTATTGCCAGAGGTGACAGGAAGAGAGTAGGTGGCATCAATCTCCTCTGTCCCCTCTGTGAGGTTCAAGATGGTATTGATAGAGTCTCCGACCCCTGTAAGGTTACGCAGAGTCTGATTCAAAGAGAGTTTCTCCGCACCAAGATTGGCAGAGGAGTGGTTGTCTGCTGTGATGCTTGCCTCATATGGCCGGGCCCGTGTGACATCCAGCTCAAGCTCTGCCTCGCCAGGCTTGATGCCAGGCACGATGCGTCCGTCCATCCGTTCAATCAATGGATCTTGCAGAAGCATCTGGAAAGAGTCCTGAAGATTTCCAGTGTTGAAAGGAGTTTTACCATCCGGCCATATCCGTTTTTTAATGTAATTTTCACGCAACCGGCCATTTCCCTTTATATCAATAGTTGTGAGCCTCCCCTCGACGATAAGGTAGGTGACGACTCCATCGGTTACCTTCTGCCCAGGTTTTATAAGGGCGCCAGAGTTGACGTACCCCCTATCCACATAGTAGCGGGTGAGCTGATAGCGGATCTCCTCCAGATCTGCCATGTCAACGCTCCTGTTGAGAAACGGGGTTGCAACCTCCTTGAGCGCTGTTGCTGAAAAGATGGTGCTCCCTTCAAAAACCACCCCTTTCAGTTCAAACATGACACTTCCTTTAGGCTTCACTCTTTTATCTGGCAGGGGTGGCAATGAAAAATGGTCCTCCTGATCTTCTTGAAGATAATCAGGCAGTTCAGGAGCATCTCTATCAGGTTTGCGGATGATGGAAGAGGCAGAGTCAGCTGACATGGCATTCAGAGTAAAAAGCAGAACCAGCATGACAGAAGTTAAAGCGATGTGTGACACATTTTTCATCGGTTTCTCCTTTTTGGGTTGTCTGATTTTATGTTATCTTAAAATAGTTGTTTTTTTCTGCGATCTTGTATAACCACCGTGCCCCGAGAGAGACAACAGATATTGAAACTCATTTGAAAGCCCACTGCGCAGATAGAGTCTGAAAAGTTACAAACAGAGAACGAGGTGTATGGGAGGTTAAGCATATATAATTTTCCCCCCTTGTTACGGTCAGGGGGGGCAGGTCATAATTTTTTATATGAAAGTCTTTGCAACAGATTGTAATTATAAGACTTTCATGGTTCGTTGTGGCCGGGAGTCAATACCAAGCTCCGACCGTGCCGATTATATTCTATTTTCCCAGATCTGGGTGGAGATTTCAGTGAGTTTGAACTTCTGAATCTTCCCACTGGCTGTCATGGGATAACCATCAATAAAGGTGACATACTTGGGGATTTTATATCTGCTGATTCGGCCGCGGCAGAAATCCTTGACATCACTCTCTTCAATCTGTGCCCCCTTTTTGCGTATGATGAATGCTCCCACCTCTTCGCCATACTTTTCGCTTGGAACAGCAGCCACCTGAATATCTTGTATCCCATCCATCCGGTAGAGAAACTCCTCAATCTCCCTTGGATAGATATTCTCTCCACCCCGGATAATCATATCCTTATACCGGCCAGTAATTGAGAGATATCCATCTTCATCCATTATACCAAGATCTCCTGAATGGAGCCATCCCTCTGAATCAATGGCTTGTGCTGTGGCCTCAGGATTGTTGTAGTATCCTTTCATTATGCTGTATCCCCGGCAGCAGACCTCTCCCTGGGTATTGGGTGGCAGGGGCTCTCTTGTCTCAGGATCTACAATCTTTATCTCAATGTGGGGAAGAGCCTGCCCCACTGTCTCCACACGCTTTCTGATATCATCATCTATTCTTGTGTAGGTCATAACAGGAGATGACTCTGTAAGTCCATAACAGATTGTGATCTCTCTCATATTCATCCGGTCAATAACCTTCTCCATCACCTGCACCGGACAGTTGGAGCCTGCCATTATACCGGTTCTGAGTGTAGAAAAGTCAAATTTATGAAAAAGCTGGTGTTCAAGAATTGCAATAAACATGGTTGGAACACCATACAGGGCGGTACAGCGCTCGTTCTCTACTGATGCCATCACCATAAGAGGATCAAACCCTTCAAGTATTACCATTGTGGTTCCGTGGGTCACAGCTGCCAGAACTCCAAGTACACACCCGAAACAGTGAAACAGAGGTACCGGAAGGCAGAGTCGATCCTTTTCACTGAAATTCTGATTTTCACCTATCCAGAAGCCATTGTTCCCAATGTTATAATGGGTGAGCATAACACCCTTTGGAAATCCTGTTGTACCTGATGTGTACTGCATGTTGACCACATCATGTGGATTCAGAGACTCCTGACGCTCTCTGTACTGATCGTCTGATACCATTGCTCTGAGGGCTCGTATTTCAGGTATGGAGTACATGCCCCGATGCTTCTCCTGTCCCAGAAAACAGACCCTTTTAAGGAGAGGAAAATCCATGCTCTTCAGGCTGCCACGCTGCTGAGTCTTAAGTTCCGGCACCAGCTCATAGATTGTGTTGATGTAATCAGTGTCCTGAAATCCATCAATCAGAAAAAGATTCTCAGTTTCAGACTGTCTCAGAAGATATTCAAGCTCTGCTTTTTTGTAATTGGTATTGACTGTGAGCAGAATTGCACCGATTTTTGCTGTGGCGAACTGAAGGGTGACCCAGAAGGGGATATTGGTTGCCCATACAGCGACTTTTTCACCCTTTTGAACCCCCAGCGCCATAAGGCCCATTGCCACCTCATCCACAAGGCTTGCAAACTCTCTGTATGTCAGACGGAAATTTCTATCCACATAGACAAGAACCTCATTTTCTGGATATTTTGCAACAGTCTCATCCAGGATCTCTCCCAGAGTGATCTCCCGCAGATCTTTTTCGTTTTTCATTGATTGTTCTCTCTTAATATTCAATTCGTCATAATTGATCAACTTATACAGAAGGTCTCCTCTTCTGTGCTTTAAAACCTTCCTGATTACTGAATATAGATTATTCAGCTTAAGGGGTCTCTCTACTCAGGTATGTAGATAACCGCATGAATTTCAGCCTTCTCTTTACCTGCACAACTCACATAATGGGGAACAACAGAGTTGTAATATACAGAATCCCCCTCATTGAGCAGATAGGTCTCTGAGCCGTAAATGATCTCAATGCTCCCCTTCTGTACCAGTATGAACTCCTCTCCCTCATGGGAAGAGAGTTTTTTATCCTGTGCCGATTCAGGCAGCACTTCTATAAAAAAGGGCTCCATGTGCCGGTCAGTTTTCCCTTTTCCAAGCGAGTAGAAGTTGAGTGCAGCTGATTTGCCTGTAGCATCAAGAACACTGAATTCAGATTCACGGTTGACCCTGCGGACAATAAATGGATCACTGCTCTCCTGATCATCCAGAAATGTGCCAAGTCTTACCCCCAGCGCTCTGGCAATTTTCATCAGAGGACCAAGGGGAGGATAGATATGCTCTTTGAGCATTGTATCAAGAAAGTTCTGCTCCAGGGCTGTAAGCTCTGAAAGTTTTTCCAGGGAGATCTTCCTCTTCTCCATGAAATATTGAATACGCTGACTCACCTTACCTTTTTTCATCATACCTCCATTTGCAGTCTCTTTTAAGTAAATTTCAATAACTGTTTTCAATAATAATTGATTTTAAAAAAACGGAGGCTAATATATAATAAATAGAAGGTGTAGTCAAAAATTAGTACACATACAGGAGAGTATAAAAGTGGATAGAAGAGTGATAAAATATATGGCTCTACTGATAGTTAGGTATATCACCGTTGCACTGACCTTCAGTGCTGTTGTTTCAGGGTTTTTCTTCAACCATGCCATGGCAATCTCCATCTCAAAGGAGAAGGAGCTTGCCGTTGAGTTTATGGATGCAATTGAGAGACAGGGCAAGCAGATTCAAGATCCTATGGCACTTGCATTAGTATCTGAAATAGGGGAGAAGATTGTCAGTGTACTTCCTCCCCAGCCATTCAGGTTCTCATTCAATATAATGGATGAGGAGCAGTTCAATGCATTTGCAGGGCCTGGATCAAACATCTTTGTCCACAGGGGGTTGATAACCTCTCTTGACAACGTTGATGAGCTTGCAGGTATAATCGGTCATGAGATTGCCCATGCTTCGTGTCGGCACATCTCTGAGATGGTGGATCAATCCAAGATTATGACGATTGGTACTCTTGCCGGAGTGCTGGCAGGTGTGCTTGTCGGCGCTTCTGGTGGAAGTGGGGGAGATCTGGGGCAGGCAGTACTTATAGGTTCTGTTGCAGCAGGTCAGACAGCTTCCCTCTCCTACAGTAGAGAGCATGAGACAGAGGCGGATCAGAAGGGGCTTGTTTATCTTACCAGGGCAGGTTTTGACCCGGCAGGACTTCTGACAGGTCTTGAAAAGATCAGAAGCAGAGACTGGTTTGGCAGTGAGACTATTCCAGATTATCTGAAAACCCATCCCGGTTCAACTGAGAGAATTGTACAGATCCAGTCCTGGATTGATACTCACGGCAAGGCTGAAGCTCTCAGCAGTAAGGCAACTTCTGAGAAAAACACAATTGATCCATTCAGGTTTGAGATGGTGAAGTACCGGCTTGCCGGAATGTATGGAGATGAGGACGAAGTTGAAAAGATCTTCCTCTCCACCTTGAAGAAGGAGCCTGATAACAGTGCTGCTCACTATGGGATGGCACTTCTGATGGAGAGAAAGAGCAATTTCAGAGATTCGTTGGAACACCTTCGTGAGGCTCTTGCTGCTAAACCATTTGATCCCCATATTCTTGTGGAGATCGGTAAAGTGAACATTCTGGCCGGAGATCCCAAAAGAGCCCTTGAGATCATGCAGGGACTTGAAACTATGGCTGAGGTGGAGCCAGAGGCCTCCTTTTATCAGGCTCAGGCTATGTTGATGACCGGAGATTCCAGCTTGGCAGAACAAAGGTTGCAGAGGGTGGTTGACACCTCTCCTGCTGTTTTTCCGAAAGCATACTACTATCTTGCACAGATTAAGGGGGAGCACAAGGAGATGGCACTTTCACACTACTATCTGGGTCTCTACTATTATGAGATGAAAAATATGAAGAGTGCAAGATTTCACCTCTTAAAGAGCCTTGAAACCCTTTCTGATCTGGAGAAGAAGAGAGAGGCAGAGTCAATGCTGATGAAGAGTTCAATGAAGGAGATTGATTCCAAAAGGAAGAAGAGCAGATAAAGTTAGCAGATGTTTAAGTTGGAGGTAAACTGAAGAAGGTGAGCAGAAAGAGAAATTCCCTCGTCACTGTGATGAAGAGGGAATTTCATTTAAGGATAGAGAGCTGCAGCTGGAAGATTACTCTAATAGAGGTGCCTCGTTACTTTGTAGCGTGGCAATACTTTTTTGTGGTATAGATCGCTCTGCCAACAACAGTACTATTGTGCTATTGTAATTGGCATACCCATCAGAGGCCAGATAACATATACTGCAAGAGCGACCACAACCATCAGAATAACACTTGCAGCAACTCCGTGTTTGAAGAATTCTCCAGCAGTAAACTGTTTGGAATCATATGCAATGGCATTTGGTGCCGCACCAACAAGGAGCATGAATGGCATACCTGCGGTGACAAGTGACGCAAACAGAATTACCTCACCGCTAACATGCAGATAAGGTGCAATCACCAGGGAGACAGGAAGCGAGATAGCAATAGCTGCAACATTCATGATAAAGTTGGTCATAATCATGACAAAAAAAGCGATACTCATTACAAACACAAACCAGTGTGAATGTTGGAAGATGGTAAGCCAGTTGATGGCCATCCACTGGGCAGCTCCTGTGGTCCACAGGCAGAAGCCTATGCTCATTGCTCCAGCAAAGAGCAGGATTATGTTCCAGGGGATATCTTCAAGATCGTTGATATCAAGAATACCGCTGATGAAAAACAGAATAGTTGAGATAAGCATTATGGCAGTTTTATTTGGTGCAACAAAACCGGGAATGTAGGCGGTCAGTATGGCAAATGTTCCAAGAGATACAATAACTGCACCTACAAGCAGTGCAGCCACAAGTTCGTTTCTTGTGATTCCACCAAGCTCTGCATAAAGTCTTTTTGCCTTTTCCTTCAGACCTGGAATGGTCTTCTTTTCAGGTTTCATGGCAATCATTATATATACCCACAAAAGCATTACCATCAGCCATCCTATGGGAAGCAGGTAGTAGGTGAACTCAAAGAAACCGATATCCTTTCCATAGATATCTTTAAAAAAACCAACAGCAACTGCGCCACGGGCAGCACCAAGTAGAGTAACGATTGAGCCTGCTCCAGCAACATAGGCCATACCCATGAAAAGACCTTTGCCGAATTTGGTCGGTTTGTCTCCCTCACCGTAGAGAGAGTGGATGGCCATCATCAGGGGGAAAATGGTTGCTGCAACAGCTGTGTGAGCCATAATCAGTGTGAGGAATGCTATTACCAGAAAGCATCCCAGATAGATCATGCTGGTTTTCTCACCTACAATGGCGAGCATCTTATATGCAAGCCTCTTTGTCAGACCAGTCTTGGTAAATACAAGCCCTATGACAATTGAGCCAAAGATAAACATAACCGACGGATCCATGAAATCTTTAAAAGCTTCATCTGCTGTTCTTATCATGAACAATGTCTGTATAACGCCTATGGCAAGACTTGTCACTCCAATGGGGACAACCTCAAATACCCACCATGTTCCTGCAAGAAGGAACAGAGCTATCGCACCTTTACCCTGAGGGGATAATGCAAAGTGTTTCCCCATAGGGTCAACGGCATCCGGCCACATAGGAGAGTAAAATACCAGAGCAAAGAGCCCCATGCCAACACATAGCCAGATCAATTTAGTCCAGTTTATTTTCTTTTTTTCCTGTACAGCTACTGCATTCATTATTAGTGACCTCCATTAAAGAGATTTTTATAAATATTTATTTTAACTGCTCACTCTGGCATCTTCTCATTTTCATGATTGCCAGACATAGATAACCATTAAGCATGTTTTTCACTAAAATCGCATGTTTTCATTGCTGTACATACGGAATCAAAAACGTCAGTGAGTCTGAGAATCCCGGTGATTTTATTGTCTCTGGTTACAAGCAGGGATTGGTGATAACCACAGACCAACTGGTGAATAGCCTCATCCAGTGAGGCAGATTCATCAATATATTCCCCTTCAGCAGGTTTTCTCATAAATTTTGTGACTGGTATCTCCCCTGCTTTTTTGCAGATATCAGTCATGGGAGAATCCCAGAGGTTGTAGTAGTTTACAAGGGATTTAATGAATTTGCTGGAGAATCCATACATGGCAAGATTGGAAGACTCCTGGATCTCTGCATATTTAGGTTCAAGTGCTCGCAGTACATCCATCTGGCTCACCTTGCCTGATACCTGCCCATCTCTGCCCAGAACAACTATAGCTCTGTGAGGATACTTTGCCCCCTGGTAAGCAGCCTGCGCCTTTTCAAGTGCCACAACTGCGTCAAAAAGCGTTGCTGTTTCATCCACCGTCGCATACTCTGACAGTGAGACCATTAACTCTTGAACTTTATAACTTTTCAATTCAATTTCTCCTTCTCTATTATACAGTCAGCGCAACTGTGCGCTTTAAATTCTTCTCTCTTCACCTCGTTTTTGAAGTTTACGTTGAGTAAAGATCTCCTGTTGAGGTGCATGGATCTCACAGATAGGTCAGTAAGCTACATTGTACTCATCAAAAAATCTGCATACGCCTATCATAAACATACAGACAGGTCAAGGCGGGGGTCAAGATAATGATTTGAATTAACTGTAATTATAATCAGTTCAAATAGCTGACTGATAAATTAGTCAGTATGGCTCATTGTTTGTACAATATCTTGATATAACCAGATAGTCATGATAGAGATAAAATCCAAAATATCAGTGTATAGTACGCAAAATCTTAACATTAACCTTCAGCCCGCTGTTTTTTAACCAGCGTATTTTGAACTTTAATTTTCAACCGGAGTATTAAACAATGCACTATATTGTTAAGAATTTAATGGTACCCATTTCTGATTATGCAACCATTTCTGAGGGGTCAACGCTTCTGGAGGCGGTTCTCTCGTTAGAGAATAACAGAGTAGAAGTTAGCAATACCATCTACCCTCACTGGATTGTCCTTGTTCTGGACAGCCAGAACAAGGTGATTGGTAAACTGAGTCAGATAAATGTTCTAAGAGCACTGGAACCTGAAAGTACCCATACGGAACTTATTGAAAAGCTTCGTGATTTAGGGTTCAGTTGCAAGTTCATAACTGCTTTAAGAGAGGGGGGGGACTCTGAAAAGATATCGCTTGAAGAGATCTACACTGACCCCAAATTGATGAATATGAAGGTTGAAGATTTCATGCGTAAACTTGCACATAACGATTTTATAGATGAGAATACACCACTGGCAACAGCTGCTCACCAGATGTCTGTCAGGCAACGCCTATCAATGCTTGTAACCAGATCAGGTGAGGTGGTTGGAGTATTGAGGTTGGCAGATGTTTTCAATGCTGTTATTCAAGCTATCAAAACCACACAATAATTAAGACCTGTTTTTAATAAAATCAAATATAAGGACATACCATGCAGGAACTAAAGAGACTTTACGACAGAATCGTTCAGAGGGCAAATATCAACTTGAGAGAGCTGGAATTTGATGTAAACCCTTATGTTCAGAACCTGATCCCTTTTGAGCAGATGGTGAAATTCTATGCATTTTTTGGTATCTCTCCCCACCACCCCTTGGATTTTCAATTCAGACGCTCAAACCTTGCAGGCAGCTATTTTCTTGGACAGTGCAAGGTGACCAACTCCCTTCTGTATAAAAGTGATATCAGAGGAGACGAGTTGAAGAAAAAAGGAGATCTGTTCCAATATCAGAACTTTGAAATTCCTGTAAGCAGGGATGAGGAGATTGACATTGAGGACAGTATGCTCATCAAGACCCTTGTCCATAATTTTTCTCATGACCCTGAAACGCTTGAAACGTTCTTTATCAGAAATACGGTAGCTGCAAACTACTCCAACATTCACGGCTCTCCATCAGATGGTTCATTTGTTGGATCGTTCGCCACAGTAGATCTCACCACAATGCGGGATTGTGTTATAGGAAATTTTGCCTATTTGCAGGCAGGAGAGGTCTCACATCTCAATATTGCCCCAGGAACTGTCTGGATAAGAAATCCGGATGAGTTCAATTTTATGTATCAGCACCCTGTGGAGATGCTAAATGACTATATCTATTTCAAAGCTGGTGTACCTCCAAGAGGGGTATTCATAGATTTTGTTGAGGATAGAAAAGAGGCTTTTCAGCGGGTCTTTGATGTCGTCAATATTGAACACTCAACCACAGTACCAAGCAGTGCCTCTTTAGACAGGTATGCTGTAAATAAACCCCCAACGCACATTGGTGAGAATGTTCTGGTCTCCCAGAGGGCATATCTGCAAAACGCATGGCTTGGCAAAGGGGCCAATGCCCAGGAGAACTGCTATATAATAAACTCACGGTTAGAGGGCTACAATGTCACTGCACATGGAGCTAAGATCATAGGGGCAGACCTTGGTACAAACGTCTTTGTCGGGTTCAACAGTTTTCTGCGCGGGGCAGCAGGAAAGGGGCTGACCATTGGAAAGGATTCGATTATCATGCCACACACCATCATTGATATAAGAGTTCCGCTCAATATCCCTGAAGGCCATCTGGTATGGGGAATGATAAAGTGCAAAGAGGATCTTGACCGCCACAGCATCTCAATTGAAGCTTTTTCAAAAATCAACTCCAGTTTCACCATGGGGAACATGTTTTTTGAAGGGAACGGAGGAAGTTTTGTTGGTGCGTTCCGAGATAGAATAGAGCATATTCTGGAAGCCAATGGTGCTTTTTTCAATGGCAGTGAAAAAAAGGGGCATGCCCAGAAGAATCAGTATATCTCATTTAATACCCTGCAACCCTATCCTGAGGGTAAAAATAAAGGGCTTTATCCTACCATAGTGATCAAGCCATAAGATCAACAGTAAGTGATTAAACGGGCATGATTTTTATTGCAGACAGATTTTGATAAGGTAAAAGTGGCCGAAGTTAGAACCAACCCCAGTTAAACATTTAAAAAATTATCTATTAATGATAATGAACTGGATTCAGATGATAATGAATAGGATTCAGATCACTCTGGAAGAGATGAGAATCAGAATCTGTTTTTACTCTAAATAGTAGTACCTTAAGGTTATCCTTCATTATGAAAGGTTCTCTGTTTTTATGAAAGGTTTTGTAATTGCTGGTACTGGCAGCGGTTCAGGAAAAACAACTGTTTGCCTCGGTATCCTGGCATACCTCTCAAAGCTTGGATATCAGGTGGCACCATTCAAGGTTGGCCCTGACTTTATTGACCCTGGACACCACACTGCCCTGACAGGAAAAGTGAGCCGCAACCTTGACTCCTGGATGCTCTCAAAAAGAACCAATGAGACTGTTTTTGCAAAGGGGTGTATGGGAGCTGATGTGGCTGTTGTTGAAGGTGTTATGGGGCTTTTTGATGGATACAGCGGGAGATCAGAGGCAGGTTCAACAGCACAGATGGCAAAATGGCTTGGTCTTCCTGTAATTCTGGTTGTGGATGCAAGAAGCATGGCCAGAAGCGCAGCAGCCATTGTTCAGGGGTTTGAAAATTTTGATTCTGAGCTTGAGTTTGCAGGGGTTATATTCAGTAAGACCGGAAGTCAGCGCCATTATTATTATCTGAAAGATGCGGTTGAAGCAAACTGCCGCATGAAGTGTCTGGGCCACCTGCCAAGAGATCCTGATATTGCCATGCCAGAGCGCCATCTCGGGCTTGTGACGTCAGATGAATGTACTATCTCTTCTGATATGATTGTAAAACTTGTTGAGATGCTCCACAAAAACACCTCTCTTTGCCAAACTGTTAAGAGTCTGCCACACCTTGAAGTCCCATCTTCTGCTGACAATATTGAGCAAGGAGAAAGTAAAGTTGAAGATGGTGGCACAATGTCATTAGATAGTTACAGCATGACACCTGAAGAGATTCTGATTAAAAGAGAGAGAGCTGACCGGATACGCATTGCAGTGGCTCGTGACAGAGCATTCTGTTTCTATTATCAGGAAAATCTCGAAGCCCTTCAGAGGCATGGTGCTCAGATTGTTGAGTTTTCACCAATTGAATCATCAGCCTTGCCACCTGAAATTCATGGTATATATTTCGGGGGTGGTTATCCTGAGCTTTCTGCTAACGACCTCTCCCTTAATAAATCCTTGATGGATGAGATCAGACAGAAGAGTTTGCAGGGGATGCCGATTTATGGTGAGTGTGGCGGATTCATGTATCTGTGCAAAGATATTGAAGTAGTGGATAGAGAAAGTGATACAGGCAGATATCCCATGGTCGGTTGCTTCCCCTTCTCAGCCGTGATGTCAAAGAAAATGAGGTCACTTGGATACCGTCAGATAACCTTGAAACATGATACCATAATCGGGAAGAGCGGAGATATTTTACGGGGCCATGAGTTCCACTACTCCTCTATTGAAGATGAGGAGATAGAGAATAGGAGTGATTTGAAGCAGGTCTATGACACGGCAGGCAGAGATGGACAGGAGATATCTCTTTATGGATATCAGATCCATAACACTCTTGGAAGCTATCTCCATATCCACTTTGAGAGCATGGCAGGTGCGGCTCCAGCTTTTGTTGCTGCCTGCCGCTGTTTTGCGTATGAAAACTCTCTGTAAAAAATAGTCCTCCCTCTCCATTTATTTGAGAGTTTAAAGGATATTTTAAAACTTGCATTACAAATAACAGTATGACTTCTAAGGATAATAAGGAGAAAAATCATGAGTTTACAAGATATTAGCATAAATATTGAGGGGATGAGCTGTTCTCATTGCTCTGGTACAGTTCAGAAAGCTCTTGAGAGCATTAATGGGGTTGTTGATGTGCAGGTTGATCTTAAAGGGAAAAAGGCACTCTTTAAAACAGATGACCTATCCAGAGTTGATCAGGCAAAGGAGGCTATTGTCAAGGCGGGGTTCAGCGTTGTAAGCTGATATCAATATCCGTTTAATCTGCTAGCTGACACACTTCAACAATCATAAATCGGACCAACATCTGTGTATCCTGCGTTTTACAGCTGGATGCACAAATTTCCGGCTGGATACAGATGCATCAGGTTATCTACCCCCAGAGAGATGGGTGGCGCTCCCCATGATGTGATGAGAATTCTGAAGGTCAGTCATAAGCTAATCAAATCTCTTCATATGGGAATTATATTTATGTCTGTAATCTGTCGGGCTGATACCTGTATATCGTATAAACAGCTTTCTGAAAAATCCTACATCATCGTATCCAACCAGAGCTGCTATATCGTCTATACGTTCTGTTTCAAACTCCAGAGCCTTTTTTGCAGCTTCAATTCTGAGTTTCTGAAGATAGACAATAGGGGAGTCACCAGTTGCCAGCTTGAACCTCCGTTTGAAATTCCTGATACTCATACCCACATGGGAGGCCACATTATCGATAACTACACTCTTAGAAAAAGAGCACTCTATCCACTGCTGTGCTTTCAAAATATCTGAATCCTTGTGTCTTTTTCTAAATCTAAAAACCTCATATGGGGTCTGAACTTCCCGCCCCCGCTCCAGCAGGAGCACCTTTGCACACTGATTGGCAGCTTCAGCGCTGCAATATTTTTCTATCACAAAGAGAGACAGATCAACACCTGCACTTCCGCCTCCTGAGCAGAAGAGGTTTTCATCCTCTGTAATCAGCCTTTCGGGTCTTAAGTTAACCTCAGGATATTGCTTTCTGAACCATGATGCATAGGCCCAGTGGGTGGTTGCTATTTTACCATTCAGAAGACCAGCCTCAGCAAGCAGGAAGACACCAGTGCAGATTCCTGCCAGATCTGTTCCATTCTCTCCATGGTACTTTACCCAGTGCGACAATCGAGATGAGTAGTCTCTTATCTCTTCTGTTCTATACCCGCTTGATGGGATGATGATGAGGTCTGTTGATTGAACATCATCAACAGAACCGTCTGGTGTGATCTCAATACCGCCTGAGTATTTCACCGGTTTACCGTCAATGGAGACCAGCCCCACTTTGAACAGAGGATTCATGACAATTCCAGATGCCTCACTCCAACTCACTCCGGCCATCTTGAATATATCCATCACAACAGTTATTGCGGCAGGTAGTGACTGCTCAAGTATTAAAATAGTTACTCTTTTCATAGCTCCATCCTGATTATATTGCCCGATCAACCTCTATTAATGTCCTTTATGCCACTTTCAAAGATATTCCACAAGCTGTATATTTTTATATGAAACTGTAGGGGCAGGCCCCCGTGCCTGCCCTTTGCGAGGGCACCCACAGGGGGGTGCCCCTACGGTTTCATGCTTCGTTGTGCCCGACAGGGCATGGCCGTTATATGAAAGTATAGGGATACAAACTGGCGGGTACCCCGTAGAGACGCAAGATCTTGCGTCTCTACAACTTTCATGCTTCGTTGTGCCTGTCAGGGCATGGTGGTTTTATAGAATGTATATTCCATAAGTTGTCTATTTAATACTGACCATAAGTTCAACTCTGTTTAATTGTTGACCGCGCCTTTTTATTAAAAAAAGGTGAAAGAGGATTTTAATCTGGGAGGGTAATTTTGCTGACACAGAAGGCGATCATAGATAAAGGAAGGGAGCTGGGGTTTGAAGATATCGGGTTTACAACCGCCGAACCATTTGACGAGCATAAACAGATGCTTATTGAGATGAAAGATGAGTATGGCTGGGCTGAAACTGCTGGCCTTGACCTGATAAACGGTACAGACCCTAAGTTCATAATGCCGGAGGCAGAGACAATCATTGTTCTGATTGAGCCATATTTTCGGAAATCCTACCCAAGATCAATGGAAGGTAATTTCGGGCGCTGTTATCTGGATGATGACCGGGTGACAAAGGATGGACTTGCCAGACGGATCAGATCATTTCGTAAATTTCTCAGAGATAATGGAATAGAGTCAAAAGTTCCCTTTAACCTTCCATACCGGGTTGCTGCAGCTCGTGCTGGTCTGGGAACATTTGGTAAAAACTGCCTCTTCTACTCTAACACAGTTGCTCGTGGCGGCTCATGGACTCTTCCTGTTGCCGTTGTTATTGACCGCCTCTTTACTCCTGGAACCCCAACCATTAAAACCGACTGTCCCAAGTGGTGTAAGAATGCATGCATCGCAGCCTGTCCTACACGGGCTCTGAAGGGAAACAGCAGGATAGACCCTGAAAAATGCATCTCCTATCTATCCTACTTTGGTGAGGGGATAACCCCGCTTGAGCTGAGAGAGCAGATGGGGATGTATGTTTATGGTTGTGACAGATGCCAGAATGTCTGCCCTAGAAACCAGCCATGGCTTGCACAGGAGCTTCCTCTGAATGAAAAGGTGGTTGCAAAAGCTACTGATTTTAATCTTTCAGCCCTGCTCCATATGGACAGAGACTATTTTGAGACAAAAATATGGCCACATATGTTCTACATCTCCTTTGATGATATCTGGAGATGGAAGATGAATGTAGCACGTGTAATGGGAAACAGCCGCGATTCACAGTATGTCGCTGACCTTATCAGGGCTTTTCATGATAACAGTGACGATCGTGTAAGAGGGATGGTCGCCTGGGCGCTTGGCAATATCGGTGGCGCAGATGCCATGAACATGCTGAGTGCAGCCAGAGGAGACGGCTCAGATGCTGTGAAGAGTGAAGTGAATCTGGCACTGGCCCGCTTTCACTGACTTTTTTATATAACGGTCATGCTATGACAGGCACAACGAAGCATGAAAGTTGTAGAGACGCAAGTTGTGGAGACGCAAGATCTTGCGTCTCTACGGGGTATCAACCAGTTTGTATCCCTAGACTTTCATATAAACGGCCATGCCCTGACAGGCACAACGAAGAGTGAAACTGTATTTTTAAAGGAGAATTAATAATGTCAGATATTTATGAAGCTTTACGAATCCGTCTTGATACAATGTCCACTGGTTTCCCTGAGACAGAAAAGAGATCTGAAATCGCCATCCTGAAGCAGCTCTTTGAAGTGGAGGAGGCAGAACTGTTTCTGGCACTCTCACCGATTCTGGAGACTCCGGAAGCTGCGGCAGAGCGCCTTGGAAGAGATAGATCGCAATTAGCAACCATGATGGAGACCATGGCCCAAAAGGGTTTACTGTTTAGACGAAGAAAAGATGGTGTCGCAAGTTATGGCACTGTCCCCTATGTGGTAGGTATTATGGAGTTTCAGGTTAAAAATATTGAGCGCAACAGATCTCTTGCCAAAGATATGGCTATCTACGCCAGGGACGGATTTCTAGCATCACTCCAGAGCCTTTCGACTCCACATCAGAGAGCTGTCCCGATCAATACAGATATTGTCTATAAGTGGCCAGTAGCACCTTATGAAGATGCCATTTCAATTTTAAGAGATCAGAAGAAGATCGCTGTTGCAAATTGCGTCTGCCGGACAGTTGCCAGAAAGGTCTCACCACATCAATGTGATAAACCCCTTGAAACCTGTATGATGTTTGGAACTGCTGCTGACTATTATGTAGAAAACGGAATGGGACGGGAGATTGATTTTCAGGAGGCTCTCTCCATTTTAAAGCTCTGCGATGAGAGCGCCCTTGTCATTCAACCGGTAAACTCCAAAAAGGCAGGAGCCATCTGTGCCTGCTGTGGCGACTGCTGCGGTATGCTGACATCCCTTAAGATGCAGAAGAAGCCAGCTGAATCTGTCAGAAGCAACTACTTTGCAGAGATTAATGAGCAGGAGTGTACCGGGTGTGGGATCTGCCTTGAACGGTGTCAGATGGGGGCCATCACTGTTGAAGATGGTGCTGCTCTTATGAACGCCGACCGTTGCATCGGATGCGGACTCTGTGTGACAACCTGCCCGGCAGAGGCCATCGCTCTGATAAGAAAGCCAGAAGATCAGATTTATGAGCCTCCTGAAAATAATCTTGACATGTATATCAGAATGGGTAAGGAGCGGGGGATGATCTAACATACTCTACAGACTCTCTTTGCTGAAGCCTTTGAAAAAACAGGGAGGCTTGTAAAGAGGGTGCAAATGAGAAGATTGAAGATATGCAAAAAGAGATTGTAGAGGAGATCAGGTCAACCCTGCATCAGCCCATCTGATTCTGCCTGATATTCTTCCAAAGAGTGTATCCCAGCTCAAACTTGTTGACCATAATAGCGGCACAGGCAAGAAGTTTTGCAGAGTCAGTGGTATAGAAGAGGGTAAGCGAGCGTTTTGCATGAAAGAACATATCATGAAAACGGTTATGTTCAAATGCGGCAACTGCTTTTCCCTGGTGATATACAGCCTTGTTTTGTGTCTCTATAATATCTCCAAGGTCAGTCTTACACCTGTGGCACTCCACTGAGTCTTCCAATTGTGCATTACATACCGGGCAAAGTTCCATACTAAACCTTTAGCAATAATACTGATTTTTTATATGAAAGTCTGGGGACACACACAGGTGGGTCCCCGTAGAGACGCAAGATCTTGCGTCTCTACATGCGTCTCTACAACTTTAATGCTTCGTTGTGCTCTGTCAGGGCATGGCCGTTAATAAAAACGGGAAAGAGGATCATTGAATATAGAAGAGAATATCTTCAAGCTCAGCTCCAATTTCTCTTGCGTTGGATTCATCTCCTGCTTTCAGTGCATCATGCATATCTTCAAGCAGATTGATGATCTCATTCTTATCCTCATCCGAAGCTTTATCCATAGACTCTCTTGCTGTTATGATCAGACGTTCCAGATCAACAGGAATCGGTGAGTCAGCCTCTTTTTTTACTCTATCCGTTAATCCATCCATGTCATAAGTTTCATCATCATTGTCATAACCATCGTTTTCATCAGAGTCATATGAGCCTGATCTCCATACCTGGTCTATTTTGCTTCTGGATCTGCTGAGTTGCTCTGATTCAATGGCTGAAAATGCATTTTCAATGACTCCGTTGATCTCCTTGCCACTCTCCTTTTCAACAGCTTTGATTTTTAATATACCATTGATGTCAAGTTCATATTTGAGAACAATTACGCTTCGTTCTGGAAGTTCGGGTGTCAGTTTGAACATGAATTTGCCTATCTCCACATTATCCAGAGCATTGGGTTTTTCACCCTGATACACAAGAATTTCAGCCGATCTCTGGTCCTCATACATGGTGGCAAATGCTTCGCTTCTGATTGCAGGCAGTTTTGAATTTCTTTTGATAATGGGGATAAATACAGTTCTGCATGGAAATCCATCCAGTTGGCCAACAGCAGATGTCCCGAATGTGTATGGCGTAATATCCAGCAGAAGGGTAGATGACTCAATACCCATTTCACGTCCTGCCTGTATGGCAGCTCCCATGGCAACACAGAGATCAGGGTCCATTCCCTGCTGAGGAGTAATCTTGAACTTCTCTTCAAGCATTGAGGAGAGTCTGGGAATTCTGGTGGAGCCTCCCACAAGGATAATCTGATCCAGCGCAGAAGGAAGCATTGCAGCGTCTTTTAAAGCCTGATTTACCGAATCCATTGTTTTTTGCAGATAACTGGCAATAGCACTTTCAAACTCTGACCTGGAGATCTCATAGGAGAGATGTACATCAGCTCCTGTGCGGTTTTTTGTGATAAAATCTTCCTGTATCATGGCAAATGGAGCTGAGGAGAGTTCTATCTTGGCCTGCTCTGCCGCATATTTAACTCTTGCCATTGCTGCGGCTTCTCCTGTGATATCAACATTGAATTCATTCTTGAGGTGATCTGTCAATATTTTTTCAATCTCATGGTCAAAGTCATCTCCTCCCAAATGGTTATCGCCAGTAGAAGAGAGAACCTCTACAACCCCGTCTTCAATTCTGGCAATGGAGACATCAAAAGTGCCACCTCCAAGGTCATAGACCATGATGCGTTGGGATTGTCTCTCTCTGTTTTCATAGACAAGGGCCGCAGCTGTAGGTTCATTTAGAATTCTGAGTACGGTAAGCCCTGCAATTTCACCAGCTTCTCTGGTTGCCTCTCTCTGAGCATCGGTAAAATAGGCAGGTGTTGTGATGACTGCTTTTGATATTTTCTGGCCAGTGACCCTTTCTGCCCGCTCTTTAAGTTCACGCAGAATAAATGCAGATATCTCCTGAGGTGAATAGAATTGTCCGTTAAGAGCAATCTGCTCATTAGTGCCCATCAATCTTTTAACAGAGAGCACTGTTTTCTGAGGATAGAGAACCGCCTGATTTTTTGCTGTTCTGCCAACAATAATATTGTTGGAGGCATCAAGACTGACGCATGAAGGCACTATTCCATTGTCGTTCTCCCTGATGATCTCAGGCTTGCCATTAATAATAAATGCCACTTCAGAGTTGGTAGTTCCAAGATCAATACCAATTATAGGTTCCATTTACTATATTCCTTTAATATGAATATTTTTTACAATGGGTGTGTTGCTTTGTAAAAACTTGATTTTATAATAGACGTCTGTCCAACGTGTGTCATCTGTCAATATATTTCACTATGTATAAAAAACAACTTTCAATTTGACGCTGATACAGATGTTCACGAGGCGTTTGGAGCCTGAGCAACAATAACATTTGCAAAACGTAAAACTTCACGCCCCCTCATAAAACCACCGGATACAGTTTCAAGTACCATAGCATTTTCTATGCCCGACACCTCCCTTCTCTCGACAACCTTCATGGTTTCAGGATTAAACGGGGTGCTATCAGTCTGAATCGGCTCAATATCCATCATGGAGAGAGCCTTGTCAAAACGGCTGATGGCCATCTCATACCCCTCACAGATGGTATGAATGTCTTTGGGTGGACGACGGAAAAAACCTTTTCTGCCCGCCATCTCCACACTTGCCCTGTATCCGCGCACCAGAGAATCTCGAACATCAAAAAAACAGGTAGCAGATTTTTTTTCACTGTTCAGGCGGATATTCTGTTCAAGCTGGGCAATCTGGGTAGTTTTCTCCTTGAAAAGGGTGTAAATCTCTCCATACTCATCTGTAACGCCCTTGACGCTGTTGAGTGCATTGACAGTTCGGTGCTGCTCCCTGTTCTGCATCCTGATCTCCTGTCGTAGTGCTGTAAACTCAGAGAGCATGGTATAAAGATCACATGTGTCAGGAGTTGCAGTCATGACTGGTGGTTGTTCTGAAGGTATCTGGGATAGCCACAGCCTGAAATCTTCCAGCGCCGTGATTTTCCATTGTGCTTCTGTGACCGGTTCAGGCTCAGGGTCGGGTCCCTTTTCAGGAGTCTCTGGAGATCTGAAGATTAGCTTCTTTACTGCAATTATTGTTCTCTTTAAACTCCTGAGCAATAAGATAAAACTGTTTTTCAGGAATCGGGCTGATGTGAAAAGAGCGTTTTTGACTGGCCTGACCATTTTTTCATTGAATAGAAACATGAGCCTTTTCATGAACAGAAAAACTTTGCCCATAAGGTCACTTGATTCAAAATTCATATCTCTTCATCCTTTTAATTCATTGTTTTTTGTATACAATTATTTTTCTGCTGCATTGAGCAGCTCCTTTAAACCTGTATCTCTTTTTTCAAACTTGACAGAATCTGCAAGTTCTTTAAGGGTGGTCTCAAACTCTACATCATGAAATGCAGCAAACAATCTTGATTTTACCCGGCTTCGCCGATCCTTCACAGACTCATAAGCATTTGTTACTTTCTGAAACTGTGCTGGAGATTTTTCAGGTGTGAATTTCTTGACAAGCTCCAGATATTTTTTTCTGATATCCTGATCTGACGCATCCAAAGGTAGATCAAGAATGATGAACGATCTTAACATATCCTCTTTTATCCTCCTGATACGGGCGCATTCCCATTTTCCAGGTTATGCTGCTAACAATGATACTACTCTATAAACAAAATCCTTGCTTCTCTTGAGAATCTGGCAATTGCCTCTTTTTTATAGCATCCATTGATCAATGCAACAGTTATTTTACACTCCTGATCGTTATTGATAATCTCTTTTTTGATTTTTTTCAGTTCCTGATCAGATTTTCCCCTTAATGCAAGTGTATCTATTATATCTTCCATTCTATCTATTCTTAGGTTCAACTCTTTTTTTAATTGATCTCCGTCAGGGGTTTTCAGCATCATTTTCAGAACGTTTGAGAAGATTTTGATAAACGCTGGGGTAATTGAATCTATATCTATTCTTTCAGGAAACTTACCTCCTGCAAAGGGGTTAAAGCCACCTTTACTGAAAGGGTTGGAAAACGGGAGGTTAGAGTCAAAATCATCATCAAAACCGTCGTCATCACCAAAATCATCAAGAAGATCATCAATAAAATCAGACGTAGAGAGATTGCCATATAAGAGAAATTGAAAATCAAAACATTCAAGGGCATCCCGCAGATTACCGACAGCTTTCTGGGAAAGTTTTTTTGAGGCCTGTTTTAATATTATTTCAGTTTCAGGGTCAAGGTTTTTGACTAAATCGAGATATTCGTTATAGGAGTAACGTGAAGTACTGATGTTCTTTAATGTAACCTTATAGAATTTAAGTATATTGTAATCTCTCTTGTTCTCTTTTTTACTGTTCTGTCCAGGTTCATCTGCTCTTGATTCAGGCCTGTCTGGTCTATCTTCTGGCTTAGCTGTTATTTTTTCAGGTTTAGCTGTTTTTTTGCCAGACAGCCTGACGCGTTTCTGTTTTTGATACAGCTCTTTTTCAAGCTTACGTAGTCTTTGTTCAAGTTCAGCCAGAAAGACAGGATATACTTTAACGTTGTCAACTCTTTGAATAAGCTCAAGCAGGTCTTTATCGTCAAGTATGGAAAATATATCTGTAGAGCAATCCGGGTAGAACAGATCGGATTTGCAATTTTCGGCAAAGCTCAGAATCAGGTCATTGCTCTGAAACAGGTGTTTCCACTCTTCTGGAAATGGGGTGAGCAGATTGAAGAGATCCCAGGATGTCAACTCTTCTGATCTGCTTAATGCCTTTTTGAAAAGGATCTGAACCGTCTGCAGTGGATTGATTTTTTCAACTCCTGATTTTGTACTTCCAGTCTTTGCAAAGATGGCCTTTTTACGTGAAGGCTTTGGAGAGCTTGATATTTTATACCCCAGTTTCTCATCAAGATCGAGCATGAGCATGGCGTAGAACTTCAGTTGGTCAGGTAGGGGCAGAACGTTAAGTGCGGTTTCAATTTCCGTTTCATCTGCCTGATCAGTCTCAGCCACTTTATAGAAAATGGATTTTTCAATGATCAGAATTGCACAGTGTCTTGAGTCAAACTTCTTTGCCTTTTCAATATCCTGCCGGATCAGATGAAATTTCTTTTTAGCGGCACTCCTGTCCGCTGAAATCAGCAGAGATATAACATGCTGATCAAGTACCCGGTTGTCATGAGGTGCAAGTTCCAATGCTTTTTGCAGGGTATTCTCAGCCTTTCTATAGGCATTCTTGTCATGATACAGCGATGCAAGTTTGAGCAATGGTTCAGGGTCATCAGGAAACACGGCACATTTGGTGAGCAGAATACTCTCTTTGATATTTTTTGCATCCCTGCCAAAAAGAGGGATCTCCATTGCCAGGTCATAGAGTTCTCGATTTTCAGGGTCAATACCAAGAGCAAAGTTAATCATCTCAAGCAATGCCGTTGTGCTCTCTGTTGATGTAATACCAAAAAGCTGCAAGGTTCTCTTTTTTTCATTAGCAAAAAAACTGTGCGCATGGCTCTTGAAAATTATCCTGGCAATATGGTGAATGATCATGGCTTTTGCCATCTGCTGCTCTTCTTTAGCTGCAAATTCCTTATCAAGATGTTTGAAATATTCTAATGCAGATCCCAGAGGGTCGTCCATACAAATGGTATTTTTCTTGATTATCAGGATTTGAGCCTTTTTTTTGATGAGCTGTTCAGCCATCCTGAACAACTGTCGCTCCTTACTGGAATCAGGTCTCTGATTAATTGACCAGATGGTTTCAAGTATAAACTGCACCACGGATTCAATCTGTTTGGGCATGAGCAGTCTTGCAAACTCAAGAATATTCTTAGAGAGATAGTCATTATAATTCTCTTTTTTTACAAGGGTGATTATTGTGTCTAACTTTTCATGAATTTCAAAGGGTCCACTCCAGAGGCACTGGATAACTGCACGGTTTTTATTCAATAGAGAGAGACTCTTCTCTTCTGAAGCTTTATCTCTCTCATCATGTAAATCCTTATTATCACTGCCTTTAAATTTTGTATGAGCGCTATCTGTTGACCGGTTCTGCCTGGCAATGTATTGTAATGCATCTGTAACACTGACAAGTGTGGAATCATCTGGAATCATGGAGATAGCTTTGAGCATTTCACTCTCATTATCTTTGTAAAATGCGCTCATGGCTTTGCAGAAAAGTTTGATATGGGCAAACGGAGAGGAGCGTTGCAGCGACTGCATCTGCTCCAGTGCGGCATCCCACTCTCCTTGATCCATAAGCAATACAGCAGGTTTTACTAAAGGTGTATCTTTTTTAAGTGCCACTTCATCGTTAAGTGTAAGAACACTCTGCCAGCAGTCTCTCTTTACAAGCATCTCTGCAAGTATTCTCTCCAGATAAGATGATGCTCCGTTTTTACTGTAAAAAGTATTATAAGATTCAAATGCCTGTTCAGGGGAGCATAATTTTAACTTTAACAAAAAGGCAATGTCAGCACTGTTCATGCAGAAGGGGTCAGGTAGTGATGCCAGCGCCTGCTTTTCAACACTCTCTGCCTCAGAGACCATGTTTTTATCTCTGAGTTCCTTTGCACGGGCGGCGTAGGCAGTAAACAGCTTTGCTTTGATTGGGTCTTTTGATTCAGAGACCTTAATCTGTTTGAGTGCCATCTGGTAAATTTTAATGGAGTCCCTTATCTCTCCATCATCAAAGAGACGATCAGCTTCATTTACAAGCTCTGTTTCATTCATACTTAGAAGAAGATGTTGTCTCTCTTTTTCCCTCCGTTTTTTGCTGTTGCTGGCGTCTCTCTTTTTCTTAGCCATAGAAACCCTGTAATTGTAGTATTGAAATGGTATGAGAAGAATATATCTGATTATTGAAACAGAATATTCTGCTATTGCAATGAGATACCTTATGATTAAAACAATATTTTTCACTATTCAAAAGGCTGTTGTATCTGTTGTTGTATTAAAGTTTATGATTTTCAATCATAAATATGAGTAGCAACTATCCTTTTTTTTAGTAAATATTTCAAGTTTTTTAATAAATATTGCGGTAAATACTTCTGTTTTTTAATAAAGCATGCTTCACATTCTCTCAGAATTAGTTTAAAGTTACCCCTTTATATTTTATGATGGCAGGCAGTGATGAGCGAAACGTCAAGTCTCACACTGCAAGCGACAGATCCTGTTATATTCGTAATGCCAAACCATAGTTTCTGACTGAAACAAACCTGAGGTTCCTCAAATTGAGACATTATAAGTTGTTAAAACCCTATCTTGTTGAGTGCCGATTTCACATTATGGCTGGATTTTTCTCTCTTCTCATCGTGGATATGCTTCAGCTTTTCATTCCAAGGATCATCAAATGGGCAATTGACGGAATTACCCTCACCTCAAGCTCTGATGCAGAACTCTTTAGATATGCCTTTTATATTGTGGGATCAGCGGTTCTGATAAGTATCTTCCGTTTCTGCTGGAGATATCTCATCATGGGACCTGCAAGAAGGGTGGAAGAGGGGTTAAGAGAGCTCTTCTTCAACCATATCCAGACACTTCCCACCTCTTTTTTTGATGAGCATACTGCCGGGGATATCATGGCACACGCCACCAATGACATGACCAATATCCGTATGGCTCTGGGCATGGGGATTGTGGGTTTGACAGATACTGTTGTCCTTGGTACTACTGCTATCTTTTTCATGGCATATATAAATCTGGAACTTACCCTCTTTGCACTGGTTCCAATGCCTTTTATGGTACTGTTCACCAAAATATTCAGCAAAAAGCTCTTTGATGCTTACATGGATGTTCAGGCAGGGTTTGCTGATATCATGGAGTTGACAAGGGAGCACTTTGCAGGGATCCGCATTATCAAGGCCTTTAACCGGGAATCATTTGAAGCTCAAGTGATGAGAAGAGAGTCAGAACTGTTTGTTAAAAAAAACATGTATCTTGTCAGACTCAGAGGCCTCATCTTCCCATTGGTCATCTTCCTGACCAACATAAGTCTTGCCATTATCCTTGGAGTTGGTGGCAGAAAGGTGATCTTAAACCATATCTCTCCAGGTGATTTTGTGGCGTTTATAAGCTATCTGGGACTGCTTACATGGCCGGTGATGGCTGTGGGGTGGGTAACCAACATGATTCAGCGGGGAGCTGCATCACTTGATCGTATCAACTCAATACTTCAGATTCCAGGGGAGCTGGAGATTGAGAGCCTATCTAAGCTGGAGATTGAGAGCCTATCTAAGATGGGTAGTGGTGGTGTAATTGAGTTTAACAGCATCTCATTTTCATACCCTGTAAATAAACAGGCAGATCTTAATATTAAAGATGGCAATGTAAACGTTCTGAACAGTGTAAGTTTCAGATTAAAACAGGGAAAGATATTTGGTATTGCAGGGCCACCTGGAGGTGGAAAAACCACTCTTCTCAATTTGATTCCAGGAATTTACGGGCCTGACAAGGGTGCAATAAAAATTGGTGGTACAGATATCAGAAATATCCCGATTCAGAACCTCAGGCACTCCATCTCCTTTATGCCGCAGGAGCCTTTCCTCTTCTCCGGCACTATAAAGCAGAATCTCCTATTTGGTAATCAGGATGCCGATTCAGATCAGATAGCCAAGGTGGTTGAGATGGCCCAGCTTACAGAGACTATTGCATCTTTTCCCAAAGGTATTGAAACAGTGATTGGAGAGAAGGGGGTAACTCTATCAGGTGGCCAGAAACAGCGTATTGCCCTTGCCAGGGCATTTTTAAAATCAGCCCCGATTCTGATTCTGGATGACCCTGTAAGTCAGGTGGACATGGAGACAGCCTCTAATATAATAAAAGTTATTGAATCTTTTGCAGGTGAGAAGACCATTGTGGTTGTTTCACACAGGTTCTCTATCTTCAAGAAGGCAGACCATATTATTGTGCTTGATAAGGGTGATATAATTGAACAGGGTAACCATATGGAGTTGATTGAACAAGAGGGATATTATAAACGGGCATGGCAGATGCAGGAGAGTGAGGATGACTTTACAGAGGATCTTGATCAAGAGCGTGTGAGAAAGGGGAATATATGAAAGGCGGTCTTGGAGGATATCAGGAGGAGGCATTTGAGAAACAGAAGGATGCCAGGCTGTTAAAACGTTTTATTCCTCTGCTTCAGAAGAACCAGAAGGTGCTTGCCATCTCAATTGTGCTCATGGTAATGCTTTCACTTGCAGAGATTGTTGTCCCTTTGATTACCAGAACTGCTGTTGATAACTATATTCTGCCTGGGATGGCAGAGGGGATCAGTAAGGCAGAGCGGGGTGATTACCTCTTTAATGCTGCCATATACGGATTCTACCTCTTTTTGCTTGCAATTATCCTTTTTGTGCTCAATTTTTTTCAGACCATAGCAATGGAGTATTCAGGACAGCTGATGATGCACGATCTGCGGATGCAGATATTTTCCCGTATCCAGAAGCTGCCTGTATCATACTTCTCAAAAAATACCGTTGGCAGACTCTCCACAAGGGTCACAAATGATGTCCAGAATATGCAGGAGATGTTCACATCTATTGCCACCTTTGTGATCAAGGATGCTGTCATGCTTGTCTCAATTCTGGTTATGCTTGTGGTGATGGACTTAAGACTATCTCTGATCCTATTTCTGATAATCCCGTTTGTGGTGCTCTCCACATGGCTCTTTTCCGAAAAATCCCGTGAGATATACAGACGGCTTCGCTCCAACATTGCTGAGATCAACTCCATGTTCTCAGAGTGTATTGGTGGAATCAAAGTGATACAGCTCTTTACGCAACAGAAAAAAATGGTGGCAGATTTCAAAGAGTTGAACCATGAAAATTATGTTGCTGGTATGGATCAGGTGAAGGTGTTTGGAATTTTCATGCCCATCATTGATCTCTTCAGTTCAACTGCCCTGGCTGCTGTGATCTTTTATGGGGGTGGACGTGTGGTATCTGAGAGTTTGACTCTTGGAACCCTTGTTGCATTTATCTCCTACACCAAGATGTTCTTCCGCCCTGTCAGAGATCTGTCAGAAAAGCACAACATTCTACAGAATGCTCTGGCATCAGGGGAGAGAATTGCGCAGATTCTCGATAGTGAGGAGGAGAAACCCGGGGGGGATGCAACTCTTGAGATAATTGAGAGCCTTGAGTTCAAAGAGGTCTCTTTTCAGTATGAGATGGGTCAGAGCAATAAGGTTATCAAGGATGTCTCATTCAAGGTGAACCGGGGAGAAGCTCTTGCAATACTTGGTCCAACAGGTTCAGGCAAGACCTCGCTTATGAACCTGATTGTCCGTTTCTATCAGCATGGATCTGGCCAGATTCTCATTAATGGCAATAGTATTGACCACTACTCCACACAGGCCATTCGCTCAAGGGTGGCCATTGTGACCCAGGATCCATATCTCTTCTCCGGTACCATCAGGGAGAACATAACTCCACATGATGGTCTGGTCACAGCAGAACAGCTTGATGAGATCCTTGAACTCTCCTATCTTAAATCTGTTATTGACCACATGCCAAGAGGGATTGACACCTCAATATCTGAGGGGGGAAGCTCTCTTTCAAGTGGTGAGCGGCAGTTGATATCGATTGCCAGGGCATTCGCGCATAAGCCCGATCTCATAATTTTTGATGAAGCCACATCCTATGTGGATACAGAATCTGAGGAGAAGATAAGGGTTGCAACTGCAAAGCTGCGGGAGAACCGCACCTCAATCACCATTGCCCATCGCTTAAGATCTGCAATGGCTGCCGACAGGATAATTGTCCTTAAAGATGGCAGAATAATTGAATCTGGCAACCATGAGACCCTGATGCGTCTTAAGGGGTTCTACTTCAGACTCCACTCTGTTGAATAGCATACAGATTGAACTTTTTTACGTTAGTTTCATTAAGTTGCTCTTGACGTAAAGAAGCCAGTATCAAGACAAAGCTGCCAGCAGTTTGTCAATCCGCACAATATCTTCTGGAATATCCACCTCAGGGGAGTCATGCACGGTAATGGCCACCCTGATGCGATACCCATTTTCAAGTACCCTCAACTGCTCAAGCTTTTCAACCTTTTCAAGATAGCCCTCGTCAAGAGCTGCAACAATATCAAGAAATGATCTCTTATAGGCATAAAATCCCAGATGCTTATAGTAATCAACTGAACTCTGCCCATCCCTTGGGAATGGCACCTGTGCCCTTGAAAAATAGAGGGCATAACCTCCTCTGTCCATAACCACCTTCACATCTTTCGGGTCTGTGATCTCATTTGCACTGGTGATTTTGCAGGCAAGGGTTGACATCAGAAGGTCTGGATCTGTGGCAAACGGGGCGACCATCTCATCAATACAGACAGGGTTGAAAATGGGCTGGTCTCCCTGGATATTGACAATAATATCATCTGGAGCAAGCTCAAGAAGGTTGGCAGCCTTTGCAACTCTGTCTGTGCCTGATCTGAGTGCCGGGTCTGTCATGACTGCTCTCCCGCCAAACTGCTCAACAGCTCTGAATATCCTTTCATCATCAGTTGCAACAATCACAGTGTCAATATTTTCAGCAGCCACAGCCTGCTCATAAACTCTCTGTATCATAGGCTTTCCAGCCACAGATGCCAGAGGTTTTCCTTTAAATCTGCTGGAGCCATATCTTGATGGTATTATTGCTGTCATCTTAAACGGTTTAGTCTTTGTCTCCATACTCTTCCTGCTGAAAATAGTATCACCTTTAACTCAGGATTCATGGTTGTTGAGATGAGTACCGGAACAGAATTAATCCGGTAGTTTTTCTTAGACGGTTTTCTATGACTGTTTCTGCTCAGGTACTTAAACTCAAATCAGAATGAGACCTACAGTTTCAAGTTGATTCAAGTATAGTACCATCTGAAAGTCAATAGTTGCTTCCTGCTACTACATCATCTTGAAAAGAGACTTCATCTTCTTTTTGGTCATGATCTTTTTCCACCCCTTACCAAGGCAGTTCTCCCACAGTGGTTCAAGCCCCAATGCAACCAGGATCATCTTATCCATATTCTCCTTGCTCATCCCTTTGGTTACATCTCTTGGGAGTTCGATCTTATGTATTCTCATCATCTCTCTGAACTCTTTTACCCCCTCTGGATAGAACTCTTCAAGGGCATCAAATGCAATGCAGCATCCAATGCCATGGTGAGTGCCAAGGATATAGGATAGGCCATAGGAGAGGGCGTGACAGGCACCTACCTGGGAGTAGGCAATACTCATCCCGCCAAAGAATGAAGCCATCATCAGCTTGTCATCTTCATTCGAGAATATCCTATCAGTATCGGCAACTCTACCATCTCTCTCTGAAAGGTCACCAGTCTCACCTGAAGAGTCTCCATCTGCCGCAATATTTTTGCACTCCTGTTTTGCCCCATGATTCAGAAATACCTCACGGCACAGAGTTAAGGCTTTCTCCCCATAGGATCTGCTGAACTCATTGATATATGTCCCCTGAAGAGATTCAATACAGTGAATATAACAGTCCATTCCAGTGTAGAAACGCTGAATTGGCGGTACATCCCGGATAAGTTCAGGGTCAAGAACCACCTGATCAAAGACAGTATGGTCAGAATTTATTCCAAGTTTTTTTTCAGGGCCTGTAAGTACAGTTGTTCTTGATACTTCAGCTCCGGTTCCTGAGAGTGTAGGAACTGCAATATGATAAACAGAAGGGTTCTTGATCAGATCCCACCCCTGGTAATCGTGTGAAAATCCAGGATTGGTAAGCATCAGTGAGAGTGCCTTGGCAAGATCCATAGTGCTGCCTCCGCCAATGCCAACAATAGCTGAGGGAAGCGTTCTTGCAAAATGGTGCACCTTAAGTGTCAGTTCATCTACATAAGATGTCTTGGGCTCATCTTTCACATTTACCCAGAGCAGCATATCTTTTGCGTGGAACGGAAGGCGTCTTTCAAGTATTTTACCCTGAAATACATCGTCCACAACAAAGACAACCCATGATTTGCTATGGTGCCTCTGTTTTTTGAGGATATCATCAAGCTGTGTAAAGCACCCTCTTCCAAAAATCACATTGGATACCATTTTGAAATTTCTAAACATCGTGTTGTCCTGTTTCCTTGGTTATTTAAATTTCTATTGTGTGTGATATTTCCGGTTTTGTATTTTTAGTTTAAAATAGGTTTTCATGGATGACTAAATCAGGCCGTAATACAAAAACGCAGATTGTAGCAGCTTAAAGTATAAATCAGACAAATGAGTTTTCAATTTTTTTGATTCTCTCCTCTATCTCCTCTTCAGTCCATGAGAGTTTGATCTGCATGGAGATAGTCCGTTTCATTATTGCATCAGACTGTGGAAGAGATATGGCACTGTAGTCATAAGCTGATGCCCCACCATGCTCCTCTTCAAATTTGTGAGAGAGCAGCTCCAGCGGGAGTCTTGCTGCTGTTTTCATCTCTTTTAAGTGGTGCCAGTGGCGAATGTAGTGCCAGTTGTTGTCATACCAGTAGGTGCAGCCGTCAACACCGTTATCTGCCAGAGCCTTTTTTACCTGCCGTGCCCGGCTCTCACCAGGCAGAAAAAATGAGAGAAAGGTTGCAGAATCTCCTTCCGGGTCAGGGATGCATCTGAGTGATATCTCTGGGTTTGAGCTGTCACTTAATGCCACCAGTGCCTCTTTAAGTCTCTTTTTATTCTTCCTCTGAATTGCAAGAATATCATTGAGTTTATTGAGCTGGGCAACACCAACGGCAGCATTGAGTTCGCTGATTCTGTAATTGGCACCGATAACAGGGTGGTCATCTGCACCCCTGTCAGCACCGCCAAGATGGTCATGTCCGTGGTCTGCATACTGATCTGCCCGTTCATACAGATGGGCAGAGTCTGTTATAATCCCACCCCCTTCACCGCAGGTTATAGTTTTAACTGCATCAAATGAGAAACAGCCCATATCTCCAAAGGTTCCAAGAGATCTGCCTCTGAATGTTGCCCCCATTGACTGACATGTGTCTTCAATCAGGAGCAGGCTGTGTCTGTCACAGAAGCTCTTTATCTCATCAATTTGTGCCATGGCACCGCACATGTGAACAGGAACCACTGCTTTGGTTCTTTTGGTTAGCACCTCTTTGAGCTTCAGAGGGTCAAGGCAGAGGGTCTCATCAATTTCACCAAATACAGGTATTGCACCTGCATGGAGAATGGCTTCAAAGGTTGCAACAAAGGTAAACGGTGGTAGAATAACCTCATCACCTGCACCAATACCGCAGGCAGCAAGAGCAATGGAGAGGGAGGCAGTGCCACTGGAGCAGAGATGTGCATGAGCCGCTCCTGTATGCTCACAAAGTTTCTGCTCAAAAGTTCTGGCTTTCCAGTGCCCTTTACGTGCCTGCTCAAAACCGTATCGGAAAAGGACACCTGTTTCAAGAACATCCATCACCTCTCTTCTCTCTTCGTCTCCAAATATCTCAAAGCCTGGCATTAAAGCCTCCTGAAAGTTACTTTTTTTGTTTTTTATGATCTCTGGCAGATATTGATCTGTAACCGTATTGTTTACCGTATTGGCTATATCTTGCTATCTTTATTACATTTTTTTGTGCTTTCCATATACACTGGTCAAATCAGCCAGTGCATATATAACATAAAGTTTATCATATTCAAGTTTTTTCGTTCTTTAAGTTGACTTTGCACCATGCATTATGTATAGGTTGGCACATGAAATATCTGATAGTAGCAAATGGTACCATAAAGGAGAGCAGCTGCCTGTTAAAATATATAAGGCAGTCTGACGTTGTGGTGTGTGCTGATGGAGGGGTAAGACATCTGAAGCAGATCAATGCGCTGCCTGATGTTGTTATAGGAGATCTGGATTCGATTGGGGATGATGCAGCTGAATATCTGGGGGACGCAGCTCAAAATCGTGTGCTTCTGGTACAGCATCCCCAAAAAAAAGATGCCAGCGACACTGAGCTGGCTGTTTTGTGGGCAATTGACAGAGGAGCAACAGATATAACCCTGGCTGGTGTCACCGGAACCAGAATGGATCACACCCTGAGCAATATTTTTATGTTGCGTACTATCACCCAGAGAGGGGTCAGGTGCAGAGTTGTTGATGACCATAATGAAATATATATGCTCTCAAATCAGACTCCCACAACCTCTTCCTCTGTTAAAGCCTTAGAATCAACGTTTCCCCTCTCATCAGATACTATCGAACCCTCTTCCATATCTGTTCAAGGTGTACAAGGAGATCTCATATCAATTATCCCTGTGACAGAGAAGGCTTCAGGAGTGACTATTCATGGGGTTGAATATCCCCTGAATAGTGCGACGTTATGGCTTGGATCATCTCATGGGGTCAGCAATGTATTTACTGGAGAGATTGCTCATATATCACTTGAATCTGGGATTATACTGGTTATGAAATCTTCCGATTAGCCACCTGTTTTTTATATGAAAGTCTTCTCAAAGGCTTGTAATTATGAGGCTTTCATATTTAGTTGTAGCAGGAGGCTCTGCCATGTACGTTTATGTTAAAGCCTTTTAAACCTGCTGTAATCACTGAGTAGATGTATATATGAATGAAGAATATATACCCATAAAAAAATCCCAGGTGAATTTCTTTAGAAAAGTGCCACTCTATTATTTTTCAAAGGACGGAGAGCCTATCTGTTATAAAAAAAAGGGGGTAGAACTAGACAAGTCAAGAATCCAATTGTATAAGCACCCTGAATTTTACATCCACAGAACAGACAAAGAGGCTGCTTCAAAAGAACTCCATAGAAACTTGAATATCTCCCTTGCCAGAGCGGTCTCTTCAAAAGGATTTGCACTAATCAAATCCCTTTTATGCGAAATTGTCGATGAGGCTCTGAATGACCCTATGGGATATCCTTTTGACATGTTGCCAGAGACACTGGAAATTATCTTTAGAGGCTACAGTGAAAACAGGGTTTTGCTTTCCTCCCTGGCCCTTATTTCAAACAGTTCTTCTTTACTGATAGAACATATTGTAAATGTCTTATCACTCACCATGCATTACTGTTTTTTTCATAGTTTTTCAGACTCAGAGATCAAACAGCTTGGAGTCAGCGCAATTTTGCACGACATAGGTATGACTGGTCTTGAACGGGAGATTGTAGATACCGATGATAGGTTGACAAACCAGCAGTTTGAGCAGTATAAAACCCACACCTTAAAAGGCTATAAGATCATAAATACCAGGTCAAACTTTGAAAAAGAGATTGCTCTGGTTGCCCTGGAACACCATGAAAAGCTGGACGGCAGCGGATACCCCAAGGGCGAGATCAAAATTTCCAGATCAGCGCAGCTGATCGGTCTGATTGACAGCTATGAGTCCCTGGCTTACCGGGATAAAAAATTCAGGAAGGCACAGAAAACCTTCGGCGCACTTCAGATTCTGAAAAAAGATGTTATTGAGGGAAAATATAACAAAGAAATGTTTGTTAATCTGTGCTCCTGTTTATCTCATTAACAAAAAAAATGTATTAATGAGCTAAGGTTGCTCATTTTTTGAATATTTTCTACGTCTATAGGTTCATAGCCATTTTTAGGGTTTGATTATAACTTAGGCCAGTTTTCATGAACAGTATTAAAGTTGAAAACATTCCATATTAATTAGAATGGTTAAGGCACAAACAAGGCAAGGCCGAAGCTGAGTGGCAGTTCTTATGATCAAACCCTGAATGTCGAATGTCAGGCGGAGGCAGCTTTCGCCTTAGCCGCAGCAGTGGCTGCCACCTTTTCACCCTCTTTAAATTTTTCGTTATAGTACTCTTTTACCTTCTCTGAATTAAAAGTTAACAGAGTTCCGCCAGATTCAAAATGGTTTAAAAATACTTTGCCAATGGCATACGTGCTTGCAGCTCCTGTTGCACTCAAGGTTACGGCACTGGTGGTATATCCGACAATGGGAACCAGTTTGACAAGGGATGCAATCATTGGAGTTGCTGCTACAGGAAGCACTCCGCCGACAAGTGCGGAGATAGCTGTTTTTGCAATCTCTTTTTTGAACGGGACTTCATAAAGTCTTGAAAGCCTGGCAACCATCTCGACCTGTATTCCACTTAACGCCATAATATCAAAAATCGGGATGGGTACAAATCCTGCACCTATTGATGCATACACTCTTTTGCGGATAATTTCGTCTGCGATCGGCTTTCTGTCAACACAAACCTCTTCAGGGGCCTTTTTTTCTTCCTCTTTTGTCATTTTGACTTCTCCTTTTTATATACCTTACATAGCAGATTGACATGCTACAACAAAGAATGAAAGTCCCATAATCACAAACAGTTGAGAAGACTTTCATATAAAATTTATATAAAAGCTATAAACCTAATTAAAAAAACTTCAGGAATCGCAGATTGCGTACTGTATATAATATGTCAATCTAAGAAAGATCAGGCTTAAAGTCAATTAAAATTTTTTTCAGTTATATCAAGGCAGTTTCTGTATGGTAACCATCCAATAAACTTAACCTTGTAATGCCCTGCCGCTTACGAGATATCTGTTAAGCGTGGAAAAACCACTCTCACTCCCTGATTTGAGTTAATTGTAAAATAAGACCCTTAAACCCAATATGGGCCCTATCTCCATACTCAGCATGATCCCAACTCCATTCAATTTCCAATATGTAAAGAAATCTGACACCAGGCTCTCTTCAGACGCTATTCTTACCAGGTTCTCCAGCGCTCCATAACCCCTCTGTATGTCAACATATCCCACCTGCATATGCTCTCTTTGCAAGCTTTGGTACACTCATTGCTAACTTCTCTTTTAAATGTTGGTTCAGATATCTGATCTACCATTTTTCTGAATTCTGTCTCTACTTTGATCTAACTGAAGATACCAGAATAACCTAATCTTGCATTCCGGCAAAACAGGAGGGGAGCATACATGGCAAAAGTGATTTTCGGGGCATGGGATAATGTTGTCATAGATAATCGCAGAAAAAAGGTGTTTGAGATAGAAGAGCATCCCAATTTCAGCGATTTTGATGAATTCAATCCTGGAAACCCTATCAAGGCATTTTTTGGTGGACATGGCTTTTTTATCTTTGAAAAGGGTGTCAACCTTCTGGACGCAGCTCTTCAATACATGGAGCGGGTGGCAAAAGAGTCCTGTGGCAAGTGTACCCCGTGCAGGGTCGGTACCCAGATTATAAAATCCAAGCTGGAGATGCTGACCAGTGGCCAGGGAACGGCTGAGATGTTAAATGAGATCCAGTCCATAGCTGAACATATCCATACCACATCTCTGTGCGGCCTGGGTCAGACAGCTACAGTGTCGATTCTGGAGATGCTCCGGTTTTTCAGAGAGGAGCTTGAAGCCCAGATTGCAACGGGGGTAGCTGTTGATCGGCAGCACTGCACAACCTATCTCTCTGCCCCATGCATTGAAGCCTGCCCCTCAAAGGTGGATGTCCCACGCTACATTGACTACATAAAGGATGGCAAGTTCACCCATTCACTTGGAGTGATTCTGCAAAAGTATCCAATGGCCGCAACATGCGGGAGAGTCTGTGTAAGGTTCTGTGAGATGGCATGCCGCCGCACCCAGGTTGATGAGGCTGTCGGCATAAAGGTACTCAAACGGTTTGTTGCTGACCACGAGCAGGATGTGACCAACGAGTGGTTCTCATCATACACTGTCCCTGACAGGAAAAACCGGGATCTCAAGGTTGCTGTGATAGGAACCGGACCTTCCGGGATTGCAGCTGCATACCATCTGCTGCTCAGAGGCTATCCTGTGGATATGTACGAGGCAAAGGCGGTTCCCGGTGGCATGGCAGCTACAGGTATTCCTGAGTACCGTCTTCCCAACGCTGTCCTTAACAAGGAGATCAGCATCATTGAGACCATGGGTGGACAGATATTCTACAACCGGAAGATGGGCAGAGATTTCACTCTCAAGAGCCTCTACAGCAACGGGTACAAGGCTGTATTTCTTGCCATTGGCACACACAAGGGGAAGATGATAGTGGCAGCAGGTGAAGATCCCCATCTGAAGGGGTATGACTTTGGAGTTGATTTTCTTCTGCGCATCAACCACGACTACATAGACAGGGGTATCCCGATGAAGCTTGGCCAGAGGATGGTGGTTGTGGGTGGGGGCAATGTGGCCATGGACTGTGTACGCTCGGCTCTTCGCATGGGAGTTAAGGATGTCCATCTTGTCTATCGCAGGAGCAGAAAAGAGATGCCAGCTGACCATGAGGAGGTTGAGGCAGCTGAGAAAGAGGGGGTGATCTTCCATTTTCTTACCCACCCAACAAAGATTCTCTCTGAGGATGGAGCCATAAAGGGTGTTGAGCTTATTGAAATGGCGCTTGGTGAACCTGATGAGAGTGGCCGCCAGAGCGTTATCCCGATTGATGGCTCTGAATTTGTACTGGAGACCGACCATGTGATTCCTGCCATCGGCCAGCAGGTTGAGATGGGGTTTGTAACTCCTGATGAGGATGGGGTGACCTTCAACAGCTGGGGAACCATCAAGGTGAAGAAAGAGTCTCTTATGACAACCCGTAAAGGTGTTTTTGCAGGGGGCGACTGTGTAACAGGGCCTGCAACTCTGGTTCAGGCAATGGCTCAGGGTGAGCAGGGTGCTCGCTGCATTGATGACTATCTGACATATGGCAGGGTACGCTTTTTTCCGAACAACCGGATGAGCCAGCTGGTAGCTGATGTTCAGCCGATGATCGCCTCTGGAGTCAACATTCCGGTAAAGCACGAGTACCGGGTAAAGGTGAGGGAACTTGACCCTGATGTCCGTAAACAGATCTTTGAAGAGGTGGAAAAACCCATCTCTGTAGAGGAAGCTTACCATGAAGCCAACCGGTGTATGCGCTGCTATCGGGTTTACTCCGTAATTACTGAACAATAAGGAGTATTTGAATATGATCGGATATATTAATGGCAAAGAGGTTGAGTTCCAGGAGAATGAGACCGTTTTAAGCGTGGCAAAGCAGAATGGCCACTTTATCCCAACTCTCTGTGAAATGGCCGATATAAACCATGCACCAGGCACCTGCCGTGTCTGTCTTGTTGATATCAAGCGCAGAAATGACCCGGAACACCATATTGTCACCTCATGCACAACCCCGATGGAGGAGAGTATGGCTGTCATGACCAGGACACCCAGAGTCAGAGAGATGCAGAGGTTGCAGGTGGAGTTGCTGCTTGCTGACCACAACCAGGATTGTGCAAGCTGCATCCGCCACGGCAACTGTGAACTCCAGGATGTTGCCCAGTTTGTAGGTCTGCAGCAGAGCCGTTACCACTATCCCCATTTCTATCTGCAAAGATCCATGGACAGATCCTCTCAGGCAATTGTGCGGGATATGAGCAAGTGCATCCGCTGCTTAAGGTGCGTTAATGTCTGTCGTGAGATTCAGGGGGTGGATGCTCTGGTGATAACTGAAAAGGGGCTGGCTACAGAGATCAGTGTCAGAGACCATCTTCCACTTGGAGAGTCTGACTGCATAAGTTGTGGGCAGTGCATTCTGGTCTGCCCTGTCGGAGCACTGGCTGAGAAGAACGATATTGAAGAGGTGATGGACTATCTTTACGACTCTGATATTGTGACAGTATTTCAGTTTGCCCCTGCTATCAGGACAGCCCTGGGAGAGGAGTTTAACATCCCTGCTGGTACAAATATGGAGGGGCAGATCATAACCGCTTTGAAAAAACTTGGGGCAGATGTGGTGCTGGACACCAACTTTACAGCTGACCTGGTTATCATGGAGGAGGGGAGTGAGCTTCTCAAACGGGTGAAGAACCATGAGACTCTGCCCATGTTCACCTCATGCTGCCCTGGATGGATAAACTATCTGGAGAAGAACTATCCTGAGATGAGAGATCATATCTCCACCACCAAGTCTCCACAGCAGTGCTTCGGGGCCATTGCCAAAACCTATCTGGCTGAAAAGATGGGGATCGATTCCCGCAGCATGCGTGTTGTCTCAATCATGCCCTGCACAGCCAAGAAGGGGGAGGCAAAGAGAGCTGAGTTCATGCGGGACGGCAGGCAGGAGGTGGATGTGGTGCTAACCACCAGGGAGTTTACCCGTCTTATGAAACGGGAGGGGATCAACCTGGCAGAGCTTGCCCCATCTGATTTTGATAATGAGTGGATGGGCAACTACTCTGGTGCAGCAGTGATCTTCGGAACCACTGGTGGTGTCATGGAGGCTGCTATCCGTACTGTTCACAAAATTGTCACTGGCGAGGAGCTCTCTGATGTAGAGTTCAAAGCCCTGCGTGGAGTGGAAAATATCCGTGAGGCTCAGGTTGATCTTGGCAAAGGGGTTGGCACTGTAAAGGTTGCTGTGGTGCACACTCTCAAAGCGGCTCGCAAGCTGGTGGAGTCCATTAAATCCGGTGAGGCATCCTACCACTTTGTAGAGGTGATGGCATGTCCTGGTGGCTGCATGGGAGGTGGAGGTCAACCCAGAAGCAAACACGCCTATCAGGCATCCTCTCTCAAGCGTAAGGAGGGGCTCTACTCAATAGACAGGGGCGCTTCTGTCCGTCAATCACACAACAACCCCCTGATCCGGAAGATCTATGATGAGTATCTGGAAAAGCCCCTTGGCCACAAGTCTCACCATCTGCTGCACACCAGTTACACTGACCGCAAACGGATGGTCAAACATACAATGAAGGAGATCTGGAAGGAGATCGAAGAGAGAAGCTGATGATCAATATCTTTTGGGTCAATATCTCTTTTCTGAACAGACTCTTCATAAGAATCTCTTTTCTGAAGAGACCCTTCATAGGAGCCAGCACGTTTTTTATCAAAAGGCTTTTCAACCAGCTTTTCAAAAAAAGCGTGCTGACTCTATCTATTCTACTCTACCTTTCACCATCAGCAGTGGCTGGAGATGGAGATGGAGAGCAGACTCTTCTCTATGCTCCAGCCACACCCTCCTCAATTCTGCTGATTATCGCAGCAGAGAGCCTGCCAGATATTGAGGTGAAGATTTTTACAAACCACTCCCAGGGATATGCTCTGTTCCTTAACAGGAAGGTACAGATACTCTCCACAGGTCTCTCTGTGGGTGTCAGGCTATTCAGGCAGGGGGTTCCGATCAGGATCGTCAACTCCTATGTCTCAGGTATGACCTACCTTGTGACTGCCTGCAATATCAGCCAAAACAGTGACAGAAGAGAAGCGAGAGTTGATGGCAATATGGGAATGGAGATAAGAGATCTGAGTGACCTGAAGGGAAAAACGCTCTACATGCCATTTACAGGCTCTCCCATTGAGGAGGTTACGCAGTTTTTTGCAGCATCAGAGGGGCTGTTGTGGAAGAGAGATATCACTATTGCCTATGCCATGTTCCCGGAGGCTGTCAGCATGCTCAGGATGGGAAAAATCAGCTGTGCAGTTCTGCCAGAGCCATTTGTCTCAATGGTTGAGATGGATAGAGAGCCAGAGCCTTATGGGGGGAAAGTGAGAGATATCGACAGTATATCCAGTGGGGTTGGTAACTGCAAAAAGATTGATGTTGCCTTGAGCTACAAGAAGCTATGGGAGAGATATACAGGAGAGTCTGACGGATACCCTCAGGTTGCAACCTTTGTGAATCGCAAGTGGGCACGATCCCACGGCCCAGTGATAGATAAGTTGAATGGTGCTCTGGCAGAGGCGATCATCTATGTTGCAGACAATCCTGAGCAGGCTGTAAAAAAGGCTGCCTCCTGTATGGGCTTTTCAGAAGATATTTTAAAGAGATCGCTTGGGAGAACAGATTTCAATCTGTTGCAAGGTGGTGGCCTGAAAGAGGCAATCAGAAATTACTATCAGACAATAGGCGCACCTCTTGATGAAACATTTGAGAATTTTTTTTGACAGACACCTCTGCCTGGAGTGCTATGGATGGTCAATATCTCATCTTTACCTGGAGTGATATGATGATGAATGTTTGTAACCTGATAAAGACAATGAGTGGTAGAAACATTATAGATAACTTGAGTTTTACCATCAGTAAGGGGGAGAGAGTCTCTCTTTTTGCCCCCTCAGGAGCTGGCAAATCGACCCTTATCAATATCCTCTCCGGCCTTGATAGAAAGTTTGCAGGCAGCGTATCTGTCAGAGCTGAACAGAAGGTGACTCTCTTTCAGGAGCCTGGACTCTTATGGTACAAGAGTGTGCAGGAGAATATCCTCTATCCTCTGAAGCTCAACAGTATTGCCGTTAACAGAGAGATTCTGAAGAGATATGACGAGTGGATGGAGATCACAAAACTCAAGGAGTCTGGCTCCTCTTTTCCCTATGAGATCTCTGGTGGCATGAAGCATAAGGCAGCTATAGTCCGGGCTTTTCTGCTCAATCCTGATCTGATTCTAATGGATGAGCCATTCAACTCCATAGACATAGCTGCCAAAAAAGAGATAATTGCCTATATCCAGGCCACCTACCCTGATATTACTCTTCTTCTGGTGACTCATCACCCTGATGAGATTCCGCTTCTCACCAACAGGGTGATGCTCTTCAGAGAGCAACAGCTTTCAGATCTCTTTGCAACAGTTACACTATCTGCTGATAGTGGCCTGCATGATCTGACAGAGCATCTCTTCAAGAGCATCTGATGCTGTTGAACAAAACCACCATTTTCATCTGAATTCTCTGGTACTGAAAAGTTGGGCTTGATCATATATTCGGCCAGCGCAGCATTTATGATATGTGATTACTGATGATCACTGCAAGTATGGCCCATCTTATGATCAAGCCCGAAAAGTTGCTTGAGTATCTTGGGCGATACACACACAGATTTGCCATCTCAAATTACTGTATCCAGTCCGTGAAGTTCAGATGAGAATCAAATAATTGCACCACTCTTTCATAAAAGGTGATTAAACTCTGCCCCATATATGAGCAACAAGTTCATCTTTTTCTCAATTTCTTACAATATATACAAAAAATATCCTTGCATTTTTCTGAAGAGCCCGTTAAACCCATAGTAAAAAAGAGCTATGTCTCAAACTCGCCACGGCACTGTTCAACAGCATCTTATCAATAATCCCGCTTGCGGAAGCAGCATTTTTCGTTTCCCGAAATGGTGGGTTGAATGGATTTTGGGGGTTTCTTGGGGGCGGGACTATTACAAAGAAGGCTAACAAAACATTCCAGCGGGTGCGCATACCGTACCCGCTGATTTCAACCAAGAAGATGCGGGGCTTCTTGTGCTGATATCCCGCTACGGAATGCAACGTAAGAATTTACTGGAGAAATTGTGTAGTGGCGTTTCATGTTCTGCAAGGCGGGATTATTTGAAGTAGTTTTGGATATATATGAGGGTTTAAAATGAACACATATACAGCAATAGTAAAACAGACCAATGGCTGGTGGATCGGCTGGATACAGGAAGTACCTGGTGTTAATTGTCAGGAAAGAAGTCGTGAGGATCTGCTCAGGTCATTGAAAGAAGTACTTACTGAAGCAATTGACTTCAACCGGCAGGATGCTATAACAGCCGCAGGAGATGGATACTGGGAAGAGTGCATAGCGGTATGAAGCGCAAGGAATTTCTTCAATATCTCAGAAGCCTGTGTTGTCAACTCCTACTGGAGGGAGGTAACCATTCATGGTGGCATCATCCTGATTCCAGACGCCGCTCTTCTATTCCGAGGCACTCTGAAATTGATGACCTGTTAACCAAAAAAATTTGTAAAGATCTGGGGATCAATTGGATACGTTAGTTCTTATGTAAATGCAGAGTATCTACCGGTACTTTAGCGTTATAAAAGCAACGGAGACTACGAGTTGAACGATTGTGTAAAGAATGTTGAACAGGAGGTCACTCGGCTTCTGCCTGACACACAAGTCCGAAAGCTGTGTCTGTCTGTAATGCTGGAGTCGTTGAATGAAGCTAATCTCTATGGTGCTCAAAAATGGGGAGTGTACTTCCGAAATGATATTGGTCACTGCGACTACTTGGAATATCATCGAAATCATATTTGGAACAGAAATAGTGGCGTTTCATGTTCTGCAAGACTGGATTGTTTGAAACATTTTTGGATATATGACCTTGCATTTTTCTGAAGAGCCCGATATTAAACCCATAGGGAAAAAGAGGTATGTCTTAAACTCGCCGCAGCATTGATCAAAAGCATTTTATCAATAATCCCGCTTGCGGAATCTGCATTTTGCATTTTCCGAAGTGGTGTACTGAATGGATTCGTGAGGGTTCTTGAGGTTGGGACTATTGATAAAACGCTATTCTTTACGCTAGATGAATCGGCTTGTAATAAAATAAATCCTGCCGGTTTGAGAGGAACTATTATGAAAACATGGATTATTATTTCAACAACGCTCCTGTCATTCTTATCCGCTGCGACAGTACAGGCCCAGTCTATTCAGGCTAAGGTCTCCTACAACAGTCTTTTTAAGGAAGTTACCGGGATCGTAGAAGAAAATTTCTATAACGCGGAACAGGTATCCCGTGATTTTCTTGGAATCAAGGCAAGGTATTTCAGGCAGTTGGAACAGATAAAAACCGGAACAGTCTTTTCCAGCCTGATGAACGCAATGCTGAAGGAACTGCATGCCTCGCATACATATTACCTTACACCTGATGATACCGAGTACTACCAGCTTTCGGCCTTGTTCTCTGAAATACCGGAAATCGGCGCCTTGTTTGAAAACAGCGAAGTAAAATACCCATCAGTTGGCATTATCACGCAGAATATCGAAGAGAAGAGATATATAGCGTCCGTCTTGCCGGGCGGAGCTGCAGAAAAGGCCGGGCTCATGCAGGGCGATGAGATAATGTCAGTCGATGGGAAGCCGTACGCGCAGGTCGCATCCATGCACCCGGTTTCCGGAAGCAATGTGACAGTCACAATCAGGCGACAGGCAAACGTAGCGCCATTAAGCATTGCAATTAAGCCTGTGACTGTCAATCCAAAGCAGGAAATGATGGATGCACAGAAATCTAGCGTGCGCCTGATCGAACATTCAGGTAAAAAGATCGGCTACATGCATGTCTATTCCTATGCCGGGGAAGAATATCACCAAAAACTAATAAATACTCTGGTTTGGGGAGATCTGAAGGAGGCGGATGCGCTCATCATTGACTTGCGTTATGGCCTCGGCGGAGCATGGCCATATTATCTCAATATATTCAACAGTAATATCCCTGTACTAGTCATGAAAGGCAGAAATGGAGAGGAAAACAGAGTGGATTCGCAATGGCGCAAGCCAGCTGTTTACCTTGTGAACAACTTCACTCGTAGCGGAAAAGAGCTGCTGGCATTCGGAGCAAAGAAATACCGCCTTGCAACAGTTATAGGGGAGAAGACAGCAGGGCACACACTCGGGGGTCGCCTTTTCCCTCTGTCAAACGGCGACCTTGTTTTTCTGGCAGTGCAGAGCTGCACAATTGACGGCGTGAATCTTGAAGGCATCGGTGTAACACCTGACATAACCGTGCCGTTTGATATCAGGTACTGCGGGGGGGATGATGTACAGCTCGACAAAGCGGTTGAGTTCCTGGCTGGTAAGCAGACAGACACAAAAACAGTAAGCGCTCAATAAACTCTATCTTTTAAGTAGCCTCAATCCATGTAATAAGTGAGCCAACCTAATCAACCTCAAGGATTTCAAAGAGATCTTACCCTTCAAGAGTATCCCCTAAGAGAGATAAGACTTATATTAGTCAGGTAGTATACGCTGTATCAGTTATGTAAAGGTGTATTAACCATTGGTGTGAACCCCTTCTGTCTTGCAACCATATTGAGCGGCACTGCTCCGACAGCTGCTGCTTCAGGATGGTCTGGCTCTATATCCTCTCTCTGATCAATGGATACAATATATCTTTTGCAGCTATTGCAAGTGTATATCCTCTCCTTATTGCTCTTTTCAACAGAGAAGTACTGCAGATCCCCCTTATCTTCACTGCCGCAATAGCCACATGAACTTCTTTTGATCCGCCACTCATGGCTGCATTGAGAACAGTGGAGCCAGAGCTGCCCACCATGGGCTTTGAGAAATTCTGATTTAACCTTTTCGCTGCTGTCTGCTCTTAAAAAGGAGATCTCTGGAAAAGAGCCACAAAAGGGGCAGTAACCTTTTGTCCATGTCATGCTCTCCATTGAGTTTTTAAGTTTTGCGCGGATGATCTCAAAGATTATTTTAATGGGCTCAAAGAGGATGAACTGCAGAATCTCAGGTGGGATATCTGCTGATTTCCCCAACTGCTCAAGTTTTTCAGGAGAGCCAGCAACTATTGCGTCAACACACGCCTCAACAGTTATCTCCTTGTTGTCAATTTTTGAGTTCAACTGCTCAATCTTTCCTGCAATGGGCTTGAAAGCTCTGGATAGGGCAGGGGAGAGCGCCTTGAGTGCGATTAAAAATTCTCTCTCTATACCGGTAAGTTCAAAATTATTAAAAAGAGGAGCCCCCTGAATAAAAGCATCTCTATCCATGGAGAATTCTGGTGGATTGACAAGATCTCCAAGCTCTGCACGAATCTGTGCCCTTTCTAACGCCATCCCCTCAAATGTGGTCACAATTTCCATAAGTGCTGGATTCTGTTTTCCTGTTCTCTGAAAGGATCTTTGAATATATGCAATCTCATCTGACAAATCTCTTTTACCCATGCCTGATCTCTCCTGATCTCAATCTCTTTTGTGGCGTTAACTGTTTTTTATATGAAACTGTAGGGGCAGGCCCCCGTGCCTGCCCTTTGCGAGGGCACCCACAGGGGGGTGCCCCTACGGTTTCATGCTTCGTTGTGCTCTGTCAGGGCATTGCTGTTATTGTATCTGTGTTGTAAAATATTTTACATCCTCATCAACAATAAGGTAGATCACATTGACCTCTCCAGGATCGATCAGTTTTGCCTTGGGATACTCTTTTTTCAGAAGAGTCAACCTCTCATCTGCAAGCTTTCTCATCTCACTCTCCTCACCGAAATTCATTGTTCCAGTAGGGCAGGTCTTTACACAGATGGGAAGCAGGTTGTTCTGTACCCTGTCAATACACATATTGCACTTTACCATCAGCCCACTCTTTTTATCTCTTCTCGGGATGTTATAGGGACACGATTCCCGGATCTCTTCAAACTGCTCTTTTGATAACTTCTTTGAAAGCTCTGTGTAGAGAATGGCTCCGGTAGCCTCATCTTTTATCACAGCGCCTTCGACTCCTGTATCATCAGCAGTATATTTACATGGAGCTTCTATACAGTGGCGACATTGATCTGGAAAGAAATACCATTTGACCTGACTGTTGACAAGATGTTCATTAAACCTGACCAGTTTTACTGTTGAGGCAGACAGATCTGGAGGATTCTGGTGGGTTCCCCGTTGTAATGTCTTTTCAGCGGGCAGACCTTTCCACTCCTTGCAGGCGATCTGGCATCCACGGCAGGCTGTGCATCTTGTGGTATCTATAAAGAATGCTTTTGACATAGCAGTTCTCCTAAAGTGTTCACAGATTAAATAAATTTATAGTTCTACTCTCTTCAGTTAATGACCTGATTGTATCTCTGCTCTCATGCCAGCTCTCTGCTGGTCTCTATTCTGGTAACATTAACAAGAGATGCCTTGTACTCCGGGATGGTTGTATTGGGGTCACCAACTGACGGGGTGAGGCGGTTGGTTGAATCGCCGCAGCCAGGGGTTGTCCAGCCGAAACAGAATGGCATGCCAACAAGATGAACTGTTTTACCCTGAATCAGAAATGGCCTGATGCGTATTGTTACCATTGCCACAGCCTCCACACAGCCCCTCATACTTTCAACCTTGACCTTATCTCCATTCTTTATCCCCTTGAGTTTGGCAAGCTCATGACTCATCTCCACATAGAGCTGTGGTTCTGCCTCAAGCAGCAGAGGGGTATTTCTTGTGTCTCCTCCGCCACACCAGTGTTCAGTCATGCTGTATGTTGTAAGAACAATTGGGAACCTGGGATCTGCATTGCTGGCAAGTCTATCTGCCTCGCTTGTTGCTATCTTCATGCAGGGGTTATGCATCTGCTTTGAAAATGGGTGGTGCGCAACTGGTGTCTCTGCCGGTTCATAATGTTCAGGAAAGGGCCCTTCAACTCTGCCTGGCCCAAACAGCTGGCCATACCCTTCGGTTGTCATTATAAAGGCATGTCTCCCCTTGCCTGATGCTTCAGGTGGCCACGGTCCGTCTGGGATATCACCTTCCCAGGCGGTTCCATTCCATTTGATAACAGCCTTATCTGGTGCATACGGCATACCATTTAAATCTACAGAAGCTCTGTTGTAAAGGATGCGTCTGTTCATGGGCCAGCACCATGCAAAATTGGGGAAGAGAGCTATCTTCTTCTGCATCGGGGTCTGTGAAAGATCTCGTCTCATGGCCTTAAGTCCATCCTCCTCTGTATAACTTCCGCAGCTTACCCAGCAGAGACTGCTGGTTGATCCATCATCTTGCAGAGAGGGAAAGCCTGGAACAAGCTGCCCTTTTTTATAGGATTTATCCTTGATGGTGGTATCCTGCTCAAAGAAGCCATTGATTCTCTTTGCAACTTCAAGGGCATCATATTTTTCAGGATAATTCATATTGAGGATCGGTTCAGGAAAGGTTCCCCCTTTTTTTTTGTATAGCTCCTGTACTTTGTTGAATATAGAGACGTACATATCTCCCATTGATCTTGACTCTCCCATGGGCTCAACCGCTTTGTAGTGCCACAGGTGCCATCTGCCGCTGTTGCTGATACTCCCCTCTTTTTCAGCTCTCTGACAGGATGGGAGTAGAAAAACTTCAGTTTTGATCTTTTTGGGATCAACATCTGGTCTGTGCCAGTTCTCCGAGGTCTCGGTATGGTGGATCTCTCCGACAATAAGCCAGTCCAGAGTATCCATGGCACTTCTCACCTTGTTGGAGTTAGGGGCGCTCATGGCAGGGTTTGTCCCAAAAACAAAACCGCCTCTGATCTGATTTTTGAACATTCTGTCAAACAGAAAGATGTATGAGTAATCTTCATTCACATCCACCTTGGGAAGCCACTGGTAGCCAAAACCATTCTCTCTGGTCGCTTTCTCTCCAAACCACGCCTTCAAGAGGCTTACCATATACTTGGGTCTGTTCTGCCACCAGTTGGCACTCACTGGATCTGCGCTGACTGGCGTTGTCGCCTTTGTGTAATTATCAAGATTTGCCCAGTTGCCCTGTGGCACAGGCAGGTATCCAGGAAGGATATGGTAGAGGATAGCGTGGTCAGTTGAACCCTGAACATTGGGTTCGCCACGCAGAGCATTTATGCCCCCTCCAGCTACGCCTATATTACCAAGGAGAAGCTGTACAATGGCAGAGGATCTTATATTTTGTACACCCACTGTATGCTGAGTCCATCCCAGTGCATACATGATTGTCCCTGCCTGATGCGGCTTTCCTGTGGCTGCATATGCTTCATAAACTTTAATAAGATCTTTTTCTGATACACCTGTTATCTCAGAGACATCTTTGAGATTATATCGAGAGTAGTGCTTTTTCATGAGCTGAAACACGCAACGCTCATCTTTTAATGTCTCATCTTTTAAATGGAGCCCACTCTTATCCTTTTCAAAGCTCCATGCTTTTTTGTCATAAGCTTTTTTTTCAGCATCATACCCTGAAAAGAGACCATCGTTGAACTGATAGCTCTTGCCTACAATAAAGGAGGCGTTGGTATAGTTGACCACATAATCTTTGAAGTATTTCTCATTCTCAAGAATATAGTTGATCATGCCACCCATAAAGGGGATATCTGTACCTGATCTCAATGGGACATGGAGATCAGAGTGTGCAGATGTCCGGGAAAATTTGGGGTCTATATGCATCACCACCGCCCCCTTATCCCTGGCTTTGAGTACCCATTTAAATGATATGGGGTGGTGTTCGGCAGCATTGCTGCCAATGATCATTATTGCATTTGCGTTACCGATATCACACCAGTGGTTTGTCATGGCGCCACGTCCAAACGACTCTGCCAGAGCCGCTACAGTTGCGCTGTGTCAAACACGGGCCTGATGGTCTAAATGGACAATTCCAAGGCCGCGGATCCCCTGATGTACCATTGCACACTCTTCGTTATCCATCTGGGAGGTACCTAAATGGAAGATAGATTCCACGCGGTTGACCTCCTGGCCCAGACTATTTTTGAACTTAAACTCTTTATCGCGGGTAGCCTTGATATTTTTTGCCATACGCTCAAGCATCCAGTCCCAAGGCTTCTCTTCCCATTTGTCACTGAATGGTGCCCGGTACATCGGTCTGGTCAATCTGTGGTCATTGTTGTGCATGGAGAGCATGGCTGCCCCTTTTGCACACAGTGCCCCTTCACTTACCGGGTAATCCGGGTCACCTTCAGTGCTGACAATCTTTCCGTTTTTAACATGGGCAATAAAATGGCAGGAAACTGAACAGAATGGACAGATAGAGATCACCTCCTTGGCACCCTCTATCTTCAATGTTGCAGCATAAGCTTTTACAGGTTCCAGATCAATCCCGAGCTGCAACAGCGATAGCGTTGCAAACCCTGCACCTGCCAGCTTAATAAACCCTCGTCTTGAGTAATTCATTTAAGCCTCCTTGTTTATATATCAGTTGGCCGGCCCATATATTAATGAGATTCTCTATCTTTTGAACCGGAGTTATACAAAACCTTATCTTAAATAATTTTAACATTTTTTTGACTATCACGGCAGAAGTTACAGGGAGGTTACTGGAAGGTTACAGGAATATTTTTTATGTGAAAGTCCAGAGAGATAGAAACTGATGCGTACCCATAGAGACGCAAGATCTTGGGTCTCTACAACTTTCATTCTTCGTTATGCCGTCAGGGCATGGCCGTTTATGTGAAACTGTAGATGGCAGGTTGATAAGTTGCCACTTGAAACCATCAATCTTCAGATAACTGATTGACCATTCTCAGGTATCTGGCTGCCTTTAGCGGCTGTTTCTGCCCCTCATAGATCCTGGCCAGGGTTATGGCAAGATCGGTAAAGTCTCTCCTGAGAGCCTCCCTTCTGGCAGTGATCCAGGAGAGAGAGGACTCCTCAGGCAGAAAGTCTCCACCATACACCATTACAGCTCTCTCAAAAAGAGAGAGAGCAGATTCAGGCTCATTCTGTTTGAGGTGGCGATATCCATGTTCAAGCAGAGTGGTGAAGGTATCAATATCCACAGTTACAAGTTGAGGGTCAAGAGAGATACGACCACCATTAAGCGTGATGTAGCAGTGGCCTATCTTCCTGTCAACGTCGGGTTCCAGCGCATTGCGAAGCCGGTGGAGATTTACCTTGAAATTCTTCTCTCCAACATCGGCAGAACATTCAGGCCATAGAGTCTCAATCAGTTTTTCTCTGCATATCTCCCTTGAGTTGTGGCAGATTATGGCTTTCAGCAGAAGCTTTGGTCTGTTACCTTCCCAGGTTGTTTCGGCAACTCTCCGGGTGCCTATCATAACAGAAAACCTTCCAAGAGTGGTTATCTCTATTTTTGGAAGAAGTCTGATGTACAGAGATCTGATAGTGCTGTTCCAGTGGCTCCTTTTAAGTATAAAAGGGTGGGTTCTTAACTGGATCAACTGCTCATATGCATGGTGCGAAAAGTGTGTTGCAAGAAGAGGGGGAAAGTCATTTAGTAACTGCGCTGACCGATCAGAGCAGATACCAAGGATCACCACTTTTACAAAGTCTGAAGGAGACATCAGCAGGAACCGCTCATACCCCGCATGGATGGCGCTGGTCAGAGCCAGCATGATATGCTCCAGAGCCTCTTCATGCCTGTTCTGCTCCCAGCAGAGAAGGCCAAGGGCTGAGCGGGTTTCACAAAGTGCCATATAAGAGGATCTCTTGGTGAAGTAGTCAATTGCCTCACTCAACTCCATCTGTGCCAGTTTGAACTCTTTAAGCTTCATAAGGATCAATCCATGGAGCAGCTTGGCCATATAGAGATGGCCGCTTGCCCCCTTTTTTTCATAAAGAGTGGTAAGAGCCTCTCTGGAAGCTTTTTGAGCCGATTCAAGAGTGGCTCTTTTCTTATGGTCATCAGAAGAGTGCTCTTCGTCATTGACAGATACGGTATGGTAATACACCAGAGCTTTTATATGGTGGGCAATGGCAAGATAAAAGCTGTTACCGGACATAATGGAGAAGTCTGCAAGGTGGTCGGCAAGATGTCTGGCAGTCTCAAACTTTGAAGTGTAGATACTGTGCAGCGCTTTAAGTTCAATAAAGTTGGGGTAGAGAAAGATGAGTCCGAATCTTTCCACATCTGCTTCAGATTCCAGCAGATACTTCTGAGCTGTTTTGAAATTTCCCTTTTTCAATTCAATATCAATATTGATAAGGTAGTTCAATACACGGTATTCAGGATGGATCTCCTCATCAGCCAGGCCATTCAACGTTTTGAGCTCTCTGCCAGCTTCAGAACAGTTCCCGGCTCTCACATAACCAAAAGCCATGATGATTGATGCGTTGATCTCAATCTCTCTGTTATCAATTTTTTTACCAAGAAGCCGTGCGTTCTGACAGGCAGAGAGCCCTTTTTGCAGATCCACCTCTCCTGCAATATACCCAAATGCGATCTGCTGCCACAGCACTGCCCGTGTCCAGCTGAAGAGGGGGCTGTAACCGAGCTGTGATAGCAGCTCTTCTCCCTGGCCGATCCACTCAGCTATCTTTTCAGAAGATTTCCTTACAAAAACTCCTGCTTCAATCAGATAGGCAATGGCAAGCATGGAGCCTCTGATACTGCGCTGGGATTGAAACAGCGTCAATGCTCTGAGTAGATTCTGAACATTTCTTGTGCCCCCCTTAACTCTCCAGGTTATGGCAAGATAGCAGATCAACCATGGATCCTGCTGTACGATTGACTCTGGAAGAGCCTCAATCCACTGTTGAAGATTTGGAGTTCTTCCTCTTACAATAAGATCAACAGCACACTTTTTTATCATATCAGCAGCCCTTTCATACGCTTCTCCCTCAAGATAGTAGCGTACTGACAGCTCTTTTTCACCACGTTTCTCAAAAAGCTGTGCAGCATCAATATTGAGAAGCCTTAACTCATCTGGGGGGAGGCTCTCTGTTAATAACTTCAACAGATAATTTTTAAATAGCGTATTGAATCGATAATATATCTTCTGGTTCTCTCCTGTCAGTTGCTGGATGAAAAGGTTGTGTCTCTCCAGATATTGCAGTATCTCATCTGCATGGCTCTTACCATGCAGATTATTTGCAATACAGAGTCTCTGCGCTATTTCTGCATTAATCTCATCAAAAAGTGAGGCTCTGATCAGAAACTGCTGAATGGGGTGGGGTAGGCGTGTATATACTTCATGGGTAAAATAGTCCATGGTTTCAGCCGTGAGGTGGTGAGGAAGAGAGGAGATCTCTCCTCCTCTTTCCAGATACTCTGCAATCAGAGCAACTCCACCTGGCCATCCATGGGTGGCTGTATATATTTTTTCGACTCGCATGGAGGATAACTGGAAGAGGTTGCGTTGCCTGAAAAAATTTCTGGTCTCTTCAAGGGTGAACGCCAGATCTTCATTTTTCAGCAGCATAGAGCCCTGTCCCATTTCAAGCTTTGAGATCTCCAGAGGTGGAAGCTCTCTGGAGATTATGATAAATTGAATTGAGGAGTTATGTTGCATGAGCTGATCTATGATCTTTTGAAGCAGATCATGGGATGAGCCATGGTCATCAAGCGTTTCATAGTTGTCAAACACCACTGTAGCAGGGGAGGGCAGTGCCAGAAGAGATGCAATCACCGTATCTGTCTGGCTTGAGAGTTCCTCACCAGTTCCAAGAGTTGGTGCAAGAATCTTCAACCGTCCAACTTCACCACTGGCATGGGTCAAAGAGAGTCTCTGGCATAGTGCTCTGGCCAGCAGATTAAACAGATTTGTGTGGTGGGAGTCACTCCTTCCAAGATGGAGCCATACTAAGTGGCGTTCACAGGAAGAGCGGTTGAGATACGAGGCCACAAGAGTGGATTTACCCTGGGCAGCCTGCCCCTGAACAATGATCAGAAGTTTTTTCTGGGCAGCATCAAGTAGTGTGTAGAGGTGTTGGCGAAGAGTGATCTGATGAACCCTAGGAGGAAGAAATGTATTGCAGCTGCGCTCTATTTGCAATGGATCGCTCATCAAAATATGAACCTCAACAGTTTATTAGTATTGTGCTTAAGAGTTCAGGATCAGTGCTTAAGATTTCAGCATCAAGAAAGGATTGATACGGTAATCTACCTCTTGTCAGCAAAAATGGCTCTCAATCATATAATATATTCCTACAATATCCCCCTTTTTTCCAATTTGCAAAGAAAGTTGACACAGTATGTTGGTATTTACCCAAGGTTATACAAAACTCATGCATTGATCTGATTGCCTCTGCTTTAAGACGGATAGAGTCTCTCTGTTGCAGAAGAGAGATGCTGACTACTTTCCCCTTTGAGGTTATTGGTATATTCATTGCTTTGCTCTATAACCACCATGCCCTGACAGGCACAACGAAGCATGAAAGTTGTAGAGACGCAAGATCTTGCGTCTCTACAGGGTACCCACCAGTTTGTATCCCTAGACTTTCATATAAAAACCTACATGGCAGATTCTTCTGGCATAACTAAAATTGAAACGCAGGGGGCACTCTTGATGAACAACCTGAGGATTTTCTTTAAGCCGATATGCAGTAATATTATGGCGTTTCTACTGTTTCTGGCCTTCTGGTCACTGCTTTCACTCTTTTTTGAACCCTATATTGTACCCTCTCCGCTGGCAATCATGAACTCTTCAGAAGAGATGTGTGATACTGTTTTTCTTGAAAATCTGGGTATTTCAATGGGTCGCATTATGGTTGGATTTTCAATCTCTTTCTCTCTTGGTACAGCAACAGGAGTTCTTGCCTGTATCTTAAAAATCATGGCAACTGTCGAGACAGTTCTTGTTCTGTTTGAGGTTATTCCAGGGCTGATTCTTGGTATGATATTTCTACTGATCTTCGGTGTGGGAAGTGCCGCACCGATCGCACTTATTGTCACCTTGTCAACACCGCTGATAGCTATCAACACTGCCAACACTCTGATGAAAAAGAACCCCTTTCTGGAGGGGGTCATCCGTTCATTTAACGGCAGTTTCCGTCATATTCTGTTTGACCTTTACCTGCCATCCCTCCTTCCAACCATGAAAACCAACGCCACCATGGGGCTGGTGATGGCCCTGAAAATAGTTCTGCTTGGTGAATTCATTGCATCTGAAGATGGTATCGGCTATCTGCTTAACGTTTCAAAGATCTATTTTGACATGGAGGCGCTCTTTTTTTACCTGTTTACCATTATCCTGATTATTCTGCTCTTTCAGGTCGTTGTTAACTGCCTGTTTATAATTTTTTTTGAAAAATATCTCTACCCGGACTGATAAAAAGCAGGTGAATGAACAAAAGCCTACCCGGACTGATAAAAAACAGATTAATGAACAAAAGAGGAGTGAAACATGAAAGTCTCTCTAAGGTACTGTGGGTCAGCTCTAAGGTACTGTGGGTCAGCTCTCAGATACTGTGGGTCAACTCCAAAATGCTGTGTTCTGACAGTGCTGCTGATCACAATGGTGGGAACAGTGGCTTTTTCAGAGGAGCTGACTTCTGACTCTACAGAGGGAAAGGCAGTGGAGTATATAGTTATCACAGCACGGGGAACTGACAGCAGAATCTCTCAGACACCAGGAGGTGTGGGGGTAGTTGACGATGAAGCACTTTATGAAGATCAGCCAATCAGCCTCACCAATGTGACCCGCCGTATTCCCGGTGTTGAGAAGACATCTGATTCAGCATGGGGGTCAGATATCAATATCCGGGGACTTGGCAGGAACGGCGTTCTCTTTCTGATTGACGGCTGCCGTGTCAATACTGCCACAGACATCAATGCGCAGTTCGGACTTGTTAACCCGTCGGATATTGAGAGGATTGAGCTGCTCAAAGGGCCTGTCAGCGCCCTGTACGGATCAGGCTCCATGGGTGGTGTGGTAAATGTCATTACCAGAAAGGGGCAATTTACAGATAGTCCTCAATGGCACGGTGAGACCTCCTTGACATATACAGGCAATCCAGAGGGAGTAGATAGCTATGGCAATATATCGTTCAACAGCCCTGACCGCTGGGTGTTTGCCTCTGGAAGCTACCGGGATCATGAGAGCTATGAGGCCGGAGATGGAGAGACGATCCATAACAGCCAGTTCCGTGATAATAATCTGAATGCCGGTATGGGGGCGAAGTTGAACTCCATGAATGTGACCGAGATACAGAGCCACTACTCAGAGGCTGGAAATGTGGGGATTCCCGGAGAGGGTCTATCTCTGCCTTCAGGGGCTGATGTGACATACCCTGCAACCAGCCTCTCCATGCTCAATCTGACCCACACATTTACGCCTGAGGCTATTCTGCTCAAGGAGTCAAAGCTCAACCTCTTTTATCAGAAAATTGAACGCCAGGTCAGAATTGATAATTTTCCGGCAGGCTCTTCTCTGACAGAGAATATCTCTGGTGCAGATCATGAAACATGGGGATTGAAGTGGCAGAATCTCTTTGATCCAGCTACTCACACTCTGGTGGCAGGGGCAGACCTATGGAGCTGGGCAGTAGGAGAGTCTGAGCGTTACAAGAGCTTCAGAAACGGCCTGACAGGGGTGGATAGCTCACTTGGAGATGTTGAGCAGTTTTCAGGAGGGATTTTTGCGGAAGATGACTGGCAGATCAGTGAACTCTTTTCCTTGAATATCGGTGGCCGGGTTGACTATATCGGGGCACAGAGCAGTGACCTCTATAACTGGATTGAGCCACCATCCTCCTCTGTTGAGATCCTTCTCATGCGGGAAGGGGATAGTTACGACGATATGAGCTGGAATGGCCACGCAGGTCTGACCTGGAATTTTGAGCCAGGGTGGTCAATGACTTTTCTTACTGCATCAAGCTACAGGGCACCTGACCTGATGGATCGGTTTAAATATATCAGCCTTGGCAGCGGTGTCGAACTCTTCGGCAACCCCTGCCTGGAGCCTGAGCGCTCTATCTTTTTTGAGTGTGGCCTGCACCGCAACTCTGAGAATCTGCACTTTACAGCAAGCAGCTATGCCAACTATCTGGAGGATCTGATTACCGAACAGGTGGTCAGTGCCATGGTGCATAGCATGGAGAACGTAGATAAGGCTCAAATCTACGGTGCAGAGTTTGACCTGGAGTGGTTTTTTTTGCCAGAGTGGGCACTTTATACCAATGTGGCTCTGACAGATGGAGAAGATACCACTCTTGATGAACCTCTTCCCTTTATTCCGCCGCTCAACGGGCTTGTTGGGGTACGTTACGATCATAATAGAGGATTCTGGGGCAGCCTTGAGCTGGAGTGGGCAGCAAGCCAGAGCGATCTCCCTTCTGGCGGCATGGAGAGCGGCAGTTGGGAGACTGTGAATCTCAGGGCTGGCTACCGGCTACTGGTGGGCAGAACCCGCCACGAAATAATGGTTGGTGTGGATAATCTGTTTGACAGAGACTACAGAAACTATCTCTCCACATCAAGAGACATTGAACTAAAAGAGCCCGGAGTAAATTTTCTGGCAGCCTGGAAGATGAAGTTTTAGCAGAAAGAGAGCAGATAGTTTCAGGTCTTACGCTGTGAATTGATGATATTGCCTTGACAATCCACCTCTCATTCAATATCTGTTATCAGAACGCAACATGGAAAGTGGTGATTATGGCCTGTTAAGTAACTTAAATGGGTTGGACCAATTTCTGTTACTGTTAAACTCGGGTTCTGCCAGGGCTGAATGGGACGCGGACAAATCACTAAAGTTTAAATGGGTAAATGCCGAATTTTTCTTACAAAGATCAGAAGTCTCTTAAAGATATTCATCATGGGAGTGCTTTTGCTGAAAGGGGCTCTGCTTATCTGTTTATGAGAGTATGCAATGAACTGTAAAAGTCAAACTGAAAACTAAAAAATGTAAAATTTCAAAAAGAGGTGGCTATGAAAATAATCAGGGTTCTTCTTACATTATTTGTCGGTATCTGTTTTCCCATAACGTCCGGAATCTCTCATGCTGCTACTGTTGATGTTCCTGTATCGGCAATTGTTGCGGCAGGCACCCTTACCCTGACAAAAACAGCAGATCTTAACTTTGGGTCTATTGTCTCAGGAACTGCAGCAAGTACTATAACCATAAATGCCAGTGCTGGTGCAGCAACTTCAGCCTTAAGTTCAGGAAACGCATCTGTCACAGGGGGGACAAGTGGCAGCATAGCCGTCAGTACAAATATTGATGCTACTGTAACTATCGGATATTCCATGAAAGGAAGTAATGGAATAACTACCGAGCAGATTGATGATGGTGCAGGAGGGCACACCATGGTGATCACAAATTCAAGCATCACAACCAACTCTACAGGGCTCTCTCTTCCTATCACCGTTGCTGGTCCTAACGTAATTCATGTAGGAGGAGTTCTTGAAGTTGGTGCCAATCAGGCTGCTGCAACTTACACAGGCACCTGCACTGTAACAGTAAATTACTGAAAATAGTTCTGATGAAAGAGAGTGCTCATCTTTATACTATCTTTTTAAGAGGCTGTTTTCTTCATACTATCTTTTTAAGAGGCTGTTTTCTTCTCTGTTTTTTTCTCTCTTCTGAATCTGTCAGAGCAGATAGTGTTAATTTGATACACCCTCTCTCCTTTGGAACAGTAGTTGTTGATCCTGCAGGAGAGAGCATTGAAATTGATGCAAGTGTAGGTACGTCACTGCCAAGAGTGTTCACATCAGGCAGATCCTACATCACTGGAGGCAACAGCGGGTTGATCAGTGTCTATTCTGATACCCCAGGACAGATGATCACAGTTGACTATCCTCCTTCTGTTAATCTTGAATCAGGTGGTAGTGCCGATCTTATACTGGACGGAATCTCTGAAAGATCAACCTTTTCTGCTGTAAGCAGTTCAATTGGCCCGATTGATTTCCATATAGGGGGGCTCCTCCACATTAATAGCGGTCAGCCAACCAGAAATTTTTCAGGCACTATGACAATTACCATTACTGTTACAAACCCTTGAATAACTCCTAAACCAGGAGAGCATCCTCAATGTCTGAATTAAAAAAACGTATCTGCAATCCCCCCTTTTTATTAAAACTCTTAACAGCTTCTTACATTATGGCATGTTGTACCCTCTTTGCAGCAGGGTCACTGGTATCTGCTTCTACAAAGGGGGTAATTCTGACTCCGACACGAGTTGTTTTTGAAGGAAGAACCAGATCGGAAGTTGTGCGTCTGATCAATACAAATAAGACTGCCTGCACATACAGAGTCAGCCTTGTAACCATCAGAATGGATGATTTAGGCACAAGAAGAGAGGTTGACGCCCCGACCCCTGAAGAGCTTGCAGTTAAGAATATGATCAGATTCTCTCCTCGAAGTGCCACCATTGCTCCTGGAGAGTGGCAGACAGTTAGGCTGATGGTAAGGAAGCCAAGTGAGCTTGCTCCAGGTGAGTACAGAGCGCATCTGAAGGTAACCCCTGTGCCTGATTCTCCATCAGATCGGGCGACTAAGAATCAGGATAGAGTGGCGATTCAGATAGACTATATTGTGGCTGTAACTATTCCTGTTATTATTCGTCATGGCAAGGGGGATGTAAGGGTTACCCCCAGAAATACTCTGTTGAAGGTCTCTGGAGCAGACAACAGCTATCTTCTTGAAACCGAGCTGCGACGGGAGGGGCTTTTTTCTCTGTATGGCAATGTGACTGCATTTCACACCCCGGTTGACGGAATGAAAAAGGTAAAGGTGGGTGAAGTAAAGGGAGTTTCCATATATACCACAAACAGAAAACAGATTCTGAAGATACCTGTCTCAATCAAGAATCCCAACTCTCTCTATCAGGGTAAAATTTATATTGAGGTTGTAAACAGTGAAGAGAGAGGATTGCCCGTCATAGGTTCTGGAGAATTTCAACTTACAGAACCATGAATATTCTGTGTGGCTGCTTGCTCTTTGCAATAAGTTGCAGAGCATCCATACAGCTTGATCCTTAAAGTTACAGTTGCATGGGTTGGGCATACTGACCCAGTTTATTAAGTGACTCTTTAAGAGATTGAGCCTCTCTCTTGCTGCTGAATCTTCCTGCTGCCAACCTGAAAACAGTCCCTTTGGGGGGACCAAGATCCACGCGTCTTATGAAAAACTCCTGATCTCCCAGAATATCTTCAAACTGTTTTTTCAGAATCTCTAAACCAAGTGCAGCCTTTGCATGGCTTTTATAGGATGCAAGGTGAACCGATATTGCACTATCTGATTTACCCGGGGTGTGCTGAACTTCAATTTTTTCGTCTCTCTTGCGTAAGGTCAATTGATTGTATTGATGGCTCTGCTCAGTTGGTTTATAGGTCTGCTCATACTTATAAGAGTGATTAACCTCAACATTGGAATCTACTCTACTTGAGGCAGGAAGAACTTCTCTGTAGCCACCTTTTTCAATCTTCATGACCCTGCAATATGGAACCTCTCTCTTGATAACAGTGCCCATCTGTTTAGCTTTTTCAAAGTCAGTATCTCCAGCTATCACTCTGAACCAGACCCCCTTTTCCTGACCAAGATCCACCTTCTGCACAGTAAAGTCAGAACCATTTAGAAGAGAGCCCAACTTTTTTCTGAGCACTCGTATCCCCTCAAAAGCTTTCTCCTCTGACCTGTAAGATGTGAGGTGAAGCCCGTATCTCTTAGCGTGTTGCCTTTCTGCCGCTTCCACAGGTTGAGAGATATCTGCTTTAGAGACAACAGAATCTACTCTATTCAAAGCTGAATCAACTCTGTTGATACGGTTGCTTTGAGCAACTCTTACACCCTGCTCTTTAAGAAGAATATCCTTTCCACTCTCAATGTTTCCATCGCTGTTGATCACAACATCCAGCGGAGGCGCTGATCTCTTTTCAGGTTTACCTCTACTCTCTGGTGCAACCTGAACTGAATATCTGCCAGGGGGAATTTTCTCAAAGAGGTAAAATCCATCATACTCTGATCTTACTTCCTGAACAACTTTGCCGGAGTTGTCAAGCAGCTGTATTGGCACATTGCTCAAGTGCTCTTCCTCTCCATCCGTTCTCTCCATCCTGACTGTTCCATCAATCTCTCCTGTGGTTACAATTGGAAACTCCATGATTTCTGTATGACCTGGCCTTGGAACTATGGAAACTCCTTTTCCTGAGGGTTCCCATGATGGATCTTCCAGAGTCTCTTTATCCACAACCACATCGGTTGGCCTGTATTTGGGAACTCCTGTTAGCAGGGCGACTCCCATATCGTTGGTTTTACTCTCTCTATAAGATTGAACCGCTTTAACTGATGCCCCTTTTATGGGTTCATCACTGTCATCAAAGATCTGGTTGCCGTTCTTATCATGAAATACCCTTGCTGAGACAGCTCCTGTATCAGCAAGATTGGTTGAGGAGAGATAAGGCTCTTCTGATCGGGGCTCAATCCCAAGAGATGTACTTAATGTCATCATTGCTTTGAACTCACCCTCTGTACTGTAGGAGATCTCTGGAGAGAGATTGTATTTACCACTATTCCAGTTAAATCTTAAAGCCCCCTCATCAGCGCTGTTTTCAATATCTGTTTTAAGGTAGATCTCAGAGTTAAGCTTATCATTGATTCTGAAGTGGTTGGCAATCTCCGCACTTTTTATTTTTTTTTCTGGTTCAAGTTCATAATCTATTCTGCCTCTAAGCCTGTTCTTTCCCAGATAACCGCTTGCCTGGAGATAACCCTCAACCTCAGAGGAGTCGGAGTCGCTGCTTTCGTTAAGCCCGCTCTTTTCATTCATCCATTGAACATAGGAGTTAAGATTTGCTCTTTGCAAAGTAGTTGCAAAATGGGCCCCAAGGAGATTTTGTGATGAAGAATCCCGCTCAATTTGATTGAAGTTGATGGAAAATGGGATGGTAGGAACTAGCTTGCCGCCATCAAACCTTCCAGATAGAGAGAGACCTCTTACTGATTTCAAGGGGTCTGTGCTGGCTCCACTATCATCTTCAGTAAAGTTGCTGAAAAGCTGCTGTTTCAGTTTCAGATCAACAGGGCCAACTCCAGTCTGAATCAGTGCTTCAGCAGCGTCGCCCCCTTCAAGGTCATGAAGCCAGTCTCCAGTGACAAATGCCCCTTTCAGATTGCTTTTGAATCCAGAGCTTAAATAATCGTGCCTTTCCCCATTGACCTTCTGGCTTGAAACGCCTCCACCAAATGAGAGGTTGTCAGCAAGCCCATATTGATAGCGTGAAACAAGCTTGAAAGTATCTTCATCCTGTGTATCGAAATCCTGGTTGTCATAAATACTGGAATCCTTCTGACTCAGAGACAGGTCATACTGCTTCTCCCCCTTTTTTATCATCTGGTTGCCGATATTGATCTGTTTTTTTTCTACCTGTTTCTGCCCCTGAGGGCCATAAAAGATAAGTTCAAAATCGTTTTTTCCATAATAGATGGGGAGTTTTTCAAAGTTGTATCTGCCAGTTGCATCTACCCGTTGGGAAGCCAGCAGCATTTTGTTTCTATAGACCTCAACATCCCATCCCGGAGGCAGATTTCCCTCAAAATGGGTTGTATCAAATTCCACCGACCTGTTAAGAGCCTGGTTACTGATAGATATGCCACGTTCGTTCTCTCCTCCGCCCGTAATTGGAAACTCTGTGGTCCGAATATCGCCAGCAGCTATTCTGGTTGCCCTTAAGGGGCCAAGCATCTGTGCGTCTGGATCATTTCTCTCTATGGAGAAGCGTGAATTTTCAAGAAGATCAGAATCATCTCCAGAGAGATAGATCTCAGTTGTCATCTTTCCAAGATCACCTTTGGAGAGAAGATAGTAATTATTCTTAAAATTTTTGTTCCCGCTCTCTGAAGAACCCTCTGCGTAGGAGGCTGAAATCCCGATGTCCATAACCGGAGCCTCTGCCAGGTTATATTCAGAGGATCTCCGTGGAAATTCAGGCTTGTCTGAGATGGAACCGCTGGCTCTTTTCTGCCCCCTTTCCCGTTCAATCCTTGCCTGGAATGGCAGCGTCTCTCTTGGTACAATCTCAAGAGACTGCGTTGAAAAATCATGCTTGAAATCAACAGGAAACCATTGGCTCAACACTCTGGAATCAACAAAGATGGTTCTGTCTGCAATTTTGACCTGTTCAGGTTTGATTGTTACTTGCTTGCCCTCTACCACTGCTCTCATTGCTGCAAGATCAAGGGTGAAATTCCGCCCTTCCGAAATAAACCACCCCTTTGCGCTACCTTTTTCATCATCCACATCAATATTGAAATCGAGAGTCTTTGCAAGGTCGTTCAGGGGGAGGAAGAGATGTTTTTCATCCCCATGCCCAACCAGAGTGCTGTTTAGCAGATTATTGTCATATGTCGCGTTCATAATCAGAAGATTCTCTTCCGATAGGAGAAATGGGGGATTTGCACTCTTTTCTGTGGTTTTTGCAGATCTGTGAACAGGTGCTAAGAGTTCATTGTGTCTGATCACTGCATCAACCTCTCTGGCTGAAGCAGCGTCACTGTTTTGACACAGGATTCTGAGTTTCCCGTACTGCCCTGTTGAACGCAACAGCTCATCAGCTCTGATCCGCTTGAAAGTTTCAGCAAAACTGGTATTTTTCAGATCTCCAGAATCCGTCATACCGGGGATAGTTCCAACGGCCTTGATTCTGGAAGTGGGAACGGGTATCATCCTCTCTCCTGAGTTATTGAATCTCTCTCTTTCTGATTGAACAAATGCATTTTAGGTGCCAGAGAGGATGAAACATGTAAAAAGATGGAAAAATGGTGAAATATGGAGACAAAATGGCTGATCTCAGAACCTGACCCTGAGGCCACATCAAAAATTTCAAGGATTACAGGGTGTCATGAGATCGTTGCAAAACTTCTTGTAAACCGCGGCATTACAACTCCTGAGGATGCCTTTGAATTTCTCAATCCAACCCTTCTGCATCTGACTGACCCCTTTCATCTGAAAGATATGAAAAAGGCTGTGGAACGTATCTATACAGCCATCTGCAACAGAGAGAGAATTCTCATATTCGGAGATTTTGACGCTGACGGGATAACCTCAACTGTGCTGCTCAACGATTTTCTGTCTCATGCTGAGGCAGAGGTCTCCTGGTACATTCCCCACAGAATCAGAGAGGGGTACAGCTTAAAACCCTCTCATATTGAGATGGCTGTAAAACAGAAGTGTGATCTGCTCATCACTGTTGACTGCGGTTCGGACAGCCACGATGCTGTTCGTGCAGCCATAAAGGAGGATATAGATGTTATCATTACCGATCACCACGAAATTACCACTTCTCCTCCCCCTGCCTTTGCAGTCATAAACCCCAAGCAGAGAGATTGTAATGCAGCTCTTGACCATCTTGCAGGTGTCGGGGTTGCTTTTTATCTGATCATTGCCCTGCGGAATCACCTTCGGCAAAAAAGGTTCTGGGAAGAGATCCCTGAACCCAACCTTATGGCATACAGCGATCTTTTTGCCATTGGCACCATTGCAGATATGGTTCCTCTCAAAGGTGAAAACAGAACTCTTTCAAAAGCTGGTATTGAGATAATCCGGCAGGGCAGAAGAGAAGGGGTAAGAGCCCTTCTCCAGGCAGGAAAAGTTGATCAGGATACCATTGATTCTGATGATATCTCATTCAAGATTGCACCAAGAATCAATGCAGCAGGCAGAATATCTCACTCAAGAATCTGTGTGGATCTGTTGATGGAGAGAAACCGTGGCAAAGCTGAACAGAGTGCCTTTATTCTGGACGAGCTGAATAAAAAGAGGCAGGAGAGAGAAAAGAGGATTGTGGATGAGATTGAAAGTAGAATTTTACTGAACCCTGAGATCCTCAAACGATCCTCCATTGTAATGGCAGATCCGAACTGGAGCAGTGGGGTGCTGGGCATTGCAGCCTCAAGAATCTCAAAAAAATATTGCCGTCCAGTGGTACTGATCTCCACCTCATCAATACCTGGAACTGTTACAGCTTCCAGAACTGCTGATGGCCTGACCTCTTCAGATATGCCGCCACCTGCCACTGGTTCAGGAAGAAGCGTCGGAAAGATCAATATTCATGAAGCTATCTCAGCCTGTTCTGATCTGCTTGAAAATTTCGGAGGACATCTCATGGCAGCAGGAATTTCAATCAAGCAGGAAAATATCGGTAAATTTTCAGAACGTTTTGAAGAGAAGATTTCAGAACTCTCCACCTCAGAAGATCTTCTCTCTATAATTGCAGTTGATACCAATCTTCAGATTGATGAGATTACAGAGATGCTTGTAGATGAGATTGAGAGGTTAAGACCGTTTGGCACTGATAATCCTGAACCTCTCTTTCAGTGCTATGATGTTAAAGTTATCTCCTCTTTCGTGGTCGGATCAAGACATCGCAAAATGGTGATAAAACAGATGAACCACTCCATTGAAGCCATGCAGTTCAATGTAGAGCAGGAGGATCTGGCATCCATGCCTGCCTACTTTGAAAAAATTGCCTTCCGGGTCAGAATGAACCGGTTTAATGGGAAAAAGAGCCCTCAGATAATTATTGAAAAGAGTACTTGCAAGTAAAAAGCAGAAGAGAAGAGTGTAAAGAGCAGATCCTGGATATTAATCAACATAAAGAGTGCACAGCTTTTAGTGTACCTGGATAGATGTCAGAAGATGCTGGATAATTATTGAAAATAAATGATTTTTATCTTGAAACAACTTCTTGTTTCCGTTTATAATCTAACTCTCAATTGAATTGAGACTATTTATATCATACACAGTTTGTATAATATTAAAGAGAGCATCTTATAAAGATAGTCATATAATATTTAAGGACACACTATGGGCAAAACATTTCATGTGGGAAACAGGGAAGCATCACTGCTGTCCAAAATTGAATCGTCAAAGGAGAGGGAGCGCTACAGATCTATTCATGTGGTCAGGGACAATGTGGATATGTTCAGCAATAAGTTGTCCATGAAACTTGTAGAAGACGGTCTTGTCGAGACAGTGAGCAAGAACGCCATACAGGAACAGATCTCAAAATGCATTGATACTCTGTGCCGTGCCGAGGATTTTGATATTGACTTTCAGATTGCTCCTTTCAGAACAATAGTCCAGAACCCCAATATCGTTTCACTATACCTTACGGCATTTGTTGTGGAAAAACTGATCAACCACAAGGATGTAATTGAGATTTACGGCAGTGACGAAGATATCTACCATTGCATACAGAAGATAACTGCTCAGTTTCTTGAAGGATAGATATGGTTCAGATGGTATTTTCAACTTGTCAAACAGTCAATAGATAGGAATGCCATCTGAGTTTTTATATAAAAGTCTTTTTAACAGGCTGTCATAATGATATTTTCATGGTTCGTTGTGGCCTGGAGCCAAAATTACCCCTCTCCGGCCGTGCTGGTTATACAATCTTAAGTTTACAACTGTTTTCACCCATACTCTCCAGTTGAACCTTTTTTTCTCATCTCCAGAAAATAGGTAGTGCTTAACATACTGTGACCCAGCCCGTTTCTGCGGAATGCAGGAGTGTAAACTTGATGCTGTAACTCCTGCAATCAGGTGATGTTCTATTTTTTTAAACCATTGAGCATTATCTCAAAGGCAATTTCAAGGGTCTGTTTGACAAAATCTTTCTGATTATTCAAGAGGCGCTTGCTGTCAACCCAGAGGACAACTCCTGAATAGGTGGCCCAGATGATATCTGCAAGAGCTACAGGGAGCTTTTGAACAAAAATTCCCTGTTCAATTCCCTCATTTGCAATAGAGGTTATAGCATAGAGAGCTTCTGCAGAAGTCTCCTTTAACTCCTCAAGCACTTCAGAGGAGAGGTTCTTCAGGGTCTCACCAGATTGAAGATGGAACAGATTGATCAATACCATGGGGTCATACTCATATACGTCAATAAAGGTATCCTTCAATATATTCATCTTCTCTTCAGCATTTATATCCTGACGGTTAATGAATTTTTTCATCTGTACCGTTATATACCCAAGAATATCAATGGAGAGTGAGGTGTGCAGCTCCTCCTTATTTTTAAAGTAGAGATAGAGAGTTCCAGGGCTCAGTTCTGCCTCACCTGCAATCTCCTCCATTGTTGCTCTGTTGAACCCCTTGGCTGAAAATACCTTTCTGGCAGCTTCCATGATCTGCTTGCGTCGCTGCTCTTTTTCGCGCTGTTTTCTCTCATGTATACCCAATTTTCACCTCTTTTTTATATTTTGAACATCATTTAGTATCTGTCAGATGCTTCATAAAATATATGCATTCAGGAAAAATCTCAAGAGAAATCGGGTATGAAAAGCAGGCTTGCTTCAAAATCAGATCTGTTGATAGATATGCCAGACATCATCAGCATATTCTCTTATTGTTCTGTCACTTGAAAATTTTCCGGTTCGTGCTGTATTGAGAAGAGATCTTACAGCCCATCTCTCTCTGTCTAGATAATCTGCGCTCACTCTCTTCTGGGTCTCCACATAAGATCTGAAATCAGCCATGTGACAGTAATAATCTCCTCCATTGACCATTGCGTAGTGAATAGGCTTGAATATACCAGGTTCGCCTGCACAGAAGAGGTCAGAATTGAATGATGAGACAACCCGCTTGAGGTACAGATCGTCTGATAGAAGCGCTCCTGCATCAAATGAGCTTCTAAGACCTGCTATATCTTCCACTCTGTGGCCGAAAATATAGATATTTTCCTCTCCCACCTCCTGAGCAATCTCAATATTTGCACCATCAAGAGTACCGATTGTCAGCGCTCCATTCATGGCAAATTTCATATTACCTGTTCCAGATGCCTCCATGCCAGCTGTGGAGATCTGTTCACTTATATCTGCTGCCGGAATAATCTGTTCAGCAAGAGATACTCTGTAGTCCGGGATAAAGATAACTTTAAGCCACTTTCTGGCAAGAGTATCTTTGTTGATAACTTCAGCAACCCCATGAATAAGGCGTATTATCAGTTTGGCCATGAAATAACCTGGCGCTGCTTTTCCAGCAAATATAAATGTCTTTGGCCAGGGGGGGGCTATGCCATCATGCCGTATCATGAAAAAAAGATGGATTATGTTCATGACATTCAGAAGCTGTCTTTTATACTCGTGAATACGTTTTGCATGAATATCAAATATTGAATCAGGATCAATGTCGCTGCTGCGGCCCTGCCTGATAACATCTCCAAGCCTTGCTTTATTTTTCCGTTTCACCTGCTCAATTGCCTGGAGAAAAGCTCTGTCATGCTGAAAAGTTTCAAGCTTTTTTAACTCCTTCAGATCAGAGATCCAGCTCTCTCCGATTGCATCACATATAACTCTTGCAAGGTTCTGATTTGCCCTGAGAAGCCATCTTCGCGGTGTTATTCCGTTGGTCTTGTTATTGAATTTTTCCGGCCACAGATCATAAAAATCAGGTACAAGATTTTTTTTCACAAGCTCTGAATGGATAGCAGCAACACCGTTGACAGAGTGGCTTCCCACAATGGCAAGATGGGCCATACGGATATTTTCTCCCCCATGAAACTGCTCGACAATAGACATTCTGGCTGCACGGTCATGCTCTCCTGGGTATCTTTGCTCCACCATCTCAAGAAAACGGCGGTTGATCTCATAGATAATCTGTAGGTGTCTTGGAATCACCTTTCTGACAATTGAGGCTGGCCATTTCTCCAGAGCTTCTGGCATGAGTGTGTGGTTTGTATAACCAAGGGTGCGTGTGGTGATATCCCATGCCTGATCCCACTCAAGAGAGTGGAGATCTATGAGAGAGCGCATAAGCTCTGCAACAGTGATGGCAGGATGGGTATCATTGAGCTGAATGGCCACCTTCTCATGAAACCTGTCAAAAGTCTTACTGGTTTTAAGATAAATTGAGATTATATCATGGACAGAGCAGGCAACAAGGAAGTACTCCTGAACCAGTCGAAGCTCTTTGCCCTCCTCCTTTGAGTCTGAGGGGTAGAGGATCTTTGAGATATTTTCAAATTTAATCTTCTCCTCAACCGCTTTGAAATAGTCCCCTTCATTGAAAATATGCATGTCAAAATCTTCTGATGCCCAGGCGGAAAATAGTCTCAACCTGTTGACAGTTTTCCTGCCATATCCCACTATTGCAATATCATGGGGTCTTCCCACAATGAGCTTCCACTCCACCCACATGGGGTTATACTCCCCGTGCATATCTTCGCTCTCTTCAATTCTGCCGAAGACTGGTACTCTGCACTTTTCACCAGACATACGAAGTAGCCAAGGAGATGTCTTATTAAACCACAGATCTGGTTGTTCACGCTGATATCCTGAAACAATACTCTGACGGAAAAGTCCGTAATCATAATTAATTCCATATCCGAACCCTGGCATGTTGAGTGTTGCAAGCGAGTCGAGAAAACAGGCGGCAAGGCGGCCAAGTCCTCCGTTTCCCAATGCAGGATCAGGCTCAACCTCAATCAGCTGGTCAAAGTCAACGACTACCCCGTTAACTTTGAGGTTCATCCTGTTGATGATCTTACGACACTGATCATAAATGCCAAGGTTGATGAGGTTATTTGCCAGAAGAGGGCCTGTGAGAAACTCCATTGAGATGTAGTGCATCCTTTTTACGTCATTATTCAAGTATCTTCTCTCAGTCTCAATCTGAAGATCAATCATATACCTTCGTACAATAAAACAGAGAGTATTAAACAGATCCACTTTCCCAGCAGCCTCTACGGGTCGTCCGAATGCATATCTGACAGTGGAACGGATAGACTCTTCAAAATCTGAAAGATCAATCTCAGAGCGATCACCATGCAGATCGGCTTCAGTCATATTCTCAGAAATATCGGCATCAGCCATATTCTCATGTCCTTTTCATAATTTCATCAATAAGCTGCTGGCCAAACCTTGAGATAAAGTGGTCAACTCCATAACGCCAGCCAGTCATACGGTTATTATCACTTCTTTTGAGTCTTGCATTTTCAAGAATGGAGTTTGAAGGCCTTTTTGCCGCAGTTGGATATTCGGCTGTTGTACAGGGGATAATATTGAAAGGCACCTCCATCTGTTTTAAAAAATATACGGCAAGTTCATACCACGAGCAGTACCCCTCTGATGTGGCATGATAAACTCCCTGACCCTGGATCTGTACAAGCCGTTCAATCTGCAAGGCAAGGCGTAATGACCATGTCGGAGATCCGAACTGGTCATTTACAACTCTGATCTCTTTTTCAGGCGTTAAAAGGGCAAGCTTGAGCATTGTTTTTAAAAAATTATTTCCGTTAATACCATAGAGCCAGGCTGTTCTTACAATCATATGATTTTCTGTAATCTCAGCCACACGGCGCTCACCATCCAGTTTGGTTTTACCATACACTGACAGGGGGTTGACCTCATCATGTTCACTGTATGACAGTGGTGGCTCTTTAAAGCCATCAAAGACATAATCCGTGGAGATATGGATCATGAGAGCATTAACGCTCTTGCAGGCTTCGGCAATATATCCTGGCCCCTCCACATTAACTTCACGCGCTATCTCCTCTTCAGTTTCACACCTGTCAACCTGAGTATAGGCGGCACAGTTGATCACAACATGAGGCATACAGCCTTCGATAACGGATCTCACCCTCTCTCTGTCTGTAATGTCCAGATCAGGAAGATCATACGAGACCACCTCATTCTCTTTGCCAAAAACCCGATTACAATCCCAGCCAAGCTGACCATTAGCTCCACATATCAGTACTTTCATAAGAGTCTCCAAAGAATTGTTTTTTTAATTGTGGCGAATCGTATCGTAAGCCTTAAGTTCAGTTTAATTTAAGTATATTAGGTTGTTTTAATCAATCATACAAGTTTTTTTAGTCTCTTTACCTTTGATCTTGAGGCAATTTGCTGTATATAACTCAATAACTTTAAGCTCTGATCCATCCGTGATAAACGTGGATAGATAAATCAGAAAGACCAACAAGGAGGCAATGCCATGGCACAACCACTCTACTGGGCTGACAGCTACGTTGATAAGGTACGAAGTGCAAAAGATGCGCTCAAGGATGTCAAACCTGGTCAGAGAGTCTTCATAAGCTCCTCATGCGGAGAGCCACAGCACCTGGTGCGGGCCCTTTCAGAAATTTCAAGCAGGTTTACTGATCTTGAAATTGTCAGGCTTCTCTGTCTTGAACATATACCCATTACCCTTATTGCAAACCGGAGCCACTCTCAGCAGTTCAATATCCGATCTTTCTACCTTGGCTCTGCAAAAAACAGACGTCTGAGCAGAAACTGCCGTTTTATAACCCCCATAAATCTCTCCCAGATCCCCAAGCTTTTCACCAGCCGGATGTTGCCAATTAATGTTGCCCTGATTCAGGTCTCTCCTCCAGATGACTTTGGATGGATGAGCCTCGGTGTATCTGTTGATATAACCAAGGCAGCAGCAGAGGCGGCAGATATTGTCATAGCCCAGGTAAACCCCTGTATGCCAAGAGTCCTTGGCAGAAGTTTTATCCATGTGAACAGCGTCAATTACATTGTGGAACATGAGGAGCCCCTTTTAGTAAAACAGGAGATGCCAGATGTTGAGAGTGCCAATATAATTGCAAAGCATATGTCGCGTCTCATCAATGATGGGGCCACCCTCCAGACAACTCTTGGAGCCACTACACGGGCAACGCTTCTCTGCCTCTCTGATAAAAATGATCTTGGCATCCATACACAGTATCTCTCAGACGGTATCATGCGTCTGGTTTCCATGGGTGTCGTGACAAACATGAACAAGGGTTTCAATGAGGGGAAACTTGTTGCCAGCAGCGCAGTGGGATCTTCTTTACTATACGAATTCATGGATGACAACCCGGCTATTGAGTTTCATCCGTCTGACTATGTTAATGATCCAAGAATCATCTCGCGCCACAACTTGATGACCTCCATCAATACTGCAATGGAGATCGACCTTACAGGGCAGGTTGCAGCAGACGCCCTGCCATACAACAACTTTTCCGGGGTAAATGGAATGCTAGATTTTATCAGGGGGGCATCAATGGCCCCGGGAGGTAAGTCAATTCTCATGCTCACCTCCACCAGGGAAGATGGTACCTTGAGCAGAATTGTCCCGTTCCTTGATCATACCGCAGTTGTGGTGCCAAGGGGTGATGTTCAGTTTGTTGTTACAGAGTATGGTACTGTAAATCTGTTTGGTAAGAGCATTCAGGAGCGGGCACTTGCACTGATAAGCATTGCCCATCCTGAGTTCAGGGACGAGCTGTTTGAGCAGGCAAAGGAGCTTGATTTCATTGATATTGGCAGAAAGTTCAAGGAGTCCATACGGGGAGTATATCCTATGCGGCTTGAAGAGCTGCTCAGTATCAAGGGGGTAGCTGTGACACTCAGACCAGCAAAACCGGCAGATGAACGGTTCATACAGGAGCACTACTACAATATGGATCGTAAAGATGTAATTTCCAGGTTTTTTCATGAAAAAACAAGCTTTGTTCATGATCAGATTGATGCCACCTTTGAAATTGACTATGTCAATGACTTAACCATTGTGGCAGCAGTGGGGGAGATCGGGTTTGAGAAGATCGTGGCTGTAGGTGAGTATCTTCTCAATCCTGTACTCAACATGGCAGAGGTTGCATTTTCAGTTTCAAAGGAGTGGCAGGGGACAGGTATTGCAAGGGCACTTCAGAATAAACTTTCAGAGGCTGCCCAGACCAATGGGATAAAGGGGCTGATCGCCTACACATCTCCAACGAATAAGGGGATGATTCAGCTTTTTCACAAGCTGCCCTACAAGGTGAGCAAGGCCTATGAAGATGATATGCTTATAATGAGCTGTCTTTTTACAGAGCCTGTTAATAAGGCTATTTGCGAAAAGTAATTTCCCATACTTTCCAAGTTCAAAGCGTACTGATTCATTTATATCTTTGAGCGGCTGGTATATTATTTCATGCAAATAGCCTAAATGGGAAGCTCAGAAGAGCCTCTCTGTTTCTGATGAACAGAGAGCAAAAAAAAATTTTTCATGTTATGGATAACAACCATTCACAATTTAGGAGTTTTACATAATGAATATTGAAAAGCGGGACTTTGATAAAGAGGCTGCCTCCTGGGATGAAGAGCCGACAAGAGTCAAACTGGTGAACGATATTGCCAATGCCATCTCAGAATCGATTGTATTAACCTCTGATATGGAGACTCTGGATTTCGGCTGCGGAACAGGGCTGCTTACAACCAGGCTACAGCCGATGGTAGGTTCCATCACTGGCATTGACAGTTCTCAGGGAATGGTTGATATTCTCAATAGAAAGGTTGCCACACTCAATATGCCAAATGTGAAGAGTCTGCTTGTCGATATTGACAAGGGTGAGAAGCTGACAGGCAGATATCACCTTGTTGTGAGCAGTATGGCACTTCACCATATCATGGAGATAAAACCTCTTCTGGATCAATTTTATAACATCCTTCTGCCTGGTGGATATCTCTCTATTTCCGATCTGGATCTGGATGGAGGCAAATTTCATGCAGACAGCACAGGAGTGTTCCACTCTGGATTTGACAGAGCAGAGCTGTCCTGCCTCTTTAAAGCCGCAGGGTTTGACAATGTCCATGATACTACCGCAGCAGAGGTGGTAAAACCTGTTCTCACTGGAGAGAGAGTCAGATTCACAGTTTTTCTGATGATTGGTCAGAAAATTTGATCAGGGCCACACACAGATATGACAGATCTGGTATTAGACAACCTGAGGCAAGAGATATTTGCAGATCTGTTAAACTGCAAAGCAGATATCAACCTGAAGCGTGGGCTTTCTGCTTTAGTATATCGTAGTATGAAAAAATTTTTTCTATATATTTTACAGGTTCATGGCCACGGGCATAGCCATACTTTGTTCTGGAGTAGTATCTGGGCTTGCTCAGCAGAGGGAGAGTCTCATTGATTGAAGCCCAGCGGTTGGCATCTTTACCCTGCAGTTTTGCAAGCTCCTGAGCATCAAGTACATGGCCATATCCGACGTTGTAGCTTGCCAGGGCAAACTTTATCCGCTCTATTGTATCGTGTACATCACTGAACTTCTTGAAGAGAAGATTCAGATAACCAATGCCAGCTCTAAGGTTCTGGTGAGGATCCCGTCTGTTGGTTATACCCATCTCAGCCGCAGCCTGTTCTGTGACCTGCATCAGACCCCTGACCCCTGTATAGCTTCTGGCTCCTGGATTAAATCGTGACTCCTGATACACCACTGCTGCTATGATCCGCCAGTCAAATCCATGCTTTTCAGACTCTTTTATAATGGTCTTCTGATATTTTGGAAGCTTTTTTTCAACCCCTTCATGGAATAACTTCAAGTCATAGTAATCAAAACCTGTCTGAAGATGGCCGTAATATTTTTCATAGATCCTGTTAAAGAGACCACTGGTTTTAATAAGATCAAAGAACTCAACCATCTTATCGGAGAGATCTACATTGGCCTTGCGGACAGCCCACCCCAGATGCTCTCTCTTTTGAAGGGGAATACCTATGCATATATCTGGATAATACCTGCGGTTCAAAGTGGCAATATGGGAATCTGCCACAGTATAACTTACCTCATTTCCACTCTCTGATACCATACGGATCAGCTCTTCTGTGGAGAGATCGTCATGTACAACCAGATCAATTTCAATACCACTGTTTTTAAGCTGAAGCAACCGGTCATGGTAGGTTGTGTTCCTGCTGACATGAATAGTTCTGCCTGGCAGATCATTGACGCTTTCAATCGGGAGTTTGCTTTTGTGGTAAATCAATCTCTGCTCAATATCCATATAGGGCTGGGTAAAGAGCATCTCTTTTTCTCTTTTTTCGGTAATAGTGACACCGGCAGCTACAAAATCGCCCCTATCCATGTCAAGGTAGGAGAAAAGATTGTCCCAGCCTGGTGTGATCACCTCCAGATCCACTTGAAGAAATGCAGCAAACTCTTTAGCCAGCTCATATTCAAACCCCATTGGGTTATCCCGGTAAATGTAGTATGTGCTGGAGCTGTTATCTGTGATCATTCTGATCTTACCTGCTTTGAAGATCCTTCCAAGTGAGTTCTGGGCTGGTATCATTGCCTCCTTTGATTGCCTCTGAATATATACGCACACTGCTGTAAGTGCGACAATCATTGATAAAAGAGTTATGAGAAGAAAATATCTGGAAAAATTTTTGTCTCTCATTCCGCACATTCCATCGCAAATTTTCAATTTATGTATAATGCTATTGATAGCCAAAAAGATTGATAATGTTCCAATGTCGATCTTTGAATTGGCATGGCATATCGGTACTGTATTTCACATCAGAAATCATACAGTAGAGGATAGTGCGAGTTCCCGGTAGTATCTTGCCTCCTCTCTCTTTCCCCTCTTGAGGCACCCCTGACTGTATATTGTGCACTTCTCCTGGAGTACCTTAAGAGCTGCCTCTCTCTGTGCAGAGGTCAGTGTGGTATGTCTTGTATCGCTCTCAAGCAGATTGCATATGGATCTGATTCTGTACTTATCTAATGAGTGGTTTGCCGAAAGCTGATCATCATGCCCCCCATTTTTGATGATACACGGTTTGTCAACAAGCCAGATAGCCATATCTGTTGATGTTCTCAGCCATAGATCATAATCTTCACATGCCGGGAGCGCCTCATCAAAAAAACCCTTGATTGAAAAAAAATCACGTCTCATCATAACTGCCGATGGGCTCACAAGGCACAGATGCAAGGAAGGTTCAAAGATCATGCCTGAGAGCTTCTTATGTTTATACTTAGGATTTACCCGTTTCCCGTTACGTATCCATATCTCCTCGGTCTGGCAGATCATGGCATTGGGATTTTTTCCAAAAAAATCCATCTGGCATGATAATTTATCAGGCAGCCACAGATCATCTGAATCAAGAAAGGCAACAAACGCACCTGAACTCTGACTGATACCAAGGTTTCGTGCGGCACTTACACCTTGGTTCTTCTGCTTCAGAAGTTTGATGAGGCCATTCTCTGTAAATGGTTTGAGTACCTCATAAGTGTTGTCGGTTGAACCGTCATCAACTACTATTACTTCAACCGGAAGATCAGCTTCAACCATCATCTCAACCGATCTGCAAGAACTTGTGTAATCTTGCTTAAGCACAGATTTCAATGCCTCGGAAATGCACCATCCACGGTTAAATGTGGGAATAATTACGCTGATTTTATCTGATATTGATTTTTTCATCTTTTAGGGCATCCTATAACATATCTCTCTAAAAGTAGTTGACACTTCATCTGAGTGAATCGCTTATTTTTATGAGCACTCTTAATAATCTGATTTTTGGAGTGTCAACCGTCAGATGAGAGATGTCAATATTTTCATCTTTTTTTTAAAAAAAATACTTGACTATAGCACAATTCTACCATAAGAATGGTCTAACCATTGAGTTTATTTTTTTGATATTGAAAAATTTATTTTAACAGAAGAATTTATTTTTTATCACTGGGGAATTTACAATGAATCTAACAGATCAATTATCAACTATAGTTCCACAAATTTCATTTGAAGACACGGAGACTGCATTCAGAAACAGGTCTGACTGGGATCTGTTTATTGCCAATCTTGTCCTATGGATGGTGAGCCGTCCGCTGCTGGTAAAGATACTTTCCAGCGCCACAAAATTGGCTCTGGCAATGAGACTGCCGATAAAACCGCTGATCAAAGAGACCATATTTGCAATGTTCTGTGGTGGAGAAGATGAACGGGAGTACAGTCGGCGCATTAAAAGCATGTCTAATTCAAAGATTGGCACTATCTTGGACTATGCAGTAGAGGGCAATGAGACCGAAGAGGCATTTGACGCTACTCAGAAAAAATTGCTGGAGCTTGCGGATAAGGCTGGTAAAAACCCGGATATTCCATGCACCTGCCTGAAAATGACTGCCATTGCTCCCTTTGCGTTACTGGAAAAGATGACCACATTACAACACCCCCTTTCAGATGAAGATAAAACAGCCTGGAGACAGACAGAAGAACGCCTGAATGCAGTTTGTGAAGCATCCTGTCGAGCAGGCAAACCTATCTATATTGATGCGGAAGAGAGCTGGATTCAGGGGGCAATTGACACTCTTGTGGAAAGTTCCATGGAGAAGTATAACAGAGAAAAAGCGGTTGTATTCACCACCTTGCAGCTCTACCGCTGGGACCGCGTGGAGTATCTCAGAGGGTTGATAGAGAAAGCTTCTAAGGGCGGTTATCGCCTTGGGATCAAGATTGTCCGGGGTGCCTACATGGAAAAAGAGCGTGAAAGGGCTCGTGCGTTTGGATACCCATCTCCCATCACAGCCTCAAAGGAGGAGACAGATCAAGAATATAATGATGTGCTTCGAATCATCCTTGACAACATTAACCTCATTGAGCTATGTGCCGGTACCCACAATGAGGAGAGCTGTCTGCTTCTGACCCGGCTCATGGCAGAGAAGCGTCTGCCCAATAATCACCCCAACATCTATTTTGCACAACTGTTTGGCATGAGTGATCACATCAGTTATAACCTTGCCAGACATGGATACAATATCTCCAAATATCTTCCATTTGGTCCAGTGGAGGCCACCTTACCGTATCTGGTGAGAAGGGCTGAAGAGAACACCTCCATTGCAGGTCAGATGACTCAGGAGTTGGAGATGATTATTACGGAACGTAGAAGACGGAAGTTGGTAAAGTCCGGGAAACATTCCAGATAATGTGTACTATTAACTATTGCTTGACTTGAGTTTCAAAATCAACTATTCATCACGGCATATTATTAGAATATACTGTCATTTTATGAATTGTATTCATTAACAGAGCGCCTCATTATAGAGAAATGTCTGGTAATATATAATACAGGTTTCAGGAGTCTCACACCTTATTTGATGACCTGAAATAATTGAAGAGGAGTTTATGGCAAGGCTTAAACTGAAGGAACATGTAATCAACCGGGACTGGTGCAAGGGGTGCGGCATATGTGTCCACTTCTGCCCCAAAAAAGTTCTTGAGCTTGATTCCCAGGAAAAAGTTGTTGCAGTAAGGCCCGAAGATTGCATCTGTTGCAAACTTTGTGAACTTAGGTGCCCTGATCTTGCAATTGAGGTGCTAACAGAGCAGGCAGACCAGGATGAGTGAAAATGACCAATAATATCAAGTTTGTCCAGGGAAATGAGGCGTGTGTTGAGGGTGCCCTCTATGCAGGAATTGATTTTTTTGCAGGCTATCCTATAACCCCTTCCACTGAAGTGGCGGAGCTGCTCTCCAGAAGGCTGCCGGAAAGGGGGGGAAAATTTATACAGATGGAGGATGAGATAGCCTCCATGTGCGCCATTATCGGTGCATCACTTACCGGTCATAAGGTTATGACTGCCACGAGTGGCCCCGGCTTCTCGTTGAAACAGGAGGCGCTTGGCTATGCCTGTATGGCAGAGATCCCCTGTGTCATTGTCAATGTGCAAAGAGGGGGGCCATCCACAGGTAACCCTACCCATGTGAGTCAGGGAGATATAAACCAGGCGCGGTGGGGAACTCACGGTGACCATGCAATCATTGCGCTGACTGCATCCAACCATCAGGATGTCTTTGAGGTGACTGTTGATGCATTCAACCTTGCAGAGACTTACCGGACTCCGGTTATTCTTCTCTTTGATGAGGTTGTGGGTCACATGAGAGAAAAGCTTGTTATTCCTGAAAAAGGTGAGCTTCCACTGGTTGACCGGCTCAGAACTTCTGTTCGCAAGGGCGTTGACTACCACCCCTATCTTCCAAGAGAGGATGGTCGTCTTCCCATGTCGGACTTTGGCGGTGAACACCGCTACAATGTGACAGGGCTGTTTCATGACATGTGGGGATTTCCCTCCAACAACCACCAGGTGGTGCGGGAGCTTCTCCACCATCTTGTTGATAAGATTGAGAATAACGTACACTCCATAACAAGATATAAAGAGCATTTTCTTGAAGGGGCAGAGTACATACTTATATCCTATGGATCATCTGCCCGCTCTGCCATCCATATGGCCAAAAACAGAAGAGAGCGCGGAGAGAAGGTCGGGGTGCTTGAACTTCAATCTATCTGGCCATTTCCAGAGGCTATGGTAAGAGAAAAATGTGCAGGGGCCAAGGCGGTTATTGTTGTTGAGATGAATATGGGTCAGGTGATGAAAGAGGTCAAAGCGTGTGTGGATGAGCCTTCAAAGGTTTTTCTTGCCAACCGCATCGACAACAAGCTGATCACCCCGACCAACATCAAGACACTCCTTAGGATGATCCAGGGAAGAGGAGTATGATATGGCAGTAAAAGATTATATACGGCAGCGATATTTCCCCCAGATGTGGTGTCCAGGGTGTGGACACGGTATTATTCTCAATGCCCTGCTGAGAGCTGTGGATGAACTGGGCCTTGATAAGAACAACATTGTAATGACCTCGGGCATTGGCTGTTCAGCGCGTATCTCCGGGTATGTGGATTTCCATTCACTCCACACCCTTCATGGAAGGGCGCTGGCATTTGCAACTGGTGTCAAGCTGAGCAAGCCTGAACTCAAGCTGCTTGTACCGATGGGCGATGGAGATGCCTTGGCCATTGGAGGCAACCACTTTATCCATGCAGCAAGAAGAAACATTGATATAACAGCCATTGTCATGAATAACAGGATCTACGGTATGACCGGTGGGCAGTACTCCCCGCTTTCAGGGCCTGGCAAAAAGGCAACCACCGCCCCCTATACCACGATTGACAACGAGTTTGATGTGGTAAAGCTCTCAGTTGCTGCTGGCGCCTCTTTTGTGGCAAGAAGCACTGCCTACCATGTGCTGGAGTGCATTGATATTCTGAAAAAAGCTATTGAGCACAAGGGTTTTTCTGTGGTTGAGATCCTCTCCCAGTGCCCTACCCACTATGGCCGGAAAAACAGAGAGGGCGATGCTGCCCAGATGCTTGAATTTCAGAAGAATACAACTGCAAAACTTGGCTCAAAGGCTCTGGAAAACGATCCCACTCTGATTCCCAGGGGTATCTTTGTTGATATTGACGCTCCTGAATACTGTGAAGAGTATGACAAAATCGTTGAGAGAGCCATGAAGGTAAGTCAGAAAGAGAGTTGTGATAATGCAGGTGAGAAAAACGGCTCTGACCGCACCTTTATCAATGAAGCCAACCAGAGCTGTTCAAAGCCATGAAGAGGGGTAAAAGATGAAGAGAACCAGATTTGTTTTTTCAGGCTCAGGGGGCCAGGGGGTCATCACTGCTGCCATCATTCTGGCTGAGGCTGCGGTAATCCACGAGGGGATGAATGCCACCCAGACCCAGACCTATGGTGCGGCTGCCAGAGGCGGTGCCACCAGAAGTGATGTGATAATATCACATCAGCCTATCTATTTTCCAGAGGTGACTCAGGCAAATATACTTGTCTGCCTGACTCAGGAGGCTTATATTACCTACTCATCTATTATCAGACCAGGCGGGCTTCTTCTTACTGACTCAAGGTTTGTCAGAACCACTAAAAAGGTGGATGCAAAACAGATTGAACTGCCGATGTATGACAAGGTGATGGAAAAGATCAGAAAACCCATTGTGTTTAACATCTGTATGTTGGGGGCACTGCTTGGTATTACAGAGTTTGTGAAACCCGCCTCGGTAATGGAGGTTTTGAAAAGCAATATCCCAAAGGATTTTATAGAGATGAACCAGAATGCTCTGGAGCTTGGCATGGAGATGGGCGCTCTGGAGCATGAGTAATTTCTATATGAAAGTTTAGGGATACAAACTGGTGGGTACCCCGTAGAGACGCAAGATCTTGCGTCTCTACAACTTTCATGCTGTCAGGGCATGGCTGTTATATCAAAATAGGTCGGACTTATATTTGGTATCTGATGTTTGAAAATATGAAACTATTATTGAGCGCTCAATATTTTGTCTATTTTGGTACCCTGGGAGTTGTTCTTCCCTATTTTAACCTATTCTGTCACCATCTTGGTTTTTCAGGTTTTGAGATAGGTCTTCTCTCTTCTGTTAAAACAGCGGCTGTTGTGATTTTTCCAATACTGTGGGCTATGGCGGCAGACAGATTCAATGCAAGAAAACCCATCCTTGTGCTCTGCACAGCGATGGGTTCTGCTTTATGGACACCTCTTTTTTTTACAGAGAAGTTTATTCCATTTCTCTCTATCCTGACACTCTACTCTGTTTTCTATGCCCCGATTATCGCCTTTCTTGAAGCTTTTGCCATGGAGATACTTGGCAGGGAGAAGAAAAAATATGGAAAATCAAGAGTCTGGGGAACCATTGCCTTTATAGGGGTTTCGCTGGTACTTGGAAAGGTACTGTCAGTATATCCTACCACAATTATAGTTCCATTGATTCTGGCAGGTATGGTAATGCAGTCTCTTCTTGCTCTTAAGATGCCAGGTAGAGTCAAAGTGGTAACCAGAAGAGAAGGTGAGACTGCCCCTTCACAACTAAAGCGATCAGCAACAGGAGACGAAGCTTCAGGATCTTCAAAAAGAGTAACAGCTCTGTCAGGGGCTGATTTCAGGTCTTTTTTTTCTCTGAGAACGTCACTTTTTCTTGTGGCTGCGTTTCTCATGCTGGCAAGCCACGGCGCATACTACGGTTTTTTTTCCATCTACCTCGAATCTCTTGGATTCAGTACAGGATTTATTGGATTTGCCTGGGCATTGTCATCAATTGCTGAAATTGCTGTCATGGTCGGATCTGACCGGATATTTTCAAGATTTGATCTTAAAACTGTCCTTATAATCTCATTTACTGCTGCCTCTCTGCGCTGGTTTCTGCTATTTATAACCTCTCCTGCTCTCAACATTGCCACTACAGGTGGATCAGCCTCACCAGCCATTGCTCTCTTAAGTACCACAGCTTCCATGGTGATTCTCTTATCCCAGCTGCTCCACGCCTTTACCTATGGATCGTTTCACATTGCAAGCATCCTTGCCATTGACAGACTCTCCCCAGAAGGGACAACCTTTGGCCAAGCTGTCAACAATGCTGTGACATACGGTGCTGGGATGATGACAGGTTTTTTGCTGAGCGGCATATTCTACGACAGATTTCAAGGATACCTCTTTCTTGCAAGTGCTGCTGCCGCCCTTGTCGGCGGGATAACTATTCTATATGTGAAGTTTGAGAGCCGCAGCTCTTGATCTGGATATGGTTCAAAGGGCAGACTCAGTCTGCCCTTATTACAGGGGTGGGGGTGCACATGCGTACCCTGTGTTTTTAGTGGCCGTTGTGCCGGTCAGTCTATTTCCATAGCACATCCTGTTGATCCAATTGCATATGGCTATTCAGAGTATCCGCTACCTACTGTCAGACCTGATTTTGTCTTCCTGGCATATGTATGTTTCTTTTTTCCCTGCCACTCATAGTCAACCCAGACCCCTTCTGGTGTCGCTTTTGTCAATGCATCATATACAGGAGCTGCTTTTTCCTTAAGACTCTCTCCAGCAAGGGATGGATGGACAATCAGCTTTCCTGCCTCCTCCATGATAAAGATATATGGGTCGTAGTCACCTGCTTTGAAATCAGTAGCAGCCTTACCGCCATCAATGGCCACCACAATATCGTCAACATTTTTGCCTATTGCCGCCTTATCGGCTGAAAAAACAGCTGCGGACGTAAAAAATACCACCAGAAAAACCAGAATAGCAGATACCTGTTTCATATTCTCCTCCGTTTTTGAATAACATTCATAATAACCCTTTCATGAAGCTTGAAAAATTGCAGTGTGTCGCAATAGATCGATATAATACCTACCGGGTATCCCGGGTATCTCTTCTGACCACCCCCTTTTCTTAAATCTCTGGCAAAAACAGTTGAGGTTTATATGGTGAATATGATTCTGTAAATGAATATTAATATAATAACAGAACCACATTTATAAAAAATTCGTATCATAAACTTATAATATAAAGCAACCTTTTCTTTCACCATTTTGCAATAGGCGATCCAATTTAGGTGTTTGATGGTATATTTTAGTTGAAAAAAAAATCTGAAAGTGTAAAGGTGATTTTCAATTTTGTTTCTTGAAGATATCTGTAGATTCTCAAAGTAACAGCTCTAATGGATGTGACAGCACTGATTGATCTGATCCTCTATGATAGAGATCTTAAAAAATAGAACTTGGCATAAAATCAAAGTTTCAGATTCTCATAAAAAAGCAAAAAAATGATTGATAACTCAGGAGGAAACTATGTTCAAAAACATGAAGCTTGGCACTAAAATCGGGTTGGGGTTTGGCAGTTTAATCGTTATTGCGCTGTTGCTCGGTGGAATGGCTGTTATCAACATGAAAAAGGTTGCTGTCGAGTCCACAAAGCTTGCAAAAGAGTATGTCCCTGAGGCGTCAGTTGCAATGAATATAAGCGGGGCTGCCAACAGAGTGATGTATGCCATGCGCGGGTATGGATATACGGAAGAGGAGACTTTTTATCAGGATGCTCTTACAGAGATGAAGGGTCTGAAGAGTGAGATTGCAAAAGCTTTTGAACTTCAAAAGAGTGCTCTCAATCTTGTAAAGCTGGCAGATCAGCTCCAGAGCATCAGCTCTCTTAACAGTCAGTACCAGGAGGCCATGGAGAGAACCCGGCAGCTTGTAGATGCTCTCAAATCAGGAAGATCGACTTTAGAGAGCAGTGCAGCCATCTATGTGCAGCACAGCAGTGATTTTCTGAAATCTCAGAACAGCGCCTTCAAGGATGATCTGGCAGACCAGCAGAAGAAGATAGCGGCAGTAACAGCACTTGTTGACCTTGGTACTGAAGTGCGTGTAAACAACCTGAAGGCACAGGCGTTCAATAACCTGGAGCTGATGCAAAGAGCCATTGATAAGCTGGAGACAGTTGAATCTCTGATCTCCTCCTTAAAGGGAGAGGTCAGAAATCCTGACGATATAAAACGGATGGAGAACACCAGCAGTGCTGCATCAGGTTATATGGAGGCAATGAAATCCACGCTCCTTGAGCTGAAAAAAGGGGCATCGGCAGATAGTGCCATACTTGCCAGGGCAAAGGGTGAGATGGAAAAGAGTTCTGCTGCCTATGTAATAAACTGCAAAGAGTTTCTGGAGAGCCAGCAGACAACGCTTACCATAGATCTCACAGAGCGGCTTTTGAAAATAAACATTGTCAATGACGTGGTCAATATGGCCAGTGATACCCGTATAAAAGCAAACCAGTCTCAGGTTAAACGTGATCCGCAGATCATGATCAATGGAGAGAAAAATTTCAGTCAGATTTATGAAAAACTGACAACCCTCAGAACACTTACCCGTAGTCAGGTGAACCTGGATCAGATTGCTGCTGTTGAGAAGGCTGCCAAAACTTACCAGCAGGCGATGCTCACCTTTCTTTCAGACTGGACAAAACTTCAGGAGGTTGGGGCTAAGAGGACAGATATTGGCAATGAGATGATCAAGGAGTGTACAACCCTTGCTGATGCAGGAATGGAGCAGACCACCTCAATTGCCAACGGCGCCATGACCTCTCTTAACAGGTCATCAACCGTTATGGTAATCGGTCTTGTGGTTGCTCTGGTTGTGGGGCTCTTGCTTGCATTTTACATCACAGTCAGCATCACCCGTCCAATCAGACTGGTGATTGAGGGTCTTACTCTCGGCAGCCAGCAGGTGGCCTCTGCATCAGGTCAGGTCTCCTCTGCAAGCCAGTCTCTTGCTGAAGGCTCCTCTCAGCAGGCAGCCTCAATTGAGGAGACATCCTCCTCTCTGGAGGAGATCTCCTCAATGACCAAACAGAACTCTGAAAATGCCTCCCAGGCAGATATGCTTATGAAAGAGGCCAATACAGTCGTTGCAAAGGCCAACCACTCCATGAATCTGCTTACCACCTCAATGAATGATATCTCCAAGGCAAGCGATGAGACCTCAAAGATCATCAAGACCATTGACGAGATTGCGTTTCAGACAAATCTGCTTGCTCTGAATGCAGCAGTTGAGGCAGCAAGGGCAGGGGAGGCAGGAGCTGGCTTTGCAGTGGTGGCAGAGGAGGTTAGAAATCTTGCCATGCGTTCTGCAGAAGCTGCAAAAAATACAGCTAACCTCATTGAGGGGACTGTGACCAAGGTCAGAGATGGTTCTGCCCTTGTCAAGAAGACCAGTGAGGAGTTTACCCAGGTTGCAGTCAGCTCTGTAAAGGTGGGGGAGCTTGTTGGAGAGATAGCTGCCGCTTCAAAGGAGCAGTCTTCAGGAATTGAGCAGGTCAATATTGCTGTATCTGAGATGGATAAGGTGATTCAGCAGAATGCAGCCAATGCCGAGGAGTCAGCAAGTGCCTCAGAGGAGATGAATGCCCAGGCTGAGACAATGAATGATTTTGTAAATGACCTGGTTGGACTTGTGGAGGGAAATAGTGCTGGCAGTGGTGGCAAGCAGATGAGGAGTCTCTCTTCTCATAAGATAAAATCAGACAGAAAGAGACCGAAGGAGCTGAAGGCTGTTGCCCATACCTCTTCAGCTCATGCTCATGGGGGAAAGGCAAGACAGCTTTCACACCCCAGAAAAGGGGAGGTGAGGCCTGATCAGGTTATCCCGTTTGATGACGATGATGATGACTTCTCCAATTTCTGATAGATGACTTTTGTTACTTTAGATTTGACAGCTTATTAAAAGTTGTCAAATCTAAAGTGTTCAAACATCAGAGTGCTGGTCTTGGCAGCATGCCTGCCCGCTCTGCGATCTCAGGCACCATATGTTCCCACTCAATTGCCATCAGATGAACTCCTGAAACTCCCTCCATCTGCTTGAACTCCTCAATCTGCTCCAGGGCAAACCTGATTCCCTCCTCTGCCTGTTTCCCCTTTTCAGCTCCTTTGAGGCGGTTGACAAGAGATTCAGGAACATCCATGCCAGGAACCATTTTACCCATGAATGTAGCCATTCTTGCACTCTTCATAGGGGTCACACCGGCTAATATGTAGCATTTTTCATGCAGCCCCATATCCACTGCCTGCTTCATGAAGGTTCTGAATTTTTCCATGTTGTATATGCATTGAGTCTGGATAAAATCAGCTCCTGCCTCGATTTTGTTGGCAAGCCTGTAAACTCTGTATTCAAACGGGTCGGCAAACGGGTTGCATGCAGCGCCAACAAATAGCTTTGGGGCAACATCAATCTTCTCTCCATTCAGGAACTCCTCTTTATCCCGCATTGTGGTGACAAGCCTTATGAGCTGCATGGAGTCAATATCATGGACATTTTTTGCTTCAGGGTGGTTGCCAAACGATTGATGGTCTCCAGATAGACAGAGCATGTTGCGGATACCAAGGGCATGAGCGCCAAGTATGTCAGAGGTGATAGCCAGACGGTTCCGATCCCGGCACACCATCTGAAAATTTGGCTCCAGCCCCTCATCAATCATCAGATGTGAGGCGGCAAGACTTGACATTCTAACCACAGCGGTCTGGTTATCGGTAATGTTGACAGCATCCACATTGCCCTTGAGATGCTGAAATTTTTCAACAAGATGGGCAACATTGGCACCCTTTGGAGGGCCACACTCTCCGGTAAAGGCAAAGTGGCCAGCCTTGAGTACCTTTTCAAGATTACTTCCTGACTTGAAACTGCGATCTGATTTTATATTATCATCTGGTTTGAGTTCACTCATGGTTAACTCTCCTTTTTTATATGAAAGTCTGGAGATACAAACTGGTTGCTACCCCGTAGAGACGCAAGATCTTGCGTCTCCACATGCGTCTCTACAACTTTCATGCTTCGTTGTGCCTGCCAGGGCATGGTGGTTATATCAATTGCCAATATTTAAATTGTCAGTTATCGATTGCTGATCTTCAACTACCGGTTATCAATCAGCTACCGATAAGCCAGTTACAGGGTCAGTTCCTCTCTTATGCTTCTTCTTGGACCGCCGTCCCTTGCTGTGCGCCAGTCTTTCACCGGTCTGACCCCGAGAAGGTCATTGAGCCTGCCCTGTTCGATCTTTTTGGATACAATGGAGTCCCATATGCAGATGGTCTCTTTTGAAATTTCGCATCTGCCCTTTGATGATCCGCCGCATGGTCCGTGAAGAAGGCTTTTGGCACACCGGGCCACAGGACAGAGGCCGTCAAAGTCGTGTATGATGCAGGTGCCGCACCCTGCACACCGCTCTTCCCAGATACCGTGGGTAACAGCTCCGCCAAAAAATGTTGTATTTACCGCAGGATAGAATTTCTGTTCTCTGTAGGCTTCTGAGAGAAACTGAGGCCCTACACCACATGCCATTGAGAGCACTGCGTCATAATTTCCTACGCTCTCTTTTAGTTGAGCCACATACTCATTATCGCACTGCCGCTCGATCACTGTTGTGTCGATGGCAATCTCATGTTCCTCTTTTTTCCTGGCAATTCTCAAGGCTGATGCAAGAACTTCAACCTCTTTCTCTCCTCCTACATTACAGACAGTCACACACCCTTTGCATCCGACAATCAGGATATTATTGTACTCTTTTACCATGTCCAGTATCTCTTCAAGAGATTTACGATCTGCTACTATCATGTGTCACCTCATATCGGTTCGTTTCCCCCCCCTGTTTTTTTAAAGGAGAAGGGGGGAGTTGAGATTACTATTTATGCTGCATCTCTCTCTTTTACAGGGGCTTTTTTTGCACTTTTGCTCTCTTTTGATCTTCTCTTTACAGGTGTGGGGCCAAGAGCTGTTATTTTTTCTGTCATCTCACGGGCGATCTCTGCAAATCGCACACCCATGGCAGATGAGAGGTTGTACATCTCTACTCGTTCCGGTTCAATTCCTATCTCTTTCAGGACTCTCTTTACGTAGTCCACCTTTTTTCTGGTCTTTATATTACCTGTCAAAAAGTGGCACTCCCCCTCAAGGCAACCTGCCACATAGACACCATCTGCACCGTTTTCAATGGCATTGAGCAGATGGATAATATCCACTCTGCCGGTGCATGGCACCTGAATCACCTTTATCTCTGAAGGGTAGGAGAGCCTCATGGAACCTGCCAGGTCCCCTGATGCATATGCTCAATATTGACAGCAGAAGGCTACAATCATAGGCTCAAAAGAGTTATTCATGCTATTTTCTCCATATCTATTTTATTTTCATTTTTTTTATATGAAAGTCTAGGGATACAAACTTGTTGGTACCCCGTAGAGACGCAAGATCTTGCGTCTCTACAACTTGCATCTCTACAACTTTCATGCTTTGTTGTGCCTGTCAGGGCATGGCCGTTATAAAAAAACTGAATCCAACAATAATTGCATTGAAGCTTATTATGTTCAAAAATGGACAGCTCATGCTGCGTTAAAGAGAGCTTCCACCTTTGCCATGATCTGGCTGTCCGTAAAATGGTTGAGTCTGATCGCCTTAGCCGGACACTCTGAGACGCACATTCCACAGCCATGGCACTCTCCAGCATCAATCACAGCATACCCATCTTTATGTATATATGGAATCTGATAGGGACAGGTTCTCACGCATGTGAGGCAGACTGCACACTTCTCAGGCTGCACAACAGCCACAATACCGCCAACCATTATGGAATCTCTGGATACAATTCTCATTGCCCTTGATACAGCAGCCTTTGCCTGGGCTATGCACTCCTCCAGAGGTTTGGGGTAGTGGGCAAGACCTGCCACAAAGAGACCGTCTGAGGCAAAATCAACAGGTCGCAGTTTTGCGTGAGCCTCCACAAGGAATCCATCTGCATTGACAGGAACTTTGAATGCTTCAAACAGAGTTCTGTTCTCATTTGGTACAATGCCTGACGCAAGTACCAGCAGATCTGGATTGAGCCTTACCGGAACTCTGAGCACATGGTCAGTTACCGTCAGCTCAAGCTTGCCATCCTTGTTGACACTGGCTCCAGGTGCTTCCATCTTTATAGCCTTGACTGGATCGGCAACCCTGATCTGGGGAAGTTTTTCAAGATCATACCTGATAAATATAATGCCTATCTGCCGCGCCTCCATATAGAGATCTTCTCTGAATCCATAGGAGCGGATATCACGGTATATGATGTAAACCCCTGTTCCGGGTTTTCTCTTTTTCACCTCAATGGCGCTTTTGAGGCTGTGGGTGCAGCAGATTTTACTGCAATAGGGTTTTTCACTGTCTCTTGATCCAACACACTGGATAAATACTACTGTTTTTGCCTTTGAAAGACGCTTTCCACCATATTCAAGAACCTGATCCATCTCAAGGTGAGTCAATACATCAGGGTGTTGTCCGTGCAGATATTGATCTGGTTGATACTCTTTTCCTCCTGTGGCAATGATTGCAGCTCCATGCTCAACGGTTGGAGTGTGTGGCATAACAGTTCCTGATGTTAAACCTGCCCCCGCATCTGCTGATATTGAAGACGATAGAGTTGTAATGAAATTTCCAAGGCTTCCTGTGGTGCTTTTAACTTCAGTATCAAGATAGAGTTCAATATTGGGGTTGTTACTCACCCTTGTTATGAGGTGGTTGAGCCACGGCTGGATTGGTTCACCCTGCCATGTGGCTCTCAGATACCTTGCATTGCCGCCAAGCGAATCACTCTTCTCCACAAGAATGGCTTTAAACCCCTGTTCAGCCACCCCGAGGGCAGCCTCCATTCCGGTAATGCCTCCCCCAACCACCAGTACCGACCTTTTGATGGATAGTTTCACCTGATGGAGCGGCTCAATATGGGCAGCCTTTGCCACGGCCATTCTGACCAGATCCTTTGCCTTGAGAGTTGCCTTTTCAGGGTTGTTCATGTGAACCCAGGTGTTCTGATCCCTGATATTTGCCATCTCAAAGAGATATCTATTCAGTCCTGCCTCTCTTATGGTCTCCTGAAACAGAGGTTCATGGGTTCTTGGAGAGCATGATGCCACAACTACACGGTTGATCTGCCTCTCAATTATCACCTGTTTTATGTGATCCTGTGCATCCTGTGAACAGGTAAATAGATTATCCTCAACATGGACAACATAGGGCAGGGTGGCTGCATAATCGCGAACTGCCGGAACATCTGCAATACCACCTATGTTGATGCCGCAGTTACATACAAATACGCCTATACGTGGAGCCATGCCGGAAAAATCCCTTTCAGGCGGAAGCTCTTTTGTGCGGGTGAGACTCCATCTCTGATCTGCAAGAGTGCTGCCTGCCATGGCTGCAGCAGCAGATGCCTCCATGACTGACATTGGAATATCCTTTGGCTCCTGAAATGCTCCGCACACATAGACCCCCTCTCTTGTGGTGCTGACAGGAGAGAGGCAGGAGGTCTGGGCAAACTTGTGGTGGTTTAGTTCGATACCCATGGCTGCTGCAAGTTCCACTGCATCGGAACAGGGTGCAAGACCAACTGAGAGCACAACCATGTCAAAGATCTCTTCAGCTGTTGATCCTGACTCTGTTGCATAGACTATACGGACTCTCTGATCTCTCATTGGAAAGATGGAGTGGATTCTGGAGCGGATAAATCTGACACCGCTCTCATCCTCTGCTCTGATATTGTACCTGTCAAAATCCTTTCCATGTGTTCTCATGTCCATGAAAAAGATGGCAGTATCAAGCTCATGGCCACTGTGCTCCTTTGCAATCACAGCCTGCTTGTTGGCATACATGCAGCAGACACCAGAGCAGTAGCTGTGGCCTCCTCTGTTGATATCTCTTGATCCTACACACTGAAGCCACGCTATTTTCCCCGGTTCTGTCTGGTCTGAGGGTCTTACAAGGTGGCCTCTGTATGGGCCAGAGGCTGAGAGGAGCCGTTCAAATTCAATACTTGTGACAATATTGGGACTGGTTCCATACCCGTACGTCTCATATACGGCAGGGTTGAACGGGGTAAATCCAGGGGCAAGAATCACTGCACCAACTTCAATCTCATGTATTTTCGGAACCATCATATGGTTCACAGCATTGGCAAGACAGGCATCAACACATGCCAGGCACTCTGAGCAGTAGCCGCAGTTGAGGCATCGACCAGCCTCTTTGATACCTGCCTCCTGATCAAGTCCAAGTTCAACCTCCCTGAAGTTGCCTCTTCTATCAATAAGTGAAAGCTCTCTCACCTCTGCCCGTCTGGCTTTTGGTATATCATCGGAGATGGGAGTGTAATCAGCAGTGGCAGAAACAGCTGAACTCTCTTGAGCAGCACCAGCTTTACCAGACGCTCTGCCAAGTGCCATATCCTCACCCTTAAGGTATCTTGCAATCGATTCAGCAGCCTCCATTCCAGCTGCAACGGCAGAAATGGCAATACCCGGGCCTGTCTTAAGATCGCCTCCTGCAAAAACCCCTCTCTTACCGGTCTCAAAAGTTATTGGATCTGCTTCAGTGGTTGCCCATTTTGTTATCTTTATTTCGTCACTCTCTCTGATGGCTGAAACATCAGGCTGCTGACCAATGGCACATATCAACTGATCAATCTCAAGATCATATTCACTGCCTGGGATTGGTACAGGCCTTCGTCTGCCGGAAGAGTCAGCTTCACCAAGCTCCATTTTTATACATCGTATTGCATAAAGCTTTCCCTGCTCTTTTCCAGACTCTCCATCCATGCTCTTTTCATATTTCTGTTCATTGGCTCCAGAGTCACTATCGGTTCCAAGAGCCTGCTTCGGAGCTGAAAGATAGATAATCTCAACCCCTTCCTCCTCAGCCGCACAGATCTCCTCTTCCCAGGCAGGCATCTCTTTGCGTGTTCTGCGATAGATGATGATCACCTTTTCTGCACCAAGACGTATGGCACTTCTTGCCACATCAATAGCAACATTTCCACCACCTATTACAGCGACCCTCTTTCCGGTCTCTGTTGTTCCGGTCAGATTCAGCTCTCTTAGATAGTCAACTCCCTGTCTTACTCCGTCAAGTTTCTCTCCCGGGATGGATAGATCAATACCCTTGTGTGCACCAGTGGCAAGAAAGATGGCATCAAACCCATCTGCAAGAAGGGAGTCAACGGTAATCTCACTGCCCAGAGGGGTATTCAGCTTTATTTCGACCCCGAGATTTGTGATGATCTCAATGTCTCTGTCCAGCACCTCAGGAGGCAGACGATGGTCAGGGATCCCGACCCTGAGCATTCCTCCAGCCTTTGGCAGAGCCTCAAATATTGTTGATCTGATACCTTTTTTCGCAAGATGATATGCAGCAGAGAGACCTGCCGGGCCAGAACCTATGATGGCCACCTTTTTTCCGGTTGGAGGGGCACACTCAATCTCAATCTGCCTTGCATCAAAGCTGTCTGCTGCAAGGCGTTTCAGCTCTCTTATGGCAACTGGTTGATCCACTTCACCCCTTCGACAGCCATTTTCGCACTCATGGGGGCAGATGCGCCCCAGAACGCCGGGCAGAGGGAGCTGCTCCATGATAATCTTGAGAGCCTCCTTATATTTACCCTGTTTCACCATCTGAACATACCCCTGAACATTCAGGCCAGCAGGACAGGTGAGTTTACATGGTGCACGGTCACCTTTTTCAATTGCATATGCGCTTGGCATAGCCTGAGGATAGAGTTTAAAAGCAGCTTTGCGGTTGCATAAACCCTGATCAAACCGGCTTGGCAGCTCCACAGGGCAGACGCTTGCACACTCTCCGCAGGCTGTACACTTGTCAAGGTCAATAAATCTTGGCTCTTCAAGGAGTTTTACCTTGAAATTACCAACAGTTCCAGTCACCTCCTGAACACGGCTCCTGTTAAAAAGCTCAATATTAAGATGGCGGCCAGCTTCCACAAGTTTTGGTGATATAATGCACATTGAGCAGTCATTTGTGGGAAAAGTTTTGTCAAGCTGGGCCATTACACCGCCAATGGCAGAGTTACTATCCACAAGATTTACAAGGTATCCCGAATCTGCAAGGTCAAGGGATGCCTGAATACCAGCAATCCCAGCACCCACAACCAGCACTGAACCGTTCTTTTTCTGGGTCATTTTGGATACCTCCTTAAGTGTCAAGACCGAATTCAGCAAGATCCGGCCCGAGATAGGTGCGTTCATTTTCATTGAGAATACCCATAGCAAGGCAGATAATAGTCCAGAGGTGAACAGTGTGGTAGTTGCCTCCGTAATGGTGACAGATATCTTCGATCTGGGCATGGCAGTTGTGGCACGGGGTGATCACATACTTTGCACCGGTCTCCATGATCTGATCAAACTTGACTTTACCATAGGCTCTTCTTTGCTCAGTATGACCACCTTGAAGGGCGCCACCACCACCTCCGCAGCAGAAGTTGTTTGACCGGTTAGGAACCATCTCTATAAAATTTTCTTCACCCACTGCCGATTTCACCACAAAACGGAGCTCTTCAAGGATATGGTTGGTTCCAAGCTTTCTGCCGATGTTGCAAGGATCTTGCACAGTGAACTTTATCTTCATATCCTTGTTCCACTCAGAATTGACTTTAATAGTTCCATCCTTTATCCACTTTGCATAGAGTTCAACTATGCTTTTATACTCAAAGGTGTGCGGAATATTATATTTTCTTAACCCCTCCCAGATTGCAAAATAGGAGTGGCCACACTCTGTATTGACAACCATTTTACTCTTGAGGTTCTCTTCAATGTGGTGGACAAACTCCTCAAGTATATATCTCCACCCCTCGTCATCAGCCAGAAACATGCAGTAGTTTTCGCCTCCCCACATAACCGTTGGATATGTCCAGTCAGCCCCTGCCTTATGGAGAATTTTCCATATAGGACCAAGTTCATCAGGTTCAGTTACAGGCTCGCGGGAGTTCTGGTTCAAAGCCATATAGGCGCCAACCCTGTCGGTTGTGATCTCAAGATCGCTGAACTCCTCCTGAGTCTCTCTGATTTCGTCTGCAACATCTTCAACTGTGAATACGAAATCCTCTTTGGGTACACCCATGGCGTTGCCGGATTTTATATGCTGATCGCATGAACCGAGGATTCCTTTGGGACGACTTTCTCTGGGCCAGCTTGCCCGTACATTGTAAATAAGTTTGGGAATATTGATCTTCATGGGACAGGCTGACTGACACCGTCCGCACATGGTGCAGACCCAGACCCATGGGCTCTTTTTTATTTCATCCTCCATGCCAAGCAGCAGCATCCGTAAGAACTTTCTTGGATCCATCTCATACTGCTCAGAGGCAGGACATCCGCCAGTGCATGTCCCACAGGTGAGGCACAGATCAAAGTTTGCCTCATGTATGAGAACTGCGATATTATCTTTAAAATCAGATGTAAACTCTTCGAGTTTTAATGGTTCTACCATATTGACTTCCTCCGGCCTTTTAAAAGATGAGATTTTCACTTTAAAGCAGTGTTCACAGGAGATATTCAGATAGTGGTCAGTGTGTGCAAAGAGGGTTCTTAGAAAATAGAGTGCAAGTGTGTAAACAGGATCAGGAGAGTGCAGTATTCAGTTAGCTAAAGTTGATTTTTCTGCTTCAATCATGCGAAAAACTCATTTCAGTTTTGCTGCATTGAGGTATTGTGCCAGTTTATCCTCTCCGCCAATGGTAATAATATGAATCCCCTGGCAGAGATCCTTGAGGCTCTTTACGATATCTGCAAAGAGTTCAATGCTTGCTTTGGCCTTATCCGGTGCCTTGAGAAGTTTCTGGATTGCCCATTCAGGAACAAGGCCGGATTTAAAGTGGCGGTTGAGAAATTTTCCCATTCCTCCTGTGCGCAGAATCATGACCTCTGCAATGACTGGCACATTAAAGGTTTTTACCTGTTTCATGAACTTTTCAAACTGATCAACATCAAAAATGGGGGTGGTGAGAAAATAGCCTGTGCCGATGTTCATCATATCCTCCATCTCCTCCATCCCTTTTTTGGGAACAGTTCTTCCCCATGGAGTTTCAACGCCAGAGCCCAAGACAAACTCAATCTCTTTTTCCATGGCATTACCGTCAATGGTCTGCCCCTGGCGCATATGTTCAAGCACTGAGGCAAGTTTGCCAGAATCAACATGGAAAAACATCGACTCCTGGAGGCTATCTCCAGAGATGCGGTAATCTTCTGTAAATACAAGCAGATTTTCCACCCCTATCTCATGGGCCATGGTGAGATCCTTTTGCAGCTGAAAGCGGTTTTTGTCCCGGGTGGTGGTCTGGTATATAGCATTAAAGCTGTTCTGACGTAAGATGTCGCAGGTCTGAATGCTGTCTCCAACCACCCCTTCAAGCTCAACGTCAGAGACAGCCACTCCATCTATTCTACCCCGCACTCTCTTCAGGTTGTTTACAATATCTTCTGGATTGTCATCTCCAAGAGGAGCCTGGATTTCTGATGTGACAACAAATTTCTTCTTTTCCAGGGATTCTTTCAGGTTCATAACCTACCTCCTTATCTGTTTGGATTTAACTTTCTATTTTTTATCACTCTATTTTTCAACCCTGCCAGTATGCCTGATGAATTTTATCACTATTTCAGTCCAAGCAGTTCAGCCACCTCATCTTTCAGACGTGAAAGTGGCAAGGGTTTGGAAAGACACAGATCAGCACCATTCTCCTTCATCATCTGGAATTTCTCATCATCAAGATAGGCTGATAGAACTATGATCTTTATATGTTGGGTCTCTTTGTTGCTTTTAATCTTCTTGCACACCTCATAGCCCTTGATATCTGGCATCATTATATCAAGAATAATGAGGTCAGGTTTGAAATGGTTGACCTGAAGTCCTGCTTCAAACCCGTCAGATGCAGAGATCACCTCATAATCGTATTGATCCTCCTCAAGAGACTGCACAATAGACTCAACAATGATAAGGTCATCATCCACAACCAGAATTCTCTTTCTGGCTGTATAGTCATCTCCCTTGGGAATTGGGATACCCTGGTTTTCCATAAAATTCTCCAGGTCTGTTTTCTTGATTCTGCGATGCCCACCCACTGTTTTGTAAGCTTTGATGTGACCTGCATCAATCCAGTTTATGATGGTTTTTGATGAGACATTGCAGTGCTTGCTTGCGGTAAATACGGTCATGGTCTCTTCCATGGTGGCGCCCTCCTTCTGGTTGGTTATGGTTAGTCTATATTCATTTAATCTGGATATTTCAGTTATTATATTTTTTTATTAATGTCAATAGTTTTTTTAAAAAATAAAATAACTATAATAATATTATTATGTAATTAAATACAAGGTGGGGCTCAACTCCACTACAAACCTGTAACGCCATCCACTTGAAAGAGAGTGGGAAAAGTTAAGCTGGTGGGAAAATAAGGCATGGTTCCAGAATGGGGGGGTGATCATATCTTCGACCACTTTTACTTTATCGAATCTGTCTGAATTACGGATTATGTCCTGTCTTCGGTGGATAGTCATCCCAAAAGCGTAAAATACTTCTGGGAGCATATGAAGGATGCCCTTGGAAGTCTCTGCTAATCAGCTTATGGGAAGAATCTGGAGTATCTGATTTGGAATAACCGGGCTGAGGGCCTGTAACTTACGATGAATCATGAAGCAGGCCCTGATGTTGATTGGATGGGGAAAAATCAGACTTTGAAGAGGTTGACATTCTCTCTGAGTTTCCCGGCAAGCTGGTGCAGCTCTCTAGTGCTGCTGTCAATATGAGAGCTGCTCTCTGATATGGCTGAAGCAGCCAGGCTCACTTCAGTTATCTCTTTTGATATCTGACCTGACACCTCTGAACTCTGGGAGACCTTCTCCGTAACCTCCTGAATACCGTGAGCAGCCCGGCTGACATTGTCGGAGATCTCCTTTGTGGCTGCGGACTGCTCTTCCACCGCAACTGCAACCGCATCTATCATCTCATTGACTCTGCCGATCTCTCCTGCAACCTCTTCAATCTCAGCAACCGTCTGGGTCGTTGAACCCTGAATACTCTGAATCTTCTCCTTTATCTCCAGAGTGGCAGCCGCTGTCTGACGGGCCAGTTCCTTGATCTCTCCGGCCACGATTGCAAAGCCTTTTCCGGCTTCTCCGGCTCTGGCTGCCTCAATTGTAGCGTTCAGAGCCAGAAGGTTGGTCTGCTCAGAGATATCATTGATTGTCTCAACAACATTTCCGATCTCACAGGCAGAGCGGTTAAGTTGATCAATCTTTCCAGAAGCGTTACGGGTACGATCTACTGCATCATGGCTTGTGGATCTGGTCTGCGCCATATTTCTGGCAATCTCACTGATGGTTGAGTTCATCTCTTCGGCTGCCGAAGCAACCATGCCGATATTAGCTGCTGACTCCTCCACAGCAGCTGCCACAACGCCCATGTTGGAGCTGAGTTCTTCAGCTGAAAGGGCAATGAGGTTGGAGTTTTCAGACATTCTGTCAACACCCCTGGCAACCTCTCCTGAGATGGCAGAGAGAGCTGATGAGGATGCATCCAGATCCTTTGCATCTCCGCCAATGCTGGAGATGATCCCCTGAAGCTTCTGGACAAAGGTGTTGAAGCACCTCGCCATCTCACCTATCTCATCTCTGCTTGACGCTTCGAGCCTCATGGTAAGATCTCCCTCCCCCTCTGAAATATCTTTGAGACTTGACACCATCAGATTTATCGGACGGATGAACCGCCCTGATACCAGCCAGGTAAGTCCAGCTGCTGCTGCCAGAACCAGAAGGGTGATCACAAGCACTGTTCTCTGGATAGCATAAGAGATCGCAGAGAGTTCTCCCTTTTCAATAAGGGCAACAACCACCCAGTCGGTCTTTGCAGACTGAAACGAATCCCCCTGGTAGAGCTTTCCGTTAATAGTGGTTTCAAAACTTGCATGTTCCTGTGTCAGTCCTGCGTCTATGTTTTTAATACCTGTATCTTTAACGTACTTGAGGTTGTTCTCCTTGTTTTTAGGGTCAGCCAGTATCAGCCCTGTCTTATGTAGCATCATGGCATATCCTGTCTTTCCGATCCTGACACTCTGCATGATCCTGGCAAGTTCATCTGAAGATGCATCAATTGCCATCACCCCGTATGGTTTCCCATTTTTATCGGTAAACTGCCTTGCATTGGAGACAATGACAGCGCCGCTTACAGTATCAGTATAGGGGTCGGTACGGATAATCCTGCCGTTTTCTGCAAAGGCGGGTGGATACCATGGGCGTTTTCTCGGATCATAGTTTGCAGATGTTTTGGTCTCAGGCCACTGTATAAAACCGCCATCTTCAGTCCCCATATATATGTACATGGTGGCAGGATGGGTTTTGGCATAGGTGTCAAAAGCCTTATAGATCTGCTGTTCAATACCTCCGTTACTGGATGGAGTCATCTTGCTATTCCCATCATAACCTTCAGCATAACTGGTAATGGTGTTATCGGCACTCTGAACCTCTTCACTGTTTGCAAAATAGTGGATATTACTGTCCAGAGCGTCGTAGAAGACACCCAGCATCTGTTCAATGGTCTCCACCTGCTGTTCCACACTTGCCCTGTGATTTTCATCTACCGCATTGTTAATCAGAATATTGACTGCAATGACCACTGGAACCACGGCAACCACAATCAGTGACAGGGAAAAAATAATAAGTTTAGATCGGATGGAACTTAGAAACATGGTTTATCTCCTTGGAAATACTTTTAGTACCTTGCAGCAGAACATGAGCCTGATTACCAGTCACTCCCAAAATTACCTATCAATTTGCCTCATAAGGCTTCAGAGCCAGCACTCTCCCAATATCAGCCATGCTTTTGGCATGAAAGTGAGCATCAAGAGATGGACTTTTAAACGCAACAAACATAGTTCCCGCCCCATATGCAGCACGCTGATCATACTCTGAATCTCCAATAAAGAGTATTTCATCAGCCATCAGATGCAGTTTTTCCATTATCCTCAGCAGCTCATCAGGTGCTGGTTTGGCAGCTTTGACGTCTGCTGCAGTTACAACAAGTTCAAAACAGGGCTCCATCTCATGCGTTTTAAGAACGTCTGCCATTGTATTTGTTCTGTTTGTTGCAATACATCTTATATAACCGTCAGATTTGAGATTATCAAGAAGTTCAATCAACCCCTCTTCAGGCTCCATATATTTTATGAATCCGAAGTAACCAGTCTGCTTCATGAAGAGATAGACACTATCCAGAGAGTCCATTTCAGAAAAGAGATACTCAATAGCCTCTTTTACAGTGAACATGTGCACAAGTCTGAACTGTTCGTCGTTGAGTTCCGGTTTTCCAAAATGGTCAAGCAGGGTATTGTAGTACATCCGGTTAGCCTGAGCAGTATCAAAAAGGACTCCGTCACAGTCAAAAACCACAGCCTTTATCTTCTCTATACCTTTAATATTGAATGACATTCTGACTCTTTCATCTTCTGTTGTGCCCGTTGGGAAACGGGCGTTATAATACAAATTTTCCAAACCATTTATTTACTCAATTAAATTGCCATCTCTTTACTCAGTCACATTGCCAAAAACATTGATCCTGATCTCCGGTTGAAGATCACTATCTGTTTTCAGGATAATCTCATCAAAGTAACGGCCAGCCTTCTCTCTGATATTTATAACAGTAAGGTCAAAGCCTCCACCTGATAAATCCGATGGTCTGAACTGAGCAGTGATATTGGTGCCATCATGCAGGTGCAGCTCTTTTATTGAAAAAGGGTATTTTGCAACTGGTGTTATTTTTACTCGCATCTCGATATTCTGGGAGAGATTCCCGTTAAGCCTCACCACCCTGGGGGAGATATGAACAAGATCCTCGACTCTGCCTGAAATTTTCAACTCCATGAGAGAGTTTGCAGGGTCGTTTGTATAAACCTTGATTGCTTTACTCAATGTTCTCTCTGAATAACCAGTTGTATTGACGCTTATCTCTATCTTGCCCTCCTTGCCCGGAGGGATCTCTCTGTCGTAGGCGACAGCTGTGCAGCCTCAATCTGTCTTTACACCCTTGATAAAGAGAGTACCGTTACCGCTGTTCCTGATCACAAAATGGTGAACAACCTTTCTCCCCTCAGGAACAGGTTTAAAGACAAATTGAGGATCTTGAAACTCTGCTCTTGGAGCTTTGAGATCTGCCTCTCCAGCAGTTGCAAATTCTCCGCAATGGAACAGAGCTATAAAGGCAAAGATAAAAATAGTTGACCAAGAGCGAATAGTTAAATAAGAGATGGAAAGTGATTTGCCCACTCTTTTATATGACTCCTTTTTTTAGCTACATTTCAATCAGAAGGCCTCTGTTGAGCCATCCAGAGAGATCCTCCTCTGTATGAGAGATCTTATGACCATCAATTGAGAGCACTTTGACAGCCCCCATAAGTGAATTGAGCAGCATAACATTATCCATGGAACATAGTTCAGAAGGGGTAATCTCTTTTGTCACCACATCATAACCGGCAGTGCGAAAAAGTGTCAGAGCAGCATGCAGTGTCACACTTGGAAGCGCATAATCAGATTCAGGGATAATGACCTTATGCCCCATAACCGATATCAGAGCTGCACTGTTTGTCTCAGAGACCGTACCATTTGAGTTGCATATCAGCGCCTCATCGCAACCATGTCTCTTTGCAAATCGTGATGCCAGATAGTAGTATAGATAATTGAGAGATTTATGGGCGGCAAGAGGGGTCTGCCTCTTATCGGGGTAGGTAATCAGATCGAGTCCACTTCTGTACGCATAGGATGCAGAGAGCCCATTTTCTCCAATTGAAAGACGATGGGTGTAGGGACGGATAAAAAGTGCCACAAAATCAGATTCGCCACTGACAGAAGGGGGGCGCTCATCCACTGACCCACGCTCTCCTCTTGCAACCATAAGCTTGAGTGCAGCTATCTTATCTTCAAGCCCATTCAAGTGGATAAGCTTGTCGATCACCTCATGCCAGGTTATTTCAGGCAGCTTTTCGTTGAACAGAACTCTCCAGCTTGCAGAGAGTCTCTCAAGATGCTCTTTGAGTCTGAGTACCTTCCCATTTTGAACACGCACTGTTTCAAAGAGTCCTGCTCCATACTGAAACCCTGTAAAATGTGCTGGCACTGAAACCTTTTTTTCATCCATTACTCTGCCATTGACCCACGCCTTTCTGTCAGAAAAGGGATCAGAGCAGAGAGTTTCAGATAGAGAGCTGTCAGGTGAAGATAAATGCGTTTCAGACAAGTTACTCTTAGATGAGTTGATCAGTGTCTCCATCAGAGTTTTCCCCTTATGGAGGGTCTCCTCATACTCTTTTTCAGGGTCAGAATCAAAGACAATGCCTCCACCAACTGAAAATCCTATCTTTCCGCCTGCCACAACCGCAGTCCTTATGGCAATGGATAGATCAAGTGTCTCATGAAAACTTATATAACCGATAGAGCCAGTATAAACATGCCTTCTGATACTCTCCAGCTCATCAATTATCTCCATTGATCTGATTTTTGGGCACCCTGTGATGGAGCCTCCGGGAAATGTGGCACGGATAAGATCAATGCTGGATCTGTCAGGTGCAAGGGTTGCATCAACAATCGAAACAAGATGAAAAACATTGTCATAAGGCTCAAGCCGTTTATGCTCTTTAACTCTTACCGTGCCTCCAAGTGCAACTTTTCCAAGATCGTTTCTCATCAGATCCACAATCATGGAGAGCTCTGCATCATCTTTGAGACTGCTTAACAGCTCCTCTCCAAGAGCCCTGTCCTCACCGCTATAACTATAAGGAGATCTCTTATCAGGAGAGTCTGAATAGCCCTCTTTGCCTCTGTTTTTCCCCCTGGGGATAGTACCCTTGATAGGACGGGTCTCTATGATCTGTCCATCTCTCTTTATAAAACGCTCAGGAGATGTAGAGATAATCTGGTGATCTCCTGCATTGACAAATGAGAAAAACGGGGCCGGGTTCTTTTCAAAAAGTTTGAGAAACAGGGTGTATGGATCGCCATGAAACCCTGAACTGAAGCGCTGTGAGAGGTTTGCCTGATAGATATCACCAGCCTTGATATACTCAATCACCTTTTCTACGGCATCTATATACTCAGGCTTTGTAAAAGTTGAAGAGAAGCCTGATGGGTCAATTGAAAAAGTACCCGGATCTGGCCCATCAGGGTGAAAAGCGGCATAAGACAAGGGGACATCCTCTGACTTCTCTCCATCATGAGAGAGGGTCAGCTCGATCTGCTCTACAGTATCTGCATGGCGGTCATGGATAAGAATAATGGAGGGGGCACAGAGGTAGAGATCAGGCAGATTCTGATCCATGCATGTATTTGGCAGGTTTTCCACTCTCTCTTTAAGATCATAGGCAAGATAGCCAAAGAGTCCGGCGCTTACTGGAGATAGGGACTCTTCCCAGGGAATGGAGCAGCAAGATATCAAGTTGTTGACAATCTCAAGAGGGTCTCCTGAAAAGAAGAAGGTTCTCTCTCCTACAGAGATCTCTATACTCTCACCCTTAGCAGTGATGGTGAGATATGGTTTTGCAGCAAGAATGTCATACCTTGCACAGTCAAGCGAGGTACCGCTCAGAAGGATAACAGTACCTGGCTCCTTTGAAAACCTTCTCACCACCTCCTGGAATGGGTGGCAGATTTGCACATGTGACCGATTAACCTTCCTGATAGATGGGACAATTTTACTCAGAGAGGGGGGGTGGTCAGAGATATTTTTCATATTTTTGATAAATTGAGCCATAGCGGGTAAAGGCTCTCTATCTGAGAAACGGATTGGTTCTCTTCTCTTTTGCAATGGTTGTATCAGGTCCATGTCCTGTATGGACAGTGGTATTTTCAGGAAGAGTAAAGAGTTTCTCTCTGATGCTGGAGATCAGAGTTTCGTAATCTCCACCCGGAAAGTCAGTACGTCCGATTGAGCCGGAAAAGAGGGTATCACCGACAAAAACATGACCCTCTGTATATAGAGAGACCCCACCTCTTGAGTGGCCTGGTGTATGGATAACCTTTAGAGTGATCTCGCCAAATGAGATCTGATCACCATCTTTGAGATGTTTGTCAGCCCCTGGGGAATTTTCCGCAGAGAGGCCAAAGGATGCCGCAGCACTCCCAAGCTGAGAGAGCATTGGCTCATCTTCAGCATGTATCATGATATCTGCCTTGGTAACCTCTTTCATCCGCTTGTTGGCACCCACATGGTCAAAGTGGCCGTGGGTGTTAATAAGGTATCTTACCTTGAGGGCTGACTTTGCAAGGGTCATGAGGATGGTATCAGCATCATCTCCAGGATCAATTACCACAGCCTCTTTTGTCTTTTCACATCCAAGAATATAGCAGTTGGCCATTATCGGCCCCACTTCAAGTGTCTTAATGATCATAATATCACCTCAATGTTTTTAAATTCCCTGATACGGTCAAGCACACCGTTTACAAACGCACCAGAGTCTCTGGTTCCATACTTCTTACCAATATCAACAGCCTCGTTAATCGAAACTTTTGCAGGTATATCGGGGCAGTAGAGGAGTTCATACACAGCAATCCTCATTATATTTCTGTCAACAACTGGCATTCTTGATATTTTCCAGTTTTTTGAACTTGAATGAATCAGATCATCAATCTCACCCAGATGGTTTACAACCCCTTCAACCAGACTGATAAAAAACTCTCTCTGATTTTCATGAGGTAGCTCGTCAGAATTGAGATAACTTCTGCTTGTCATCTTATCAAAATTGAGATGGTTTCCATTTATCATCTCTTCAAAATTGAGACAGAACAGTTCAAGAAGCTCCCAGGGTTCACCTTTGTTCACATCAAAGTAAAAAAGTGCCTGAAGTGCAAGCTCTCGTGCATCCCTTCGATCTCCCATCTTCTAATTGGCCTTTTTATCTGAAGATGAAATGTCTGACATCAGATTTGCCATCTCAATTGCTGCAAGAGCAGAATCAAAACCTTTATTGCCAGCCTTGGTTCCAGCCCTCTCAATTGCCTGTTCAATAGTCTCAGTGGTGAGGATTCCAAATATTACAGGGACTCCGGTATCAAGACTTACAGATGCGATCCCCTTTGAGACCTCGGCACAGACATAATCGTAGTGTGAAGTTGCCCCTCTTATGACAGCTCCAAGGCAGATCACAGCATCGTACTTTCCGGTTCCTACCATCTTCTTGGCTGCAAGAGGAATCTCAAATGCCCCTGGAACCTTCATGAGGGTTATGTCACTGTCAGAGGCACCACTGCGTATAAGTGCATCAAGCGCTCCACCGACAAGTCTCTCTGTAATAAAATCATTAAACCTTGATGCGATGATTCCAAATTTTTTTCCATCGGCCCGAAGACCGGATTCAATCAGATGTGGCATATTTAAAATCCTTGAGTAAGTATTTAAATTATTTCTCAGAAAAATCAGCAGTACACTCTTTGAAGATATGGCCCATTTTAAGCTGCTTGCACCGCAGATATCCCTTGTTGTACTTGTTTGGAGTAATCTCAATAGGCACCTGCTCCACAACTCTCAATCCATATCCTTGAAGACCTATCATCTTGGTGGGGTTGTTGGTCAGAAGCCGCATCTTTCTGATACCAAGCTCTGCCAGAATCTGCGCACCGATGCCATAGTCTCTCATGTCTGCCTTAAAGCCAAGTTGCAGATTTGCCTCTACAGTATCACACCCCTGCCTCTGAAGTTCATACGCTTTGAGCTTGTTGACAAGACCGATACCGCGCCCCTCCTGTCTCAGATAGAGGATCACACCACTGCCAGCCTCATCAATCATATGCATCGCCTTATGAAGCTGAGCTGCGCAGTCACACCTCATTGATCCAAATATATCTCCTGTCATACATTCGGAATGTACCCTCACAAGAATTGGTTTTTCAGGATCAATCTCACCTTTGACCATTGCAATGTGAGTTAAGTTATCCAGATCATTTTCATAGGCAATGATTTTAAACTCCCCTCCAAATTCAGTAGGGATGGTGCTCTGGGCAGCTTTCCTAACAAACGACTCATTTTTAAGGCGGTACTCAACAAGATCTGCAATGGTGCAGATGCCGATATTGTGTTTTTCACTGAATTTCTCAAGGGCTGGCATCCTTGCCATGGTACCATCCTCATCCATGATCTCGCAGATAACACCGGCAGGTTTACATCCTGCAAGCTGTGCAAGGTCAACAGAACCTTCAGTCTGGCCTATTCTCACCATTACACCACCATCTTTTGCCCTTAAAGGGAAGATGTGACCAGGCCTTGCAAGGTCATCAGCAGTTGTACCATCAGCTACTGCCACCTGAATGGTTGTTGCTCTGTCAGCAGCCGATATACCTGTGGTGACCCCTTTTTTTGCCTCAATGGAGACGGTAAAGCCGGTTCCAAACTGAGATGTGTTATCTGTCACCATCATGGGCAGGCCAAGTCTGTCTGCCATGGCGCCGGTCATGGAGAGGCAGATGAGTCCCCTTCCATATTTTGCCATGAAATTAATGGCATCTGGTGTAACTGCCTCAGCAGCCATAGTCAGATCACCCTCATTTTCCCGATCTTCATCATCCACCAGAATCACCATTTTACCGGCTTTTATATCCTCAATGGCCTGTTTGATTGTAATATGCGGCATTACTTATCTTTTCACTCCTTAAATGCTATAAAAACTATAATTTGTTCATACAGAACTGTACATTCTTCGTTATGCTATGTCAGGGCATGGCAGTTATAAAAAACCATTCTTAGCCAGCAGCGCCATGCTGATATCTTTTTTAGGGGCAACTCCTGCTGCGGTGTTGGATCTGAAAATTTCTACCACTCCTTCAGACCCGACTTCAAGAAACTTTCTGACATATTTGCCAAGCATGTCTGTCTCAATATTGACCTCATCCCCAACATCCTTGAATCCAATAGTTGTAATTGCAGCAGTGTGAGGAATAACACTTACTTCAAAATCAGTATCAGAGCAGCGGTTGATGGTCAGACTGATACCATCCACAGCTACAGAGCCCTTTGTAATCATCTCGGAAGCAAGTCCATTTGAAACAGAGACTGCAACAATGACAGCATTGCTCTTTCTCTGTTTTGATTTGATTGTGCCTGTTCCGTCAATATGGCCTGAGACCAGATGGCCATCCAGGCGATCAGATAGTCGCAAAGCCCTTTCAATGTTTACCCTTGCACCTGATTGCATTTTTCTGAAAGTCGTTTTTGATACTGTCTCTGGAGCCATGTCAACGGAAAAAGAGTGACGATCAATTGAGACAGCTGTCAGACAGGCACCATTGACCGCAATGGAGTCTCCAACCCTGCTTTGAGCCAGATCCATATCAGTCTCAATGGTGAGAATCTTACCCTCTCCACTCTGCTGAACTCTCCTTAAAGTGCCCAGACTCTCAATAACTCCTGTAAACATATCAGAAACTCTCCCTTTAAGTGACTTTCGCTACCTCTACACGTTTTAACGTAAGTTCTCAATAAGTCAGGGTAAGCATTAAAAATGCTAAATCGGTTAACCAAAAATTTCCTGAGCTTTAATTGTCATAGCATCGGGAAGAAATGGAA
>Ga0209800_10000217_pt1 | contig 109764 bp, 100 predicted proteins | sample Higcelweek8metaG_FD_187174 | JGI IMG/M metagenome (GOLD analysis project Ga0209800, IMG submission 187174) | Freshwater pond sediment microbial communities from the University of Edinburgh, under environmental carbon perturbations - High... | ecosystem: Environmental > Aquatic > Freshwater >... | reverse complement strand
GTAAGTGCGGTAACGTATTCAGCCTACCATTACTAATCAGTCGTGAGGCTTGACCATATTATTAAAAACCCTACCTGAAATTCAGGTAGGGTTTTTTTATGCTCAGACTTTTTGAATTATGAATTATTTTTAAGTTTAAATAGGAATGCTGTTTCACTAGATTAAAAAACAAACAGCAAGTACCGGACGAGTTATACCAAAAGTGTATTTTTGATTGCACAGACTCTCCGGAAGAGGTATATTACAAATGAAGGGGCGAACATGAATATATACAATAAAATGTATGATGACGAAGCATGCAGAGCTGAACGATTCGCGCTTAATTTCCACTGGACTCTCTACGGAATTCTTTTCATCCTCGCTTTTGTTAAATTCATCGCTGAGGAAGATATCATCGGATTCGTAGGAATGATTCTTCTCGGAAGCTGCCTCATATACAATGGTATTCTTGCCGCGTTCATTCTCAAAAAGAAAAACTATATATGGATACGGTATATTTCCGTCACTATCGATATCTTATTACTCACTTTTTACAATGCCCTCGATACATATTTTAATTCAGCGCTAACTCCCGTCACCACTGCAACACTTCTCATTTATCCCGTGATTCTTTTTCTTGCAGCGCTCCGCCACGATAGAAAGCTAATAGCATATTCCACGATCATAACTGTAGCAGCGATGAACATTCTTTTTGCGGCTGCTTATCCGCACTTTGACCGGTCAATTGCAGACAAACTGATATGCGGTGATATACTTGGGCAGTTTTACCGGACAGTGTATATCATCATGATAGGAATTCTTATTTTTAGCATACCGAGGATTATCGAACGCCTTCTAAAGAATCAGAAAGAGATTTTCGACAGAAGTATTGAACACTTCACGCTGGCGCATCATGACGTGCTTACCGGTCTTGCGAACAGGAGGCTCCTCGTCGATTTTCTTGACAAAACCATTGCTCTCGCTTCGAGAAACAATACCGCATTCGCGGTGATCTATATCGATCTTGATAGTTTTAAACCGATAAATGATACGTACGGTCATGATGCCGGCGATCTGTTGCTGAAAGAAATTGCCAAGCGGCTCAGCGGAGTCGTTCGTGAGTCCGACATAGTCGCACGTGTCGGAGGAGATGAATTTATAATCGTTACAGGAGAAATCAACTTCGGCTCCGGAGCTGAACTCATCGCCAGAAGAATTAGCATGATAGTTGCAGAACCGGTGCTTATCGCCGGTAATAGCGTCAGCGTCGGGGCAAGCATCGGTATCTCTATCTTTCCATCGCATGGAAGTGACAGTGAGTCCCTAATTCAGAAGGCGGATGAAGCGATGTATCGGGTGAAAAAATCTGGAAAAAACAATTACGCCCATTTTGACTATTAATCCGAAATGCATCTGTTTCATTCATTTACGTTATCAATTCATTGAGAAGCGTAGCAGTATTTCCGGAATCAATTTTCGGACTGACCCGGATTGCTAATACTTTCATTTTCGTTTTCTCCTAAAGATTTTGTTTTATCAGACTGTTCTTGAGACGTATGAAAATGAAAGCTGTGACATCTGATTTATTTATATTATCTTTTTTTTTGATTTGTATGAAAGCCTGATGAGAATATCATTTTATTAGTATTGTAAAATAAAGTCCAGCCTTCTTTTGGAATAAATGATGCTTATCCATGCAAACATGTCCAGATCGTCTTCATTGCTCCAATTATCTTCAATAGTTTTTATTCTTTCATAAATTAATTCTGCTAATACTATTTTACCGCTTCTAACGGTAAAAGTTCTCATTCTATTATCAATATTTCTGAATTCTAAAATTAAATTCATTTGTTTTATATCATAAAATATATTATCAATTAATAAATACAATATATTATGGAATCTTAAAATTCCTTACATTATGTTCTTTTTTAATAATCAGACAAGTTGATTAAGATCTTTACTTTACAAAAAGAAGCTCATTATTTAGAGCTTCTTTTTGATATTATATTTTGATTACTACTTCTTGGATCCTTTCACCTTTTCTAATTCAGCAACAGCATCATTATAATTTTTTTTAGCTTTTACCTGGTTTAGAGATGCAGATTCTTTTTTCGATATTGCCTTTGCAACATTTTGCTCGCCAGTCTTAATTTTTTTATCGCTTGCTTTCAACCTGTTGTTAAATTTTTTCATATCGGCTTTTTCTTTATCATCTATTTTTTTTATTTCAGACTTAGCTTGCACAGCCTCTTCTTTATCTTTTGATTTAGATTGTTTCTCCAGTATTTTTCTATTTGCTTTGCTCTCTTTTTCCATCTGCTTCATCTCAGCATTAATTTTGTCTTTGTCACTTTTACCCTCACTAATCAACTCATTCCCGGCTTGAATTTCAACATCTGCCTCTAAAACTTTTTTATCAGCATTATCTAAAGCTGTTTTACTTTTAATAACTGAATTCTCGGCACGCTTTATATCGGCATCTTTTTTATCCGCAGAAACATTTGATGATTCATTTTTTTTTGGAGAATTTTCTTCTCCCGAAATAAAAGATGATGAAAAAATTGCAAATACAGAAATTGCCGCAACAATAGAAAATAAACTTTTCATGAAAAACTCCATTTTTAAAATTAGTGTATATTCCTTGTAAATCGGTTTTTATGCAAGGATTAAACAGATTAAGTTTTATTTAATTGTGATTTAATCGATTGTTGATTTTTGTAGTATGAACTGTTAGCATTTGAAAATTCCGTTCAATTCAGCTATAAAACAAAATCGCTTTAACGATAACACCATATAGTATAATCTGCACAATTAATGATATGATGAATGTAGAACAATCCGGGACAAGAAAAGCTCATAAGAATTCATCAGAAATGGATATATAATTATGCTTTCAGAATGAAGTCCATGTTATTTTAATGATTGTTGCAGTTATGGGTGGAGCGTGACGGACTTTCTTGTCGGGGTAAACGAAATAATGGCATATCCCTGGGTTAGGCCGGGACAATGATCCGCCTGCACGGAATAATCATTCTGGCGCAGACGGAGTTGTTTAATTCTAATGCATTTCCTTTTTCTCGGCTTCCATATCGGCGGTTGCCTTTTTTCCATTCTGCTTAAGTTCGCGGTAGATGCTTTCTTCAAACTTAACATTCTTTCCTACTGTGGTAAAGCGGTAGGTGAGTTTGTTTCCGGAGATTTTATACGTCATTACAAATTTTGACTCTTTTCCTTTGTCATCAGTGTAAATAAGAGTCAGCGGGGATTTGGTGAACGTATAATGCATTATGTACGTGGAAGTGTTTCCTCCTTCTTCTGGAGAAGCGGAAAAAGTCGCGGTATCTTCGGTAAACTCAATATCAATTTTCGAGTTCATATTGACGAGAGAGTACTGGCCGATGATTTCTTTAGCTGCTTCGCGTGCCGCTTCCTGTTCTCTTCTCAAATCTTTTGTCATTACAATATCCCCGTCTGCATGACCATCTGCGGTTCTTACATGATAGAATTCCCAGCGCAGACCTTGAATTTCTTTGCCCTTGGTATTCAGGAAACGATAAGTCAGCTTATCCCCTTTGATGTTATAGCGCATGGAAAGTTTGAGGACTTTGCCATTGCTGTTTTTAAAAGTAAGCGCAAGCGGCGATGTTTTATATGTGTACTTCATTGTATAGTCTTCAATATTGCCGCCTTCATTCTCATAATGGAAAACAACCTGATTTTCAGAAAATGTAAGTGCGGTACTAGCCATGCCGTTAAAGAATGTCCATGTGCCGAGAAGCGGGTTAGCCGCCTTTTTTGCAGCCGTTAAGTCTGCTGTCGCCACAGCGAAAGTAAACGCAGCCAGAATTGAGAGAAGAAATTTTTTCTTCATGATAGTCCCTCTAGTGTTTATTAAATTGTGAAGACTGAGTATGATATGATTGATGCCGCTAGTCAATACAATAAATTATAGGTTTGATTGAAATGTACCTGATTCCGATGCAGCAAATCTTCTGGAAAAACATGATTCGACTTCTTTTTCAATATTCAAAACATGGAAGCGGGCTTAACTCGAAGAATGAATATCTCGAAGTTTTCATCATGTGAAAAAGCTATATTATACTTAAATATTTAAGTACCTGTCCTGTGTTGAGCCAACTTATTTAACGGTCTTGTTTCGATACGATGAATTGCATTTTGTATTATCCGAAAAGCGGTTGAAGTTATATTGTGAATAGCGAATGAGTTTCAAGCGAAAGTAAGTGACGGCAGGAAGTTAAACTATTCTTGCTGTTTTAAGTGTCAGCGTTTCATCATTGATGCCGATGATGTTATTTCAGCTCCGGCTTTTTCTCCTGACTTTTCGCTGTTCTCAAGCTGCATGGCGCCGCCCTTGAAATAGTCATTCTGAATATCGATTATTAGAAATGCGGTTTGTTTCCATTTCTTTTGAGCGGCGTAAGCTTTTCTGTTAAAACATCCGGCTGAAAAGGCGGTAATTGCCAGTAATAAAATTCATAGAAAATGTTTTTTGCTAATATGCGAATAATAGTATATATAATGATACAATATTGTTTATAGTATTGTCAATATTGTTGCGGATACTTATTGATGTTTTTATGAGTTAATCTGTTTCATGTTATTGGGAAAAAAATTTTGTGTTGAATTAGACTGAATATTTTGCGGGTAAAGGTTTAAATTATTCAGCACTTGCCGCTACAGTTCTATTCAACGATTCCGAAGCGATTATAAGAATAAAAGAAAATGCGAGCATTATAGGCACAAGCAGTTCAAGCGATGTTGCCGCGATGAATTTTCCAGTTCCTGTTGTCAAAAGCATTACACCGAAATTTGCCGAAGCTACTTCGCATCCAAGCAGAAGATGCGACATGTTTTTTGAAACGCGTTTTGGTGTTTCATGCATCATGCATGGGTAAATAGGTGCCAATCCCGCACCAGTTATAATCATGCCGGCTATTGAAAGAGCCGGTGTTGTCTTAAAGAATAAAAGAGAAATTCCGCCTAATGCTAAAACCAATCCGGCGCGTATCATGTTTTTGTTTCCGATTCGATCGACGATGAAACCGGAGACGAAACGCATTGCAGTAAGCGAAAAATAAAACATTCCTATCCATGTTCCGGCTGTTGCTTTTGGTATTCCTCTTGATTCGATGAACATACTGTTCGCCCATAGTCCTACGCAGAATTCGAGACCAGTATAGACGAAAAAAACCAGCATTGCAAGCAAAGGCGCACGTGAGGAGAAAAGTTTGATATATGCTTTTACTGTTTCATTGCGCGTTGATTCGATTTTGTTTCTTTTTTCGGTTTTCCAAAGTGAAATTGTAATAATGAAAAAAATGAGCAGTGAAAACTGAATTACTGATATTGCAGTATAGGACGAACGCCATGATTTTCCGGCTGTTGTGAGTGCGCTGAAAATAAAAGGTCCAGTTGCTGCACCGATCCCCCAGCAGCAGTGAAGCCAGTTCATGTGGCGTGATGACAGATTATTCGCGACGTAGTGATTGAGCCCCGAATCTACCGCTCCCTGGCCGAAGCCGAGCGGCAATGCAAAAATGAAAATCCAAAGAGCTGAGGGCATTATAGAATAACCGAAGAGTGCGGAAGCAGTAAGAAAACAGCTGAAAAGAATCAGTTTGCCTGTACCGATGCGCTGAACAACCGCGCCGCTGAAAAAACTTGAGGTTGCACTGCATATAATGAGAAGTGTTGTTATAATTCCGGCATATTCAAGCGGAAGCTTAATGTCGAGACGAATGCCGGGCCATGCGACACCGAAGATGCCGTCGGGAAGACCGAGGCTTATGTAAGCCAGATATATTACAGCGATAAGAATTAGTGGAACTGATTTCATTTCGCCTGACCTCAATAATGTCATAGCTTATCGTAACAAGAAAACTTCAATTCTTTTTTTTATAATTGATTATAATAAAAAATAGTATCAAACACGCAGAGACGATATACAGTCTCTGCGTGTTTGAGCTTGATTATTTGAGCATCTGTTCGATTGCTTTTTTATCCGAGACGTTAACTTTAGCTCCGAAAAGAAACCATTCTTCAGTGTGAGAATATGTTATTTCAGGAGCAAATACCACATTCGGGCTGAGTGTTTCGAGCTCAACGAAATCTGCGCAGGTAAAGCATTCAACCGCGCAGTTGTCATCCGGATAATCATTGGTGTTAACTCTGTCAAATTTTTTGATGAAAGTATAATTATCTGTTGTTATTCCGACGTATCCGTCATAGGCAGCAGTACCGATTTTGCTTGTTTCGCCGTTTATGTTAATCATGAAGTAGTCATCATTCTGTGAGAACTGAGAACTGTTTACATTTGTTTTTTTATCAGTCCATTGATTCCAATAGATGATTTTGCTCATTTTGAAGCTTCCGTGTGATGCCCATGGTACAAAAATCGTTCCCTTCGGCTTAAAGCAGGTAAGAGCCCAGATTGCTCCCGCGAACAAAAACTGTCCCTTGTTCGTTATAGTGTGAGTTACATTGAAACGCTGGTTTTTTTCTGTTATGGTAATTGTCTTTTCAAGGTCGGTGTTTTTATTGAGTTTTTTTACAGTTATGCTGTTTTCGCCAAGAGTAACATCGCACTTTTCATTGTTAGGATCAAGATCCCATCTGTTTTCAGGGGAAACCCAAAGTCTGTGTCCGCCATAAATTTTCCAGTCACCGCTTTTGAATTTTTCGGCTTCATCATTGAAAAGCATGTTTTCCCCACCGTCGATAGAGAGGTGCATTATTCTTGGACCGAAATCGCTCGCGACGATCATTTTCTGTTTGCCTATAGTGAGTTCGTAGCAATTGGGAGCCGAAAAATAGGTGATTTTTTTGATATCCATATTTCCATCCTTACCATAATTGGTATTCTCAACTTAACAAACATATTAAACTGGTATTTAAAAGTCTATTAAAAATCATTTAATAAAGTTTCTTTTCCTTGACATATTGAATATTGATGTTTTTCTCGTCGTGTTTTGTGAGAATCGTCATTGTTCTGGTTTTTTAAGCTAATCAGGGCGGTTTAATGCAATAACTGGTGATTTATGCCGCCCTTACTTTAAATATTTGCGGTGTTTTGCTGAATATATAAAATTAATGGAAGTTTGCCTTGTTAGATCTTGATTCATTTTATCAGAAAGTTGTAAAAAACAATAACCGCAAAAAAATATTCAGGGTTATTCAGGAAAAGAAACGAGTAACTAAACTTGATATTTCACGCATCTTGAATCTCAGCATTACTACTGTCAGCAGTAATATCAAGGACATGGTTCAGATCGGTCTTATTTCTGAGCGCGGCTTTGAGGATTCAACCGGTGGAAGAAAGGCTCAGGTTATAGAATATCTTCCCGATTCGCGGTTTTCTCTTGGAATGGAACTGAAAGAAACTCATGCCCGTATTGTTCTTACAAATCTTGACAGCGCAATCATAAAAGAAAAATGTTTTGATGCCATTGATACCAATATTCTTATTGATGAGTGCAGAAGAATAACCGAGAGTTTTCTTGAAGATTTTGATCAGAGAGACCGCATTATGGGGTTGGGGATTTCCCTTCCCGGAACAGTAAACATGAAGACATCGGTTTTGGAAAATGCTCCAAATATGCACGTCAGCAATGTAAGCTTTAAAAAGCTCGAAGAAGACCTAAATATGCCTGTTTATATCGGAAATGAGGCAAATTGTTCGGCTTACGGCGAATACGAATACAATGATACTTTCAAAAGCCCGCTTTTTTATATTTCCGTTACAGAAGGAATAGGAAGTGCCATTATAATAGATAGAAAACTGTATAATGGAAAAAATCACAGAGCAGGTGAGATTGGGCATATTTCAATAGACTGTAACGGCGATAAGCTCTGTTCGTGCGGCAATACGGGATGCTGGGAGCTTTTTGCTTCGGAGCGTGCTTTAGAAAAATCTTTTGCGGATGCAACTGGTTCCAATATTTCTAATATTGATGAAATTTTTAAGCGTATCAGTGAGCCTGTTGTCAAAAAACTGATAATGAACTATGCAAAGTATTTAGCAGTGGGAATCAGGAATCTTCTTATGATTTTTGACCCTAGTTTTATAGTTATCGGCGGAAATATAAGCAAATACGAAAAAGAGCTTTTACCGGCTGTAAAAAAGCATGTTTTTGAAAATAATGAGTTTTATACTGAAAAAGATATTAAAATAGAGTTTTCGCGCTTGAAGGAAAATTCGGGAATCATCGGCGCGTCATTATTTCCGGTAAAAAATATGTTGTAATTTTTTTAGACACTTATTAAAATGGTTTTTAAAAGTATAAAAAAAAGGAGAAGTTATGAGTGAAATATTTGCAAATATCGGAAAAATTCAGTATAAGGGTGAAGGCTGCGGTGAAGAGTTAGCTTTCCGCTATTACAACCCGGATGAAAAGATTTTGGGACGTACAATGAAAGATCATTTACGTTTTGCAATGTCGTACTGGCATACTCTTTGCGGAGAGGGCGGTGATCAGTTTGGATCAGGAACTATGCAGCGTGCATGGACTTCAACTGAAGATGAAATGAAAAAGGCTGAACTTAAAGTAAAAGCCGGTTTTGAAATAATGGAAAAACTTGGAATCGAGTATTATTGTTTCCATGACCGTGATATAGCGCCTGAAGCCGATACTCTTGAAGAGACAAACAAACGTCTTGATATCGTTGCTGACATGCTTGAAAAAGAAATGAAAAGAACAGGCATTAAGCTTTTGTGGGGAACATCTAACTGTTTCACTAATCCGCGTTTTGTTCATGGAGCTGCTACAAGCTCTGAGGCTGATGTTTTTGCTCATGCCGCAGCTCAGGTCAAAAAGGCTATGGAAATAACCAAACGTCTTGGCGGCGAAGGTTATGTATTCTGGGGCGGACGTGAAGGTTATGAAACACTTTTGAATACAGATATGAAGCTTGAGCTTGATAATCTCGGACGCATGCTTCACATGGCTGTTGATTATGCCGCAAAAATCGGTTTCAAAGGCCAGTTCTACATCGAACCTAAACCTAAAGAACCAACAAAACACCAGTACGATTTCGATACTGCGACTGTAATAAGCTTCCTCCGTCAGTACGGACTTGCAGATAAGTTTAAAATGAACATTGAAGCAAACCACGCGACTCTAGCAAGTCATACTTTTCAGCACGAACTTCGTGTAAGCAGAATAAACGGCATGCTCGGAAGTATCGATGCGAATCAGGGTGACCTTCTTCTCGGATGGGACACTGACCAGTTTCCAGTGAATATTTATGATTCTGTTCTTGCAATGTATGAAGTATTGATGGCAGGCGGTTTTACTACCGGCGGACTTAATTTTGACGCGAAAGCAAGAAGAGCTTCTTTTGATCCGTCAGATATTTTCTATGGATATATCGCCGGTATGGACACTTTTGCGAAAGGTTTAAGAGTTGCTGCAAAACTTATCGAAGATAAAGTTTTCGAAAAAAATATCGAAAAAAGATATTCTAGTTTCGGTTCAGGTATCGGAAAAGACATCGTTAGCGGAAAAGCCGGTTTTGAAGAGCTTGAAGCTTATGCGATGAAGAAAAATGTAACTGTATCTACTCTCATGTCGGGCCGTCAGGAAATGCTTGAGAATATTCTCAACCAGTACATTTTTACTAAGTAATTCAATAATTGCCGCGGCTTTATATGCCGCGGTGATGTTTTATTTATGCGTTAACGTTAATTATTTATACAAAGTTCTTTCGGGAGGACGGAATGTTTTTAGGAATAGATTTGGGAACTTCAGCATGCAAACTTCTGCTTATTGATACTAAGGGGAAAGTATTAGCTTCAGTATCTAAAACATATCCTGTTAATTATTTTAACCAGAACTGGGCAGAGCAGAATCCCGAAGACTGGTGGAAAGGTGTAAAAGAAGGTATTGAAGATATAATGAAGGGAGTTGACCGCTCTCAGTTGCGTTCTATAAGTTTCAGCGGTCAGATGCACGGACTTGTTATTCTTGATAAAGATAATAATGTAATCCGCCCTGCTATTCTCTGGTGTGATCAGAGAACGCAGAAAGAGTGTGATTACCTGAATAAAGATATAGGCACTCATAAAATGCTCAACTGGACGGGAAATATTGCCCTCACGGGTTTTACTGCTCCAAAGCTTTTCTGGGTTAAAAATAATGAACCTGAGAATTTTAAGAAAATAAACAAAGTTCTTCTTCCGAAAGATTATATCGCGTTTAAATTGTCGGGAGAATTTTCTTCTGATGTTTCGGATGCTTCAGGAACTGTATATTTTGATGTTAAAAAAAGAAAATATTCTTCAGAAATGATTGATCTGATCGGTTTAAAAGCCGACAGTTTCCCAAAAGTATATGAGTCTTATGAAGCAGTCGGAAAAATTCTTCCTGAGCTTGCCTCCGAAATGAATCTTCCATCGTCGGTTCTAATTGTTGCCGGTGCTGGCGATCAGGCGGCGGGAGCAGTCGGTACAGGTGCTGTTGAAGAAGGGATTATTTCTGTTGCTCTTGGTACGTCGGGTGTAGTATTTGCACCGAATGACGCTTTTACTTTAGATAAAAAACATGCTCTTCATTCTTTCGCTCACGCGAGCGGTCAATGGCATCAGATGGGAGTAATTCTTTCTGCTGCTTCTTGTCTTAAATGGTGGGTTGAAGATGTAAATGGAACTAAAGACTATGATTTACTTCTTTCTGAAGCAGAAAAAGTACCTGCGGGTTCAGAAAGATTGTTTTTTGTACCGTATCTAATCGGAGAACGTACTCCGCATAATGATCCGAATGCAAAAGGCTGTTTTATCGGATTGAACGTTTCGCATAAACGCGGAAACATGACGCGCGCGGTACTTGAGGGTGTTGCTTTTGCTCTTAGAGATACGCTTGAACTTCTTAAAGAGTCAGGTATATCAGCTAAAGAAATTATTATCAGCGGCGGAGGTTCCAAAGGCAAAATATGGAATCAGATAGTTGCTGATGTTTTTTCTTCAAATGTTAAGACACTTGTTTCTAACGAAGGACCGGCTTACGGAGCAGCTCTTCTTGCCGCTGTTGGTGCAGGTGAGTTCTCGTCGGTAAAAGAGGCATGTTCATCATGCGTAAATTATTCGGAGAATTTTACACCGGATTCAGCTAAAGTTGTTGATTATAACAGATATTACGAAGTTTATCGTTCATTATACGATACGTTGAAATCTTCTTTTGCGAAGATATCGGCGCTGTAGAATTGCAGAGAAAGGAGTATGCAGTGAAAAATCTTACTGAAAAAAAAGATATCTCTCTTGAGCTTGATTTTCTGAAAAGAAAAGCATGTGAAATAAGAAAGATGACATTGGAAGAAATAGGAACGCTTGGTGTCGGTCACATAGGCGGGGCGATGTCGATTGTTGAAGTTCTTACAATTCTTTATTACAGACATATGAATATTGATCCGTCTAATCCTAAAAAAGAAGACCGTGATTTACTTGTTCTTTCAAAAGGACATGCGGGACCTGTTCTTTATTCCGTTTTGGCAGATAAAGGTTATTTCCCTAAAGACTGGCTTATGACCTTGAACAAAGGCGGAACAAATCTTCCTAGTCATTGCGACATGAATCGTACCCCTGGTATCGATATGACTACCGGATCTTTGGGGCAGGGGATTTCCGCTGTTGTAGGAATGGCATTGGCAAACAAACTTGATAAGATTGACAGCGATATTTATTTGATTATCGGTGACGGTGAGTCAAACGAAGGTCAGGTATGGGAAGCTGCAATGTCGGCTGCACATTATAAACTTGATAACATCATTGCTTTTACTGATTATAACAAGATGCAGATTGACGGTTATACTAAAGACATCATGGATGTCGACAATCTCGTAGCAAAATGGGAAGCCTTCGGATGGTTTGCGGTTAAAATTCAGGGTCATGATTTTAATGAACTTGATAAGGCTATCGCAAATGCTCAGAAAGAAAAAGACAGACCTTCAATGATTATTCTTGATACAGTGAAGGGAAAAGGCGTTTGTTTTGCGGAAGGCAAGCTGGAAAACCATAACATGAATTTTGATATCCAGAAAGCTAAAGAAGCTATTGCTGTTTTGGACGGCGAGTTTAAATAAATCATGAATATGAAGAATTTTGACGGGCAGGAAAGATAATGCAAAATAAAGAAATGAGAGCGGTTTATGCCGAGACTTTAATAGAACTTGCTGAAAAGAATAAAGGAATTGTTATTCTTGAAGCAGATCTTATGCGTGCAAATGGAACCGGAATTTTTAGAGATAAGTTTCCGGAAAGAGCTTTTAATATAGGTGTTGCGGAAGCAAACATGGTCGGTGTTGCTGCAGGAATGTCGGCAAGAGGAAAAATTCCTTTTGCTACAACTTTCGGATGTTTCGCTTCCAGAAGAGCTTATGATCAGTTTTTCTTATCAGCGAATTATGCCAAGCTTAATGTTAAGCTTGTAGGATCCGACCCCGGTGTATCTGCTGCATTCAACGGCGGAACTCATATGCCTTTTGAAGATATCGGACTTATGAGAATAATACCTGGTTTGATCGTTTTTGAACCTTCTGATCCTTATTCATTGAAACAGTTGCTTATTCAAAGTGCTGAGCATAAGGGTTCAACTTATATGCGTCTTCATAGAAAAGCAGTTCCGGCGATTTACACTGAGAATGATAAATTTACTCTCGGTAAAGGAATCGTAATTGAAGACGGAAAAGATATTACTTTGATAGGTTCCGGTGCAGTTATGATGCAGGAAGTAATTAAAGCTGCTGAATTGCTTAAAAAAGACGGAATTTCTACAGCAGTTATTGACATGCATACTATAAAGCCTATCGATGCAGATCTTATCGTTAAGTATGCTTCACAGACTGGACTAATTGTTACATGCGAAAATCATCAGATTTATAACGGTTTGGGTTCTGCAGTTGCAGAAGTCGTTGCTGATAAATGCCCTGTGATTGTAAAACGCATCGGTGTTAATGATATGTTCGGTGAGGTCGGTACTCAGGATTATCTTAAAGAAAGATTCGGCCTAACGGCTCAGAATATATATACGACGGCAAAGGGTGCTTTGTCCTCCAAAAAATGATCTATTTATTTAATAGATAACTCTCTTCATAACGGTTTCCGCGCTCCACTTTTTATTAAAAAACGAAGGGCGCGGAAATTAGTATTTTAAGGGACTGTTTATTTAATTGTTTTTTCTATATTAAAAATTTCTGCAGTTCTCAGATGCGACATCAGGTTTTCCTGTGTTACGATATCAATCGGCATTAGTTGTTCCGGTATTATATCATGCCCGAGAATAATATTTCTGTAAATTGTCATTACGCATAAGTATCCCTGATCGATAGGACGCTGAGTTAGAATGAAATCAATTATACCATTCTTGAGATAATGAATATTTTTGGGAACCATGTCAAATCCGATCATCGGAATTTTTGATTTTAGTTTTTTTGATTCAATAATTTCTGCTGCAAAGTGACTTGAAGCATATGTGACAAAAATTGCACCGAATTCATTGCCGATTCTTCCATTAATTATTTTAAGCATTTTTGTATTTTTAGAATCATCAGGAGATAATTCTATTACTTCAAACTTGTGTTTTGTTTTCTCGATAAAACCGTTAACTCTTTCACAAAGATGAACGTTGTGGGAGCATGTTGTTATTATCAGCACTTTTTTGTTTTCATCGACATTGTGGTAGTTGAGAAGTTTCGCTGCCAGCTGACCCGCTTCCTTAGATTTTTGACCTATATATGATGATCTTCCCGAATTTTCAATGTCACTGTCAAAGAATACGACCGGCTTGGTATTGAAAATATTATCAAAGAAATCATGAAATTCATCATGGAGAAGAGGTGCCGCTATATATGCGTCATATGATTTCCCTTTAATTGTTTTTAAAATTTTACTAAGGTCTTTCCGGTCATTTTCATTGAATAGATGAAAGTCGGCGCTTACATGACTTGCAGAAAGTTCTTTAAGAGCTTTCTGCATTCCCTGATAGGGAAGATTCCAATATCCGCTATTGGAATTAGTGAAAGGCATAATAACTGCAATATGACATTTTCGTGATAAAGACAGATTTCTTGCGCGTATATCGGGTTTGTAATTCAATTTGATCATTGCATCCCGAACCCGGCGTGCAGTTTCCTCGGAAAATCTTCCTCTGTTGTGAACTATTCTGTCAACGGTTCCAAGCGAAACTCCCGACAGCTCTGCTACATCCTTGAGTTTTGACACAACAATCTCCTCGATGCAAAGATAGAAAAATAAAATATATTATTCATGGTTTATCGCTGCAACGGTGTCAGCAAAATACAGTCTGTTTTTTTTCCAAGTTTTTTTTATTTTTTTAGTAAAAAACTGTTGCGCTAAAAAGTCTAATGCGTTAGCGTGCACGCATAGCTTAGTTGATTTGTCGATTAATGTGTGAGGAAAGAGTATGAATTTGATGGGTGACGGCTTGGCCGTTCTTGGTTCTCGTATCGGACTTATTTGGGATCCTTCAAACAGAAAGTCTTTTCTCGTGAGACATGGCGCTCATCCTGGAATTCCTTTGGAAATTCGTGCAGGAATTAAAATTAAAGATAAGACAGTATACTTTCCTCTTTGTTTGGAGCAGGAATATTTTGGTTTTCTTGATCAGGATAGCACTCCTTCTACTATAAGATTGAGCGGTGTGGATCCTGAAACCGGTATTCATGCCAAGCTGACAGTTCGTATACCTTTTCGTCCGCGCGATTTTGAATTCAGCACCATTCCGGTTCTGTTATTTGATGTTTCAATTGAAAGATTCTCTTCTCAGTTCAGATGGACTGAAAGCGTTAAAGATGAAAAGATTGAAGGTAAAGTTTTTATAGAATTCGGCGGAAGTGATTTTTCTTTTGCTAAAAAACAGAAATCTATAGAGGTTACATATAATTCAGTTGTTAAGATCCCTCCTGTTTCAGGCGTTGATATGGGCAACTTCGAACCTTTGAATATCAAATCAAATGACAGAATTGTTCCGATATCAGGAAGCTTTGACGGGTTGTCATTATTTCAGAATTTCAGTCTTGCACGCGGTGAAAAATCAGAATTATTAAGTGCCGCATGGTGTACTTGTGATCCTCCGGTATTAAATGTGCTTGGAGACAGGTGCCCGTTTCTGTATTCAAAAAAATTCAAAACAGTTGATAATGTCGAAAGCTGGATTCTGTCTCACTCTGAAGAATTGAGAGAAACAAATTCCAAAGTTGATTCGCTTTTTGCTTCTCATAATCTTGGTGATTCTGTTACACGAATGATGTCTTATACTCTTCATTCTTGGTTGATAAATACATGGCTTGTTGAAAGACCTGATGGACGTAAATGGCTTTCAGTTTGGGAGGGAAGCTGTTATTTCCATTCAACTGTTGATGTTGAATATACTCAGTCACCTTTTTATCTTTCTGTATGGCCTGAGCTATTGGCTCTTCAGCTGGATGAATGGCCTTATTTCGGGAAAGACGCTTCAGTACTTCTCGGAGATTCTGGAAAAGATTTACTTTTTCTTTCGCATGATATTGGTTATCTTTCTGAGTGTACTAAACAGTACTATCCTCATGAAATGGAAGTTGAAGAAAACTCAAATTATATCCAGCTTGCGTATGCTTACTGGCGCCGTACCGGTGATGATTCTCTAATTAAAAAACATGAACAGTTTATTCATAAGCTATTAAATTTCATTCTTGCATGTGATACAACCGGTAACGGTATTCCCGACAAAGGATGTGCGAACACTATTGATGATGCATCACCGGCTATTCAGTTCGGTTCAGAGCAGGTTTATCTTGGCGTAAAGGCTATGACTGCGGTCAGATGCGGTATTGAAATTTTCAAGCATCTTGGAAAGCCGGTAACTGATTATGAAAATTTCGTAAAGAAAGCTGTTGAAACGATTGAGTCCAGAGGTTGGGTAAATGATCATTATGTGGTTACACTTACCAGAACTCTTGACGGTATTATTAATCCATGGTCGGGCGAAGAGATGAGCGGAGAACTCGAAGGATGGGATGCTTATCATATCTATACTTCCAACGGGATAGCAATCATGCGAATGGTCGGCATGGAAAATGTTTTGGATGAATCCAGATTGAAATCCGATCTCATAAATTCATTAGTTCATACAAAAGGAAAGTACGGCTGCAGACATACCAGCTATGTAAATAAAAAACCTACAAATCTTCTTGTTCCAGGTTTGGCAGGTAGCGCGCCTAAAGTTGGCTGGATATCAATGAACATGATGAGGGATATAGCTGCTGCATATCACGGAGTCGACATGTTTTCCATGATTCAGAATTATTGGGACTGGCAGTCAACTTCCAATTCTCAGGAAGTATATATGTTCTTTGAAACTTTCTACGGAAATAATCTGAATTTTTATCCGCGCGGTTTAGCTGTTTTCGGTTATCTTGAAGCAGCTCTCGGTTTTTCATTGGATAATGTCAGCGGACGTCAGGTTGTTGATCCTGTAAGAAATTCTTTAGAGATTCCTTTGCTTTATTTTGCAAATTGGAATGAAGGAAAAGCTCCAATTGTAAAGAGTAGTAATGATAAAATAAAAATTACAAGTTCCATAGAAAAAAAGTAATATTTTTCTTGTAATTTATTATAATAGGTTTTAGCGTATTCAGGGACGAAGGTTCTTTTAAAAAGCACCTTAAAAACTATAAAATAAAAGGAGAAAGAAAGTGAGAAAAAAGGTTTTAGCACTAACACTAGCTCTCACGACTTTAGTCGCTTTAGGCGGCTGCGGTCCGAAAGAGAAGAAGCCGGTAACCATTACGTTCTGGCATCTTGACAATCAGGATGACTTTAAAGCGGTATGGCAGAAACAGGCTGATGAATTCATGGCGGCTAATCCGCACGTGAAAATTGAGATTACTGTCCTAGAAAACGAAGCTTTCAAACAGAAAGTTGCAACTGTAATGCAGTCGGGAAATCCGCCTGATCTTTTCAGAAGCTGGGGCGGCGGAACAATGAATCAGTATGCCGAAGCTGGTCTTCTTAAAGACGTTACTAAAGAAATGAAGAAGGGCGACTTCCTTGAAACTATCGGCGAAGGCCCAATGGGTGTTTATAGTTATAAAGGTAAAATCTACGGTGCTCCTTACAATATGGGTGCAGTAGGTATCTGGTACAACAAAAAGATTTTTGCTAAGCATGGTCTTTCAGAATTCAAAACTTGGAGCGAGCTTGTTGAAGGATGCAAGAAGCTTAAAGCAGCAGGTGTGATTCCTATCGCTCTTGGTGAACAGGATAAATGGCCAGGACATTTCTGGTTTGGTTATCTTGCAGTTAGAATAGCAGGCGGAGAAGGAATTCAGAGTGCATATTCAAGAAAAGGTAAGTTTACTGATCCTGCTTTCATTGAAGCATTCAAAAAGTTCAAAGAACTTGTTGATCTTGGCGCTTTCCAGAAAGGTTTTATGGGAGCTTCTTATAATGACCAGGCATCTCTTGTTGCAAACGGCAAGGCTGCAATGGAACTTATGGGACAGTGGGCTCCTGGTGTTCAGGAACAGCAGACTGCTGACAAGAAAGGTCTTGGTGCAGATTTAGGTTTTATGGCTTTCCCTGCAGTTGAAGGCGGAAAAGGAAAAATCACTGACGTATTCGGCGGTGGTGACGGTTATGTTATCGGTAAAAATGCACCGGATGAAACTGTTGAATTCCTTAAGTTCATGTTGAGTAAAGAACAGTATGTTAAAATAGTTAATTCTCCTATGACCCTGATTCCGACTGTAAAAGGTACTTCGGAATTGTTGAAAGATGCTAATATGAAAAAAATTGCTGAAGCAACAGCTAAAGCAGAATTCTATCAGCTTTATTTCGACCAGGCGTTTCCTCCGACTGTAGGTTCGGCGGTTCTTGACGCAGTTCAGGGAATTTGCGCAGGCACAAAATCTCCAGAAGAAGCTGCCGGCATGATTCAGAAGGCTTGGGAAGAAGAAAAATAGAAGTGCAGAAGATTTTTCAGTTAATGCAGGTGTCCCGTTTGGGGCACCTGCTGAAACTGAAGTCCGGAATTGAAATAATAATTTAAGATTTTGATTCACAGCAAATTTCGGTAGAAAGACTTTTCACATAGTATTAAGCCGAAATCATTTTATCCAGAGGAAATTTCATATGGGTTTACAACATAAAAAAAAGCTTGGCTTTATGGATTATTTCCGGAATCCAATTCAAAGAAATGCCATCCTTACAGCTTTTGCGTTTCTTGCAATACCAATGCTAGTCTATTTGGTTTTTGTAGTTTTTCCTATTTTTCAAGCGGCATATTTTAGTTTATATAAATGGAACGGACTTGGTTCTCTGACTGATTTCAGAGGATTTGATAACTTTATAAAAATATTTACCGATCCGATTTTCGGAAAGGCGATTGCTAATAATTTCAAGATAGTCTTTTTGTCTTTAATATTTCAGATTCCTTTATCTTTGGTGATCGCACTTGTAATTGCGAGAAGATTTAAGGGAGCGGTTGTATTTCGAACAATATTCTTTCTGCCGTATATTCTTTCAGAAGTTATAGCGGGAACTATATGGTCTTTTGTTTATAATCCGCAAATCGGAATTCAGAATACAGTTTTGGCTGATTGGATTCCATGGCTTTCAAATTTTCAGTTTCTTGGTCATCAGGATACAGTATTTGCATCGATTTTCGTAGTACTGATATGGAAGTATTTCGGTCTTCATATGGTTATACTAATCGCAGGAATGCAGTCGATTCCTATTGAAGTGGAAGAAGCGGCATATATTGACGGTGTTAATAAATGGCAGTTGAACTGGCATATTATTCTACCTCTTTTGAAGCCTACAATTTTGCTTTCGATTTTCTTTTCGATCGTAGGATCTTTTCAGACTTTTGATATAATATGGGCAATGGGCCGCGGAGATCCTGTTAATGGAGCCGAGACAATGGTCACATATATGTATAAATATGGTTTTCAGCGTTTTCAACTTGGTTTCGGTAGTGCTGTAGCTGTTGTTATATTTATGATAACAATATGTGTAAGTCTGCTATATCAGAAATTCACAGCAGAAAAGGAATCGTAGGAGAGTAGTATGATAGTAGACGGAAATAAAACAGCGAAGTCAATACAGTATACTCTGCTGATTGCTTTGGCGGTAATTACTTTGCTTCCTATGCTTCTTGCTTTAGTGGGAGGCTTTAAAAATTTAGCTCAGTTAAGACTTGATCTCTTCGGCTGGCCGGATCCTTTCTTATGGGAGAATTACGTTGATGTTCTTCATCCAAAAAGATCAAGATTCTTTTTAAGTCTTTTTAACTCAATGTTGATTATGTCAACAACGGTTATGCTTGGTGTCGTACTTTCTTCATTTGCAGGATTTGCGCTTTCACGCATAAAATTTCCGGGAAGAGAACTGATATTCAACATTTTTCTTGTCGGACTTCTTTTCCCGCCTGCGGTTGCAATTCTGCCGTTGTATGTTGAATTGAAGGCAATTCATCTTCTTGACAACTATTTTGGTGTAATTCTGCCTCAGGTTGCATTTGCTCTGCCTATGCAGATAATGCTTGTCAGAAGCTTTTTTAAACAGATACCAATGGAGCTCGAAGAATCTGCTACTATTGACGGATGTACACAGTTTCAGTTTTTAGTAAGAATAGTAATACCGCTTTCTAAACCGGTATTAACAACAATTGCAATTCTTGCGATGGTTGGAAGCTGGAATAGTTACTTCCTTCCTTTGCTGATTTTGAATAGCGAGAAATATTTTACACTTCCAATGGGTGTAATGTCATTTGCCAGTCAGTATGTTTATAACTGGCCTCTTGTTCTTGCTTATATCACTCTCGCAATGGTTCCTGCGGTAATTTTCTATATGCTTGCTCAGAAGTATATTATCGAAGGTCTCACCAGCGGAGCTGTTAAACAGTAGCCTGCTTAAATCCCGGATATTGATGATCTCAATGTCCGGGATTTTTATATACATTGATTTCAAATATTATCGTCAATTTATAATTAATAATATTCATGGTGCATTGTTAAGTTATTTAAGTTCAGCTTGTTGCTGATTGTTTTGCTTCATTATTATAAATTCAGCCTCATTTTATTAATTATTTTAATATTAATCTTGACAAAAGGTTATTGTTTGATTTATGCGTTAACGGTAACGCAAATCGGGAGAATATGGCAACTATAAGGGATGTAGCAAAAAAGGCAAAAGTTTCAATCGGCACTGTTGATAGGGTAGTTCATAGCCGGGGAAGAGTTTCCGTTAAGACTATTGAAAAAGTTAATAAAATAATAGCCGAGCTTGGGTATAGGCCCAACTTATATGCAAGACATCTATCTCTATCAAGGTTGTATACGTTTGCTGTATTAATGCCGTCTCCGGATCAGGATAGCGGGTATTGGGCAATGTCAGCAGAAGGAATCAAAAAGGCTGTTTCGGAATTAAAACAGCATCACGTTAAGGTAAGGATGTTTGAATACGACCGTTATTCTTCAGAATCATTTGTAGATGCGTCAAGGTGTCTTCTCAAATCAAAACCTGATGGTGTGATGATTGCTCCAATCATGTGGAAAGAGGCTCGTGAATTCCTTTCGGAAATCCCGGGAAGCATTCCTTATGTTTTATTTAACGCTAATGTTCCGGATCTTAAAGCTGTATCTTTTATTGGTCAGGACGCCTATCAGAGCGGAGTTATTTGCGCTAAACTCATCAGTCTTGTTGTTAAAAGCGGATCAGTATGTATTGTACTGCCTTCCAATTCTGATCATCATATTGAAGAGCGCTCTGACGGTTTTAAGCATTTCTTTGAAAATAATAAGGATGTATCTATTGAAACATTTCGTTTGAACGGACAGGCTAATTCAGATAATTTTAAATCTCTTTTAGATAGTATGTTTTCTTTTAAAAAAGATATTGCTGCAGTTTATGTGGCAAATGCATCGACTCATTATGTTGCTGAATATTTCAAAGATAAAAATATTCAGAAGAAACCGTTTCTTGTAGGATATGATTTAATTGATTTGAATGTGAAATATCTCAAAGAAGGACTTATTGATGTTCTGATCAGTCAGAAAGCAAAGATGCAGGGATATGAAGGTGTTTATGCATTATATAATGAGGTTGTTCTTCAACAGTCTTGTGAGAGAAATATTCTTATGCCGATAGATATTGTTTTGAAGGAAAATCTTGTATATTATATGTGATTTTTTTTGAAATATGCGTTATCGGTACCGCATATTAGTTTCAATTGCTATTTGTTTTAAATTATTGTGTTGGATTTTTTAGATATAGGGATTATAATTATGAAAAGCGTTAACGGTAACGCGAAAGGGGTAAAATGAAATCACAAGCTTACGTCATAGGAGTTGATTATGGTACAGATTCAGTAAGGTCTGTGATAGTTAATGCTTTTGACGGACAGGAAGTTTCAAGTTCGATATTTGAATACCCAAGATGGAAAGATGGATTGTACTGTGATCCTAAAAATAATCAGTTTCGACAGCATCCGCTTGATTATATCGAAGGTTTTGAAAAAAGTATATTAGGAGCATTATCTTCTGTTTCAAAAGATGTTGCGGCTAATGTTAAAGGAATATCAATTGATACTACGGGTTCGACTCCAGTTGCACTGGATAAGAACGGACTTCCTCTGTCTCTTTCTGATGAATTTAAAAATAATCCGAATGCAATGTTTGTTTTGTGGAAGGATCACACTTCTGTGGCAGAAGCTGAAGAGATTAATAACAAGTCGAAGAATTGGGGCGGAATCGATTTCACAAAATATGTAGGCGGTGTATATTCGTCGGAATGGTTCTGGGCAAAGATGCTTCATATTATGCGTACGGATAGTGAAGTTCGTGAGCGTGCATTTACATGGGCAGAACACTGCGACTGGATGACCGCATATGTAACTGGAAACTGCAGACCTGATTTAATGAAACGAAGTCGTTGTTCGGCTGGTCATAAGGCAATGTGGCATTCCGAATTTAATGGTCTGCCTTCGGAAGAATTTCTTGTCACACTTGATCCGATGCTGAAGGGAATGCGTTCACGACTTTTTACAGATACATATACCAGCGACATTCCAGCTGGAACTCTTACGCGCGAATGGGCAGATAAACTTGGTCTATCTGAGAACGTTATAGTGGGAGTTGGCGCATTTGATGCGCATATGGGAGCAGTAGGCGGCGAGATCGAGCCATATTATTTAAGTAAAGTTATTGGGACATCGACATGCGACATGCTTGTTGCTCCTCGTGAGGATGTCGGCAATAGATGTATCCGCGGTATTTGCGGACAGGTTGACGGTTCGGTCATTCCTGGCATGATAGGAATGGAAGCCGGGCAATCGGCATTCGGTGATTCATATGCATGGTTCCGTTCAATGATTTTATCTCCGGTCAATGAGCTTATTGCACAGTCGGGGTTAGTTGATTCTAAAGTATCACAGGAACTAAGTTCATATCTTCGTAATAAAATGATTCCTCATCTTGAGAAGCATGCTGAAAAAATTCCTATAGGAGAATCGGAAATTGTAGCTCTGGACTGGCTGAACGGACGGCGCACACCTGATGCGAATCAGGCTCTTTCTGCTGTTTTCAGCGGTCTTTCTCTTGGCAGTGATGCACCGCGAATATTCCGAGCAATTGTTGAATCTACTGCTTTCGGGGCAAAAGCTATTGTTGATCGTTTTATAAGTGAAGGGATTCCAATTAAGGGAGTAATCGCTTTGGGCGGAGTTGCTAAAAAATCTCCGTTCGTAATGCAGACATTATCTGATGTTTTTAACATGAAGATAAAAGTTGTCCGTTCTGAACAGGCCTGCGCACTCGGTGCGGCAATGTTTGCCGCTACGGCTGCCGGATTATATCCGGATGTAATGAGCGCGTGCAAGGCAATGGGCAATGGATTCGAACGCGAGTATAATCCGATTGATTCAAACGTAGCGCTTTATAAAGGGCTTTATGCCAGATACCGCAGACTCGGTGATTATACCGAATCTGAAATTTCTTCTTCAAGAGGAAACGGTTAATGAATAAATTCAAAGAATTAAAAGAAAGAGCATGGCTCTGCAACATGGAACTTCCGAAACGCGGTTTGGTAATTTATACTTTCGGCAACGTTAGTGCCGCTGACAGAGCTGCAGGTGTTTTTGCTATCAAACCGAGCGGTGTTCCTTATGAAGAACTTAAAGCGGAAGATATGGTTGTTGTCGATTTCGAGAACAATATAGTCGAAGGAAATCTCAGATATTCTTCAGATACGAAAACTCACACAGTACTTTATAATAATTTTGCGGATGTAAACGGTGTTGTTCATACTCACTCGACTTACAGCGTCGCATGGGCACAGGCAGGGCTTGCAATTCCGATTTTCGGAACTACTCATGCCGATCATTGCGCGGGTGATATACCGTGCACCGATTTCATGTCTGATGAAGCTATTAAAGGTGACTATGAAATAGAAACCGGAAACCAAATAGTCCGCACTTTCGAATCAATATCTTACCATGAAACAGAGATGGTTCTTGTCGCAGGTCATGGACCTTTTACATGGGGATCCACTCCGGAAAAAGCTGTTTATAACAGCGCTGTTTTAGAAGAACTTGCAAAGATGGCATTCATCACAAGAAGCATAAATTCAAATACACCGCGTCTCAAAGAGGCGCTTGTAGATAAGCATTATCAGAGAAAACACGGAAAAAACGCGTATTACGGACAAGCGTCTAAATAATAATCCGTATAAAGGAGGACATGATGAGTAATATTCCAGAATTAAAATTAGGTATTGTAGCGGTAAGCAGAGACTGTTTCCCGATTGAGCTTTCTAAAAAAAGACGTAAAAACGTTGTTGATGAATGTAAAAAAGCTGATTTGAAAATTTCTGAAATTGAAACAGTAGTTGAAAACGAATCGGATGCATTAAAGGCTCTTTCTGAACTTGAAGCTCAGAAAATAAATGCTCTCGTAATCTATCTTGGAAATTTCGGTCCAGAAGGGCCAACGACGATTCTTGCGCAGAAATTTGACGGTCCTGTCATGTTTGTTGCTGCGGCTGAAGAATCAGGAAATGATCTTATAAAAGGTCGCGGTGATGCATATTGCGGTATGCTGAACGCTTCTTATAGTATTGGTCTCAGAAAACTTTCTCCTTATATATCTGAGTATCCTGTGGGTGTGCCATCCGAAATCGTGATGATGATTTCCGAATTCGTCCCGATAGCAAAAATCATCATCGGTCTAAAGTCTTTGAAAATATTTTCCTTCGGACCGCGCCCTCAGGATTTTCTTGCATGCAATGCTCCTATCAAGCCTCTTTTTGATATCGGGGTAGAAGTAATGGAAAACAGCGAACTTGATCTTTATGATCTTTTTCTTTCAGCTGAAGGTAATCCTAAAGTGAAAAAGACTGCTGAAGAAATGGCTTCTGAACTTGGTCACGGCAACACTTATCCTGATATGCTTATGAAGCTCGCTCAATATGAAGTTGCTCTTGTTCAGTTTTTTGAACAGAATCTCGGTGCATCCAAGTATGGTGTTTTTGCAAACAAATGCTGGCCGTCTTTTGAGAAATACTTCGGTTTCGTTCCATGTTATGTGAATTCACGTCTCGCGTCTCGCGGAATTCCTGTTGCGTGCGAAGTTGATATTTATGGAGCTTTAAGCGAATACATGGTTTCGTGCGCGACTGATCTACCGGCAACACTTCTTGATATCAACAACACAGTTCCGCTTGATATGTATAAAGAAGCCGGCTCTGCAGTAAAAAATTATAAGCCTACAGATCTATTTATGGGATTCCACTGCGGAAATACTGCGGCGTCATGTACTGTTGATCCTGTTATGAAATATCAGCTGATCATGAACAGGCTTATTGAAGGCGGAAAAGAGCCTGATATAACAAGAGGAACACTTGAAGGAAGAATCCGCGCAGGTGAGATTACGCTTTTTAGAATTCAGTCAACTGCTGACACAAAACTCAGATCTTATATCGCCGACGGAGAAATTCTTAATATTGATCCGAAATCTTTCGGTAGCATTGCCGTTTTTGCTATTCCGGAAATGGGACGTTTTTACCGTCATGTGCTTATTGAAAAACGTTATCCTCATCATTCGGCGATTGCATTTAAGCATTCAGCGAAAGCTCTGTTTTCTGCATGCAGAATGCTCGGTCTGGAGGATATTTCTTACAACAGACCTAAGGGATTGCCTTATCCAACGGAGAATCCGTTTAGTTAATGGTTCGATGCAGGCTCGCAGCAGAGCCTGATAAGGTGGCTGTAATATTGGATTACAGACAAATATAACACAGGAGGAGAGTATGAGAAAGCTATTTAGATGCGCTGTTATAGGCGCTGCCCTCGCCGTATCCGTTACAGGTTGTGGAAAAGGCGGAGACAAAATCGTTCTTGGTTTTTCCCAGATAGGTGCTGAGAGCGAGTGGAGAACTGCTAATACCGAATCGATTAAGTCGGCAGCAAAAGATGAAGGAATTGATCTTAAATTCTCTGATGCTCAGCAGAAACAGGAAAATCAGCTTAAGGCAATCCGTTCTTTTATTGCTCAAAAGGTTGATGCAATTGCGTTTTCACCTGTTGTAACTTCAGGATGGGAAGCTGTTCTTAAAGAAGCTAAAGATGCAAACATTCCGGTATTTATCACTGACCGTGCAGTTGACGTTCAGGACGATTCTTACTGGGTAACTGTTATGGGTTCGGATTTTACTGAAGAAGGCAGACGTGCTGCACGCTGGCTTCAGGAGTATGCTGCAAAACAGAACTGGAAAGGAACTATCAATGTAGTTGAACTTCAGGGAACTGTCGGATCAGCTCCTGCAATCGAAAGAAAGAAAGGTTTTGAAGAAGTAATGAAATCTACTCCTAATTTCAAAACTATCCGTTCGCAGACAGGTGAATTTACACGTGCGAAAGGAAAAGAAGTTATGGAAGCTTTTCTTAAAGCTGAAGGAAAGAAGATCAATGTTCTTTTCGCTCATAATGATGATATGGCAATAGGAGCAATTCAGGCTATTGAAGAGTATGGATTGAAACCGGGTAAAGATATCACTATCGTTTCAATTGATGCTGTTAAAGGCGCATTCGAAGCGATGATCGCCGGCAAACTTAATTGCAGTGTTGAGTGCAGTCCTCTTCTTGGACCACAGCTTATGCAGGCTGTTAAAGATTACAAAGCTGGTAAATCTATACCAAAACGCATTGTAACCAATGAAACAATTTTCCCTGCAGAAGTTGCTGCTAAAGAGTTCCCGAATCGTAAGTATTAATTGATGATAGCCGTTTTCCGGATTAACGGAAAACGGCTATAGAATGATTATAGCCACCTTAAGAGTCTCTGCTGCGTTTTTAATTTTGTTTGAACCGAGAGAGGAGGTATTATGGCTGATTTGAAGCCCATAGTTGAGATGAAGGGAGTGAAAAAATCTTTTCCGGGAGTTCAGGCTCTTTCTGGAGTTGATTTTAGATTGTTTGAAGGTGAGATTCATGCAATCATGGGACAAAACGGAGCCGGAAAGTCCACCCTTATAAAAATTCTTACCGGAGTATATAAGTCTGACGGAGGATCAATAGTATATTGCGGATCGCAATGCAGATTCAAAAGTCCGTTGGAAGCTCAGAAGAAAGGTATCAGTACAGTTTATCAGGAAGTTAATTTGTGTCCGAATCTTTCTGTTGCAGAAAATATTTTTATCGGACGTGAACCGCGCCGTTTTGGGATGATAGACTGGAATAAAATAAATTCTGAATCTGAAAAGCTATTAAAAAGACTCAATGTTTCGGTTGATGTTACCAAACTGCTTTCTTCATATTCGGTTGCAATACAGCAGATGGTAGCAATAGCGCGTGTGCTTTGCATTTCTTCGCGAGTGCTTATTCTTGATGAACCTACATCAAGTCTTGACGAGCAGGAAGTTAATGAGCTTTTTGATGTTCTCAATAAATTAAAGTCAGAAGGGATGGCAATTCTTTTTGTCACGCATTTTCTTGATCAGGTTTATCGTATAACTGACAGAATAACAGTCTTCCGCAATGGAACATTTGTCGGAGAGTATTTAACAAAAGATCTTCCGCGTGTTGAACTCATATTTAAAATGGTCGGAAAGGATATTTCGGCGATGAGTGCAATGCCTCAAAAGTGTTTGGAGAATGTATCTGATAATAAAGCAGCTGACTCACTTCTTGAAATTAAGAAAATGAAAAAACATGGTTCAATGAATGAGTTCAGCCTTGACGTTCAAAAAGGTGAAGTTCTTGGTTTTGCAGGACTTCTTGGTTCAGGAAGAACAGAGACTGCTCGACTTATTTTCGGAATTGATAAACCTGATGAGGGAGAATGTCTTGTTAAGAATGAATTAAAATCCATTTCTTCTCCAAGTGATGCGATAGGACTTGGTCTTGCTTTCTGTCCTGAAGACAGAAAAACCGAAGGTATTATTGATGAACTGTCTGTCAGAGAAAATATTATTCTGGCCCTACAGGGTTCACTTGGAATTATGAAATATCTGCCGCGGAAAAAACAGGAAAAAATTGCCGATGATTATATCAAGGCTTTAGGAATTAAAACTGCTGATGCTGAATGTGAAGTAAGAACTTTGAGCGGGGGCAATCAGCAGAAAGTTCTTCTTGCGAGATGGCTTGCAACTAAACCTTCTCTCTTGATTCTTGATGAACCGACAAGAGGTATTGATGTAGGCGCTAAGTTTGAAATTCAGGAATTTGTAATGTCGCATTGCAAAGAAGGGATGTCCATTATTTTTATTTCTTCAGAGCTTGATGAGGTAATACGCGTGAGTTCCCGCGTTGCCGTATTCAGAGACAGGCAGAAGATTTCAGAATTGTCAGGTAACGATCTCAAAGAAGAGAAAATTATGCATACGATAGCGGGAGGTCAGTAATCATGGCTGGATTTAATTTAAGGAATATTATGGGGAAAGTTGCCGGATTTTTTTCTGCAGCGAGCCGTTCGGGTTTGCTGTGGCCGGTGATTTTTCTCGGGCTTATTCTTTTGGTAAACGCTGTAATTAATCCCGGTTTTTTTGATATTGAAATCAAAGACGGCCGTCTATCCGGCAGTTTGATTGATATTATGAACCGTTCGAGTTATATTGTACTGCTTGCCATTGGTATGACATTTGTTGTAGCTACAGCCGGGATTGATATATCGGTCGGAGCTGTTGTTGCAATTTCTGCAGCAATATCTGCTTATTTAATCGGTGGAACGCTTGTTGTAGAAAACGGCGTTCAGCAATACGTCAGCTTTATGCCGATGCCTGTAGCTATTATCGCGGCTTTGCTCATCGCGACTGCTCTTGGTATGTGGAATGGTCTTTTAATTTCACGGATGGGATTACAGCCCATAATTGCGACTTTAATTCTGATGGTGGCTGGCCGCGGTATTGCCCAGCTTATTACAAGCGGACAGATTATAACAATATATTATAAACCGTTTTTCTTTATCGGCGGAGGATATCTTTTCGGAATACCTTTTTCGATTTATATTGTCGCAGCGGTTCTTGCTGTTGTAATGTTTCTTAAAAAGAGAACAGCTCTCGGCCTTTTTATACAGTCAGTTGGAATCAATAAAACAGCGACGCGCTTTGCCGGTATAAATTCCTCGAATATTATTCTTTGGGTTTATGCGTTCAGCGGATTTTGCGCTGGAATTGTAGGTCTTCTCGTCTGTTCTAATAACAAAAGCGCGGATGGAAATAATGCCGGTTACAATATGGAACTTGATGCGATTCTTGCAGTCGTTTTGGGCGGAACATCTCTTGCCGGTGGTAAATTTTACATTATGGGAAGCGTGATAGGCGGACTGATAATTCAGAGTTTAACTACCACGATATTTTCAATAAAGGAAATAAAACCTGAGGCGAATCTCGTTGTCAAAGCTGTAATTGTTTTTGTTGTGTGTCTAATACAGTCTGAATCGTTCCGGAAGAAAGTTGCCGGAGTAATTTTTCTCAGGGAGAAAAAATCATTATGAATAAAAAAAATATTCCAATACTTTCTTGTATTACCGGCAGAAAGGGCGGGAATAGCTGCGGATCGATGTTTAATTTTAAATATCTTCTTCTGGCTGCGACTATAGCTCTTTTTATTATAATGTTCGGTATTGGTTCGGTATCGTTCAGAGGTTTCTTTTCACTTAAAGTATTTTTTGATCTGTTTATTGATAATCCTTTTCTTTTTATTGCCGCCATCGGTATGACATTTGTTATCATTACCGGAGGTATAGATCTTTCAGTTGGTTCAGTTGCCGCGCTTACAACGATGATAACTGGAACCTTAGTTGAGATTCACGGAGTAAGTCCTGCTGTTGTTCTTCCTTTTGTTCTGCTTGTCGGATCCTCAATCGGATTTCTAATCGGGATAATGGTGCATTTTTTTAAGATACAGCCGTTCATTGCTACTTTGGGCGGAATGTTTCTTGCCCGCGGAATCGCGTTGATGATAAATACTGATTCAATAACTTTAAACAATTCGTTTTTTAAAGCTGTTTCGAATTATCACATTCCAGTTATCGGGAACGCTTTTATTACTATAAATGTCGTTATTCTTCTTTCGGTTGTTGTTATTGCCATAATTCTTGCGCATTATACTAACTTCGGACGCACTGTTTATGCTATCGGAGGAAATGAACAGTCAGCAATTCTAATGGGTCTTCCTGTAGGACGCACAAAAATACTCGTTTATACAATAAGCGGTTTTTGTTCTGCTCTTGCGGGAGTGACAATGATGTTTTATATGCCGTCCGGAAATCCGCTTCATGGAGTCGGGATGGAGATGGATGTTATTGCTGCAGTTGTCATCGGAGGTACGATGCTGACCGGCGGTTCCGGTTATATGCTAGGTACTGTATTCGGAGTTCTAATTTTGGGTACGATTGCAACACTTATAAATTTCCAGGGCGGCAGTGTTAATCCATGGTGGATACGCATCATAAATGCGGCGCTCATTCTTATATTTTGTCTGCTTCAAATTATATTTGAAAAGAAAGGCCGTAAAATAGCTAAATCCTGAAGTGCATTGTTATAAATCTGCAAAATGCCCAGCCTGGGCATTTTGCAGATTTGACTACAATTCTATTTTTCTGTATAAACTCCGTTATTATCATCAGCAAGAGCTTTCATGAATTCTTCGTCCTTATCATCACCGAGCCCGACGCTGTGAATGACTACGCGGCCGTTGTTAAGTGATTTAATTTCTTTCAGAATTTTGTCGGATGATGCGTCAGATGGCTGACCGTCAGAAAGAAAAAATATTACATCGACTCCGCGTACATTGAGAGCGGCTTTGAGTCCGGCAAGAGCGCTTGTTCCACCGCCTGACTTCAGATTGTCCACAAAGAAGATTGCTTTGTTTTTGGTCATATCCGAAGCCTGAAGAATATTTTTGTCCCAGTAATTCACTGAAGATGAAAAAGTTAATACAGTAAATTTAGTTTTTTCATCGAGTCCGCGGATTGCCGGCATTAGTTCTCTTCTTGCAGTGGCAAGTTTTGTTGATTCATTTTCAATGCTTTTCGACGCTAAGCCTCCAAGAGGTCCTTTGAGTTTGCTTCTGATGATTCCGCCGGCTTCGCTTGCCGCCTGAGCTCTTAATTTGTCCGAAACATTACCCTCATTTTTGCCTTCCATGCTTCCGGATACGTCCACAAGAAAAACAACATTCTTACCTTCAGTTTTTATCCCGAAATAGCTTTCGGATTTCGTAAATCTGTAGCATCCGGTAGCAGTACAAAAAATTGCAGTTAGTGTTAATAGAAATAATTTTCGTTTCATTTTCCCCCCTGAAATATTTTCTATGATAGAACAGATGGTTTGTTTATCAAGGCTTTTTTGATTTTTGAACAATTGCAATAACAGATACTTCGGGTTTAGATGAGTATGTCTGAATGATTAGAACTTTACTCGCATCGATTGGTCTTATGGTGAACTCATAGGTTTTATCGCCGGTTTGAATTATAAGATTATCATTTTCCAATGTCCACTTGAATGGAACAGAAGAATCTTCAATTTTAAGTATTCCTGTGAAATCCTTTTTAAAAACTATTTCAGTCTTGCCTGCGGGAAGTGGATCTTTTTCGAGAATTTTTCCTGAACCTGTAAAAATTACCATATCACTTGATTGGATGATCCAGCTGCCTGTGAGAATTATCGTGTTTGCAGTATCGCCGGCATAAATTAAACCTGAAAACAGTAATAATCCGATCAGATATTTTTTCATATATTTCTCCTTAATATTTGAAAATATTCATATTTCTATCATGAAGATTTAAAAAAGCTAACTTTTTTCTGAAGATTTTCGGCCATTGCGGATAATTCTTCAGAGCTTCCAGCAATTTCCTCTGATGATGACGCTACTTCCTGAGATGTTTCTGATATATCGTTAACTGTTTTTACCATTTCTTCCATTGCTGTCCGCTGTTCCTGAGTTGCAGTTTGAATCATTCCGGCTCTTTGCTGAATATCAAGAAATTCAAATGATATTGAATTATTAGTCTCGACGCCGTTTTCCATGAGTTTTGATACACTGCCTGCCATAGTTTCCATTGATGAAATTCTTTCTATTATCAAATTGATAGTTGAGAAAATTTCCTCGGCATTTTTCGTAAAATTATTAATTTCTGTTTCGTTATCAGAAATCAGGGTATCTATTCCGTTGATACTTTCTGCCGTCTGATCGGCAAGTTTTGAAATTTCATCAGCTACTACCGCAAAGCCTCTGCCTGATTCTCCGGCACGTGCCGCTTCTATAGCAGCATTCAGTGAAAGCAGATTTATTTTATCCGATATCTCATTTATCATGCCTACAATGTTTTTCATTTCCTGTGAAGATGTATTGATCTTTGTCATGTTTGCAGACATATTGCCTAAAGAATTTTCAACCGCATTCGTTACCTGAGTGATCTCTGCTGTAAGCGAACGTGTATTGTTCATTTCATTATTTATTTCACCAAGTTTTCTGTTGAGATCTTCAATAATAGATTGGATATAATTTATCTTATCAAGTTGTTGGTCAGTTTGTGAATTTATATTGTCAAGATTAGCTGAAATTTCCTCAATAGTTGCTGTTATTTCTTCTGTTGCCGCCGCCTGCGACTGTGAATTTTTAGAAGCCGAATCCGCAGCGGCAGAAAGTTCTGTTGAAGAAGAGGCGAGTTGTTGTGAAGATGATTTTACTTCCTCGATAATTTCGCGAATCCTTAACGCAAAGTCATTGTATGAGCTGAGCATTGTCTCTATTTCGTCAGTGCCCGCGATTTTTACAGTGTGTGTCAAATCGCCGTTTTTAATCATTGCAAGATTTGTTTTGACGATATTGACTCTCTTTGTCATATTATTTGCGAAAGAGTAAAGCATTATGCTGCTCAGGACAATTACGATTATAACAATGATGCCCAGCTTGATTTCTATACTGCGGATTTCTTTATAAACGTCATCGATATATATTCCTGTTCCGAAAATCCACTGCCATGGTTCATATGAAAGAACAAATGATTCTTTGGGAACTATTAAGTCAGGGTTATCTTTTGACGGCCATGCATATCTTACAAATCCCTGTTTTTCGGCAGAAGTTGCTTTTTCAAGAAATTCGTCGAATATCTTCAATCCGTTTTTATCCTGAAACGCTGATTGATCTTTGCCTTCCATCTGAGGATTCGCGGGATGCATCAGCATAATTTTCTGAAAATTATTAATCCAGACATAGTCTGCAAAATTGTCGCCGTAACGCATTGCCCGGACGGCATTCATGGTTTGTGATTTCGCTTCTTCTTCGGTTATGACACCTGAAAGTGCAAGTTTGCGGTAAGATTCCGCTATGCCGATTGAAGTCTGGACTACGCTCTTGATTGTTTCTTTTTTTTTCTCTATTATAAATGATTCAACTTTCGGCATCAGGTAAAAGAAAATTACGGCAGTGAAGGAGATGATAATAATTATACCAAGGAAAATTATTTTTTTCTTTATTGAGATATTGTTGGTTCCGAAACGCATTGGAATCCTCCGGTGCAAGCAATGCAATATAATCGGAAAATAGATAATTTCCCTTAAAATATAGTGTATCATATTGTAAAAAAAAATAAAGAAAAAAAGACTGTTAGTTTATAAAGTTGACTTTTTCTAATAAGTCCCGGATCTTCAGCCAAGCTGAAAGTAAATGAATTGAAAAAATAATACTGCTGTTTTAGATTATGACGAGTTTTATCGGAGGCTGTTATGTTCGGCGAATTTCTTATCAGAAAAGGCAAAATCGGACCGGAAGAGCTTGAAAAAGGGCTTGCCACGCAACGCGACTTGAATCTTCCTATCGGTGAGACGCTTGTTCAGCTCGGATTCATCGAAATGGGTGAACTTGATATGCTTGTCTCGGAATTTATAGCACACAAAGCCGATGAGCTGATCGGCGATAATTCTATTTGGGAAGAAAAATAAATATTGTGAATAAATATTATCAATGCTTTATCTGCATGCTTTGCCTTGCGTTGAGTGCTGCGTGTTCGAACGCGGATAGGAATCCTGATGATTTTGTAGTTCAGATTTCTGCTGATCCTGATTCGATGAATCCCATTTTGTCGCAAGACTCAATATCGGATAAAATTTCTGAGTTTATTTTTGATTCGCTTCTTGACCGTGATAAAGATACTCTTGAGATGATTCCGCAGCTTGCGGAAAAGTATGAGATTTCGCCGGACGGTCTGGTTTACAAATATTATCTCCGTAAAGACGTGAAGTGGAGCGACGGAAGTCCTTTTACGGCGGATGATATAGTTTTTTCATTTGAGACAATAATGAGTCCGAAAACCGCCTGTGCTCATTTAAAAGTTTATTACGCGGATATTAAATCCGTAAAAGCTATAACACCGCATATTGTAGAATATGTTTTTTCGAGACGTTATTTCAAAGCCTTGGAAGTCTCTTCTTCTATGCGTATTCTATCAAAGAAGCAGTTCGGCGACGGGTCGGATTTTAACACCCATAAAGAAAACCGCATGCCAATGGGAACTGGTCCGTATCTTTTAAAAAAATGGGATACAGGTCGAAGACTTGTTCTTGTAAGAAACCCATATTATTACGGAGAGAAACCTCCTTTCTCGGAAATTATATTCAAAATTATTCCTGATAACAGTATCGCTTTTCAACTGCTTAAAAAAGGTGAAGTTGATATGGTGAATCTGCGTCCTATACAATGGGAACGTCAGACTGATTCTGAGAAATTTAATGACAATTTTTATAAAATTAAATATTTTCTTCCTAACTATAGTTATATAGCTTGGAACCATAAGAAGGAAATATTTGCCGATAAGGAAATGCGTAAAGCCCTTACAATGTTGGTAAATCGCAAACAGATTATTGACAAACTTCTTTTCGGAGAATCTGTTGAAGTTACGGCATCATTATATGTTATGGGACCGGATTATGATTCTTCTTTGCAGCCGTATCCGTATGATCCCGAAAATGCAAAAAAGATTTTTGAATCTAAGGGGTGGAAAGACACAGACGGTGATGGAATACTTGATAAGAACGGCAAAAAGTTTTCTTTTTCGTTTATGTATGCCGCACATAGTAAAATGAGTGAACGTTTAGCGACAATAATGAAAGAAGATTTTAAAAAAAGGGGAATTGAAGTCGGAATCGAAAGACTCGAATGGGGATCATTTCTTAAAAGAGTTGATGAAAGGAATTTTGACGCGCTTATACTCGGCTGGAGCATGCCTTTTGAATCTGATCTTTATCAGGTCTGGCATTCATCCCAGATTAAAGACGGAAGTAATTTTGTTTCATATTCTAATCCCGAACTCGACAGGCTTATTGAAGCGGTTAGACTTGAGCTTGATTATAAAAAACGTACCGAAATTTACAGAAAAATTCACCGTATAATGTACGAAGACCAGCCATATACTTTTCTTTTTTGTAATCCTACACTTGTTGCTCTCAGCAAAAGGTTTGACAATGTAAAAGTTCATAAGACCGGGCTGGATTACCGCGAATGGGTTATCAGACGTGATTAAATATATTTCAAGAAGACTTCTTCTGATGATTCCTACATTGATAGGAATTACTTTTATTACATATTCGCTTGTCAGATTTTCAGCCGATAATTACAGCCGTAATATGTCGGAAAATATGAATGAACAGACTGCGGCAGGCAGAAACAGCGCCGTATACAAAGAGGAAATGAAGCTCTTTGGTCTTGATAAACCGATACCGATCGGTTATATAAACTGGATTAAGAAAGCGGCTGTTCTTGATTTCGGAAATTCTCGCAAAGACGGAAGAAAGGTGACTCAGCGTATTGTTGAGGTTCTTCCGAATACAATAATGTTGAACCTTTATTCTGTATTTTTAATCTATATCTTTTCAGTTTGTGCGGGACTCTATCTTGCAGTTAAGCGCGGAACTAAAATTGATCAGATATCATCCATTGTCTTTTTTGTTATTTATTCTATTCCGACATTCTGGCTTGCACTGACAATGCTTACTTTTTTTGCGGGCGGAGAATATCTGAATTTATTTCCATTAGAGGGAATAATTACCAGTGGTTTTGAAGAGAAATCGGTGATTGAACGTTTTTTTAATATTGCCTGGCATTTGACTCTTCCGGCAATTTCGCTTTCAATCGGTGAGATTATCTTTTTAACACAGTTCATACGTTCTAATACTCTTGAAGTGCTGAACAAACAGTTTATAATTTCAGCGCGGGCAAAAGGTCTTTCTGAAAAAAGAGTAATATTCGTTCACGCTTTTAGAAATTCAATGATTCCTCTTGTAACAATGATAGGGATGCTTATTCCGTCTCTTTTCGGAGGAAGTGTAATTATTGAATCGATTTATTCTCTTCCTGGTCTTGGAATGATGGTATTTGAAGCATTTCTCTCGCGTGATCTTCCTGTTATCATGGCAATTACTATGTTTTCGGCTGTTCTAACTTTGCTTGGAATATTATTTTCTGATATTCTTTATAGTGTAATAAATCCGAAAATAAGGGTCAGCTGATTATGAAAATATCTTATAAAAAAATTCCGATCTATTATGCGATTGCTGTTTTGTTTTCTTTTGTTTTTGTTTCTATTTTTGCTCCTTTGATTTCGAACAGCCGTCCTCTTATTTATGCCGATAAAGGTAAAATAACTTTTCCTGCTCTTATTGATTATTCTGAATACAATAACTTTGATTTTAAAAATGCGCCGGGATTTAAGATATTTCCGCCGATTAAATATAACTATTCCGAGTATGATCTGGACTCGGTCGTTGCTCCGCCTTCAGCGGATCATTATTTCGGAACTGATGAACAGGGTCGTGATATCGCAGCGCGAATGATTTACGGAACACGGAACTCTTTTATCGTGAGTCTGATAGCTGTTTTTATTTATCTTTCGATAGGCATTGTTGCCGGATCGTTTGCGGGATATTTCGGAGGAATAGTTGATATAATCCTTTCAAGAATAATTGAAGTCGTGATATGCTTTCCCGTTCTTTTTTTCATTCTTGCATTAACGGCTATTTTTACTCCCGGTCTGATTACGATTATGGTTGTCATAGGTCTTACCGGATGGACATCTACAGCGAGAGTGGTAAGAGGAGAATTTTTTAAAATTAAAAACAGCGGCTATGTTCTTGCCGCACGTGCAGCCGGAGCGGGTGATTTTAGAATTATATTCAGGCATATCCTGCCTAACGCATTGCCGCCGGTTATAGTAATCGCGGTATTCGGTCTTGCTTCCGCTGTATTAATTGAATCATCGCTCAGCTTTCTTGGTTTCGGCGTCCAGCCGCCTTCTCCAAGCTGGGGAGATATTCTAAGTCAGTCGCGTGATTTTTTTGATTTTGCGTGGTGGCTCATGTTTATACCAGGCGGTGCTATTTTCGCAGTAATAAGTTCGTACAATATTCTTGGAAGATATATTCAGCACAGATATGAAAGCAATTCTCGTTAGTTTATTATTTTTGTGTTCATGCAGCACTTACCTTTTCAATGATGAAACAGCCTTTGAGGAATTTCCTTCAGAAAGCGATGTCGCCGGATGGAGAAAAAAATCCGAACTCATTGAATTTAATGCAGGAGACGTCAAAGCGCATAGGGTAGAATATGTATCTATCAACAACGGGTCTTTGGTTACATGTACAGTCTATTATTCTTCAAAGATTGGCAGTCTTATTAATCTGTTTTCTTTTCTGGATTCAACATGCTTTGTAAATAATTCTGAAATGATTATTGTTTCATCTGCAAAACATGCGAATATTCTCTATTCGGGTAAAATGATTGAGATTATATCAGAAGATGATTCTTCCGCTGTAGAATTGTTTGAGAAATATTATTTGTCAGATAAGAGAAAATCCGAGCTTCCCGAAATTATTAATCTTTTTGACTTCAATCAAAAAGTGAAGTACAATAAAGAGCCGATTAATTTCGGTACGAAGCTGCCTGTTTATGAGGGAGTTCCGGCATTTGAAAAGGATAAGCTGTTTTTTGTTTCAGAGTTAATAACACAGGAATCAGCGGATTCTGTTTCATCTTTTCTGCTGAAACGGAGTGATGTTTTGACTGAAAGCCTGAATGAGTCACGGATCTTTTTTATTAAAAAGGAAAAGAATTATGATGTTGTTTCAGTTAAGGGGAAGTATATATTCGGGTTTTATAATATCGAAAAAATTGAGGAAGGAAAATTTCTCATTGAAAGAGCCGGAAAGCTTATAAATGAAAAAGGGAAATGACTCACAAGATTTATTTTCTCTCAATAATTTAATGGATAGTCTTCATTCTGAATTTGAATTGAGGCAATCGCCGTTTCTAAATGTACTTTTCCATAACATTGATTCGCTTATTTATAATTCTGACAAGTGGTTTGAAGAAGGTGTACCGCCTGAGTTTTCCGAAGTAATTAATTCTCTCATCCATCTTTCTGCGCTGTGTCTTGAAAAAATTGATTCTTTTATCGAATTTTCATCTGAGAATTCCCGTGGCAGTTTGGTTCCTGATGATATTATCCGTTCGGTCGCTGACTCGTTTAGGGAAATGTCTAAAATTACATCTTTTTCATTAGATTCTAAAGGAGATACTTCAATAAGTGTTTCACCGGTGCTTTTTAAGGATGCATTGGTTAACGTTTTTCTTGTTGTATTTCCGTATCTGTCAGAGAAAACCAATATTAATGTTTCGATTACAGGCGGTGCCTCGGAAGTTGATCTGTCATTTTCTTTTTCCGGTATTTCATCCGATATGCCTGATCTCGGTAAAATGATGAAACTATTCTATTCTGTTAAGCATAACGACAGTTTCCGGATACGCGCAGGTTTGAATCTTCCTATTGAAAATTTCAGAAGAATAGGCGGTATTACCAAAATTGACAGAGAAGATGATGATCTTCTTGTCAATATTAAGTTTTCATCAGCAGAATTCATTGAAACAGTAGAAAACATTAGAAAGGATAATTCTAAATCAGAAAACCCCCTGAAAGAAGGCACGGTTTATGTATCTATCAGTGATAAGGTCGCAGAAATGTTTCTGCACGATAACCTTTGCGATATGGGATACAATGTAGTTGCGGCAAAGCCTGATACGCTTACGGCTCTTGGTTTGCTGCCTCATGACAAAGCTTTAATTATTGATGCAAATTATTTAGTTACAGCGTTTGAATCTCCTGAAAATTTTTTTGTCGCGATGAAATTTCCAAAAATTATAATTATAACAAAATCCGGTGACCGGTCTGATTATTCTCTTCCGGCTAACGCAGTAATAATAAAATATCCTTTTGAAATAGATCAGATTTCTTCATTTGTAGGATAATATGTACTTTATAATCGGAGACATTCACGGTTGTGCTTCAAAGCTGAAAAAACTTTATAATAAGATATCCTCAAAAATATGCGATGATGATGTATTAATCTTTCTCGGAGATTATATTGACAGAGGAGAGGACTCTTATGGTGTACTTGAAATTCTTCATCATATCAGCGTGTGTCATCGGACTCATTTTTTAACAGGAAATCATGAGAAGATGCTTTATGATTATATTTCCGGAAAAGAGGATCCCGGAATGTACTTTCTTAACGGCGGCGGTAAAACGATTGATTCTTATAAGAAAGTGCTGGGCTCATTTTATATTCCCGAAGAACACAGGGATATTCTTTTTAACCGGAATTATTATTTCGAAACAGATTCATTTTTTGCAGTTCATGCAGGAGTAGACCCCTTATACTGTGATAATTATTCCTTAACATCGCCGTGTGATATGGTATGGATTCGCGAGAAATTTTATGATTCTGATTATTGCTTCAAAAAAACAATTATTTTCGCTCATACTCCGACTCAATATTTTAAAGTAAGATTGGGGGAGGTTTATACCGATTATAAAAGAAATATCATCGGAATTGATACAGCCGCTGTTTATGGAGGAAAGCTTACATGTCTAGTCTGGCCAAAAATGCAGTTTATTCAATCTTGATTCTTTTAGTTTCTTTGTCGCCTTCGCGCGCAAAAGAAACCATATATACTTTTCCGGCTGTAGTCGAAAAAATCCGAAGCGATAATGTCGCTGAACTACTCTCAAAAGAAAATCTGAAAAATGAAAAATACAAAATATATGCAGGGAATAATGAAATCGGTGAAATCGCTGTTGTTGATGCGGTGAAGATTAATTCCTCGGGAAAATTTTCTTACAGAATCATATGCCGTTATTCAATTATTGAAGGAAAAGAAAGCAGTTTCAGGGCAGGGAATCAAATTGCGCTTGTTGAAGAGAAAGAAGTTGTTATAAAAACCTATGTCGATAAGTATCCCAAGGAAGATCCTGAATATAAAAAGCGTATAATAACATATCCTGATAACCGAGAAATGGTTTTTGTAAGTTCCGGCAGAATTCAAATCGGCAGTGATGACGGCGATAAGAATGAAACACCTGCTCATATAGTTGTATTTGAAGAATTCTATATTGATAAATATGAAGTCAGTAATTTGGATTATTATCTTTTTGTAAAAACCGTCGGCGAAAAATATCCGAAATCATGGAATGGAGAATATCCTGCCGATAAGGCTGAACTTCCTGTTTTGGTTACTTATTATGAAGCCGAAAAGTATGCTAAATGGGCCGGAAAAACTCTTCCGACTGAAGAGAAATGGGAATACGCGGCAAATAATGTTTCTGAATCGACTCAGTATGTTGTTGCCGATGGTCTTATACGAGAAGTAAAAAAGACTGTTTTTCCATGGGGAGATAGATTCATAAAAGATTACTGTAATTCTGCAGACTTCTGGTCCGACAGATCCGAATTTAACGGAATTAAAAAGGGTTATCTTCCCGTACGTTATCTCGAAGATAAAAATGTATCCGGTTTCGGCGCTGTTAACATGAGCGGAAATGCTGCCGAGTGGACTTCAAGCTGGTATGATAAATATGATAAGTCATTAAGCCGCGATAAACGCTACGGGAAACAGATGAAAGTCGTCAGGGGAGGGAGCTGGTTTAATAATGTTAAAAGACAGCGGATATCTGCCCGTGACTGCGGAGGCATTCCAAGTCTTCATGATGATAATTCTTTCGGATTCAGATGCATAAGAAAAGCTGGCGTAACTGATATTGTAAAATAAATATATGAAATCAGTTTAATGAAAAAGGCGATGAATTATCATCGCCTTTTTTTATTGTTGCTTTAGGATATAATCAATAAGTTTTTAAAGTGTTTTCATATGCCTGAGACGCCGCTTTCCTGTTCATGCGGATTTCTTCGCTTGAAGGGTCGGATTCAACACCGAGATTAAATGCTCTTAGAGCTTCGCGGAATTCGCCTTTTTTAAAATGAGCCTTTCCAATATTATTATAAGCGTCTCCCGCAATTTTGCCGTCATCGCTTGATTTTACGATGAGATAGAAAGTTTCAATGGCTCTGTCATATGCCCCGCGTTTGTAATAAATCAGGCCAAGTGCAGTAAGAGCATCCTTGTCTGAAGGGCTGAATGCAAGGGCTTTTTGAATGTATTCAAGACCTTTTGCGGCAGGTCTTTCGGGATTTTCCCTGTCGGTTTTATTTGATTCGATTATGCCGAGATTGATATATGCCTTAATTGTCAGTTCGCGCGACGTGTTTAGTTCGACAACTTTAAGGTAGCGTTTTTCTGCAAAGTCAAGAATTCCCTTTTTGTTATAAATGGTTGCAACAGCAAATTGCGCATCGGCGAGCATTGGCCATTTCTCGGTAATCTTTAGATATTCAGCTTGAGCATCATCAAGATATCCCAGATCATACAAAAGATCGGCAAGTGCCATATGCGGTTTGGGATTGTCAGGATTCAGTCTTTTTGCGTTCTGCCACGCTTCCATAGCTTTTTCATTTTCGCCCTTGTGTTTGTAGGCGATACCGAGATTATAATAAGCTGCGTCGTCTTTTGAATTAAGAGAAAGAGCCTTATTATATGCTTCGATGGCTTCATCAAAGCGCTGGGCTTCGTCAAAAATATTTCCGATATTAACATAAGCTATGCGGGCGTTTTCGCTTGCAGGCTCAAGCTCTGTAATTTTTTTGAAGGCATTAAGAGCTGAGTCAAGTTCTCCTTTGTTGTAAAGAAGTTCGCCGAGACGGGCGAGAATTTTTGTGTTTCGTCCATTGTTCTGAAGTATCTTGTTATAGACATCAATTCCTTTGTCATAGGCCTTCAGCGAAGTATATACCGCGCCGAGATTTTCAAGCATTTCATTATCCTGTGAACCGAGCTCCTGAGCTCGCAGAAATTCGGCAAGCGCAGAATCGTTTTTACCGCTTCTGAGATAAACTATGCCGAGATTGTAGTGATCAATCGCATCATTGGGATTCATATTGACTGCATTTTTTAGATATTGTTCCGCGAGGGGGTAGTCTCCGCGTTCAAGATAAATGATGCCGAGCTTCGAGTGGGCGAGGTAGGCGATTTTTCCGCTTCTGTCGCTTTCCAGGGCTTTTTTAAAATATTCTATAGCAAGAGGTTCGTCAGCTTTTTTCAAATATGACTGTGCCACATTATAAAGAGCTGATGCGTTTCCGGGTTCGTATTTCAGCGCTTCCTTGTAAGCCTCAAGAGCTTCCGAGTATTTACGCATTTCATAATAAATATTTCCTTTCAGAAGAAGATTGTTTGCGTTTTCCGGCTGAATGTTGATGGCTTTGTTTACGCTGTCAAGTGCCTCGGCAAGCAGTTTCATCTTTCTGTATGTAATCGCCATATTTCTATATGTTGAAGCGCTCAGTTTGCTGTCGGAGTCGTATTTTAATGCACGTTTATAGTAATCGATTGCTTTTGTGAAATTGCCGCGTTCGTCTTCAATAATACCGAGATATGTAAGAGCCTGAGCCTTATCCTTGCTGGAAGCGTCAGAACTTATAACTTCGTTGAATTCGTTTGCCGCATCGTTGAAATAGCCTTTGCTGTAACTGTCGATTCCTCTGCGCAGATGAACGTTCTCGCTGTCTGTGCCGGGAGTGTCCATCCTGTCGCTTCTTGTATAAGCTTCGTCTTTATCTTTGGCTCCGAATTCAATTTTCGAAAGAATTGATTCACTGCCTTTTTTATATTTGTGAATTAAAAAAATTGCTCCGCCGGTAATTATAAGAAGAAGGATTGCGGCAGCAATAATTTGATATTTCTTTTTTTGATTGTTTCCCGGCTGAGGGTAGCTGCTTTGGGGATTATATTCATAATCCCTATCTGCGGATATGGTAAGTCTGTTTTTTCTTATTCCGTTCAAGTTTTCCTGCCTGTTAAGGCGGTTATTTCAGTTCAGACTTATGAACGGCATCTAGAATTCCGTTGATGAACTGAGCTGAGTTTTCACCGCCGTATATTTTGCCAAGCTCAATAGCTTCGTTGATAGTAACAGGAGCCGGAATCGTCTTAAGATGAACAAGCGCGTAAATTGACAGTCTTAATATTGACTTGTCGATAGACGCGATACGGTCAAATTTCCAGTTTTTCGCATATTTGATTATAAGTGCATCGACTTCTTCGATGTTTTTTATAGTCCCGGATATCAAATCCTTTGCGAAATCGGAAATTTCAGCGGGAACCTCTTCTTCAATCCATCCAAGACCTGAAATATCCTGTGATGTTTCTCCGACGGTGTCATACATATAAAGCCCCTGAAGGGCAATTTCTCGTGATTTTCTTCTGTGACCCATTATTTAAGCTTCTTATAGAGATTGATCATTTCAATAACGGCCATGCCAGCGTCAAATCCCTTGTTCCCGGCTTTTGTTCCAGCCCTTTCTATCGCCTGCTCTATATTATCGGTAGTAAGCACTCCGAAAATTACAGGAATATTAGAAGAAAAAGAAACCTGGGCAATGCCCTTGGATGCTTCGGCTGCAACATAATCGAAGTGAGGTGTTGAACCTCTGATAACAGCACCGAGGCATATTATTCCGTCAAATTTTCCGCTTTCCGCAGCGACCTTTGCTGCAGCAGCAATTTCAAAAGCTCCGGGAACTTTTATTAGCGTTATATCATCAAGAGATGCGCCGTTGCGTGTAAGACAATCGACAGCACCGCCTATCAGTTTTTCTGTAATAAAATCGTTGAACCTTGATGCTATAATGCCAACTTTTACGGCTTTTGCCTCAAAATTACCTTCAATGATTTTCATGGGAAAACTCCTTGAAGGTAATCAAACTGATTTATGGAGTTTTCAGTCAACATTTTTTCCGGCGCAAGCTCTTCTCTTAAAGAAATAATAGGTTTTTTATATGTTGAGTGATGCCGTATTGCGGTATTGATGTTAATTCTGAATGGTTGAGAATAATCGTTCTTTTTTAAAAATGATGAAATTAATGCATTTTTGGGTTATATTGCTGATATTGTTGCAACCAAAGAAAAGTTCAATTGGTCTTTCAGATGTTGAACAAAATTACGGAAGTGTATATGTTTTATATTAAAATTGATTCCGAACAGTGTAAGGGTTGTTTATTGTGTATTGCGGAATGCCCCAAAGGGCTGATTAAGCCCGGAAATAATTTCAACAGCAAGGGATGGCTTGTGGTGAACGCTGAAGCTGAAGGATGTACTGGATGCAGAAGATGTGTAACTGTATGTCCCGATCTTGCAATAAAATTGTACAGGGAGAACTAATTTGCGTAAATTAATAAAAGGAAATGAGGCGATGGCAGAGGGAGCCGTTCTCGCCGGATGCAGATATTATTTCGGCTATCCGATCACGCCTCAAAATGAAGTTCCGGCGTATATGTCCAAAAGACTGCCAGAAGTCGGCGGCGTTTTTGTGCAGGCTGAAAGTGAACTTGCCTCGATAAATATGGTTTACGGTGCTTCTGCCGCCGGCGCCAGAGTGATGACGACAACCTCCAGTCCCGGATTTTCTCTCATGATGGAAGGTGTGTCATATCTTGCCGCATCACGTCTGCCTTGTGTTCTTGCGAATGTACAGAGAGGCGGTCCCGGACTTGGCAATATTGCGCCGGCCCAGGGAGATTATTTTCAGGCAGTGAAGGGTGGCGGCCATGGAGATTACAGACTCATCGTGCTTGCTCCGGCTTCACCGCAGGAAATGCTTGATCTGACAATGCTCGCGTTTGAACTTTCGGATAAATACCGCGTACCTGCGTTGATTCTGTCTGACGGTATCATCGGTCAGATGATGGAAAGTGTCGATGTTCCCGAGAATTACAAACCGGGAATAATTGAAAAACCGTGGGCTCTTACCGGTGCAAAAGGAAGAGAGAAGAATGTCGTCTGTTCACTTTTTCTTGATGAAAATGTGATGCAGAATTTAAATAATTCACTGCTGAATACTTACGAAGAATTAAAGAGAAGCGAAGTGCGCTGCGAATCTTATATGACGGATGATGCCGAGACGGTTGTTATTGCATTCGGCACGCCTTCAAGAATTGCTAAAAATGCTGTTTTACGCGCTAGAGCAGAAGGATTTAAAGCCGGTCTCTTGCGTCCCATAACACTTTTTCCTTTTCCCGAAAAGGAAATTAATTCTTTCATTGAAAATAATGTTAAAAACTTTCTCGTTACCGAAATGAATACAGGTCAGATGCTTGAAGACGTAAAGCTTTCGGTTTCAGGAAGAGCTGATGTTCATTTCTACGGAACAAGCGGCGGTGTAATAACCGATGAGGATGAAATGACTGCTAGAATTATATCTATTTGCAAAGGAGAAAGCCGTGGCTGAAATTATTTTTGACAGACCAAAATCCATGACGCCGGCTCCTTTTCATTATTGTCCGGGATGCGGTCACTCTGTTATTCACAGACTTATATGCGAAGTTATAGATGAGCTTGATTTGCGTGAAAAAACAATTGCTGTAGCTCCTGTCGGATGTGCAGTTCTTGCTTATGATTACTTTAATTTTGATGTGAGCGAGGCAGCCCACGGAAGAGCTGCAGCTGTTGCTACCGGCATAAAGAGAGTTCATCCTGATAAGCTCGTTATAAGTTATCAGGGAGACGGAGATCTCGCCTCCATCGGTATGGCTGAAACAATACATACCGCCAACAGAGGCGAAAAGATTACGGTAATATTCGTAAATAATACTAATTACGGAATGACCGGCGGGCAGATGGCTCCGACGACTTTGGTAGGTCAGGTTACAACAACGACACCAAATGGACGAAATCCCGAAACTGAAGGTTATCCAATAAGAATGGCTGAAATGATAGCTTCATTGCAGGCGGTTAAGTATTCCGTAAGAACTTCAGTTGCCGATTTCAAGGGAATCGTTCAGACAAAAAAAGCAATTAAGAAGGCGTTTGAACTTCAGCTTGCCGGCGGATATTCGTTTGTTGAAATTCTTTCGAACTGTTCGACAAACTGGGGCATGAATCCGGTTGATGCAAATAAACACATAATAGAGAAAGTCGCGGAATATTTTCCGCTTGGAACTTTTAAGGAATGATGGTGAAAGTATGACTCAAAAAATAATTATATCCGGATTCGGCGGCCAGGGAGTTTTATCTGCAGGTCTATTGATTGCGGAATCCGCGGTTGAAGAGGGCTGGAATGCGACATTCTTTCCTTCTTACGGAGCTGAGATGCGCGGGGGAACCGCAAACTGCCATGTTATAATTTCTGATTCGGAAATAGCTTCTCCGATCATTAAAAGCGCAGACACGCTAATTGCGCTGAATTCTCCATCAGTTGAGAAATTTCTTCCTTTTTTAAAAGAAGACGGTCTTCTGCTTGTGAACAGTTCTGTTGTTTCGGGAAATCTCAATGCAGGTGCAAGAAAAGTTGTAGAGCTTCCGCTTGATTCACTTGCACTTGAAAAACTTGGAAATTCCAAGTCGGCAAATGTCATAATAATAGGCGCGTTTGCGAAACTAACCAATGTTCTCAAGCCCGAAAAAATAAAATCGGCAATAGAAAAGAAGTTCGCTTCAAAAGGCGGAAAGATAATTGATATGAATCTGCGCGCTCTTGAATTAGGTGCGGTTTCCGTTTAATAGAAGCATAAGTTTTCCGGAATTTTCTTTGAGCGCGGAATAATCGCTATTTTCGATTATTTCGCGGCTTATAAGTTGACTACCGAAACCGAGAGCCGAGGCGCCTGCGTTCAGCCATGAGTCAATTGATTCGGATGTAGTTTTAACTCCGCCTGTTACGATATAAGAAAGATTCGGAAGTGGTGCTTTTACCGCTTTTATAAAATTCGGCGTGAGCACTTCTCCCGGAAAAAGTTTGAGAATACTGCATCCGCATTTCATTGCTTTTACTGCTTCTGTGACAGTCATAACTCCTGGAATATAAAGAACATCATTTTTCAATGCTAATGCGGCAGTTTCTTCAGATAGATTAGGACCCATAAGAAAATCCGCTCCCGCTTCAATGAAATGTTTTGCGTCATATTCATCAACGATCGTTCCGGCTCCGATATAAATGTCGGTATATCTGCTTTTAAGTTTTTGGCAAATGGAAGAAAAAACATTGAGTGCTTTTTCGCCGCGGTTTGTGAATTCAATTACTTTAAAACCCGAATGATAAAGCGTTTCTGCTATATTGAAGGATTTTTCAGCATCAGAGCAATAAAAGAGAGGAACTCCTTTAATCTGTAAAATGGAGTTTCCGATTGCTTTGCATTTTTCTGATTTGTTAAATGATTCCGTGCAGTTCATCCTTGCCGCCGCGGTTCATGAGATCTTTAATTACGCTTTTAAGAACAGCATTATTATAGCATACATCATAGACTGCCTTGCTGATAGGCATCTCTACTCCGTGTTTTTTTGCAAGTTCCACGGCCGGTTTGACGGTGACGTAACCTTCTGCGACAGCGCTCTGATGAGATATAATTTCAGAAGCTTTTTCTCCAAGCGCAATTCTTTTGCCGAGCGTTCTGTTTCTTGAAAGATCCCCGGTACATGTCAAAATTAAATCTCCGACTCCTGCAAGACCGAGAAATGTCAAAGGATTGGCTCCCATTGCTATACCGAGACGTGTCATTTCGGCAAGTCCTCTCGTCATTAGTGATGCTCTCGCGCTCGCACCGAGGTTTAACGCATCGCAGGCTCCGCATGCGACAGCAATAATATTTTTGAGCGCACCGCCGAGCTCTGTACCGATTACATCATCCTGCGCGTAGATTCTGATTGTTTCTGAATGGAGAATGTCCTGGATATGGCGAGCCGTTTCTATATTATGCGAGGCGCATGCAAGATCTGTCGGTAGACCGGATGCTACATCTTTTGCAAAAGACGGACCTGAAATATATGCCAGCCTGTTTTTGTGAGCCGGAAGATTTTCTTCTAGTATTTCGCTCATCAGCTTAAGAGAATCCGCTTCAATACCTTTTGCTGCAGAAAGAATAAAAGAATTATTGGCAATCAGAGGTGCAATCAGAGCTGATGTTTTTCTTATATGAGAGGAAGGTGAAACCAGTATTATGAGATCGGAAGAGCCGATTGCTTCTGCTGGATCATTCGTGAAAACAATTGAAGGATCTACTTTATATCCCGGAAGATAAAGAGAATTCTCTCCTTTATCTTCGACCAATGAAGGAAGTTCTTTTTCAAAGCACCAGACTGCAACGTCATAGCCGAGTTTTTTTGAGTAAATCGCGAGCGCCGTTCCGAAAGCACCTGCTCCGACAACCGATATTTTCACTTTCGAGTACCCCTTAGTTTATGATGATATGCGCTTTGCCGCACTGCTTCATAAAAAAGTATTATGCAGTGATGTCAAGAGAATTTGACTGTTTGAATAGGTCTATGAAATTGGCTTAAAGGGATAGATTACTAACATCATGCTAATACTGTTTGTAAATATACCCGCAAATAGTGTATAACTTTCCTTGACATGTCGGGATTATGTGCTTACATTAGCTTGTAAGAAAGAACCATGGCGGTTTTTTCAAATAAAAAAAAAGGTAAAAAGAATGATAAACAATGGAATGTTTGCCGCTGTTCACTATACGGGCAAACTTGCGGGCGGAGAAATTTTTGACAGCTCTGAAAACGGGGATCCGCTGGAATTTGAAATCGGGGCAGAATCAGTTATACCCGAATTTGAAAAGCAGATAGTGGCGATGAACATAGGTGAAGAAAAGGAATTTCTTGTAAAAGCCGGAGATGCTTACGGCGAGTACAGTGACACTTATATTGAAAAAGTACCTTTGTCTGAAATGAAGAATTTTCTTGAACCTCAGGAAGGACTTGTTATCGAAGTTATGATGCCTGACGGAATGCATCATCCTGCAAAAATCAAATCGGTTTCAGAATCAGATGTCGAACTTGATTTCAATCATCCTCTTGCCGGAAAAGATCTGATGTTTAAGGTAAAGCTTGTTGAAGTTAATTCTGAAGCAAAATATAATCTCGCAGATGACGGCTGTGGAGATGATTGTGATTGCGGCGATGACTGCGATTGCGGTGACGATTGTGATTGTGATGATGATAAAGATAAAAAAGGCGGCGGATGCAATTGCGGATGCGGACATTAAAAAAGCGGGCTTTCAGCTCGCTTTTTTAAATTTTTCCTTTAATGGAGTCAGAAGCTGTTCTGCTTTTTTGTTTTCACCATTGAAAATATAAAGCATTGAAAGGTGAGTGTAGTCGCCGATAGAACTGTCTCCTCTCATCATTTTCTTTTCAAGATCCTTTATTTTGAGCTTGATATCTCCGATTTCCTTCATTTTATTTTCATAAGTCATTGATTTGATGTAGTCCTTGAACTTCGAATATTCAGGTGAAAGGTGCAGTGCTTCCGAAAGAAGTTCTGCAGCTTCCATATATTTCCCAAGATGATACATGCAGAATCCGTAATATTTTTTTACAAAAGCCTTATCATCGGCAATATCCTTTATTTTATCGAGACACTCTATGACCTTATTGTATTCTTTTTTATCATATAGAATTGATGATAGAAGGTAATTCGCTTTAAGATGGCGGAAATCCAGTTCAATCACTTTTTTGAGGTGCAGTTCTGCCGATGGAATATTTTTAGTTCTGTGATATGCAAGTGCTGTATAGAAATGACCTTCTGTAAAAGACTGATTGATGTTAAGAGATTCTGTGAAAAGAGAAAGCGCCTGCTGAAAATTTGCTGAATTATAATATTCCACTCCGAGATTAAGAAGAACACGATGATCTCTTTGTATAGCCAGAGCTTCGAGATACGTTTTTATTGCTTTATTTCTTTCGCCGAGTTTCGAATATGTTTCTCCAAGATTATTGAATGCTTCCAGAAATGTCGGGTGAATTTTTATTGCCTGAAGATAAAAGTCAAGAGCGGCTTTCAGCTCTCCCTTGTTCGACAGCTCAAGCGCTTTGTTGTAGACCGAAACGGCATCAGCCGGTACAGAATTTGAAGTTCTCATGAAATACCTCTTGATGGGGCAAATCTGTTAAAACAACTCAGTATTATGGTTTTACAGAATGCCGCATTAAGATTTTCGGAATATTCTAAGAATTCCCTTAACTATTATATTTCTTTCTTTTTAAATTCTCCGAGCTTCTGTCCTACGCGAACACGCTGATTCTGTCTTAGGATATGCCAGTTTATCATATCCTTTTCGAAAAGCATTATTACAGTAGAACCGAGATGAAAAGCTCCGATTTCGTCACCGCGCGTCAGTTGCGGCTGAAATGCCGCGTTGTAAAAATTTTCGCGTTTTTTTCTAAAGGCTGTTTTGTTTGTTTCAAAATCGTCGTATGAAAGCGAAATTCTTCCGACATTCATCGCTCCGACTTTAATTACGGCACATTTTCCATGTGAAGTTTGAATGAAAGAAATCATTCTTTCATTTTTGCAGAAAAGACGGTTAACTCCTTCAGTCATGAATTCGGCTACCGGGAACAGCTTTCCGGGGATATAAAGATAACCCATGACGTCTCCGTCAACAGGTGAATGGATTCTGTGATAATCAGATGGAGATAGATAGAGTGTTACGAATGAGCCGTCGATAAAGAAATGGTGCATGTGATTCGGAATTATATCAGCTAGAAGGTAATCGATGTTTTTTGCCTGAAGAACCCTTGTTCCGGTCACTGGTCCGAATTCTGCGATGACAGCGTCAACCGGAGAAACAACTGCGTTGGGAGTCTTGTCAATATTATGAACGCCGGGTTTGAGTTTTCTTGTAAAAAACTCGTCCATGGTTCTAAATCCTTTTTCCGGAATAAGAGTTTCGTTTATGTTTATTTTAAAGCGGTTTACGAACCAGTTAAGCATTATGTGAGCTGATAATCTGCTGCGGGCGAAATAACCGAAAATGCGTGAAAGAAAAGCTTTTGGTATTATGTGGAAAAAGAAAATCAGAAAACCGTTCATAAACACCTTCCATAGCTATCTTATTTAATTAATGAACAGACGTGTCAAGAATAATTGAATTAAGGTGATTTAGAAATTGAATTGACTGATTTTATGCAGTATACTTAGTATTGAAAGGTATTTATCATTTATAAATTACGTTCTTGATGACTGGAGTGTTGAATGCTGATTGAGCTTTGGGGGGTGCGCGGGTCGCTTCCTACTCCTCTTACTACAGGGGAATATCGCGAAAAACTCAAAAAAGTTCTGAGTCTTGCCGCCAAAGAGGATATTTCCTCGGATATGGGCATTGAGAATTTCATAAATTCTCTTCCTTTGGATTTGTCGAACATTTTCGGGGGAAATACCACTTGTGTATCGGTTACCTCGGATTCCGGAGATATCTGTATACTGGATTGCGGTACAGGGCTTAGACCACTTGGAGATAAACTTATCAAGGAAGAAAAATATCTGAAGGGCACGGATATTTCTTTTTTTATAACTCACACTCATTGGGATCACATTCAGGGATTCCCTTTCTTTAAACCGGCATGGATGCCAGGTAACAAAATACATTTCTATTCACCGGTCAGTGATATGCAGAGCCGGTTTGAATATCAGCATGATTTTAGATTTTTTCCGCGTAAACTTGAAGAAATGGGTTCGCAGAAAGATTTTATAAGAATATCTTCTCTACAAGAAATTAAAATTGGCAATATGACTGTTGATTGTATACCGCTTCGTCATCCAGGCGGAAGCTTTGCCTACCGTTTCAAAGAAAATGGAAAAACTTTCATTTTTGCAACTGATGCCGAATTTACCGGAGAATATCTTGAATCATTGAATGTTGAGAATAAGCATTTCTTTGATAACTCTGAAATTCTTATGATAGATTCGCAGTATTCTCTTGATGATTCTTTTATGAAATTTGACTGGGGTCATACTTCCTATACAATGGCTGTAAACTGTGCCCTGAGATGGAATGTTTCGAAGCTTATACTTACTCATCATGATCCTTCATATTCGGATTCTCAAATCGCAACGAATCTTTATGAAGCTATTGAGCACCGCAATGTTTCGAGCTCAGAAAAGCCGGAGATTTTTACAGCTACAGAGGGAATGCAGTTCAGACTTTGATGATTTCTTTAGGTTCCTTATCTCTAAAAAGTCCCCTAGTGCTGGCTCCTCTTGCAGGGTACACGGATCTTCCTTTCCGTGAAATATGTTCTTCGCATGGAGCTTCTCTTGTTTATACTGAACTATTAAGTGCCGAAGCGATTACCCGCAGACATCCTAAAACTCTTCAGATGATGAAAATATCTGAAAAAGAACGCCCGGTTATCATTCAGATTTTCGGTAAAGATGTTTCTACAATGGCTGATGCCGCGAAAATCGCGGAAGAGCTTTCGCCTGACGGAATAGACATCAATATGGGCTGCTGTATGAAAAAAGTCTGCGCTCCCGGCGCGGGTGCAGGGCTTTTGCGTAATACAGCTTTGCTTTCAAAAATAACCGAAGCTGTTGTGAAAAGCGTTAAGATACCAGTGAGTGCGAAAATACGTATAGGTTATAACGAGAAAGAAAAAAATTATTCTGAAGTGGTGCACATTCTTGAAGACTGCGGAGTTAATCACATCGCGGTACATGGAAGAACTGCATCACAGCAATATACAGGCCTTTCAAACTGGAATATTATTGCAGAAATCACATCTCTTTCAAAAGTTCCTGTAATCGGAAGCGGTGATATTAAAACATACGAAGAAGCTTATGAAAAAATCAATTTTTCAAAATGCGCAGCAGTAATGATAGGGCGGGGAGCTATCGGAAATCCGTGGGTATTTTCCGGTAAAATTCCTGATGATTTTGAAAGGGGTTCGGATGCAAAACTGCATCTTCTTTCCATGATAGATCATTATGGGGATTATGGTCTTGTTCTTGCGCGCAAACATCTTTTGAAATACTTTAACGGTGTACGCGGGGCAGCTAATTTGCGCGGAAAAATTGCAAACACCACTTCACTTGATTTTCTTATAGGAATTATTGACGAGTTTACGCAGAAATAAAAAACGCCCCGTTAGGGGCGCTGTTAAGAGAGATGAAGTTTTGTTTGATTTACCATTTGTATGACATACCAAGAGCCGAATAAAGCGCCTTTTGGTTTTTTGAATCTGTATTTATTACTCCGTCTTCACCGAAAGCTTTGCCGGTTGCAAGATAAGCGCATTCGAAAATGAGTTTTGCATTTTTCTCAACTTCGTATGAAACCTGTCCGTCCAATTCAACACCAAGATCTTTTTTTGCTCCTGATGCAACTTTGTTTAGACGGCCCCATGCTCCCTGAACTTTAACTTCAATTTCTGAAAGTTTGTAAGAGAAAAAACCGCCAACAAGCATGTAACCGCTTGAATTTCCTCTTATGTCTGCGAAAGCATGATCGCCAGCGTTATTGAAAGTCTGCATGTTTTCAAGAAGATACATTCTTCCCCATCCGTCGGCTTTGAGAGTGAAGTTAGCGAATGATTTGTCTTTTGTAGCTGATGATCCGTCATCTCCTGAAAGAAGCGTAAAAAATCCGCCGACTTTCATTTCATCAGATACTTTAAAAGCTGGTGAAAGATCTATTGCATAACCGCTGTATTTAACATCATTCTGGTCTTTTGCGCAAGTTCCATAAGCTCCGGCGAAATCAACTGAAATATCGCCGAATTTCATGTTTGCACCTATCGAAGGAATCATTGCTGTTTTTCCTACGAATGCAACCTTAGAATCAGCAGGATTCTGGTTTTTTTCAGACTGTATAAAGTAAAGAGCCGGTCTTATTTTGATATCATCATTCAGTTTAAGAGTAGCATCTGCTCCGTAGAATGTAACGTCATTCTTTTCTGTAGTATCATCGTCTTTTGTATCAAGAGTATTCGGTTCCCAAACTTTTGCCATGATAAAAGTGAGATCAAGCATATCTGCTTTATAGTTCACCAGACCATGTCCGAGTTCTGTACCGCAAGTAAAACCGCCTACAGTTTTATACTCATCAACACCACCCTTTACTGTTAAACCTGCAATAGAAGGGATTTTAAATTTGAGAAATGCCGCTTTGACTTCAACTGCTTTTTCATCGTTTCCGACATCAGCCTGCTGTCCGTTTCCGCTTACCTTTCCATCTGCGATGTCTACGGAGTATTTGCTGTTATTTTTGCTTCCGCCGAAAACCTGGTCGATTTCAAGTTTTACAGTTGCTTCTACGTTATCTGTAACGTATGAAAAGTAAGGTCTGAAGCGGTAAGAACCGTAAGACGAAGACTCGTCTTTTGTTGTCGTCTTGTACATCGCACCGTAGGCATAAGCCGCACCGGTAAATTTGAACGGGTTCTTAACTTCTTCTTTGGGCGCATCCTGAGCCAAAATAGAAGCTGATGCCAATATAGCACCTGTGATAAGAATCATTTTTTTCATTTAGTTTCTCCTTGAAAAATCATCTGCCGCTAAATAACCCCAAAGGAATTAAGATGATATGATGATTTTATAAATTTATTTTAAATCTCACGAAGTGACTTTATTTCATAATAAGATAAAAGTCAAATAAATAGAATTGAATTATTGCAATAATAAATGCTGAAAAGCTTTTGTTTCAAAAACCGTATGCAGTTTGCGTTTAGGGCAAACTGCATTATCTTAAAAAAATATCTCGGCTCTTACTGAAAAATCATGAATCCTTTTCTTGAAAATATACTCATGGGTGTAACAGCCTGTTATCTGGAAAAATGAGAAAACCTTTATTCTTTCTTCCGCAGTAATTCTCATTACATTCGTTTTTTCCGTTAATACTCCTCTCATGAAATCGGCTGAAGCGACGCTTTTCCATACGTCAAAGACATCAAAAATCAGTCCAATTCTTCCTCCGAAGCAAAGCAGTGAGTTGTATTTGTATTGTCCTGAAAATCTTAGATCGGTTTCAGCCATTCCGTACATCTGAAAGAAATTGAAAAATGTTGTCGAAAAACCAGTACCGCCGTTAAGGAAACCTCCGAAAGACTGTGAGTAATCCGGTAAAATATTTTGTCTTCCCCCCGTATCAAGAAGATAACAGTTGGCAACATTATATCTGTTGGATTCAGAAAGTGAAATAACTCTGACTATTGTGAGTTTTTCGAATTTGAATTTTTTATTATCCGGATAATATCTTGCTGCAAACGGCATGAATTCAATTTCGCTGCCTTTTGAAAGTCCTTTGTCTGAATCAATTAAGCTGTGACAAGATGGGCGAAATGCCAGTTGATAGTACTTTAATTCATCATATGTTCCGCCAGATAAAGATAATTTCCGTGAACGGTGTGAAGATTCAGGAGGGAATGGTTCTCCGGCTGAGAATTCAAAGGGTTTAGTATTGTCAACACGGCTTCTTTCATTTAAAATCAGAAGAAGTCTTGTTTGATAATCTTCAATTGTAATTTTATCTTTTATGAGTAAAAATTTAAGGTAGTCTGTTGTAAAATCGTAAAGCTCTGCTTTCTTATTCTGGCTAATTGAAGAGTTGAATTCTTCAATACTTATTTTACCTTTTGCGAAACCAACCACTTTATCGGAATCTGCACTTGAGACTGATTCTGACCTTGCCATAATTTGAGAGAAAAGAGAAGGTCTATAATCCCTTTTTTTTACCATATCTGCTTTTATAAGACCGCGAATAGTATCAATCGGTTCAGCAGAAAAAAAGTATCCTGAAGTTAAGTCCAGCTCTGGTCTTGCTACATCAATCAGAAATAACAGATTGTAAGAACAGTTTTCATCGAGAAAAAAGTAACGTGAACCTACCTTGTCCATTTCGACTACATGTTTAAAAGCTCTTTTTACTTCATCATCCGATAAATTCAGAGTATATTCCCACATATCGCGCATTTCACTGTTGTTGTACTCATTGATTTTATCACTGTAAGGCATAACGGAGAAATAGCCGTAATAGAGCCCAAATAGTCCTTTCAGAGCAAATATTGGTCCGAAGTCTTCTGTAGTGTTAGCGGCATAATTAATCGCTGGTGAAATAATACGTTTATTTTGCTTGTTTTCGAAGATAAAAAGAGTATGTCCGAACATGGAAGCAGGGCTTCCCATGTAACCGGCAGGAAATACTACAATAGCTTTTCCGACATTTATTGATTCATAGTATTTGTCAAATCTTCCCTCAAAATCAAATGGGAGTCTGTTTTTATCGATAGAAAGCTTTTCGGAAAGCCATGAAAAGCGGGCAATAAAACGTATCCCCGCATGGGTTTCATCTTTTTTGATCGGCGTAAAAAACGCTCTAATCGTTGCTATCAGTTCTTCTTTTGTAGATCTTTTTCCTTTCTCAGAGAGAAAAAATTTTTTATCATCTATGAGGCTTCTTCCGCCGTGAAGACCGACTTTGTAATGTAGAAGTTTCTTCCAGTAAGGATCGTCATATAGCTTTAAATCAAGAGCCTTATTGACAAGTGAGTCAACATAAGCAGGATCTGCAGAATATGACGGATCGGCAACATATTCAATGGAAGAAGCCTGATTCTGCGGAAAAATATTGAGTGAGATTAAAAAAAGTACGGCCGTTAGACCGTACTTTATAGTGTTGTTAAACAGCATATTTTATTAAAATTAACCGTTTACAACATCGTTGATATTGGCAACAACTTCTTTAGAAGTTACGCCAGTGTTTGTATAGATTTTGTCAAAATTGCTTCTGAGTTTAGTTTTAAACCCGTCAACATCCTGAACTTTATACATAGAAGCAAGAGTATCAACATACTCTCCGTTTCCGCGAGCGATATCAGTTGCAAGGCTGTCCATGTTTTTAGCAACAAATACTTCAACATCTGTCATACCGATAACAGCGCCTTCTTCGTAACCAGAAGTTCCAGAAGTGATAGCAAAAGTCTGGTTTCCGCTTGTTCCGTTAAGACAAGTAGCAAGTAGTTCCATAACTTTGCCTTTTTTGCCTTTAAGAAGAACTGAACCAAGACCGCAACCAGCATTTCCTGCGAAAGCTTCAGCAGATGCAAATACCAAACCGAAAACAGCAACGAGTGAAAGAATTTTTTTCACGTTGACCTCCATAAAATATTTTGTCTTTTATTAATAATTTCTTTATAAAAAATATGTCAATTCATTTTTGAAGAGCTTAAATATTAATTATTTCAATGTTTCAAGTCGATGTATTCGATTAATTAAAAACATAATTCCTTCAATATATAGCTAAGATATGGAATATCATAGTATTGTTTATAAAAGAAAATGTTAGTAAGTATACTCAAATGTTAGAATTTCTTCAATAAGATAAAATTCGAAAAAAAAATGTTTAAAGTAACATTTTTCGTTCATTATTCTGTTTCATGTATGAATGTGGAGGTTTTTATGATGAAAATATTATTTAGTGCTTTGTTAATTTGTTTATCTGTTCCAGCTTTTTGCAGTGATACGGCTGTGGCTAATGAAGCAGGTTCGGTAAACAGTACGGATGCTGTAAAGAATACAGCGTCAGACAAGGATGGCATAATAGATAAGCAGGCTGAAATGCCGAAAGATTCAGCAGAAAAAGGTAGTGCATCGTTAAAAAATGATACCGAAACTTTATTGAGTATGGCAAATTTAAGTTTGTCCGGTTATGGAGCTCCTGTGGTGCGGTTTTCAAAGATGGGGGATTCTTATTCAACGCTTGTCGGCGGAAGAGGCGGGTTGATTATCAACGATAATTTCGTGCTTGGCGGATGCGGAATGGCTCTTGCCCATCCAAGAGACAGAAGTGATTTTTCAGGAAAAACTTATTCGGGCAATTATGACAGAGTAGATTTCGCTTACGGCGGAGCAATGGCTGAATATTATTTTACACCTAAATCACTTTTCGGTTTTTCTGCAGGCGCGACAATCGGAGGCGGAGGACTTACTTTCCACAGCAGAAAGGAAGCATATGACGATGATGAATACGGTTCTGATGTATTTTTTGTTGTTGAGCCTGAGGTTAATTTTTTTATCAATATAACAAAGTTCTGTAGAATAGGAGCTGGAGTATCATATCGATATGTAAGAGGAATTGGTGTCGATGAGTTTGCCGATAAGGATTTCAGAGGACCTTCAGTCGGAGTAATAGTCGCATTCGGCTGGTTTTGATTATATTATCTGTTCTTTATTGCTTGATTGATTTGTTGTTTCCCTGCATTTTGACCTATCAGGTGATGTATGGAAATTGACATTGAAGAATATTATAACCGGTATGCGTCAATGGTGATGAGGCGGTGCAGAAGCATTCTTAAAGATGAACATCTTGCCTATGATGCAATGCAGGAGGTTTTCATGAAGCTTGTTGAAAAAAAAAGTAAGCTGAGAGGCGACTATCCGTCGAGTCTGCTTTATACTATGGCGACAAATCACTGTCTTAATGTTCTCAAAAACAGAAACCGTGAAGTATATTTTTCAGGAGAGATTTTTGAGAACATTCCGGGTTCTGCGAAGGGAAATCACGAAGATAATGTAATTAATGCGGAAATTCTCGATATCATTTTTGAAAATGAAAAATCTACCACCCGGGATATTGCTGTAATGTATTATGTTGATAAAATGACTTATGAAGAAGTATCGCATATCAGCGGTCTTTCAGTTTCGGGCATAAGAAAGCGTCTGAGAAATCTAAAAGAAAAAGTATCAGGCTTCAGCGAGGAATTTTTATGAGAAAGATTCCTGATATTGTGCTTGAACAATATATTCTTAGAGAACTCTCACCGGATAAGATGAAAGAAGTTAAATCCCTGATTGATTCAGATGACTCAATTCAAAAACGCATTGAACTGATTGAGAAATCAAATAATGATTTTTTGAAAGAATATCCCTTTTCGAAAACTCTTTTGCCGGTTAAACTTTCTTCCGGTAGAAAAAAACGTTCCGATTCGCGTTTTCGAAAAATATTTATCTTTCCTTCGGCAGCTCTTGCGCTTGCCGCATGTACTTTAATCTTTGTTAAAGTCTCACCGTTCTTTGATACTGTTGATGAATCGGTGATCATAAAAGGCAATGACGAGAACTTATTTCTTTACCGCAAAAACGGAAATCAGGCAGATATTTTAAAAAACGGTGATTCTGCAAAGAAAAATGATATACTTCAGATCGCGTATCAGATTCCAAAAGACCGGTTTTGCATTATTTTTTCTATAGACGGCAATTCCGGTGTTACTCTCCATTATTCCTCTTCCGGAAACATTATTCATGAAGAGAGTAAAACCGGTAAAATATTTGTTCCGGAATCATACCAGCTTGATGATGCTCCTTATTTTGAACGTTTTTTTATGATAACTTCGAATAATGAATTTCACAGCAAAGATATTCTTGCACGCGCTGAGAAGTTTGCTCTTGACAGAGATAAGGCCGTTTCAGAATCCTTTCCTGTAGGGAATTCTTTTTCCCAGAAGTCGGTTCTGATAGTTAAGGTGAAGTAAGTGAAGAAAAAAATTATTATGCTTTGTTTGTTTTCTTTATGTATTTCGCTGAATATAGTTTCCCAGCCGCGCGGAATACGCCGCTTTGCAGTTGTTGTCGGAGCTAATGACGGCGGAAGATACCGCACTCCATTGAGATATGCTGTTTCTGACGCTGCTTCGTTCATGAAGGTTCTTCGGAATATGGGATCAGTATATTCTGATGATTCTTATCTTCTCTATCAGCCTAATAGAGAAAATCTTATAGCTGTATTAAATAATGTTTATTCGAAGATTGCTAAAGTAAAAAACGATTACGAAAAGATAGAGTTTGTGTTTTATTATTCGGGTCATTCAGATGAAGACGGTCTGCTTCTTTCGTCTGATAAGGTTTCATACCTTGAACTTAAGAAAACGATTGAAGCAATTCCGGCAGATGTCAGAATTGCAATACTCGATTCATGTTATTCCGGTTCTTTTACTCAGATGAAAGGAGGGCAGAAGCGTCCTCCTTTCATGCTGGATACGGCATACAACATGAAGGGGAACGCTTTTATGACTTCAAGCTCGCGGGATGAAGTCAGTCAGGAATCAGAGCGTATTAAAGGCTCCTTTTTTACGCACTATCTAGTACTCGGGCTCAGAGGAGCTGCCGATGTAACACAGGATAAAAAAATTACGCTAAATGAGGCGTATCAGTACGCATACAGGGAAACTCTTGTCAGAACTGAGAAAACTCTTGGAGGCGCGCAGCATCCTAATTATCATATCCAGATGACCGGAACAGGCGATGTCGTTCTAACGGACATTAGTAAAGGAAGCGCCAAACTTCAGCTTGAAGATAATATCGAAGGAAGAATTTCTATATTCACACAAGATAATGTTTTAATGGCTGAATTTTCGAAGGCGTATGGACAGGATGTTTCACTATCTCTTGATCCGGGTGAATATTTTGTGTCATACACTGATTCCGTAGGAGTAAAAGAAACAAAGATAACATTGAGAGATGAAACCTTAAGACTGGCAAAAAATGATTTTACGAAAACAGAGAGAGAGCTCACTGCAATGAGGGGGGGCGGAATTACCTTTGGGGATAATTCTGCCGAAAGAAAAACACTTCTCTCAGAAACTTCAATTAAAATTTCAGGATACGGAGCTTTTGTCTTGAAATACGGACCTCCTCATCTAGGACATAATCATGTTTACGCGGGAGGAAAGGCTTGTGTTTTGATAAATGATGTTTTTGGAATAGGCGGAGCCGGATATGGGCTTACCTATTCAAAAAAAAGAAAAAGTTCGGTATATGACGAAAATGATACTTCTCCGGAATCTTCATTTAATTATCCGGACATTCAATTCGGTTACGGCGGCGGCATTATTGAATATTATTTCATGCCTAAATCTCTTTTTACTTTTTCATGCGGTTTTTTTATGGGAGGCGGAGCTCTTTACATGAAGGGGAAATCGGATGTTATTACTCCGGAAAATGTAACTTCAAGATTTTTTGTTATGGAGCCGGAAGTTTCTGCATATGTAAATGTTGCCAAATTTGTGAGAGCCGGATTATCAGTATCGTATCGTTTTACAAACGGAATTGATTTATATGAATATACTGACCGTGATTTTATGGGCGTTTATTTTTCCTTTAATGTCTGCGGCGGATGGTTTTAATTTTAAACATTGCTTGTTGACAATACACCGGTATTGATTATAATTATCCGCATGAATTGAAGCGGGTATAATATGTCCGAATTTAAAGTTGTTTCGCCCTATACTCCGTCCGGTGACCAGAAGAGGGCTATAGAATCGCTCTATGAAGGAGTAGTAGATAATAAAAAGTATCAGACTCTTCTCGGTGTTACCGGCTCGGGAAAAACCTTCACTATGGCGAAGCTTATTGAAAAAGCCGCCAAACCCGCTCTTGTACTGACTCATAATAAAACTCTTGCAGCTCAGCTTTACCGCGAGTTCAAGGAATTTTTTCCTGATAACGCGGTTGAATATTTTGTTTCGTATTATGATTATTACCAACCGGAAGCGTATGTAGCCAGCCGTGATCTTTACATAGAAAAAGACGCTTCGATAAACGATGAAATTGAGCGGCTGCGTCTTCTTGCTTCTTCGTCAATTCTTGAAAGACGCGATGTGGTTGTTGTTTCATCCGTTTCATGCATTTACGGTTTGGGAAATCCGATTGAATTTGAAAGAATGAGAATTCTTCTTCTTATAAATTCACAGTTTGACCGCGATCTTCTGCTTCGTAAGCTTGTGGAAATTCAGTACGTAAGAAATGATATTTCTTTTACCCGCGGTTCTTTTAGAGTGAAAGGAGATATTGTTGAGGTATATCTTGCCTATCGTGACGAAGTTGTAAGAATAGAATTTTTCGGAGACGATATAGAAAATCTTTCGGTTATTCATCCAGTTTCGGGTGCAGTTCTTTATCGTCCTAAAGAAGTGCGCATATATCCTGCCAAGCATTTTGTTTCCGATCCTGATTCAATCAAGGGTACGTTGTCTGCAATAGAAGAAGAGCTTAATGAACAGCTTGAATTTTTTAGAAATAACAACCGCCTTATCGAAGCACAAAGGCTTGAAAGCAGAACGCGCTATGATATGGAAATGCTTGCTGAAATGGGTTACTGCAACGGCATTGAAAATTATTCGAGAATAATTTCACGCAGAGAAAAAGGGTCTCGTCCGGATTGTCTTTTGGACTATTTTAAGAAAGATTATCTTATGCTTGTTGATGAATCTCATGTCACGCTTCCTCAGGTTCGGGGTATGTACGAAGGCGACCGGGCAAGAAAGCTCAACCTGGTCAATTACGGTTTCCGTCTTCCCTGCGCTCTTGATAACCGTCCTCTTTATTTCGATGAATTTAACGAAATGATTGATCAGGCTGTTTTCGTTTCGGCAACACCGTCGGATTTTGAACTCAGTAAATCAACAAACATAGTCGAACAGGTCATCCGTCCTACAGGTCTGATCGATCCCGAAATTGAAGTTAGACCGGCAAAGGATCAGGTTGATGATCTTATCGGAGAAATCCGCAAACGCGTAGAAGTAAAGGAGAGAATTCTTGTTACGACTCTGACAAAAAAAATGTCTGAAGATCTGTCTAAGTACCTTGATTCAGCCGGAATTAAAGCGAAATATCTGCATTCTGAAATAGAAACTATTGAGCGTGTTGAGATCATCCGTGATTTGAGGAAAGGTGAATTTGACTGTCTGATCGGAATTAACCTTTTAAGGGAAGGTCTTGATATTCCCGAGGTTTCACTTGTCGCGATTCTTGACGCTGATAAGGAAGGTTTTCTTCGTTCAGAGCGCTCACTTATTCAGACGTCCGGAAGGGCTGCGCGAAACATAAACGGAAAAGTTATAATGTATGCGGATAAAATTACCGGTTCAATGCAGAAAGCGATTGATGAAACTTTGCGAAGAAGAAAAATTCAGCAGGATTATAATATAAAAAACAATATTACTCCGAAATCAATATCAAAGGAAATATTTGATATAATCGAACGCGAGTATCAGTCTGTTGATGCTTACGCAGATGTTCTTTCTGATTACCGGGGGAAATATAAGACTAATACATTAAGCGGGCTGAAAGGGCTCCGTGATAAAATAAAAGAGGATATGATTGCGGCTGCAGATTCTCTTGATTTTGAAAAAGCAGCTCTATTGAGAGATGAGATGAATGATCTGAATAAGAAAATTGAATTAAAAGAAAAAACAAGGTGAATAAAATGAGTTATTTTTCAGAAGCGGATATCAGACCTCTTGTTCAGTCGGCGTTCAAAGAGGACATCGGAAACGCGGATGTTACAAGTGAGGCTATTTTTGACGGAACCGAAAAAAGTTTTGCCCGTATCATTGCCAAGGATTCGGGAATAATGTGCGGAGGTCCTGTACTTAAATTTATTTACGGTGAACTTGATCCTTCCGTTAGCGTAAATGTTCTGGTCAGTGACGGAAAACCTGTGAAAAACAGCGATGTAATTGCCGAAATAGACGGCCGTACTAAGACTATTCTGATGGGAGAGCGCACTGCGCTTAACTTTATTCAGCGAATGAGCGGTATCGCAACCCGCACGAATTCTCTTGTGAAAATTCTTGAAGGAACTAATATTAAAATTCTGGATACCAGAAAAACAGCTCCTGGACTTCGTCTGATAGACAAGTATTCTGTCAAAACCGGCGGAGGTGAAAATCACCGTATAGGTTTATTCGACATGGTTTTGATCAAGGATAATCATATAGCTGCGGCCGGTTCGATTACTGCTGCTGTCGGTAAAGTCCGCGAGAAATGGGGCAAAATGTATAAGATTGAAGTTGAAACATCCACTCTCGAAGAAGTAAATGAGGCTGTTGGTTGTAATCCTGACGTTATTATGCTGGATAACATGGACAAGAACACCATGAAAGAAGCAGTTAAGCTGATAAATAAAAAAGCTAAAATAGAGCTCTCCGGCAATATGGATGAGGAAAAACTTGAAAATCTCAAAGACCTTGATGTTGATTATATTTCAATAGGTGCACTTACTCATTCGGTTAAGGCTTTTGACTTTTCAATGAAATTTTAGGTTTTCATTGGTTTATCTGCGGGTTTGAACCTGTTTCACCCGCAGGAGTCTCTCAAAAAATGCTTTACACGTGATAATCTCTCTTTTTTATGGTAGTAGTAAAAAAATCCCCAGAACTGATATTTTTTAGGAGATAGATAATGGCTAAAGAAAAGCTGTTTTGCGCGAATTGCCTGAGCTGTATCGTTATCCGCCAGTCGGAAACCGAGCAGGACAAATATGTTCTTCGCGTTAAATGTGTTAAGAAGAAATGGGCAAAACGCAGCGGTGAGGAAAAGCTTTATAAGTACTTTACTGTAGCCCGCAGAATCGTTGATGATTGCGACGGTTACGCAGAAGCCGGTGAACTTTTTCCTTATATCAAGAATCTCAGAAAAGAGCTTCCGATAAAAGACGAAATTTACTCAACTAAGGACATGTAATATGTTTACTTCCACCTTTCGGGGGGGAATACATCCCCCGCAGATGAAAATTACTGCGGGGGTTCCGTTTGAGAATCTCTCTATACCTCATCTTTGCAGGATTCCGATGCAACAGCATACGGGAAAGCCTGCTATTCCTGTAGTAGAAAAAGATCAATTTGTTAAAGAAGGTGAATTGATTGGAAAGGCCGACGGTCTTTTCAGTGCAAATGTTCACGCGTCCATTCCCGGACGTGTTACCGATATAGGTTTTTATCCAACTCCATATTCTGAAAAAGGGCTTTGTATTGTTATTGAAGCTGAAGGTAGCTTTAGTTCGGATAGTTTTTCTGAAAAAAAAGATATTTCATCCTTCTCGGCTGAAGAAATAAAAGAAAGAGTAGCCTCTGCCGGAATTGTTGGTATGGGCGGTGCTGCTTTCCCGACATTCGTAAAATTGAATCCCCCTGCTGATAAAAAAATAGATACACTAATTATAAACGCTGCCGAGTGTGAGCCGTATCTTGCGGTGGATGATATGCTTTGCCGGAATTATGCCGAAGAGATTATATCTGGATGCATACTTCTAATGAAGTCTGTTTCTGTAGAGAGATGTATTATCGGAATTGAAAATAATAAAAAGCATGCATATAAAGCATTGAAAAATGCTGTTTCCGCTGATAAGCGTATAATTGTTAAAAAGATGAAGACGAAGTATCCCCAGGGATCGGAAAAACAATTGATTGAGACATTGACCGGACGGCAGGTTCCTTCTGGAAAGCTTCCGATGGATGCCGGAGTAATTGTTCAGAACGTCGGAACTGCTTTTGCTGTTTATCAGGCTGTTTGTTTTGGTAAACCTTTAATAGAAAGATTCATTACCGTTACGGGTTCAATAGTAAAAAAACCCGGAAATTATAAAATTAAAATAGGTTCACTCATTACCGATATTATCGAAGAATGCGGCGGACTTACCGAAGAACCGGCAAAGATTCTTCTAGGCGGGCCGATGTGCGGCTTTCCTCTTCCTTCTGCGGATTATCCTGTGATAAAGGGAACAAATGGTGTTCTGTTTCTATCTAAGAAGGAAGCAGATAATGACGATTTTTATCCGTGCATCAGATGCGGAAGCTGTGTTCACATCTGTCCTTGCGGACTGATGCCTTATGAAATGGGCAATGCTGTTGAAAAAGGCAAGACCGAATTCTATCAGTCACTTAATCCTCTTGACTGTATGCTCTGCGGATCGTGCACTTATGTTTGTCCAGCCAAACGTCCACTCACACATTTTATAAAAATTGCTCAGCAGTATTTAAGAAGCAAAAAATAACCGGAGCTTTCTATGGCCGAAAACAAAGAACAAAAAAAAATGATTCTCTCATCCGCTCCTCATATAAGAGCGGGGCATTCGATTACTCATGTGATGTGGCTTGTTGTTTTTGCATTGATCCCGGCGGCTTCATATGGAGTTTATCTTAACGGTCTGCGAGCGCTCTGGGTAATTCTGACTTGCGTTGCTTCTGCTGTTTTTGCAGAGTTTTTGATGCGCGTTCTTCTGAAGCGTTCGGTGACAATTTATAACGGAGCTGCTGTAATCACGGGGCTTCTTCTTGCGATGAATCTTTCTCCCGAATTTCCGCTATGGATGGCGGCGCTTGGTTCATTCTTTGCAATTATAATAGTCAAAGAGCTTTTCGGAGGTCTTGGCTTCAATATATGGAATCCTGCTCTTGCGGCGCGTGCATTTTTAATGCTTTCATGGCCGAGCCATATGACATCAAAGTGGCATCAGTTTTCCGACGGAAATATTCTATCGGGTTCTGTTATAAATTCAGGGATTTCGGATAAAGCATTTACAATAATTACAGGTGCGACACCGCTCGGTGCTCTTAAGGAAGGCGTTGGAAAACTTGCCGAGTCAGGTCTTGATGTTTCTAATCTTCATTCTGTTTTATTTTCAAATTCAATGCTGAAGTCATTATTTTTCGGTGATGTCGGCGGATGTATAGGTGAAACATCTGTTCTGTTTCTTCTGATCGGAGCGCTTATCCTTCTTGTCACAGGTATTATTACATGGCATACGCCTGTTTCTTACATTCTTTCTTTTTCAGCAGTAATTTTTTCTTATTACTTTTTTACTGATTCTTCAGAACCTCTCAGAGCTTTAATTTTTCATTTACTGTCCGGCGGCTTGATGCTCGGTGCTTTTTTTATGGCAACAGATATGGTGACAAGCCCTGTTTCCAAAAAGGGGATGCTGATATTCGGTGCAGGCTGCGGGCTTATCGCGGCATCTGTCAGACTTTTCGGAGGCTATCCCGAGGGTGTTTCGTATTCGATTCTATTCATGAATACGCTTGTTCCGATTATTGACCGTTATACAAAAAATAAAGTTTACGGCAAGAGGTAAACATGAAATACTTTATTAAACCCACACTTGTTCTCGCTCTTCTTGCCGGCTTTGCCGGATTTCTTTTGGCGTTTGTTAATTCTTCTACAAAACCTGTAATTGCCGGTATGGAAAAAGAAAAAGGAAAGCTTGCTCTTGCCGTAGCACTTCCTGGTTTTACAATTCTTGAAGAAAAATCATTTAGGGATGAAAAAGGAGAATTCATTTACCATACCGCAGAGATAAATGAAAATGGTAAAACCGTTAAAGGTTATGCTTTTACTGCTGAGGGCAGCGGTTATAGCGGAACTCTTCGAACCATGGTCGGTTTCGATGAAAATTTTGTTATACGCGGAATATGTATTATGAAACAGAGCGAAACTCCGGGTCTTGGTGCAAGATGCCGTGAGATCGCTTCAAAATATACTTTTGCAGATTTTGTAACCGGTAATGCCGGAGAGGATGAAACAAAACCGTGGTTTGAAAAACAGTTTGAATCACTATCTCTTGCAAAACAAATTAAAGTCGTAAAGAAAGGCGACTGGAATGAGTCTATGCGGGATTCTCTGGTTTCTGCGAATGAGGTTTCGGCAATAACCGGAGCTACGGTTACGACAAACGCAGTAAGGCGTTCGATTGAAGAGAGTTTTGCCAGAATGAAAACAAATGTTGAAATGCTTCCTTCAGAAACAATCCCGGCAAGTGAAGAGACTAATTCGGCGGAGGCTGTTCAATGAGTATGTTTGCTGAATTTACTAAAGGAATTTGGAAACGCAATCCTATTCTTATAATCGGAATCGGAATCTGCCCGACACTTGCGGTTTCAACATCTCTTTCAAATGCATTGTGGATGACTCTTGCCGCGACTTTCGTTCTCGTATGTTCAAATATTCTAGTTTCAATGGTGAAAGGAATAACTCCTGCTCATATAAGAATACCCGTATTCATTACTATCATCGCAACTTTTGTAATCATTGTAGAACTGACGTTAAAAGCTTATCAGCCTTCGGTTTATTCGGCTCTGGGAATATTTATTCCGCTTATCGTTGTAAACTGTATAATTCTCGGACGTGCTGAAGAATTCGCTTCAAAAAACGGGGTTTTTGCATCAATACTTGACGGTCTCGGAATGGGAGCCGGTTTCGGGCTCACATTGTGTCTTCTGGCAATTATTCGTGAAACGATCGGTGCTAATAAACTTCTCGGATATACTCTCATTAAAGGATTTGAGCCTGTTGGTGCGATGGTCGCGGCTCCGGGAGCTTTTTTTACTTTGGGACTATTGTTGTGGGGAATGAATAGAATTAAGGCAAAGGGTAACTGATATGGAATTTAAAATATTTATTTCAATACTGCTCGCCACTGTTCTCGTTAACAACTATGTACTTTCGCAGATTCTTGGGCTTTGTCCTTTTCTAGGCGTATCGAAAAAAACCGAAACCGCACTAGGAATGGGGCTTTCTGTAATATTTGTAATGACCATTGCATCATTTTTTACGCATGTCGTTTATCAATATCTATTGATTCCTTTTGATCTTACGTATCTGAGAACTCTTGCTTTTATACTTATAATCGCATCTCTTGTTCAGCTTGTTGAAATGATTCTCAACAAAACGGCGCCGTCTCTTTATCAGGCGCTTGGAATATTTCTTCCTCTCATTACAACTAACTGTGCTGTGCTTGGTGTTGCTGTACTTAATATTGAATCGGGTTTTGTCGGATCGAATCTTGGTCTTCTTAAGTCGGTTGTTCAGGGCTTCGGTGCAGGAGTTGGTTTTACTCTCGCTCTTTATCTGATGGCAGGAATACGCGAACGTCTCGAACTTGCCGACATTCCTGAAAATCTGAAGGGTCTGCCTATAACTTTTATTTGCGCGGGTCTAATGGCTTTGTCATTTCTGGGTTTTTCGGGCATGAAACTTTTTAAATAATCGGCTTGTGTTATTTCCGCGCGTGTTGTACATATGAGCCTTCCTTGAGGGTACTAGATGAATGAGATAAAAAATGTTTCAGTTGAACTTATTGCCGTTACTCCGGAAGCAGAGAAAGTAATTGAAAGGGCAGGGAGAACCTGCTATCTTTCATTTGAAAAAGCAGATGAAGAGAGTGCCGGAAAATTTATAAAAGCAAGAATTAAAACGGGTCATGATTCGATACTTGAGCACGCATGCGCTTCTTTTCGGATAAAGGGAGTGTCGCGCGCGTTCACGCATCAGCTGGTTCGTCACAGAATGGCAAGCTATTCCCAGCAGTCGCAAAGATATGTCAGTGAAAATGAATTTTCGTATATACTTCCGCCTTCCATTGAGAATAATCCTGAAGCGCATAAAATATATTCTGAATTTATGGAAAATTCTCGAATTGCATATTCTAAACTCAGAGAAATGAATATTTTAAAAGAAGACGCGCGTTTTGTTCTTCCTAATGCTGTTGAAACTGAGATAGTGTTTACTGCAAATTTCCGCGAGCTCAGGCATTTCTTTTCAATCCGTCTTGAAAAGCACGCTCAGTGGGAAATCCGCAGAGCTGCATATGATATGCTTATGATAATGAAAAAAACCGCTCCAAGTGTTTTTGATGATTTCATTCCTTCCGAGAACTGGACAGTTGTGTTTTCCGGTGATCTATAATGAGTGAAGAATTGTCTCAAAATTCCGATCTTTCATCAAACATGGAAGATTATATCGAAACTATTTCACTTCTTTCAAAAGAGAACCGGGTGGTGCGCGTAAAGGATATTGCAAAGTCCCTGGGAATAAAGATGCCGAGCGTTACTGCGGCACTGATAAAGCTTCGTGATAAAGACCTTATAACTTACGAAAAATACGGATACGTTGAACTTACTGAGCACGGGAGAACCGAGGCTGAAAGAGTTTATGACAAGCACATATTATTGAAGCGCCTCCTTTCGGATGTTTTATGTGTAAATGAGACAGAGGCTGAAGCTGAAGCATGCCGGCTCGAACATTACATGACTAAGAATACTTTTGACAGATTCAGTGTTTTTTTGAATTTTTATGATGAAGAAAAGAAAAACGGATCGAAGTGGATTGAGAAGCTGAAAGAACATCTGTTATGATATTTGAAATAACTGCGGCAAAAACCGCAGCATGCGGAGGCTTATGTACTCGATATTGCATGTGGAAACAAGTAATTTTTATAGAACCCTAATTGAAAAGATTTGTTCGGAAATAGGTGCTGATTATTCTTTTGCGAAAAACCTCGATGATTCACTTAATGTTTTAAAAAGCCGCAAAATAGATCTCATTATAACTGCCATTGAGCTTGAAGACTCGACAGGTGAAGATCTTATAATGAAGATCAATGATTCGCCGTATAAGAATATCCCCGTTGTTGTTATCACCGGAACAGACAGTGACGAATACCGTACAAAAATGTTTTCTCTCGGTATTGTCGATTATATATCGAAAAAATCCGGAAATGATGAAATACGTTCGGCGATTTTGGCCTATATGCGTGAGGATATTGTTTTTCAAAAGATGGCTGAGCTGAAAATCGCCGTATGCGATGACAGTAAAATGGACCGTTATATAATGGAAAGAATATTTACAATGGCCGCCATCACTAATGTTGATTACTATGAATCAGGAGATCTTCTTCTTTCATCTGAAAAGGAATACGATATTTATCTTATAGATATGGTTTTGAAAGATATGATCGGAAACTATGTCATCATGAAGCTTCGCGAAAGAGGTTCTGAGGCCGTGATAATTACCATATCCGGAGTTGTTCACTATAAAACCATTTCTAACACTTTGAACATAGGAGCAAATGATTACATCACAAAACCGTTTAACAATGAATTGCTTCTATCGCGTATTAAGACTAACGCAAAAAATTATATTCTTTTAAATGAAGTTAAACAGCTGGCGATTACAGATGTTCTCACATCGCTATATAACAGGCGCCATACCATGGAACGCCTGGAAGATGAAATTGAAAAAGCAAAGCGTTATGAAAATCCTCTTTCAGTTATGATGATTGATGTAGATCATTTTAAGCGAATTAATGATGAATTCGGTCATCTTTCTGGCGATACAGTTTTGAAAAAAATATCTTCGTCAATAGTTAAAACATTGAGGGATTTTGATATTGTCGGAAGAATCGGAGGTGAAGAGTTTCTTGTAATACTTCCGAATACTGCTATTGATGATGCTTTTTCTGCGGGTGAAAGAATACGTAAAAATGTTGAAAGCATGAAATTTTCAAAGAAAGATATTTCGGTTTCAGTTAGTATCGGGGTTTGCCAGTGGAGCGGCGATGAGCTGAAAAATCTCTTATCGGAAGCAGATCGTTTATTGTATTCAGCTAAATCGAACGGAAGAAACCGAACCGAACGCTGATTAAATCTTTCCGAATCCGGTAAGTTCTCTATAAAGTTCTATGGCAAACCTGTCCGTCATTCCGCTTATATAATCCGTTACAGTAAGCATCCGCTGGTATGGCGAAAGAAATTCTATCAAATGTTCTGCAGAATCAGATTTGTATTTATCAGAAAATTCAAACCGTTTATAGTAAATAGAAGGTATAAGTTTTCTCCCGAGCCTTTCCTGCTTGTCAGGGTGTTCGGATAAGACAGAAGGCATGAAAATATTTAGAAGCGCACCGATTGCCTTGAATCCTGCATATTCTGTTTCGAGTATACTGCTTGATGAATATATATTTTTCATGGAAAAGTCGTATATAATATCATATTGCCTAGAACTGCCTATTTCTGAAATAAGAGGCAGGTTGTGTTTGAGTGAAAAAATTGAATCGATATTATCAATAAAGCATTTATGGCATTGGTTTATCATCGAATTGATTGCCGCAGAGCGTAGACGGGATATTTTAATGTGTTTATCGAATGACGGATCGATGCTGAAATCGTGTTCATGCCGTGCGATTGGAAGCAGTAGATCCTCGATAGTTTTGTAATCTATTACTCCGAGATGAAATGCGTCTTCAAGATCTATAACGGCATAGCAGATATCGTCTGCGGCTTCTGATAGAAAAGAAAGCGGATGCCTTGGAAATGCTGTTTTTCCTGTTTCGTATAGAGGAATTCCCATTTCTTCAAATGCTTCCGTAAAAAGAAATTCGTCTTCTTTGAAGAATCCGAATTTCTTTTTTGAGATTATCCCTGATGCCGGATCCATTGCGGAAGAACTGCAAGGATATTTTGTAAATGCACCTATTGTTGCACACGCAGGTCGGAGTCCGCCTTTTCTCTGCCATATCTCAAGACGCGAAAGTATACGGAAGCCCTGTGCGTTCCCTTCATAATTTATCATATCAGAATATTCTTCATTGCTTAGCTGTGACCTGTCTATGTTTTCCTTTGCCCAGATTCTGATTGCATCTTCACCGGAATGACCGAATGGAGGATTTCCAATGTCATGGGCTAGTGCTGCAGAGGCGGCGATTATTCCGACATCGAAGGGTCTGATGTCCGGAAATTTTTCGGCTAAATACAAGCCTGTCAGATTTCCGAGTGAACGGGCTACGCAGGAAACTTCAAGCGAATGAGAAAGTCTTGATCTTGCCTGATTTGAAGCTGAAAGAGGAGAATAAGGGAATACCTGTGTTTTGTCATGGAGTCTTCTGAAATAATTCGAATATACAATTCTGTCGTGATCTTTTTCAAAGGTGCTTCTTTCAAGCTTGTTTTCATTGCTTCGGTCAATTTTCCCGATTCGTTTTTCAGAGAAAAATTTCCGCATAAATCCCCGCATAAAAAAAGATTGAAAAATATATTCAATTAATTATGATTAAATCTCTTGTTTCTTTTCAAGCATAAAAAGAAGGGTTTAATATGAAAACAGAAAAAATAGCCTCCGACGGACTAAAGCTTTCTAATGACGGAAAACTTCAGCTTGTCTTTGCAGGGGTAGGAAGCGCATTTACTAAAGCGCAGTATCAAACTAATCTCCTTATAATCAAAGGAAAAGATCATCTTCTTGTTGACTGCGGTACAAAATGCACTCAGTCTCTTTTTGAACTCGGTATTCCAATTACTGCTATTGAAAATATTCTTATTACACATTCACATGCTGATCATATCGGAGGACTTGAGGAGATTGCTCTTCTCGGCAGATATGTTACGAAGAAGAAGCCCAACATGGTTATAAGTGAAACTTATCAGCACATACTGTGGGATATGTCACTAAGAGGAGGGGCTGCCTATAATGAAGAAATTTGCGGTGATATTCTTTCGTTTAAGGATTTTTTCAATATCATCCGTCCAAAGATGCTTCATGATTTTCCGAGAGAAACATTATCCGCAAAGGTCGGTTCAATTGATCTAAAAATGTTCAGAACGATGCATATTCCTGATGTTTCAAATGCCTGGAATAATTCGTTCTGGAGCTGCGGTATTATAATTGATGATAGAGTTATGTTTACAAGCGATACGCGTTTTGACAGGGATTTAATAGAGACATATTGTTCTAAGTTTGATTTTGAAGTGATATTTCATGACTGTCAGTTTTTTACAGGTGGAGTCCATGCTTCAATTGAAGAGCTTAATACTCTTCCTGCAGAAATTAAGTCAAAAATGATTTTGGTTCATTATGGAGATAATTTTAAAACATTTGAACAGAAAGTTGCTGATTACGGATTTCGTGGACTCGGAGAGCAGCATATTTCTTATGAATTTGAATAATAAAAAAAGGAGGCTGTTTCAGCCTCCTTTGATTGTCATGGATTTATATTAAGCCATTACGCGCCCTTAGGTCTCGCGATGTTGACTTTAATTTTTCTTCCGCCAAGATCAGAGCCGTCAAGCTGTTTGATCGCGTCATCAGCAGCTGTTGAATCAGTCATTTCAACAAAACCGAATCCTTTGGATCTTCCAGTGTCTCTGTCTTTGACAATTTTTGAAGATACAACTTCACCAAAGCCCTCAAAAAGAGATTTTAGCGCTTCGTCGTTAGTGTTGTACGGCAAATTGCCGGCATAAATCTGTACTGCCATTTTTTAACCTCAAAAAAATTACTCTGTATTTTCTTTGCTTCCAAACTGAATAATGTTACGGCGGCAAAAGCGGAAAGTCGCATAAAGCGTTTTCTCAAAATACAATTGAATCATATGATAATATGCAAAAAAAAAGTCAAGAATAAATTGTGCTGAGTTGTATTGAGCGGGATAGTTTTATAGATATAATATGTCGCATTTTATAAATGATGATGCTGAAAACGGGTCAAATTAAAAAAAGGCTGGATATTTTATGGCATCTTACAATTATTACTACACGGAAAATTTAATGCAAAAAAATGATATAAAATTTGAACTGAAAAGGGGCGGCGTTCTTGTTCGAACTACTGAAGGTAATGTTCAGTTCGGTGTCCCGCCTGAGACGATAAAAGATACGATGCTTCTTCCCGATTCTGTTCCGAAGATATTTGTGCTTACCAGAGAGATGTTTAACTGGAAAAAGGGGATTAGCGTAGCCGAAATAGAGTTTCCGCTTTACTTTAATTTCTTTATTAAGAAATGCAGAACGAAGGTTGTCTGCACCGAAGAGCAGAAAAAAGCAATTTGCGACATACTTCAGGAGGCACTTTTCGGACCTTTGGAGTTTGATATTTCTCTTGATTATGATATTGATAATCCGGATGTCTTCGTTACAGATTTGAAAAATGAAATGAATCATTTCCGCGGAAATTTTAACATCGATGATCTTGTAGAGTTTGTCTTAATGCGTGAAGGTAAAGCTGCTATTGGAAATGTTGAAATATCTTCAAGCGGTAAAAAATTTTCTGTAAAAGACGGTGCCAAACAGATCGCCGAAGTTGATAATTTTGTTGAATACAAGGCTTCATATCTTGTCGGAGAAAGGCTTTCGAAGCCGTTTGTTCCCCCTCTTTTCGGAATAACGTGCTTGGGACCAAGTCACGGATTTGATCCGACTAATAATACATCGGGATTCATTATCTGGATTAATCATCAGGGAATCATGGTTGATCCGCCAGTCAACTCAACTGAGTGGCTTCTTGATTCTAATGTTAATCCTAAGTTTATAACCGGAATTATTCTTTCACATTGTCATGCAGATCATGACGCGGGAACATTTCAGAAAATTCTTGAGGAACAGAGAATAACCATTTATACAACGACCACTGTTCTTGACAGTTTTTTAAGAAAGTATTCGGCTACTGCCGGAGTTTCCGCTGACCGGCTTAAAACGTTATTTGATTTTTCTCCTGTAAAAATCGGTAGGTCGATGTTTATTCATAATGCAAAATTCGATATGTTTTACACGCTTCATTCCATACCATGCATTGGATTTAAAATGACGTTTCAGAATCAGTCATTTGCATATAGTTCTGACCACAATAATGATCCGGAAGCACACAGGGCTCTATTTGAATCGGGGGTTCTTTCTAAAGAGCGCTATGCAGAGCTCTCAAATTTTCCATGGGATTCAAAAGTTATATTTCATGAAGCCGGAATTCCGCCGCTTCACACTCCAGTTTCATATCTTGATTCACTTTCTGAGCAGATTAAAAAACGTACTTTTGTTTATCATATAGCAGAAAAGGATTTTCCGAAGAATACATCTCTTTCTCTTGCAAAGTTCGGTATCGAAAATACGATATCATTTGATGTTAAACCGCCGTTATTTGAGAAGGCTCATCAGATTCTGGGTTTACTGACTCATCTTGATTTCGCGAAAGATTTGAGTGTAAAAAAAGCTCAGGAATTTATAAATATAGTTCATGAAGAAAAATATAAAAAAGGCGAACTGATAATAAAACAGGGAAGTTCGGGAGATAAGTTTTATATTATTTACATGGGCAATGTGTCTGTTGACAGCGGAAATCTTGACGAGAGAAAGATTTATGGTTCATATGATTATTTCGGTGAAGTTGCGATAGTTACTCAGAGTACCAGAGCTGCCGATGTTTATGCTGAAACTGATGTTGTTTTATACACAATAGAAAGAGATAAATTCCTTAGTTTTATTGCCGGAACCGAATTTGAAAATACACTTCATCGCCTTGCGCGGATACGCACCAGCGAGACATGGAATCTTTTATCTACCAGTAAATTTTTCAGACTTTGTACTGCAACGCAGAAAACCTGGCTTGAATCTATTTTCGTTCCGCAGGAATATAAAAAAGGAACTGTTCTTTATAAGGAAAATGGACAGATTAAAAATATTTGCATCATAAGAAGCGGTGAAGTCATCGTTGAAAGAAATGGTACGAAAGTCCGCATTCTTGAAAAAGGCGATTTTATCGGCTCAATAAGTCGCATGTACTATGGGCAGACTTTGCCATATACTTATAGAACCGAATCGCAGGTTTCGCTTTTTTCAATGAAAAAAGATGATATCATAAGATTTGCGGACAAGAATCCCGGACTATTGATGAGGCTGAAGGATGATGAGCTTGAATCGTAAAATTTCATTCAGCATAATCGGTTCAATTTTTATTTTTTTTTCGGGCGCTATATTTCCGGATGAAAACATGACTCTGAAAGTTCTTGCGCAGTCGGTTGAATCTTACCGCGGCAAGGAAATTGAAATGCTTCTCCGGCTTAGAAATTATAGTGAGCATTTTAAGACTATAACATTTTATGATAAGAATAATCATGATCTTGTTTTTGATATAAGCGACAGACGAAAGGACAAAATTATAAAATCAAATCTTCGGACAATGCATGAAGGTTCGATTTACAGAGTCATTTTTACAGTTGATGGTATTGATTTAAAAGGAAAAATCCAAGGGAGAATCAAAAGCTTTACGATAGAGCTTCTTGAAAGACTCCCTTGAATTTTGTTCCAAGGAGAAGGCAGAATAGCTGGGCGGCTATCCTGCCTTCTGCGTTTGGACGCGCAGTGTCAGGAGACTTAAAGTATAATCGGGAGGGAATATACCTTTTAATCCCTTGCGTTAATATTGTCGGAAATTATTCCAGTAACTTTAGCATTTTTTCGTTTTTTTTTAATAGTTTTAATGATTAATTAAATTGATAGATGTTTTTCACATGCATTGTAATAATTGATGCATATAACCTGACATTGAATTGTGCATTTTCTATTAAAATTTATAAACTATGGCTCAGCAGATTGAATTTGTGCAGTGTTAGAGCATTAAAAATGAGTTTTGTTTTGCGCGCAAACGTTTTCTTCTTGTAAAATAAGGCATAATTTATATTTTGGAAAAAACGGAGGATATATGAATATAAAGAACAAATGGGCTTTGATAACCGGCGCAAGCAGGGGAGTTGGAAAAGAAATATCAAAAGCTATGGCAGCTGAAGGATGCAATCTTATTCTTCACAGCAGAAGTCTTGAGCACACAAAAGAGCTTGCTGAAGAATTGAAAGGCGTAAAAGTATTTCAGATTGAAGGAGATCTTTCTGATGTTTCGGTTGCTGAAAAAATTGCAGATGAAGCCGAAAAACTTTCGGGAGGACTTGATATTCTTTATAATAATGCCGCTATAATGACGAAGTATAGAACTGAATATTATTCTGCGCCGACTGACGAGTATGAGATTAGTTTTGTTGTAAATACGATTGTTCCGATTCTGATATGCAATAGAATTCTGCCGAAGATGATTAAGCGCGGTTTCGGAAGAGTTATTAATGTTACTTCTGGAATTAAAGATGAACCGGAACTTACTCCATACGCGGTGTCGAAAGCAGCTCTTGATAAATATGTTTTTGATATGGCAAAGAAACTTGAAGGTACAGGAGTGTGCATGAATCTGATGGATCCGGGATGGCTGAGAACTGATCTTGGCGGTGAAAAAGCGCCGAATGCTGTCGAAAGTGTTATCCCAGGTGCATTGGTTCCAGTTCTTCTTGATGAAGCGGTGAGCGGAAAATTGTATCATGCTCAGGATTACCGTAACTGATTCGTGAATAATATGCGGAATATTGATCGCCGTAAATATGCGAAATTAATGGATATGACAGATTCGGAACTTTACGGCGGTTTTGTCGGCTGCGGCGGAATGTTTCTTCTTTCGCGAATTGCTGAACATATGAATCTTAAAGCCGGAGACTACGTACTTGATCTCGGCTGCGGCAAAGGAAGAAGTTCACTTTTTCTTGCTGAAACATTCGGTGTTACTGTTGTTGCAGTCGATTTTTGGAATAACTGCAATGATCTTTTTGAAAAAGCAAAAGAAAAGAATCTTGCTGATAAAATTATACCTATACAAGCAGATATTACTGAAAATATTTTATTTGCTTCAGGTTATTTCGATGCGGTGTTCTGCATGAATTCTTTGTTTATGTTTGGCGATAACAGTAATTTTCTGAAAAAATTATTTTCAGTAATCAGACCAGGCGGACATTTTTATCTGGGAAGTGAATGTTTTAATAAAGAGCCATCATGGAAAACCGGTTCTGTTCCTGAAGAATATTATTTCGAGTGGTCATGGAAAGTGTGGGAAGAATGTTATTCTAAATATCATTCGCCTGGATGGTGGAAATCGCTGATTGAAAGTACCGGTATGATCGATGTTGAATACTGTGATGAACTTGAAGACGGGCGGATAATGTTTGAGGATTTTGTCGTTAATTATAATAAGTATATTGATTTTAATCTGATCGACCGTGATTCGGTTATTCCGCGTGAGCGTTTTGTTTCGCAGATAGTTTCGGCCAGGGAAACTGATTTGTTTCCGACATTATTTAGTATGAATGGAAAACGCGTTTGAAAAGGACTTATTATCTGAATTCAAATTTTGATCTTGAACTCGGCAATATACCGGTTGATCGTTATCAAAAATTTGCCGACGAGATGACTTGTCTTTTTATACCTGCAATTATTGCAGATGATTCCGCAATTATTAATATAATTCCGTTTCCTTCTTATTATGAATATTTTGAGAAAATTGGAATTGAGTGTGCATCAAACGCAGTACATTCCAATGAGCAAAAAGAAGGCCGAGCATGGGGAATGAATTCTGATGCGCGTATGATTCTTGAATCATATAACTGCGTATGTGATTTTCCGGAAGAAACTATTGTCAGAAAAATAAATTCGAGAAAATATTCAAATGAAATATGCCGTATCTCGGGATATCCTCATGGAGAATGTGCAGATACATATGAAGAGCTTCTTGATGCTGCCGTAAAATCATCTGTACCATTTGTTGCAAAATCAGAGTTCGGTTCTTCGGCGAGCGGATTTATCCATGTAAAAAAAAACGATGATCTGAAGAATCTTTCAAAAGCATCCAATTATTTCGGTTTCGGCACATCTTTTATCATTGAGCCTTGGCGAGACCGTATCAATGATTATTCTGCAGGGTTTTACATTTCAAAAGAATCCGCTATTCTTGACTTTAACGTCCGCAAACTATTCAGCTCTTCGCGCGGTCAGTTTGACTCACTTATTTCGGGTGCATTGATTGAAGAAAGTGTTGTTGCCGCACTATCGGAGGCAGCACATAAAATTGCAGATAATGCGATTTCTGACGGATATACCGGTCATGTGTCTTTTGATGCCTATACATTCCGTAACGGAGATAAAATTTCTCTGAATCCTCTTTCTGAAATAAATGCCAGAATGACAATGGCTGATATCGTCCGTCTTATGGCGGTAAAAACTTCATCAAGAATAAGCGCTATAAAATTTGTTAAGGGAAGGCATCTTGAAAAATTCAAGTGCGAATCAGATGTTGTTTCATATTTCGGCAGTGACGCGTATTCTGCTGAAAGCGGAAAAGGGATTATACTTATGAGTCCTCTTTATTACGAAAAGAAAGGAGAGAAATTTTTAACAGAAAGGGCTTTGTTCTGTGTAATTTCTGATACAGAAAAAGAAGCCGTGAATTATCTGAAAAAAATTTCATCGATTGAGTGGTATGAGTCTAAAACCCAGCAGTCCCGAAAAATATGAAACGTCCATTTTTTTCACGGTTAAAACCGTAAGAAAATGAAAAATATGCGAAGACCGGTGCATTGAAAAGAATCCGGCATCCCATTCCATAAGCATCATAAAATTTGCTATTGGGTGACTGGTTTTCTTTTTTTGAAACGACTCCTGCGTCATTAAAAATAAAAACCGATAAATTCGTGTCAATTACCGAAGCAATCATGCCAGAAAGGGTGTTTAAGCGGATTTCATTATTTATCATTGCGAATTTTCTTCCGATAAGTTCGCGTGGTTTATATCCGGATCTTATTGACAAGTCCGGAGTGCAAAACATATTGAATTCATCAGAAAATGCAGACTGACCTTTGAGTAATCCCCCTGAGATTTGAGAATTCACAGAAAAAAATCCGAGATCATGTTTTAATTTTGTTTTTGCAAAATACTTTTTCCCAACATTATTCTTTCTGGGTTTTATTATTTCCGGAGTAATTTCTATTCCAAAATGAAATATCCCTCCGGCAATTTCCCAATTCAAATTGTTTTCTATTGTGGCAGAAAAGAATTGAGTAACAGTATGATTCTTGTTCTCTCTTATTTCTTCCTCTGAATTTTGATACGATATATCCATAAACTTTGCTCTGTGTTTCAATAATATTGATAAGTCCGGTGAAAATCTGTAGCCAGCGCAAAACGCCGTATCTGCTGAATTATATTTAATTAGATTATTTAACTGTCTGTCGCTTTTTATATAGTATGCTTCAATAGAAATCAGGAAGTCTTTATCAAGAAAAAGATGATCTGAATATTTTGCGCCCGCATGATTATATCCGGCATATATTCTGAAATATTTCCGTTTGCCTTTGATATTATCTATTCCGTAAAATGCATAGGCGTCTCCGCCGCCGAATCTGTTTCTATATCCGTCAGTGACGGATATCAGTACGCTTGTAATATTTTTATTCTCTTTGTCTGGTATTTCTATAATATTAGCTGAGTAGAAAAAATGAGAATTATTCAGCCTGAGTCCGGTCCGGAATAATTCCTTTTTGATTTCAGACCTTGAAATTTTCATGCCTGGATGAAAATTTGTAAAAGAAAGAATTGTCAATGGGAATATGGTTTCATTGCTTTGATCGATTGATTCAGGAGGCAGATCGGCATTATTCCAAATGTAGAAGTTGTCATCGATTTCAATTTTAACGGTTTTAATTGTTAGAATTTCGTCCTTACCTGAAATGTTGAAAGCATAAAGTACGGCAAAAATACACAATAAAGCTTTTATCATGAAAAAACTTTTAAATATAAAGCGAATCTGTCAAGTTGATTTAGACTAATTTAATAATTTTTTATTAATCCATACCGTGTATTCGCCCTTTTTTTCAAACCCGGTTTCCCAGCTTTCTTCTTCTGCAGTAAAATTTGAATTAATTGATAATGCAAGAGCTTCTTCGTTTTTATCATTAAGAATTATTCCCGCAAAACCATAGTATTTATCCGTTAGGTCAATCCATTCGGAAGAAGAAATTATCCCGGCTTTTTTTCTAAGGCGGATGATTTCTCTTATTTCAGTTTCATGTCCCCAGTCGAAACAGTCAGGCCAGTATACGCAGGGCGTCCCCGGCATCGAAAGAATGAACGCATAAGCCATCGATTTGAAATGTGGGGGACAAGGCCAGCATTGCTGTCCCCAACCGTTAGCAGGAGAGTAGGGTGAAGCGCCCATATCGTGATTATCAACGAAAGAGACAAGTGATGAACGTTCTTCAGATGAAGATTTTGCAATAAGAGCGAATTTAAGATTGCGCGCATCGGCTGACTGAATGCATCGTTTTAGTATGATATCAAAAGCACAGCCTCCGCTTTCCTTTGCCCATCCGAGTATTCTTGCTCCTTCATCTGCGCCGTATCTTTTCACCATCGGGTCATTTGTCATAAACGGAGAATCCTGCCAGTATTCTCCGACAGAAAAATATTCTTCTTTTTTAGTGGATTTGATCCAGTTGACTACTTCCTTTACTTCGTATCCCCAGACGTAGTCCCATCGCCATCCGTCAACACCGCACTCATCCATCAGTTCATTCATCGCTTCCTTGATGCGTTTATTCACCCGGGGGTTTGAAAGAGAAAGATCGAAGCGTCCGTCAAAAAAACTTCCTCCGCTGTCTGTGCCGCCTTTTGCCCAGCATTCTCCCGGATATTCCCATATGTCTTTCTGCATTCTGCTTCCATCGCGGTGATTGGTTACAAGATATACAATTACTTTTATTCCGCGCGAATGCATGGAAAGGATAAGCTCTTTTAATTCTTTTTTTGTACCATAACGTGAGTCGAGATCAAAGTCATGCCAGTAATATCCTTCTCCTCCACCGTGCTTTCCGTTTGATTCCCATGCCGAATCGTCGCGCCACGGCGGCGGAAGGTAAATTATAGTAAACCCGCATGATGCGATTCTGTCTGCTGATTCGGTAAGAATGCGATACCATGAAACATCTCTGCCGTCTATAGTTCCGTCTCCCTGAGTTTTGACAAGATTCCAGTGAAAAGCCTGAAGTATAATGTCTTTTCCGTTTCCCCTGTTAGGCATATGTCCCCCGATGAAGCATAGTTTGAGGCGGAATAATTAAAAAATCAATAATATTATTGCATTAAGCACCTTGCATCAAGCCGGTAAAATGCACAATAATATAAGGCAACTTTGATAAACTTTATTTTAATGCTATTTATTGTAAATGAACTGGAATTTTTCAAAGTTCAAGAAACGGGATGGTATATTTTAAACTGTCCATAAATCCATCGATGAATATTATTTGATTATAATTAAAGAACAGAGCCTTCCCGCAGGATTTGAGCTGGACTGGGGATTGTATGTGTCGGTTTTCCATTCTCCGTCAATGACGTATGAATAACGGTACTGGCCCTTCGGCAGGTGTTTTCTAATACGCCATATATTTTTGTCATCGCGGAAGAGAACATCATTTTCGGGATTCCATCTATTGAAATCTCCGACGATTGAAACATATGAAGCAGATGAATTAAAGATTCTGAATTCGACGAAGGATTTTTTGCCCTCTTTAATTATTTTATACGAAACGAATTTGTTTTCACCTGTTGACTGTGCAGATGTTTTTGAAACGGTAGAACCGAATCCGTCATCTTCATTTTCGTCACAAAGTGGATCTGCAGCCCATATTCCGTCGACAAAGAATTTATATTTTACTATTTCTCTTCTGTCATATTCTGCGAGAAAATAATACCATACACCGTATTTTCCGCGCTTCATGTTTATCTTTTTCCACCCTGAAAAATCTCCGGCAATATATGCTTTTTTGCAGGAACGGTTTTTGTATGTAAATACCGTTCCTTTTTTTAATGAAACATTGGTACTTTGACAATTATTGTCAAGAATCAGTTTCGCAGCATAGGGCGCTGTTGAGCTCTTTAAATTTTTGAGGGAATATTCATATGTTGTATCCGGTTCGGTCTGGGCGCTTATCCCGGCAATAAAGAGCAAAGGAAGAATAATAAGATATTTTTTCATAAAATGGCTTATCCGCCGAATATAAATTTGCCCGGTTACGGGAATATATTATAATTTCGGGATTATGATTCAAAAACATGAGAATCAGGTTAGAATAATGAGAGAATTCGTATAATCTCAATTTTTAGTGCAATTTTTCCGATAATTAAACGAATTAGGGTTTATTGGCCTGAATCTCTTGTAAAAAGGTATTGATTTTTTGAAAGTAGTTTATCATTGTGATTATGTCTCTTTTATGGAAATAATTAATGGCTGAAAAGTATAAAGAAACTGCGGCGATAACGCCGGAAGAAACTGCCGAAATAGAGCGCATCCTGGGCGTATTGCCCGGAGGAGCAGCTTCGCGCAAAAAAACCGATGATACATCTGCTGTAAGTCCTGCACCCGGCATTTCATCTGATTTTTCAGATGGTTCTGATTCCGCCGATGAGATTCAGGATATCACATCAATGGTTGAAATAGATGATGAGACCGAACCCTCCTTTGATTTTCAGGATCAGGATGCGTTTCCATCATCTGATACTTTTGCTGAAGCTGAAAGCGATACATCTTTTTCAGATATTGACGATACGGCTTTCGGTTCAGATGAAACAGTTTCCGATACTCTTCCTGATATGGATTTCGGAGGAGAATCTGATTCCGCCGAACCGTCATTTGGTTTTGATGAATCGGAAAGCGCTGTTGAAACACCTGCGGGAAAGTTTCAGTCATTAAAAGATAAAATTGCATCTAAATTTAAAAAGAAAATAGATACTTCTACTGCTGAAGGCCAGATTGAGTCTCTGCTTGAAGATGAACCTGAGGCAGTGGATGATCAGGATATTTCAAAGGATATATTCGTAGGCGGGGAAGATACATTTGCGGATTCTTCATCTGATTTTTCGCTGGATGATCAATTCTCACAGGAAGAAACTTCATCCGATGAATTACCGTCTTTTGATGATATTGCCGGTTCTGATGACTTGGGCGGGGTTTCTCTCGATGGATCCGCAGATTTTTCGGGACCCGACTTGTCTGATATTGATATTGGCGGTAAGGCTGATGTCCAGACTGCTGATATAGACGAACTTCCGGAAATAGATTTTTCTTCATCATTTGATGAACCCGGAACTTCTTCTGATGATATTTCTTTCGGTTCGAATGAAGTATCTGCTGATGAGTCTTTTCCGGATATGGGTTCAGGTATTGATAATATCGATGCCATTGATGATGTAGTAAGATCCCAGGCTCCGGTAATGAATTCGCGTGGTTATATTCCGGCACCGGAAAATGATGAAGATGCGCTTGACCTTACAGTGCACGAAATGCGCAAGCTGAAAAATGCGCTTAAACTGATGTCTTTCGGTTTGATGAAAGCCGTAAAAGATGCGATTGTTAATGATAAGCTTTCTAAAGATGATACCTCTGAACTTGTAAATATGATTCTTGACGGTACACGTGAAGATGATGTCCAGGCTTACCTTGAAGAAAAACTCGGAATTGTTATAGATTCGGGTTCGGATTCAGTCCAGCGCAGAAGAATATATGCGCGTGAAGAATATACACAGGAAGGGCGCGAGCGCCAGAAAATTCTTCTTAAAAGAACACGCAATATGTCGATTGCGGGACTCATGGTTATTGTTCTCGGCGTTCTCGGTTATCAGTATGTTTATAAGCCTTTTATGGCAAAAAGACTCATCAATAACGGTGTTGAGCTTATCCGCAGAAATAATGATCCTAAAACTGAAGATTATGCCAAGGCGGAAGAACTTTTCCGCGAAGTTGACGCGAAGTATAAAAAGGACTATCTCTACGGTTATAATTCCTACGGCCGCGCTTACTTTGACAAAAAGGAATATGACCGCTCCATAGATAAACTCAACAGAGGATATAAGATAGCAGAGAAGGATAATTTTATTGAATATGATATTCTCAATAATCTCGGTTATTTTTATTCCAAAGTTCCGGCGCGTTATTTTAACGAACTGAAGCCGCATCTGAAAAGATATTATTATGAAATAACAAAGCCGATTGATAAAGTCGATACACAGCTTGATGTAGCGCTTGATTTTTACCGTAAGGCTAATAATAAAAATCCTGATGATATTACATCATTATACGGAATAGGTAATGCCTATTTCTATCAGGGACAGTTCTTGAAAGCTCGCAAGTATTTCGAAGATATCATCGCGAAGGCTCCTGATTCTCCTGTGGGATATTCCGGACTTATGAATCTTTTTATTGAGCGAGACGCGTTTGCCGAAACGATTGATCTCTATGTTAAAATGCGCGACAGGAAAATTCTTTCAGAAGTACCGAGTCCGCTTCTTGCAAAAGCCGCCTGGTATGTGATGAGCAAAAAGGCTGATGAGAAGAATAATGTAAGAATTGATTTCGGAATTCAGTCTCCTCGGCTTAAGGATACGGATGATAATCCGTTTCCTGTTGTTGCGGATATCCTTAAGGCTTTGAAAAAACGTGATTCGAATTATCCTCCTTTGTATCTTCAGTATGCGAAGCTGGCTATTTTGCAGAGAAATCCGAAGCTTGCGGAGAATTATCTTTTTACGGCACTTGAACATGCAGAAAGTAAAAACGAAAAATATTTCGGAGCGCTTGCTCTTCTCGGTGAATTTTATTATATGACCAAAGATCCTGTGAAGTCGTATAAATATCTCCGTGCCGCCGAGAGCGCATATCAGACTCAGCCTGAATTTACTTATGAAGAATTTTACAAGGAAACTGAATCGATCGGAAAGACTTACGCGCTTGAAGGGAATCTTTTCTATTACTTCTTTGACAAGATTAAACTCGAACAAACTGATCTGGATTCGCTTGAAAGCGAAGATGTAGACAGACTCGAAGATAAAATGGAAAATTATTCTATCGCTCAGAATAAATATCAGAAGGCGCTTGATAATCAATATGAATCTTCAGAGCTTCATTATAATCTCGGCCGGATTTATTACATGAACCGCCTTTATGAAGATGCTCTATCCCAGTGGATGAATCTGTATGATGATTTCGCAAGATCACCTGAGCTGATGTTTTCTCTCGGAAATGTTTTTCTCAGGCTTAATAATCTTGATTCTGCAAAAGCCCAGTATACGAAAGTTATTTCTGTTTTTGAACTGGATGCGGACAAAATTAAGAAGGTTGATAACCGTGCAACCAATCATATAAAAGTATATGAGACTCTTGCCGCTTCATATAATAATCTCGGAGCGGTATATCAGCTTCAGAATAATGAGGCTAAATCAAGCCTTGCATACTGGAAGTCGATTGAATATGCACAGAAACTGGGAACCGAAAGTGAATATTCGCGCGTAAATCTCGGGCGTTCTTTCAAGCAGCGAACAGAAGAAGTTCAGCCTCTTATTAACGACAATATTCCTTACTCACTTGAAATCTACAGAGAGGATATGAGAATATAAGGCGGTGTCTATTCCGGTTACGGTGGTTGTTTTATGCCGCCGTATCAATTGAAATTGTTTAAAAGATTTTCGAGAGTTTCCTTGAATCTTCCTATGTGAATTCCATCGACAAGTGCATGATTTACCTGAACGGAATACGGCAGATAAATTCTTGAGCCACGTTCGTAATATTTTCCCCACGACAGTCTCGGAACTGAATCATTCTTATTTAAATTGATTGTATGTGAAAGATGTGTAAAAGAAATCCACGGCAAAGAAGTGAAGTATATAAAGTCATCGCGGTCTTTGAAGTCATCTGCAATGAAGTAGTCCTTCTGATTTTTTGATTTTGCTGAAGCACTCACAATAAACTCGTTGATATCTGAGCTCATTTCAACCGTTATCATTTTAAAGAGATCGTCATTGTCTTTGCCGTCCATGTAAGTAAACGAAGGAGTCAGCGAGTCATGAAGAAATACTTTTCCGTCACGGATGCGGTATTTAAATTCTTCAACCGCATTTGCGCTCAAGGTTGATAGATAAATGAGCGAAAAATAAAATGGAAGTTTATTCTTTTTAATCTTTCCTGCAAATTCTGTTATATCAATGTCAAAACAAACATTAAAATGGGGATAATCCATTCTGTAAAAAAAAGAGAAATGTCCGCGCCGTTTCCATGTTGTTAAATCAATTTCTTTCATAAGCTTCCTGTAAAATCTAGTTTCTTTCTGAAATAAAAAGAACAGTAGAAAAACGTTTTACGAGATATTTTTTATCGATGATTCCTGCCGAGCATTCAAGACAGAAGTCATCAGGACTGTCAAGTGATGTGTCCATTATTCTTTTCCAGGAGCCGCCGTTGGGTGAGTCCGGAAGCGTTGTGTTTCTGTTGAATTTAGAAGAATTGAATGCCATAAATATGTCGGCATCCTGACTTGTGAAATCCTGTATCGAATAAAATCCGTTGATTAGACATGCAATAAATCCTGTTTCATTTGTCCAGTCGGGTTTTCCGGGAAATGTCCCGTGCCATGAAATATCCGGCGATGATTCATAGGGAGAATTTCCGCCTGTAAGAAACTTTTTACGCCTGAGAGATGTGTGTCTTTTCCGAAATGCAATAAGCGATTTTACAAAATTTAAAATATCAGTATTCGTTTCAAGCAGTTTCCAGTTGAGCCATGATATTTCGTTGTCCTGACAATACGCGTTATTGTTTCCTTTTTGGGTGCGGCAGAATTCATCTCCCGCAAGAATCATCGGAACTCCCTGACTCAAAAGAAGCGAAGCGAAATAATTTTTTATCATTTGTCTTCTTTCTTTTTCAATATAAGGTGTAACATCATTTCCTTCTATACCGAAATTCATGCTGATGTTATGGTTTTCTCCGTCAGCATTATTTTCACCGTTTTCTTCATTGTGCTTGTCTTTGTACGAAACCAAATCGCGCAGAGTGAAGCCGTCGTGTGCGGTTATGAAATTAATGCTGTGAAGAGGTGAACGTTCTTCAGTTGAATAAAGATCCGAGCTTCCGGTTATTCTTGTAGCGAACGCTCCGGCTGTGCCGGCATCTCCCCGCCAGAATCTGCGCACGTCATCCCTGAATTTGCCATTCCATTCAGCCCATCTGCCCGGGAAGTGACCTACCTGATAAGCGCCGGCAGCGTCCCATGCTTCGGCTATTATTTTGGTGCTTCTTAGAATTGGATCTGATTCTATGCGTTCAATCAGCGGAGGATTCTTGAGAATATTTCCTTCCTGATCTCTTCCTAGAATTGACGCTAGGTCAAACCTGAAACCGTCAACATGCATTTCGATCACCCAGTACTTCAGGCAGTCGATAATAAATTCGCGCACTATCGGATTATTGCAGTTGAAAGTGTTGCCGCATCCCGAATAATTTTTATAATAGCGTTTATCGCTTTCAAGCATATAGTATATTGAATTGTCGATGCCGCGGAAGCACATAGTCGGACCGGTCTGATCTCCTTCTGCAGTATGATTGAAAACCACATCGAGAAAAACTTCAATTCCGGCATTGTGAAAATCTCTAACCATTTCCTTGAATTCATAGAACTGTTCGCCGAGAGCTCCTTTGGAAGAATAACGTCCTCTCGGAGCAAAAAAGCTCATCGTGCTGTATCCCCAGTAATTTTTCAGTTTTTCACCGGTTAATGGATTTTTGCGCGTATTTTCATTTTCATCAAATTCCTGAATCGGAAGAAGTTCGACGGCAGTTATTCCAAGATCTTTGAGATAGGGAATTTTTTCGGTTAATCCCTTATATGTTCCCGGTGAATAAACTGAAGAGCTATCATGAAAGGTGAAGCCCTTAACGTGAGTTTCGTAAATAATAGTTTCTGAAAGAGGAATTTTGAGAGGTCTGTCAAACCAATCAAATTCGTGATTAATGACGATTGACTTCGGAGCACCGGCTGAACTGTCTTTGGTTGAATATATCGCATCTTTAAACTGGCTGTCTGCGTCATATCCTCTGGGGTCAGAAAGTACCCAATCGAAATTTCCGCTCACAGCGCGTGCGTAAGGGTCAAGCAGCAGTTTGTATTTGTTGAAACGGTGGCCTTTTTCGGGATTATACGGTCCGTCAATTTTATATCCGTAGAGCTGACCTTCGGTGATTCCTTCTATCCAAATATGCCAGATGTCGCCGGTTTTGTTGAGTTCTTTGTCAAGTTTGACTTCCTCGAAAGGCGAATCGGGTTCAGATGTTTCAAATAAAATAAGCGAGACGTCTGTCGCATGACGCGAGAAGAGCGAAAACTGAACGCCTTTGTTTGTGATTCTTGCTCCAAGGGGCAGAGGATAACCCGGCAGCTGAACTCTGTTTTTCGTCATTGTGATCCCTTTGGTTTGGATAACCGTATGATTCTATACAGCTATATAATAATGGCAAGACTTTTTTGGTTTACATCAAATCTTATTTTTATTCACTGTAATAAAAAGAAATTGTAATATAATGCGTGTTTGAAAGAAAGGTGAAAGAGGTTTCGGATGGCAGATGAAATAGTTGCCGCACTCGGCAGGAAAATTAAACTATACCGTGAGAACAGAAGGGTAACTCTAAAAGAACTATCGGAAAAGACAAATGTTACACCGAGTCTTCTTTCTCAGATTGAAAACGGTAAAGCTTCGCCTTCACTGACTACCCTTAAGGCGATTGCCGATTTTTTTGATGTTTCAATCGGAGTTCTTTTTGAATCAAATGTCAAAACGCCTGTTTCACCTCTGACAAAGAAATCTTCTCATAAAAAGATTGTTGCAGACGGAGATGTTACGCATTATCTTCTGAGTCAGGGCATAGATGATTTCGAATATCTTTTAATTGAATTTCCTTCAGGTTCTACAACGGGTAATGAGCCTTATTCTCATGAAGGATATGAAAGTGCCTATCTCGTAAAGGGAAAACTGACGATTGAGCTTGACGGTTCGCGTTATGATATGGAAGAGGGTGATTCAATTTCTTTTGAATCTCATAAGAATCATAGAGTTATTAATAATTCTGCGGAAAAAGCTGTCGTTCTTTGGGTAGACAGCAAGCCGTGGTTTTTTTCACACAGATAAGGAGATAATATGGATAAAAACAGAAAGATTCTGGTGGCTATTTTGGTTTTTCTTCTCATGTCGATGGTATTGTCACTTGTTCAAATAAATACTTCGATGCAGAGAAAAACTTCAGCTTCATCTGCAAATATTTCTATAAGCGCTTCTGCCGGCGTGGGAGTTGTCAGAGTTTCCGGAGTGATAAGCTCGGGTACAGAGGGGCATTTCGCGTCGATGTCGATGCATGAGGCGGTTATAGCACGTATTGACCAGTTGGCAGCGGATGATAAAATAAAGGCGGTTGTTCTTAGAGTTGATTCGCCTGGAGGAACTGTTGCCGCTACTCAGGAGATATTTCAGAAGCTTATGGAGCTTCGTCAAAAAAAACCTCTTGTAGTATCAATGGGCGACATGGCGGCTTCCGGCGGATATTATATTTCATCTGCCGCTAATCATATAGTAGCTAATCAGGGAACTATGACGGGTTCAATCGGCGTCATTATCGCAGCCCCTAATTTCAAGGGACTTTTTGAGAAACTCGGTATTAAAATGAATGTAATAAAAAGCGGTAAGTACAAGGATATTCTTTCATCTTCACGTGAACTTTCTGATGAAGAAAAAGCTCTGCTTCAGGATCTGATAGATAATTGCTATGGCCAGTTTATTAAAGATATTTCTCTAGGACGAAATATGCCGATTGATGATTTTAAGCAGTATGCCGACGGAAGGGTTTTTACAGGTTCAAGGGGTGTTGAAATGAAACTCGTGGATTCGGTCGGTACATTTCAGGATGCGGTAAAAAAAGCGAAAGAGCTCGCAAAGCTTCCGTCTGACGCACCTTTGTATGATGAGAGTTCTTCTGCACTTGATGTTCTATTCGGAGGAATGGGTTCATTTTTCGGGAAAAATCCGCTTGGTTCGGTTACTGAAAATAACGGGCTGATAGAATACAGGTACGTGCCATGAGTTTTAAAGAAAATTTAAAATCGCTTGTCTGGGCTGATTATCTGTCAGCTCTAATAATGGATCCTAGACTTTTTGCTGTGAAGATTTCTGAGTCAAAGCGAAATATCCTGCCTTCTTCGCTAATAGTTTCGTTTCTTGCCTTGTTTTCTGTTTTTTTGTCTTTATCGCTGCTGCTTCCGCAGAGTGAATTCTTTTATTACAAAATATCATATGGTTTAGTTCTTGGATATATTATTCTTTCGGCAGCACTTTTTTTATTCGCACTTTCTGCCGATTTTGTGTTTCAATATTTAGGTTATCCAGGAAGGAGCGGGCGTATTTTTTCGGCGCTGAATTACTCTCTGTTTCCATTTGTTTTTATTTTGCCGTGTGTTATCATCTTCAAATCAATTGAATTTGCGCCATTAGCTGTTTTGGCTTTGGCTGTGTTTGGGATTGCCTCATTGATTTATTCGGTTTATTTTCTTGTTTCGGTTCTTTCAGAAATGAATTCTGCTTCAGTGCTGACTGCACTTGCGGCAGTTTTTTTCCCGCTGATAGCACTTTCTATTGCTGTTGTATTGTGCGGAATTTCTTTTATCGGAATCTTTTACGGATTTGTAGTGAATCTTTGATAATAAAAAAGCCGGTTATTAACCGGCTTTTTGTTACACGGCTTTCTGAACTTTGCCGGAACGGATGCAGCGAGTGCAAACATGTTTGCGAACAACCTGCTTTTCTTCGATCACGCGGATTTTCTTGACATTCGGCTTCCAGAGAGTATTAGTCTTTCTGTTTGAATGGCTCACATTGTGACCAAACTGAACGCCTTTACCGCATATATCGCATTTAGCCATAAACTTCTCCGATAGTAAAAACTTTGTAGACATCCTTTCTATTGCGCATTCTTATTGCAACAATTTTATTTTAAACAAATTGAAAAACGGGTTTGCCGATAAATGTTCACCCGCCGGAGGAAAATTCATGGAAGAAGCAAAAGTCAAGTATCTCGTTTTCGATATCGAGTCGGTTCCGGACACCGATTTAATTAAATCTGTAAAGTTTCCGGGTGAAAATATAAGCGGAGATGAAGCTGTTGAAAAATTTCAGGAAGAAATACTGAAAGTAACCGGCGGAACGAGTAATTTTATCCCTGCAACATTTCAAATTCCGGTTTCTCTTGTTGTTGCAAAGGTTGATGAGAATTTCCGTCTTCTTGAGATAGTTTCAATGGACGAGCCTAATTACCGTCCGGAAGAAATTACGAGGCGTTTCTGGTACGGAATTGAGTCGCTTTATAAAGATGCGACAATAGTAACTTTTAACGGCAGGGGATTCGATGTTCCTTTGATGGAGTTCTGCGCATATAAAATCGGTATATCCGCTAAAAGGCATTTCGGTGATAAGGGCGGAACCCGTTATAGAAACGGTGCTCGTCACATCGATATGCAGGAATACATGTCAAATAATCATGCAGTTAAGCTTGCCGGCGGATTGAATGTACTTGCAAAGATGATAGGATGCCCGGGAAAAATGGACACCAAAGGAAGCGAAGTTCATGAGCTATATAAAGCCGGTAAAGCAGAAGAAATAAATGATTACTGTATCTGCGATGTGCTTGATACATATTTTATTTTCGTGAGAAGCCGTGTTCTTTGCGGAGACATTACTTCAATTCGCGAAGCCGAGCTCAGAGCTCATGCGAGAGAATATATGGAAAAACTGTTCGATAAACGTCCGGTTTTTAAGAAATATCTCGATGCTGTGAAGTGGAACTGATTTATTTTGAACTAAAACGGTCTATTAATCCGTCAATGACCGCCGCGCTTAAACAGCCGGCGGCATACAGAATTATATCGAATAAATCAAAGCGGCTTCCGATAGTCAGCTGCCAGAACGCTGATTTTAGATTATAATAATCGCATATCCCGGACAGTTGGAGCAGTTCGACGGCGGATGAAAAAACGAAAACACCTGCAGAGAGTCTCATTCTATCAAGTTTAGGATAAACGAATTTCATTACAAAAAAAATGAAAATTGTTATAATGTAATCTCCGAACCATCCGCGGAAACTATGAAAATGCTTACCAAAAAGAACAAGACAAACACCTGTAAAGAAAAGAGATACCGATATCAAAAAAAATAAGATACGTTTTTTTGCAGATAGTATTATCATGTGAGCATCCATTATCATTTTATCTGGAAACAGCCATCAGATGATTTTCTAATCATTGTTTCTATTGTAAAATATTTTTTTTATTTTTCCGCATTAATCATGAAGCGCATTTATTTGGAAATTTACTTTAATCAATATTGCAGAAAGAACCCCGGCGAATAAATCCAGCTGTGTTAAGGGCTGTGATTTACTGAAAAAATATAATAGAAATATTGAAATTTAATCTGAGACCTGTTATGCCTGAAGAAGGTAAAGATAATTATAAAATATGCAAAAGGAGCTAATTTCAGGCGCAATGCCGGATGGAAACCTCGCGAAAGTATTGATGAAATCATCTAAATAATGCAGTCGGTATTTTGCAAAAATTTTATAATTTAGAAATATCTTATTTACTTTTAAATGTCATTTTTTTTGAATAATTTGGTATATATTTATTGCTGAATTATTTATTCGCAGACAGTTATTCGGATTATTTTTCTATTTTCCATGATTGTTAAATTAAAGTGCATGAAAAATATAGTCATAGACTTGTTTGATTGAGGCTAAGGTGTGTTTTATGAATATAAATTTAAATTTAGAAAAATGTAAATTGAGAACTCGCAGTTTCTATATAGTTTTATATTTATCAGCTGGATTTTTCTTGACCGGTTGTGGAAGCAATGAACCCGCCAATCATCATCCATTACCTGATTTTTTTTCGAGTGCCAATGATATTCCAGTTAGCGGAGAGGATTATCTGGGATGTGAATCTTATGATCGGGAAATAAAAAACGTTATGTTTGAATGGAATATTCCCGGTGCGCTTGTTGCTGTTGCAAAGAACGGAAAACTCATTTTGGTTAGAGGTTATGGTTATTCGGACTATGAGGAGCGTATTGTTATGTCACCTGATTCTGTTTCCAGAATCGGGTCCATATCTAAAACTTTAACCGCGCTTGCGATTCTTAAACTTCGCGATGAGGGCAAACTGAGCCTTGATGTACCTTTTGTGAGTGTATTGACAAAATTTAGACCGCAGGATTGTGCTGATAGCCGCATGCGTAATATTACTATACGTCATCTTCTTAATCATTGCGGAGGCTGGGATAGATCACAAAGTCCTGATCCTGTCAATGACGGTCTTGTAATTGAAAGGTTGTATGGATTATCTGCACCGCCAGTACGTGATGACTACATCAGGTATGCACTGACTAAAAACCTCGATTTTACACCCGGGACACGATTTGCTTATTGTAATGTAGGTTATCTTATACTGGGATCTATAATAGAGAAGATTTCAGGTGAAAGATATGAAGATTATGTGCGGAATAATGTGCTTGCTCCCATGGGAATATATTCTTTATCTATTGGATATGAACATCTGGAAGAACGTGTTTCCGGAGAAGTGAAATATTATGATCCGTGGTATGATGATTCTCTTTTTCCCGGTGAGGGTGTCACTCCCCGTCCATACGGGTGGACAAACATGAAAGGCATAGATGCTGCTGGAGGTTGGATTAGTTCAGCAATCGAGCTTAGCAGAATTTTAACAGCTATGGATGGAAGCCGGTTACCTCAATTTCTTTCAAATGATTCGATGAACGAAATGATCAAGAATCCTGGTTTGCCTGTTTGGTCTAACGATGGAACTTGGTACGGAATGGGATTATTCGCGGGTCCGTCGCATGACCGTTGGGGGCATGGAGGATCAATGGCCGGGATGCAGTCAAATATGTACCGTCTTGAGAATGGATATGTATGGGTTATAATAACTAATAGTCGTAGTGAAGATCCTGACAGATACAGTAATGCATTATATCAGGCAATGACAAACGCGCTTGGATCAGGTATCACCGGGTCGAGTACAGATTTATATGAGAAGTTTCCGTCAACAGTCAATGATCCGCGAGGATATTAATGAAATAAAGAATGTGCTTTGTTAAAAATTATTTAACCTGCATATGCCAGTCCTGAATTCATTTCAAAGATCGTGAAATCTGTCTAAAAATCTAATCTGCAGAACAAATCATTAATTTCTTAATTGGAATTTATCAAAGCTTGTTTCTGTTAAATAAAATTGTATCCCGCTGCTTTATGTGTTCGATAAAAAAAGAATTGTTATTTAAGTGTATCCAATGATTGATATTGAAAACTGGTCATTGTTCTTAAAATATTAATAACAGTAATTGATTGAGTGCCTATTGTTTTATGATTTTTTATTCGAAGGGTAAGAATCAATCCAAATGGGAAGTGTTATGAAATCAAAAGTATTAGTTTCAGTAATCTTCTTTTTTATATTTTTACCGGTATTGTCTTACTCAGACTTTACATTAAACGGCGGGCTGATGTTTGACAGAAATGAAAAGAAGCCTGTTTTCGGAGCGAATCTTGATTGGCCGAAGTTTAACCCGTCAGATAATATTAGTCTTACTTTAGGTTATACATTTTCCTTAAATATAAATGGTTTTTATACTTCGGCACCGGGTCTTATCGGCATTGCTCTGATAGGTTTAGATATTGCGGATACAGATGATGAAGATGACGAGAACGGGGGTTCAAATATAGCAGGCAGTCTTGGTGTTTTGCTTGTGGTGATTCCGGAAAACATATAATTTCATTTATGGCTGCGCCCAAATTTCGCTATTGTACTTGGTCTTCATCCATGGGGAGCGGACTGGGGTGAAGACGAATACATGTGGATTAAATCCGGTTGTGCAGGAGGATATACACCCGCCTGGATAAGGATTGATTGATTTTTTAGCAGGTTAGTTTTAGGTATGTTATGAATAAATATCTCGAAGATAAAGGTCTGGTTGATGTTTCTAATGTGAAAGAATTCGCTTTATCTCTTGTATCTTCATGCCCTGATGATATAGCGAAAGCTGAAACACTTTATTGTTTTGTAAGGGATGAGATAAAGCATTCCGCCGATATAGATGAGAATCTGATAACACGAAGTGCATCGGATGTGTTGAAAAACGGTCACGGCATTTGTTTTGCAAAATCAATTCTTCTTGCGGCGGTTTGCCGTGCAGTCGGTATTCCTGCAGGATTCGGTTATCAGAAGCTTATTCTTGATGACGAAAAATTTCCTTGGCTTGTTCTTCATGGATATGTTTTTGTTTATTTAAATTCAAAGTGGATCAAGCTTGATGCGCGCGGGAACAAGGATGGTATCAATGCAGAATTCTCTCTCGGTGAACCGAAGATGGCTTTTGAGATTAGACCCGAACTAGGAGAGGAGGATGAAAACTTTAATCATTCTTATCCGATTGATTCTGTCATTGCTTGTTTAATAAATAATAAAACACGAGATGATTTATGGAAAAATCTTCCGTCAGAGTTTTGATTTCAAATTGATGATATATAAAAAAAGACGGACTTCTCCGTCTTTTTTTATATTAATTCAGGTGTGTGTTCTTAGAGTGAATAGATTCTAACGTCACCCTTGCTCATTGCGCCGCCGTCAGTTGATACTGCAACTGACTTATTATCAGGGCTGAAGCAAATACCTGTAACCTCGCAAGGAAGAGAATATTCTCCTTCAGTCGTAATTACTTTTACTAGAGTTCCGTCTTTTTTATAAACGGCAAATCCGCATTCTTTAAAAGCAACCGCGAAAAGGTTTCCGTCGCGGCTTGATCTGATAAGATTGTATGCAGAATCGCCTTCTTTCTTGATAGTTTTGATCTGTTTGCCGTCAGCTGACCAGATGGCAAGGTCTTGTTTAACAACTGCAATTGTGGAATCAGCAAGGAATGCTACATCTTTTCCGTAGTAGCTTGTGTTCATCGGATCCCCTGTGTCAATACTCTTGACGAGAGTTCCTTTCGCAAGATCCCATATTTTAACCTGTTCGCATCTTGATATAGTTGCGAATTTGGTTCCGTCAGGGCTCAAAGAGCATCCATAAACAGACGTATCTTCATAACCTTTAAAAACCTTTACTTTGTTTGTTGCAATGTCTCTGGCTTTAACTCCGCCGAAATTATCTGTAGTCGATGTGTTTATAACATTTTTGCCGTCGCGTGTTAGTAGAAGACGGTATGATTTTGCAGTTTCAATATTTGAATTAACTGCACATTCGTCAGCGTCTTTTGCAGGTACGCCGAGTTTTTTAGTATTTACGCCTTTTTCGTCCCATATTTCGATCTGTGTAGCTTGGTTTGTGTACGCGAAAGTTGCGATAAGACCATTAGCGTAGTCAAGTACGTCGATAGTCGGACCGTCTTTTACTCCGAATTTTTTTATGAGAGTTCCGTCGGTGTTATAAAGATTTATAACATTTTTGTACGAGAAAACCAGTTTTGTTCCATCATTGCTGAAACATACGTCAGCTATAGGCGCGTCTGCTGCAATTGTTGTTTTTGGCGAATCACCTTCTGCAAACATGATGCTGAATGAGCACACCAGCGAAGCAATGCCTGCAAGTAACAATTTCTTTTTCATTTGTATCTCCTTAAATGATAAATTATCGTAGAGCATGTAAAGTAAAAATTATTAGTATAAAATGTCAATAAAAATGAATGAGGTTTAAGTATTTTCGCGTCTTATTGCTTATCGGGTTTTGTTCGAGTTTTGTTATTTTCAGAAAAGTTATATGTCGATAAATTTCTGTATTTCGGTTTTTACCCAGCGTCTTTCTTCGAGATTCATGTTTATTCCGAGATGCCAGTACGCATCTGTAAACTCGATGGTGAAAAGAGGTTGAATTTGATCGTCTTTGAAAAAAATTCCTTTAATATCTTTAATGTTTCGGCTTATTTTCCAGCTGAAAATATTTCTTCCTCTCATAATGATCTTCCCGTTTTGTATGGTAATATCTTCTTTATGCAGAATCGGATATAACGAAAGGTGAAGAAAAAAAGGCAGGGCATTCGGTATCATCAGATAAATAATATTTCTTATTACACGATAAAACGACCATTCTTTCAAGCCTGCACGTTTTGCGTTGGATATCATGAAAATTACTGAAAGTAGACTTGATCCCCACAATAAAGCCGTGGCTGTAATGATACTTCCGCTGTTTATTAAAATTGTTTCTGCAAGAGAAATCGAAATCAGAAAAGATAAAGAAAATATGACGGCAAAAAGAGAAGTCTTAAAGTCATGCCTACCTTTGAGTTCGGTATAGAAATAAATTCCGGGTTTGTTTATAAGTCGGAGATTTGTGTTTATAGGCCGTTCGGCGGGAGAGTTTAAATCAGAATTGAAAGAGATTTTATTTTCTTTTGATACCGGTTCGGAATATGATTCAGTTGAAAGATATGTTCTTCCGCAATAATGGCATTTAAATAATAATTTGCCTGATACAAATAGTTCATGAACGAGGGGTGCACCGCATGAAAGACAATGTGTTGATTTTATCATTTTACGAACTATCCGCCTGACAAATGTTGTCTTAGAGATCATTTTCGCCAGAGTTCATTCAGTCAATTCATTAATTATAGAATACAGATGCCGCTTTATAAACTAATTCAGTATAAATTGTTTTTCGATGCAGTATCATCAATAACTGAATTATAATATTCAGCTCTTATGCAGAATTATTTCATTTAATGCTTTGATTGACATTTTTAAGGTTATATTCTTTTATTTGAATGAGCCGTTTGTATTTTTTACTTTGGTCAGAGGATTATGGAATTACAGCATAAAGTTTCCGTTTCACTGTCACAGGAACTGATCAAGAGTATACGAATTCTCGCCAAAAGCGGCAAAGATTCCTTTGTCTCATACCTTTATAACCCTGTTGTTGATGCAGGATGGCAGAAAAGGCAGAGCGATATTAATGTCCGAAAGACGATGGAACGCATAGCTCTTGAATCTCAGAATCAGGCTTTTCTTAACACTATTGGTCCGCGTTGTAAAAGGCTTATCATGCATGCCGCAGATGAATCTCTGAGTGCTCTTGGCGATTCGTCAATTTTCTTTCTTGAAAAAATGCAGCTTCATACCAGGGTTTCAGGCAGTCCTGAAGCATTGGATTTTGTTTCAATAATAAATCAGCCTTTAAATGAATTTCAAAAAAAAATCGGCGAAAAAAGCGAAAAGATATTTTCCGATGCGATCAGCGGCATCGGAAAAGAAGTGCTTAAATCTGCTTTTGATCCTATAAAGCTTGATGCATCGACTGAAAAGATCAGACTTGACGGAGAAATTAAACGTCTCTACGATAATATACTTATAGCAAGCAGTTACAGAAATATTTCAAAGTGCAGAAAACTTCTCGCCTCATACATTATAAGGTTTTCTGACGGTGAAGATTATGCTTCGGACGATGTCCGGAAACTAATTGCCGCTATGAACAAACGCGAAGATGGTTTCGAGGAAGAACTTAAAAATCAGATGGCGGTTGATCTTTATTTCCGCATTACTAAAAGCATTCTTGACGGAGATATATCATCTTCTGTGCAGTTTATCCGCAAGTACGGATATATTTTTGAGGGAAACGCATCGGCAAAACATTTTTATGACATCGACAGACTTGAGAGAATTCTTTATAAAATGATTACAGAAAAAAATCTTTGGGATGAACTCAAATAGGGAGGAATAATGGCAGAAGCAGTTCTGAAAATCACCGAAAGTAAAAGCGGTAATGTTTTGATTCTTGTGCTTGAAGGAGAGATTGATGCACATACGGCTCCCGTTCTTAAAGAAACCGCTGAAAAGAAAATAAGTGAAGGAAATACTAAAATTATTTTTAATTTTGCGAAATGTACCTATATTTCATCCGCTGGAATCGGGGTTTTAAACGCAATTCTAAATGCCGTAAAAGCCAAGGGCGGTGTAATCGCAGTATCGGAAGCGAATAAAATGATTACAGATACCTTCAAGGTGATGTATTTTACTAAAAAGGTTCAGTTGTATATTGAAACCGCAGCTGCGGTAAAAGATCTGCAATGAGTTCTGATTCATTCCGTTCTATAACACTTGAGAATTCTCTTTCGGAGCTTTCAAGAGCCCGTGCAGAAATTTTTTCGTTTATAGAAGGGCATGTTTCGGAAATGGACGCGTCGCATATAATTCTTTCTGTAGATGAAGCTTTATCAAACATTATCCGTCATGGATATGGAGAAAAATCTGACGGATTAATTATTCTTGATATGCGTTTATTAGATTCTTCTTATGAGTTCACACTATCTGATACCGCTCCCTTGTATAATCCGCTTGAAAATACTGCTGCACAGAATGAACCCGAGTCCGGTGCCTCAGGAGGATTCGGTATCGGCGTGTATCTGAGATTCATGGACGTCCGTTACGAGATAAACGAAAATGGAGGCAACCGCCTCATCCTTAAGTGGGAGAAAAAAAATGAAGTCAGTACTGAGTCCGATTAAGAATTTAATAAGAAGGAAGCATTTTTTAAGAAGACTGATGCCCGGAATCCGCTTAAAGCTCTCTGTTTTGACGGGTATTTTTGTTACTGTGATTCTTTTCACCGCTACGGCATTCAATTATGTTTATCAGCAGAAGCTGATGGAAAAAGAATATAATACCGAAACAGAAAATTCACTGCGTGTTATCAATTCGGTTATTTCTGATATGGAAAATATTTCTTCGCAACTCATTCTCATCGAAGACATGCGTATAAGAATAAAAGAAAAAAAACAGGATCTAAGCAAATATAAGGCTGTTTATTACAGGAAAGATGAATCAGCAATGAACAGCTTCCGTTCTCTCGGAAAACTTTTCGGGGTGAAGGTGAAATATTCATATCATCCAGTTGCTTATGATACGTATTTCAGCAGATATCTTGCTGATAAGGATATTGAGTCTCTTGAGGAATCTGTAAAAGAGAGACTGAAGCGGAAAAACGGCGACGATGTGAGCGCAGCTGCTTTCAAGATAATTCAGTACCGCGCCTCAAGAGCCGCCGCTGCCTCAAAAAATGCCCAGGAGATTGAGCTTAGTGCGGATCCTTTACGCGATAAAATCAGCGCTTTAGGTGATCCGTCTTCACTTTCAAAAGAAAATATGGGTAAATATTCTAAAATGAAAACTGAACTTGCTTTATGGGAAAAAAGGATTTCATCAGCTCGTAAGCGTAAGGCTTATGCTGAAAGAATTCTCCGCGCATCTTTGCGACCGTATTATAAAGATGAGTTTAAACGTATTGAAGAGCTCGGCATATCCAGCGGCGTTGTGCGTATTATTTCTTCCGATAAGATTGGAGAGACAACTCTTGATACCGGTCCCGATCTTCCTGACGGCGGAGTACGTTTTTCTGATCTTCTTTCATCTGAAAAATACAAGGCGGAAAGAGATGAATTTTTTGCGACTGCTTCATCGCGCCCGGTTTACGGCATAGTACCCGACTCGCAATACCTGATTAATAATAAATCATATCTTGTGCGATATCTAGGAGTTAATAAAAATCCGGCGACATTTGCAAGAGGCGGAATCGTTCTTAAGGAATTTGATTCTGCTTTTTCTTCATGGAAAAAACTTCTCAAGGAAGATAATAGAATATGCGCTCTGATTGCACCTATCACAGTTCAGATGAAAAAGCGCATGGAAGAACTCAGGGATTCAAAGACTCCTCCGGGAAACGATCAGGCGTTTGTTTCTTTATATTCAAAATATAAATCACTCATAAATGAAAGATCTGCTTTATTTTTAAAGTATAATCCTTACGCGGATGTTCAGTCACGGCGTAGCGCTGAAATAAATGATGAAATCAAAAGAATAAAGGAAGAATTGAATCAAATCAGTTCTCTTTCTAAATCTGCATCGGTTTCCAAGGATGATGATGTTTCAGAAAAGGAATCCCTTCTTCAGAAAGCAGAAGATCTCAGGGTTGCTGAAGACAAACTCAAGGCTGAACTCATAAAAATTAAAAACGATTATTCGACTATGCCGGGTGTTGTGGCGTATGAGGCGCTTCGAACTTTCCGCGACAGTGCTCTGTATGATTATTTTACTTTACGTCAGGGAAGAAGTTCTGATGAGTTTCGTGAATATCTGCGTGATCCACTTTTTAGATATTCATCGCTTAAGCGTTATGAAGCTTTGCGTGCTTGGATATACGGCGGAATGTCCGAGACTGATCTTCCGGAATTTGCAGACGGATCAAACAGAATTAAGATGATCGAAGACGGCATTGCCGCTTTCAGCAGAAGCGAAGCTGAAGAATATATGTGGAAGCTCGATTCAACTCCATTTGTGAGCGAGATAGGATTTTTCGGATACAAAAATGATACTCCGGGTATAGTCCAAGATGTAATTTCGGCGGGTGTAACGGGATATAATACTGTCATTATTGACGGCACTGATGGAATGCTTAAAATAAAAGAAAACGGGAGGAATATGCTTATCGGCGCCGGAATTCTGGCGTTCGCGGCTGTCATGTTCACTTTTATGTTTTCAGGATTCATTGTCAGGCGGATAAAGGGCATTGTTTCTCAGGCTGAAGTTGCGGCGAAAGGAGATCTCACTGCGGTTTTCCCTGAAAAGGGAATGGATGAAATTGAAGACATGGCTGTTTCTCTCAATGAAATGATGAAGGGTCTGCGCGACCGCGAAGAGATGCGCGGTGAACTTTCTGCTGCAGGAGAGATTCAGAAACAGCTTCTTCCTGCTTCGGTTCCACCGACACTCGGTGAACATTATTCGATAGCGCATTTTTACCGTTCGATGAAAGGTGTTGGCGGTGATTACTATGACCTTATTGAGCTTGATGAAAACCGTCTTCTTTTCTGCATGGCTGATGTTTCAAGCCACGGCGTTGGCCCTGCGCTTGTAATGTCAACCGTTCGAGCCCATCTTCACGGCATCATCAAACGCGGTGAACGTGATGTTGTAAAAATACTCGCTGAATTAAATAAGCAGCTGTTTGCTGAAACGCCTGAAACGATATTCGTGACTTTTTTTCTGGGAATTATTGATCTAAGAACTCATGAAATTGAATACAGTTCAGCGGGCCATCTTGAGCCGGTACTTTTCAGTCATAAAACTAAATCAGTTGCACGCCTCGAAGCGGGCGGACTGCCGCTCGGCATGGATGATAATGATTTCTTTCTTGAAACTGTAACGTTAAGAAAAATCAAACTGAAGCCCGGTGACATTTTTTTTGAATACACTGACGGCGTCAGCGAAGCTATGAATCCGGTACGTGAACTTTTCGGCGACGAAAGGCTTCATGAAGCGCTTATAAAATCCTCTTCAAAGAAAATTGATGTGATGATCCGTAATATAGCATCCGCAGTTCAGGAATTCACCGGAATTGATTTTATCAGCGGAAACGGTTCGGCAGAAATTAATGATGATATTGCTATGCTGGCGTTGAAGAGAATGAAATAAGCAAAAAAGGTGTTTTCCACATTTTGAGCCGATTTCGCAAGGTCTCATGCGGAAGATCAAAAAGGTTAGAGCTTCAGTTGTCAGTACTGCTTATTTGGAAATACCCTTTTGGATTTATTAAGTTTTGATTTTTTGACTAATTTTTGCAAAATGGGTAAAAATCTTTGAACTCAGTATTTATTAATGATAATTTATTTCTAATTTACGTTATAGCTTATGATTGGTTTTCTATGATTCCAGCGTGTTAATTACTAACGAGAATTTTCTTGTGTAAGAATGAGGAAGAGGTTCGTGTTCTTCGTCAATGGTTTTCGTATTGACGAGGATAAAGATGGTTTTTAAAAAGTTAAATAGAATTGATTCTCGACAAATGATGGGTGTTATCCGTGATTGGAAATTCGAAACAAATGATAAGTGGTAAAGCATTTGAATATGCTTTGTTGAAAGAATTTTTTGAGAAATTATCCAGAGAAACAACTGTTCAAGTTGTTGAGAACGCCGCATATATAACAGCTAAAGAATGTTTTGACCATATTGATAAAAATGATAAGAGTCGTTATTTATTAAGTGCAAGTTTTGCTGTCAACTTTATGATTGATATAGAACCTCGTCTTTCAAATGGCATAAATAAAAAGGATTTACTTCAACTTGAAATATTGACAGATAATCATGGGCAAGAAGGTGATGTAAGAGATGTTCTTGCGATTCGATTAATGCAAAAATGGGAAATTGGCATATCCGCAAAAAACAATCATCACGCAGTAAAGCACTCCCGCTTATCTAATGATATAGATTTTGGTGATAAATGGTTTGGTGTTAATTGTTCATCAGAGTATTTTGAAAATATTGCACCAGTTTTTGACTTATTAAAGAAAATTAAAATAGATAGCAAATCTACTCAAAAATGGGAGACGCTTGGAAATTATCATGAATCAATATATAAGCCGATTTTGGAAGCATTTCGAAGTGAGTTGTTGAAGTTATATAATAAAAATAAAAAACAAGTAGCTTCAAAAATGATAGAATATTTAGTTGGGAATAAAGATTTTTATAAAGTTATAAGAAGCGTAAATCATATTGAAATTCAAGCTTTTAATCTGCATGGTACATTAAATTTGCCATTTAAGGACAAGCTCCCAAAGTTTGTTACGCCTATTGTCGGGCTACCTGATCAAATTCTAGATGTTCAATTCAAAGAGAACTCTTTAACAACTATAATCGTAAAATTTAATAAAGGATGGGAGCTTTCTTTTAGAATACATAATGCCAGTTCAAGAATTGAGCCATCATTAAAATTTGATATCAACTTGCTAAGTGCACCTCATACTCTTTTTAAGAATACTCTATCGGTTAATACAATTTAGGGATAAATAAATGAATATTGTTTCTTTTTTTTCAGGGGCGGGGGGGCTTGATTTAGGTTTTCAAAAAGCCGGATTTAATATTATCTGGGCTAATGAATATGATAAAGAAATATGGGAAACATTTGAAGCTAATCATAAAAAAACAATTTTAGATAAAAGAAGCATAACGGAAATTTCATCTAGTGAAATTCCTGAATGCATCGGTATTATTGGTGGTCCACCTTGTCAAAGCTGGAGTGAAGCAGGCGCTCTTAGAGGAATTAATGATAAAAGAGGACAATTGTTTTTTGATTTTATCAGAATTTTGCGTGATAAAAAACCATTATTTTTTTTAGCCGAAAATGTGTCTGGAATGTTGTTGCCAACACATGGTAAGGCATTACAAAATATTAAAGAAATGTTTGTTGAAAGCGGTTATAATTTATCATTCACTCTTTTGAATGCATCAGATTATGGAGTACCTCAGGATAGAAAACGAGTTTTTTTTATCGGGTATCGCTCTGATTTGGGAATAGAATATAATTTCCCAAAACCAATTACTGAACACGATAAAGTTCTTCTTAAAGATGTCATTTATGATTTAAAGGATAATGCCTTACCAGCGCTTTCTCTCCAAAAAACGAATGGAAATAAATGCATTATTCCCAATCATGAATATATGACTGGCGGTTTCTCTACAATTTACATGTCGCGGAATAGAGTGAGATCTTGGGAAGAAGTTTCATTTACCATCCAAGCTGGTGGAAGGCATGCTCCGTTACATCCTCAAGCCCCTAAAATGGTTTTTGTTGAACCGAACAAAAGAATTTTTTTTCCAGGGCAAGAGCATTTATACAGAAGATTAACCATTCGTGAATGTGCTCGAATACAAACTTTTCCAGACAGCTTTGTGTTTAAATATAATAACCTGACGGCAGGGTATAAAATGATTGGTAATGCTGTGCCAGTTAATTTAGCATATCATTTGGCGAAAAAAATTGAAGAAGATATTTCTGTGTTGTTAAAGAAAAAAAAGATTAACTTATCGCAATCTTTTTCAGAGAAAAATTTTTCGGATGATGAGAAGATAAGTGTGATGGCTTGATTTACAATAATTTCCGGAATTTAATATATGATTTTCAGATTTACAAAAAAATCGCATGAAAAATTAAAAACTAGATAGCTTTCTGCCGTTCCGGAAGGTGATCTTTTCTGATAGCAGGATGTTCATAAATTTATGATTACTCATGCCGCATCATTGTTTTCTGTTGTTGTCCGCGAAGTCGGAATAACCTCGGAAGAAAAATTGTTTGATTTTGTTTATCAGGAATTGAAAGAGAAATTTTCTGAAGCCGGTTATGATAATAAGTTTGAAAGAATTGCTGTTGCCGGAATGGGAATTCTCATCTTTAATTTATAAAGGATGCAGATAACTCAAACAATCGGTAAACACTCCGGCAAATGAAATCAATACTTGAAAGTATTCTTAACATAATTTGTTATGTACTTATTCGTAATGATGAAAGCATTCACTGTTATTAGTTTAGGTTTGCACTTCCAGGTGTGTAGTTTCTATGTATTCTGCTTTGTTTCCTGACCCATGATTTCTTGAAGCTTTGACGAAAACGTAGATAGAGAGAATGGTTTCTGCAGAAAATTGACTCCTTCTTCGAGGACACCGTGGTGAGCTATTATGTCCGCAGTATAGCCGGACATGAAGAGGTGTTTGATGCTGGGATATAATTCTATAATTTTATTATAAAGATCCTTTCCATTCATCTCAGGCATTATGACATCTGTAATTAACAAATCAATAGTTCCCTTATATTTTTTTGCAATGGAAATTGCCTTTAGCGGAGAGGACGTATAAAGAACATGGTAATTTAGTCGCTGAAGCATTTCTGTACATGCATTTAAAATAGGTATTTCATCCTCAACTAGGAGAATAGTTGAGTTAGCGTTATTATTGTTCAGTCTGGGTTTTTCGGTAAATGTTTCTTTGATATAATCTTCACCTAGGTAACGGGGAAGGTAGATTCTAAAAATAGAACCTTTGCCGGGTTCACTGTAGACATTGATGTACCCATTATTTTGTTTGATTATTCCGTAAACCGTTGAAAGACCTAAGCCCGTACCTTTTCCGGGATCTTTGGTGGTATAAAACGGATCAAATAAGTGCTCCAGTACTTCATTGCTCATTCCGCTTCCGCTGTCAGTAACTGTGATAAGAACATAGTCTCCCGGATCTAACTGGTGATCAAGAAATGGATCATCATTCCTATGCGAAATATTCTTTGTTTCAATGGAAACCAGTCCGACTTCTTTAATAGCATCACGGGCATTTACACAGAGATTTGCCAGTACCTGATCAATTTGCCCCGGATCCATTTTTACTTTCCAGGAATTTTCTGAAGGGTTCCAGTTCAATTGTATGTTTTCTCCAATCAGACGCCTCAGCATATCAAGCATTCCATTGATTACATGATTTATTTCCAGAATCTTGGGAGATACGGTTTGTTTTCTGGCAAACGTCAAAAGCTGCTGTGTAAGATTCGCAGAGCGTCTGGCAGCATCCTGGATTTCAATAATGCTTTTATTAATCCGGTCATCAGGAGCAAGGACGTCCAGAATCAGATCTGCATGTCCTATTATGACTCCAAGCATATTATTGAAATCATGTGCAACACCTCCGGCCAGCCGTCCAATGGATTCCATTCTCTGCGACAGTGCGAGTTGTTCCTGCAGTTTCTGCCTGTCAATTTCACCTCGTTTGATATCAGTAACATCCCAGACTGTAGATATCATTATTCCTTTTTCGGGAACCGGTGTATTTCTCGCCGATATGTAATGAGTTTCTTCCCCTTTCCGTGTGATAGGTATACTGTCCCAGATCATCTGATCCGGATTGCCGGTAGCACAATCGTCCAGAACCCTCTTTTTCATTGTCTCCCTGAATTCGGGATCTTCATATACCGCTTCCCAGAATGTGTTGGAATCTTTGAGGGCCTCTCTGGTTGTGCGGTAGAGTTTTGGAAAATTGTCATTCATATAGTAAAATTCAACAGCCGGATCCACAAGATTAACCGCAATACCCAGCGGGAGATTATCCATAACACTTCGGATAAAGGTTTGATTATCCCTAAGTTCCTGTTCCAGACGCTTCTGGCTGGTAATGTCATGAGCAGCAGCAAATGTCACACCTCTTTCAGGGAATGGGTGCGAAACCCAGTCCAGCCACAGGTCGGTACCGTCTGCGCATTTATATCGATTAGAGAAACTGATGATTCTTCTTCCTTCTTTTAATTCCATTTCAACAATTTTACGAGTTGCTTCAACATCATCGGGGTGAACGAAATCCAGAAAGGGGCGGCTTAAGAGTTCCTTTTCTGAATAGCCCAGTTTTTCGACAAACGCGGGATTGATCTTTGTGAAACTTGCTTTATTTAAATCCGCAGTACACAGTAAATTCGGAGAAAGAAGAAAAACTTCCTTATATTCATCTCTGCTTCGTCTTAATTCTTGAATTTGTTTTTCGAGTTGAATGATGGTTTCTTCCAATTCGCGGATTTTGTCTTTGTTATTTTTTTCTTCAGAAGACTTAATCATAAACAACCAACTGTGGTGCCGGATTTAAGTTTTTAAATTCTGGAATTATCTCAGAACGGATGTAAAAAGAAAACAGAAAGATTGCACTTGATGAAGATAGAATCTTCATTAACGCCCCCCGATTTATAATAGAAACGACACCCGTAAAAAATTCGACTGCTTAAGATTTCGCACATTTCCAGAGCTAAATCGAAATACAGATGAGATCATAAGGCAAACAGCCTGACGCTTTTATTGATATGCTTTTTTGATGATAAAGTCAAACTTTTTAAAATTTATGAATTTTCAATTCTGTTTCTTTTAGAGGACGGGATATTATTTTGCAATACAGTGTGGAAAAAGTAATATTTTAAAGTATTGTCATTATGATGCGAATATTCAACATTCGGAGTAAATTCATCGAAAGATTCCAGCTTGACATTCTCTTTACGTATCTTAAACGGGTTTCGTTTGATAAGGAGAACTTATATGAAAAAGATTATTGCCGTTTTATTTGCTCTTGCTGTCTCAGCGCTTCTTTCGGAGGATGCCGCATCAAAGGAATTCAAACTCAGTGATGAATTGATTATTTCAGAAATTGAAACTGATGTTTTTCTGGTAACGCACAGTTTTCCATGGCCGGGAAATTCCTTAATTGTTAAAACCGGAAACAAGAATATTCTTTGGATTGATACTCCGTATACACCTGAAGCGACGGAAATGGTTCTTTCATGGATTCAAAAGACATTCGGCAAGGATTCTTCTGTAACTGAAATCAATACAGGTTTTCATATAGATAATCTCGGCGGGAACGAAGCGCTTGTTGTAAAAAGTATTCCTGTGTACGGTTCGGATCTCACTTGTGAGCTTTTGAAAAAGAGAAGTCCCGCTACGATGGCGAAAATGGTAGAATGGCTGAAAGATGAAAAAATGGCAAAGTACCGTAAGGTTTATGCGTCATTTAAGTTTTATCCTCCGAACCGCGTTTTCAATATAAACAAAGAACAGAAAATCAAATGCGGTAATGAAGAGGCGGTAATTTACTATCCGGGTCCGACTCACACCTATGACAATCTTGTTGTTTATCTTCCGAAGAGAAAAATTCTTTTCGGCGGATGCATGATAGTTGCGGCAGAATCGAATAAGCCGGGTTTTGTAGAAGACGGTAACCTGAATGCATGGGTGGTATCTATGGATAAACTTGCCGGGCGCTTTAAAGAAACCAGAATTATTATTCCGGGTCACGGAAAAGCGGGTGACGGCTCTCTTGTAAAACACACACGAGATGTTGTGTCTGCGGCTATTGTTAATCAGAAGAAATGATATTTGAAATTTTACTTATTGTTATTTGAAAAACATACTGTTTGATAACTTGTTTGTGAACATAATTAAGTAATTTTATTTATCTGAAAGGCGGGCAGTTTTCATAATATAAAATGTTTGTATTCACCGCTTCAATCGAGAAGTGCAATTAATTAAATAAAAAATGGTTTAGAAAAAGAGGACATTCTCCAAAGGTTGAATTGCGAAATAAAGCCAAAGGAGAAGCCTCTTTATGAAGAAGATAAAGAAG